>Ga0160433_100786_pt1 | contig 11483 bp, 8 predicted proteins | sample HID1972K_E0MG_FD_108235 | JGI IMG/M metagenome (GOLD analysis project Ga0160433, IMG submission 108235) | Enriched pill bug-associated microbial communities from UW Madison campus, WI, USA - HID1972K_E0 MG | ecosystem: Host-associated > Arthropoda: Insects > Digestive system > Unclassified ... | reverse complement strand
CCTTGATAAGCAACCTGAGTCAATGGTTGTTGTTGGTTCCGGTGCCATAGGAGTTGAATTCGCGTATTTCTATAATGCAATTGGAACAAAAGTAACCATCGTTGAATACCTCGATCGAATTGTGCCAGTCGAAGATAATGACGTTTCAAAACAGCTTGAAAAAAGCCTGAAAAAAGCCGGAATCACTATTTTGACAAGCTCAGAAGTTACGGCTGTAACGCAATCTGGCTCAACTAATAAAATCACAGTTAAAAATGCGAAAGGGAACCAGGATTTGGAAGCAACTGTAGTTTTATCTGCTGTAGGCATTACTCCAAATATTGAAAATATTGGACTTGAAGAAATTGGTATTAAAACTGAGAAAGGACATGTTGTGGTTGACGAATTCTATAAAACAAATGTTGAAGGTGTGTATGCAATTGGAGACATTGTAAAAGGACAAGCATTAGCGCATGTTGCATCAGCCGAAGGCATTACCTGCGTTGAGAAAATTGCCGGAATGGATGTGGAACCAATTAACTATAATAATATTCCTGGATGTACATATTGTAGTCCTGAAGTTGCTTCAGTGGGATTGACAGAAAAAGCTGCTAAGGATGCTGGCTATGAGTTGAAAATCGGAAAATTCCCATTCTCAGCTTCTGGAAAAGCAAGCGCCGCTGGAGCAAAAGATGGTTTCGTAAAAATGATTTACGATGCCAAATATGGTGAGCTTTTAGGAGCACATATGATTGGAGCCAATGTTACAGAAATGATTGCAGAGATTGTAGTTGCACGTAAATTGGAAACTACTGGCCATGAAATATTAAAAGCTGTACACCCTCACCCAACTATGAGCGAAGCAATTATGGAAGCAACTGCTGATGCTTATGGTGAAGTGATCCACTTGTAATTCAAGTTGTTATACATTTTTATTTGATAAAAGAGGGAAGCCAAATCAATTGATTTGGCTTCCCTCTTTTATCATCATCATATATTTTTTTCCACTGCAAGTTCTTACATCTCTTTTTCTACTCCTAAGCCAAATAAGGCAAAATCGTATTTTACGGGATCATCCGCATCCAGCAGTCTTAAATTTCTGGTGAGTTCTATTGCAGTTAGCCAATCTGTTTGTTTTCTGGTGATCAGACCCAATTTTCTTGCTACCCGATCTACATGCACATCGCACGGACAAATTAATGCAGCGGAAGTAATTTTATTCCATATTCCAAAGTCAACTCCTGCATCATCTTTCCGGACCATCCACCGCAGAAACATGTTTAAGCGTTTGCAAGTCGATTTTTGCTTTGGAGAACTCACGTGCTTCTTTGTTCTTTGCGGATAATCTTCTAAACTGAAAAAATAATTTCTAAAATGATTTAAGGCATCCTCAATGTTGATTGGTTCACGTCTTAAATTTTGTTGAAAACAGGCAGCAGAACTGAGTTCAATAAATCCCTCTTCTTTAAATTCTAAATACTCTTCTCGGAATTCAGAATTTTTCACTTTTGGAATAAAAGCTTCTTCCAATGAAGAATAATGACGGTAATGATGCTGAAAAAAACCAATGAAATAAAGCAGATCAGTGTCATTGAATGTTCGATGCTTAAAACCCAGCATGGATTTTAAATCACTTTCTTGATGATTAATAATAAAATCGTAAGGAGTTCCATCCATTCGCTCAATAAGATCGGAGCACTTATTTAAAATTGTTTTACGTTGACCCCATGCTAAAATGGCTGCAAAAAATCCAATAATTTCGATATCCTCCTTTTTTGAAAAACGATGAGGTATACTGATCGGATCCAATTCAATAAATTCAGGTTGATTAAATTGTGCTACTTTATTATCGAGAAAGGTCTTTAAATCCAACATCGTTAAATATACATTCTTGAATTAACAAAAAAAAGAATTGCAATAATATGTAACTTTAAGATTTCCATTAAAGCGACTTCTCATTGTGAATAGAATCAAAATTGTATCAACCGTCTTCTTCATATTTTCTCTCGTAAATACTTCTATACAGGCACAAGTTTATACAAAGGACAGCACTCTGAACTTGAAAACGGTAACAGTTAAGGCCTATTTGCAGGAACAGTCCTTGTTTCACCTTACAACTTCGGCTGGGCATATTGATAGCCTTCAGTTAGCGCATCAAAATCAGACTACGCTGTTGCCCAGCTTAAATACCATTTCAGGCGTAAGAATGGAAGAGCGTTCTCCTGGTAGTTATCGTTTATCTATCCGTGGGAGTCTATTGCGTTCTCCTTTTGGTGTTCGAAATATTAAAATATATTATGATGAAATTCCTTTGACAGATGCTGGCGGAAATACTTATCTCAATTCATTAGATGCAGGAAGTATTTCAGAAGTCAATATTTTGAAGGGGCCCGATGGAAGTCTGTTTGGAGCCAACTCTGGGGGCGTTGTTCTCCTTTCTCCTATGGGAAGCGGTATCCATCACGATGAAGCAAAAGCAAGTATCACTTCGGGTTCATACGGTTTAATCCATGAACAGCTTAGTACTCGATTCCAACCAACCTCCAATTATCGCTTTAGTATCAATCAAGCCTTTCTCAGGTCTGATGGTTACCGGGAAAACAGTGCTATGAAACGTAATTTCTTTCAGACAATTCACCGGTGGAACTATACACCAAATAATGAGCTGCGGATTTTAGGCTTTTATTCTGATATGCAATATCGTACTCCTGGAGGGCTAAACGCTTCTCAATACGCTGAAAATCCAAAAGCTGCAAGGCCATCTGCAGGACCGAATCCTGGAGCCGCAGAACAAAAGGCAGGTATATTTAATAAAACACTTTTTGGCGGAATTGTACACGATGCCAAAATCAGCAATCGTTTAAAACATGTAATTAGCCTTTTTGGTACACATACTGATTTTGAAAACCCATTTATAACGAACTATGAATTTCGGGATGAAAACAATATTGGTTTTAGAACCTACTTTAATCTATCTGATAGAGTTCAAGATCACTTCACATGGCTTCTTAGTACCGGTATAGAATGGCAAAAGGGGAATACAAAGATTCGGAATTATGACAATAATGGCGGCACTCAGGGTAATGAACAATCAGGAGATAAATTAAAATCTGACCAGCATTTTTATTTTGTACGCTTTGGAGCGGATTGGAATAAACGCTTTTTTTTGGAACTTGCGACCAGTTTAAATTATTATGATTATTCTTTTAAGAATCTTTTTCCAAATGCTGAAACTGACTATTCAAACATAAAATTCAAAGGCGAATGGATGCCAAGAGCTGCCTTCTCATATGTTCTGGATGAACAATTAAGTTGGCGTTCCTCTGTTGGAAGAGGATATTCTACTCCGACAACCGCAGAAGTTCGACCTTCAGACAATATTGTTAATACAACACTTCAGGCAGAAACTGGTTGGAATTATGAAACCGGTATCCGCTGGGACAATAAATGGGTAAAAGCAGATGCTTCCATTTTTTATTATCGTATGCAGGATGCCATTGTAAGACAATTAAGAGATAATGGAGCTGAGTTTTTTAATAATGCAGGCTCCGTGAAACAGCATGGACTGGAATTAAGTTTGACGTCAGCACTTTTTAAACCAAACAACACAAGTTTGATTCAGAGCTTCCGGATTGGCTCAAACCTAACGTTAAGTAGATTTAAATTTGGAAAATATATAACAGCCAATGAAGATTTTTCTGGGAACAAACTAACAGGCGTTCCTTCTACTGTTCTTGTAAGCTATGCTTACACACAATTCCCCAAAAATATAGGACTTTATATCCAGCATAATTATACATCTTCCATTCCTCTAAATGACGCAAATACAGTAAATGCTGACGGTTACCATCTGTTGCAAGCAAAAGTGGATTATAATACGATCGTCAACAAAGCAAAGCTAGGATTCTTTGTTAGTGCAGATAATATTCTGAACCAAAAATTCAGTTTAGGAAATGATATAAATGCGTTTGGTGGGCGTTATTTTAATGCAGCACCGTTGTTTAATTTTTCAATCGGAGCAAAATTGCAAATTTAACCTATCAAACCTTATCAACACGTATCCAATCCATTCCTGCAGCCTCTGCGGCTTGAACTCCTGGCATTCCATCTTCAAAAACAACGCATTTCCTAGGTTCCACTTCCAGTAGCGCTGCGGCTCTTAAAAAGGGATCTGCATAGGGCTTCCCTTTTGGTGTATCACCCGCACAAACCAACACTTCAATAAAAGGTAAGAGCCCCAATATGGATAACGTCTTTTGAACAGTACTCCGACTTCCGCCGGAGACAACTGCAATTCTTACTTTGCCGACATGAGCTCTTAAATGCTCAACAACAAAATCAATCGGTTGAGTTTTCGATATAAATTCATCCACATAAATAGCCGACTTTTCTTTTCCAAAAGAAACCGGATCCAGATTAGCTGAATATCTTCTGTTAATTTCTTCAGCCATTTTAACCGTTGGCCAACCTGCTAACTCGTCTATTAAATTCGGATCCAGATCAATCCCATATTTAGCTGCAATTTTCACATATGCATCTTTATGAAGTTGCATATTGTTAGCCAGCGTTCCATCACAATCATATAAGAAAGCATCATATTTGCTTTCTGTCATTTGTGTTAAAATATCTAATTTTCCGATCGTGTCTTGTTTCATTCTATTCGTTAAATTTTAAATAAAATTCTGCTGCTATTTATAGAATACCAGCAGAATAACTGTATAGATTTTGTCTATATTGATATATAAACCACTATAAATCAAATTAAATACAGAAATACACTCAGCAAATACATTAAGTAATTCCTATGCAATTGTTTTTGATTTAATCTTTTTATTATGATCCAAATTTGGTAAAAATCCAGCGATCAAACCAAGTAACGGAAGGAAAGAACAGATATAATAAACATACGATATACTTGTCATATCTGCTAATTGCCCCAATAAAGCAGACCCGATCCCTCCCATTCCAAACGCAAATCCGAAAAACAGACCTGATACCAAGCCTATGTTACCAGGAAGCAATTCTTGTGCATAAACCAAAATGGCTGAAAATGCAGAAGCAAGAACAAAACCAATAATAACAGATAGCACACTTGTCCAGAACAAATCTGCATATGGAAGAAGTAACGCAAATGGGGCAGCTCCAAGAATAGACGCCCAGATTACATATTTTCTTCCAACTCGATCACCAATAGGTCCTCCAAGCATTGTACCTGCTGCAACAGCAAATAGAAACAAAAACAAGTGGATTTGAGAACTTTGCACTGAGACACTAAACTTATCCATTAAGTAAAAAGTATAATAGCTCGTAATACTCGCCATATAAAAATACTTGGAGAAAATCAGAATCAGCAAAATCGTTACCGACCAAATAACTGTCTTTCTCGGATAAGATGATTTCTCTACTTCTACTTTGTTCCTTTTTAAAACCTGAGCACGCAAAGCCTTAGGCTTATACCATCCGCCTATTCGATATAGGACAACAATGGCAACCAACGCCGCAATGGAAAAGTATATAACATTGAATTGTCCAAAGGGGGCCACAATGATTGCTGCCAGCAAAGGCCCAAAAGAGCTGCCTGCATTTCCTCCTACCTGAAAAATAGATTGGGCCAGCCCCCTTTTACCACCTGAGGCAGCATGGGCCATTCGGGAAGCTTCCGGATGAAAGATAGATGACCCTACCCCGATCAATCCTACGGAAAGCAGCACGAGATGAAAACTGCCAGCCAGCGAGAGCATAACCAATCCAATCAAGCTAAAGCCCATACCAATGGGCAGTGCATACGGATAAGGTCTCTTATCTGTAAAAGAGCCTACAACCGGTTGAAAGATTGAAGAGGCCATTTGGAAAACTAAAGTAATTAAACCTACTTGTGAAAAACTCAACGAAAAGGAGTCTTTCACAAGTGGGTAAATGGCTGGTATTAAGGACTGAATGGTATCATTCAGCATATGCGAAAAACTAATCGCAAATAAAATTGGATAAACCGTTTGTGATGGAACTTTAATCTTCGGTACTGAACTTGATTTCATGCGAGTTAAATAAAGGCAGCAAAATTACAGAAAATACAACCTAATTACACATAAAGATCATTTAATATCCATCATTTAAAGATCACATTTACCTATCTTTCTTAAGCACGAGAAAGCAAAAATGTTTTAGATTCATCATAACTATTACTTAAATTAACTTTATTTTGTTTTTTGATTTCCAATTGTTTAACCGATTCTGGAATTTCAATAGCTGTGCTTATCTCTTCAGAAAAAACATTGGGAAATTTACATGCATGAGCTGTTGAAAGGGAAACTAATGCGTAATCATCCGGATTTTCAGATTTATATTCTTGAGCAGCTCTCCAGGCAATCGCAGTATGCGGACATAGTACATACTTATTTTGTGCAAACACTTCATCGATGGCTTCAGTGGTTTGCAAGTCATTAAAAGTATAAGCTGTCAGGTGCTTTTTAAGGAGCGCTAAGTCTTGATTGAACAAATCCATAATACGTACCCAGTTGCTTGGATTACCAACATCCATAGCGTTTGACAACGTTGCAATCGCAGACCGGGTCTCATAAGCTTGCCCATTCAAAAAGCGTGGAACAACATCATTCAAATTTGTAGCAGCGATAAAGTGCTTGATAGGCAATCCCATTTTTGCGGCAAATATGCCTGCTGTCAGATTTCCGAAATTTCCGCTTGGCACAGAAAACACGACATTTTCAATTCCTTGCTTTAGAAGCTGGCTATATGCGTAAAAGTAATAAAAGCTTTGCGGAATAAGACGAGAAATGTTGATAGAATTTGCAGAAGTAAGATTCAACCTATCATTAAGATGAGCATCATTAAACGCCTGTTTTACCATCTGTTGGCAATCATCAAATGTTCCATCAACCTCAATGGCTTGTATATTTGAATCGTTTGTGCACAATTGCAGTTCTTGAATTGGGCTTACCTTTCCTTTTGGAAAAAGAATCGTAACTCTTGTATTTGGCACTCCTGTAAAACCCAACGCAACGGCACCGCCAGTATCGCCCGAAGTTGCCACCAGTACGTCTAATACCTGGTTGCTTTTTTCAGAAAAATAAGCCATTACCCTGCTCATAAAGCGCGCGCCAAAATCTTTAAAAGCCAGGGAAGGACCATGAAACAATTCTAAAATATATGACCCGTCTTTTAACTTTACTAATGGTGCATCAAAATTGACAGTTTCGTAAATGATTCTTTTCAGATCAACGGAGGGTATATCTTCGCCAATAATATTTTCAGCAACCTTCAATGCTATCTCAGGAAATGTATATTTATCTATATTGTTTAAAAAATCGACATCAAGCTGAGGTATATATTCAGGCATATAAAGACCCCTATCCTTTGGCAAACTGTTAAATACTGCTTCACGAAAGGGAACAAATGATTGTCTGTTGTTAGTACTATAATATTTCATATTGATTAAAGTTCTTTGGGTCCGTTATTATTAATTAAAGAAACGTAAGTATTGCAATCAATACCCTTTGCATTTAGATGGTCATTTATTTTTTTGCTTATTTCAGTAGCCAATTCACGAGTTCGTGCAAACGAAAATACGGAAGGTCCTGAGCCGGAAATTCCAAAGCTAATGGCGCCTGATGAAATAGCGATTTCACGCATTTCATAAAACTCAGGAATTAAGATTGCACGAGTAGGTTCAATAAGTACATCCTGCATACTTCGTCCAATCAAATCATAATCATTCATGAATAATCCACTTACCAAGCCCGCAATATTCCCCCATTGCTTAACAGCATCTTTCAATAAAATTTGCTTTCGAATCATTTCCCGAGCCGCACGAGTAGGCACATCAACATGAGGAAATATAACCGAACAGTAAAGATCACCCGGAACCGGTAAATTAATGACATCCAGCGGATCGTAACTCCTAACTAAAGTAAAGCCTCCCAATAAAGCAGGTGCTACATTGTCTGCATGTGGATAACCACAGGCCAGCTCTTCTCCCTTCATAGCAAGAGGCAAAAGTTCAATTGGTGTCAACGGATCTCCTAATAATCTATTGATTGCATATAAGCCTGCCACTGTGCTTGCTGCACTTGAGCCCAGGCCACTTCCAATGGGCATTTGCTTAAAAAGTTCAATTTCTACGCCAATGTCATTCTGGCTAATTAGATTTAAATAGTTTTGAACCGACGCGCTTACTGTATTTTTCTCAGACTCCCATGGCAGACGGCCATCATCTCCTTGAATATTAACAATTCTCACTCCTGGCTTATCACAGCGACGCATTATGACCTCATCACCTGGCTCTTCTAAAGCAAATCCTAAAATATCGTAACCACAAATTACGTTTGCCACAGTAGCTGGTGCAAATACGTGCACTTCCTCTTTTAATTGTTTATCAAAATGTCTTAACGCTTTGTTCTCGATTGATTCCATTTTTAATATTTTATGCATTATGTCCCACATTGACTAATTCCGCAAATACGCCTGCTGCAGTAACTTCAGCACCTGCACCTGGCCCTTTTACAACTAACGGCCTTTGCAGATACCGATCGGTTTTGAATGAAATGATATTGTCACTGCCTGATAAAGTATAAAACGGATGGCTACTATCCACAAGAATCAAGCTAATATTAACACGTCCGTTTTCCAATTTACCGATATATCTTATCGCTTTATTCTCCGAAGCGGCTTGATCTTTCAAGACTTTGAAATGACTTTCAGAAGCCTCTAACTCAACATAGAACTCTTCTACAGATGAAGCATTAATGCAGTTATCAGGTAATATATTTTCAAGTACAATATCTTCAGGTTCCAGGGCTAATCCTGAATCTCGAGCTAGTATCAGAAACTTTCTCATGAAGTCAGAACCTTTTAAATCATCGCGCGGGTCAGGCTCAGTAAAGCCCAATTCCTGCGCAGTTTTCACAACCTCATAAAAGGTCTTATCGCCTTGATAATTATTAAAAATATAAGAAATAGTACCTGATAAGATCGCTTCTATACTGATAATACGATCACCACTTGTCATCAAATCCTTAAGCGTCCTCACAATTGGCAAGCCCGCACCAACATTGGTCTCATAAAAGAAATCAACGCCATGCTTCCGGGCGCATTCGCGCAGTGAACGGTAACGTTTAAACGGTCCTGAATTTGCCAGTTTATTGCAAGTAACTAGCGAAATATTTGAACTAAAAACATCTTCATAATAATGAATTGGAGCTTCACTAGCCGTATTATCAAGCAATACGCAATTTGGCAAATTGAGTGCTTTCATTTCTTCTATGAATTCCTTTAAATCAGCAACTTTGCCTTCTAAATCTAAAGTCTGTCTCCAGGTATCCAAATCGATACCATTCAGGTCAAAGTGCATCTTCCGGCTATTACTTATACCGATCATTTTTAATTCGATATCATTATTTTCTTGTAAAAAGCTGTGTTGCTTTTGAATCTGATCAAACAAAGTAGAACTAATATTACCAGTACCCAAACAAAACACATGCAGGGTTGTCTTTAAAACTGAGAAAAAAGCATCATGAACTGCATTCAAGGCTTTTGATAAATCATTTTGAGATATAATTACAGATATGTTATACTCAGAAGATCCCTGGGCAATCGCTCGTACGTTTATACCGTTTCTCCCTAAAGCATAAAATAACTTACCAGACATACCTGGTGTTTGCTTCATTTTCTCTCCTACGATAGCCAGTATTGACAAATCTTCTTCAAGTTCGGGAACATTGATTTTTTCAGCAGCAATTTCCAATTCAAATTCACTTTCTATAATTTTCTTAGCCGCTAATGCATCTTCAGGATGAACAGCAAACGTTATACTATGCTCTGACGAAGATTGCGTTATTAGAATAACATTAATGTGATTTTGAGCTAGCAATGTGAAAAGTTTGCCACTAAAACCAGCTTTCCCAATCATTCCACTACCACTTAGATTCAATACACTAACATGATTAATAGATGAAATACCTTTTATTGGGAAGTTTGAATGCCCACTATCACGTTGTATTAAAGTTCCTTCGAAAGCAGGATTAAATGAATTTTTAATAACGATTGGTATGTCCTTCAAAAATGCAGGCATCATCGTTGGAGGATAAATCACCTTTGCGCCAAAATATGAAAGTTCCATAGCTTCTGTATAAGAAAGCACTGGTAAAGAAAATGCTTTTTTAACAATTCGCGGGTCCGCTGTTAACATGCCGTCAACATCAGTCCATATTTCAACTCGTTCCGCATTTAAGGCGGAGCCAAAAATAGCAGCTGTATAATCACTACCACCTCTTCCCAGAGTTGTAATTTTACCTTCAATGTTAGATCCAATGAAACCAGTTACAAAAAGCATCTCTCCTGGATGCTCTTCAACAAAGCTCTTGATTAAATCTTCAGATTCATTAATATTAACGCGGGCGTTACCATAGCTACTATCGGTTTTAATTAATTGAGTAGCATCAACTGCAAAAGTTGCTGGAAAATATTGGGCTGCTATGTGGCTAACCAATAAAACAGAACAGCGTTCACCGTAACTTAAAATACGGTCTTTCGTCTGTAAACTTAATTCCTGTAAAGTAAATACGCCTTGTAATAAATCTTCAAGTTCATTAAAGTAAATTTTAAGTTGCGTAAAAACAGGGTTCTGACTACGAACGGTCATTAACTTTTTAACTACATTAAAATGTAAGTGTTCAAGTTCGGTTAATTCTGAGGAGAAACTTATTCCATTTGCAGCATCTTCAGCCATTTTTGAAAGTAAATTTGTAACTCCTTGCATTGCAGAAAGCACAATAATTGGTCTCTCTGACAGGTTATCCAAGTCTTTCAATATTTTCATTAAGCGGCTTATGCTATCTGTTGAACCAACAGAACTACCTCCGAACTTTAGTACTTTCATCATTTTTTTATTTTATTAATGTATTTTAAACAAAAAACGCCTTCTCGATTAAGAGGAAGGCGTTTTTTGTGTGTTTTATGTCTTTAATTACATCATAACATTATTGCCTCCCCGGAATGGATCCCGGTGATAATAATAATAATCGATGTTATAGTTGAAATAGTTCTCACTCGTTTTGTTTATGACAGTAAAGTAAATGTTTAATTTTCAAATTTGCAAGGATTATGTAAAAAATTTATCACAATTCCAGTTTTATTGCAATATTCTTCGTTTAATATAATAGATTTTGTATCTGATCATATCATAAAATAAGGTAATAATTAATAAGGCTGCAGCCACAAGAAGAGTTTTGAGTTCAAAGAATTTAAATAAAAACCCTCCGGTGATGCACCCAAGAAAAAAGAACACAATAATCGCTGTTCTTAAATAAATACTTTGAGATAGTTTTTTCACTTCATCTGGCTTTCGATAGAAAAATAGCTGAGCCAATTCTATTCCTAAATCGGTGAACAAACCTGTTAAATGCGTGGTTCGTACAATGGACTTCGAGACCTGTGTAACTAAGGAGTTTTGAATACCCATTGAAAACAGCATAGCAGAAGCTATTAAATAT
>Ga0160433_100785_pt1 | contig 11488 bp, 10 predicted proteins | sample HID1972K_E0MG_FD_108235 | JGI IMG/M metagenome (GOLD analysis project Ga0160433, IMG submission 108235) | Enriched pill bug-associated microbial communities from UW Madison campus, WI, USA - HID1972K_E0 MG | ecosystem: Host-associated > Arthropoda: Insects > Digestive system > Unclassified ... | reverse complement strand
GGACAAATTCGAACAGCCACTCTTCGCATGCCGGTTCGAACCCCGGCCTGTCTGGACCGACCTATCCCCCCCTCACCCTTCGCCCTGAGCTTGTCGAAGGGCTGTTCTTTTCTTCAGCGGCGTCGAAGGAAGAAGGGCGGCCCTTCGACAAGCTCAGGGCGAACGGAGAGATTTCCGCAGACACTCCTTTTCCAAAGGGGATCACGCCGAGCTTGAATTTGTCCTCGCCGCCTAGATGGCCTGCCCCAGGAGCAAGCGCGGCCGAGGCCCGCTTTCGCCCCGTGCTTCGGCCATGAAGCGTTCCTTGAGCGGCCCCAACCGCTGCACCGTGGAAAGTCCCAGACGCCGGACCAGCGAAGCAGGCTTGCCGGGCACGTCGAAGAGGCGGACCAGGCCATCCATCATGATCGTCACGCTGAGGGAATCCAGCGCACGCCAGCGTTGGTAGCGCTCCAGCAACTGGGCGTCGCCAGGCTCCATGCCCATGCGCATGCCCTCGACGATTACCTCGGCCAGTGCCGCAGCATCGCGATAGCCAAGGTTGACGCCCTGGCCCGCAATGGGATGGATGGCGTGCGCTGCGTCTCCCACAAGCGCCAGTCGCTTGTCGATGATGCGCGCGGCGCGATGATAGCCGAGCGGGTAGCTCTGCATCGGCGCGGCAAGGCTGATCTCGCCCAGGAATGACCCCATGCGCTTTTCAGCTTCGGCCAGCCATGCATGATCCGGCAAGCTGAGATAAGCGTCGGCATGTTTCGCGGGCACTGTCCAGACGATGGCGGAGCGTGTGCCCGGCAGCATCGGCAGCAGGGCGAAAGGCCCGCCCGGATAAAAGATCTCGTAGGCGGTGTTCCCGTGGGATTTCTCGTGGTTGATCGCAGTCACCAACGCGACATGCGGATAAGACCAGTGCGCCACCGCGATGCCGGCCATCTCGCGCGCAGGACTGTTGCGCCCCTCCGCTCCGACCAGCAAGCTCGCACTGATCTCCTGACCGCTGGCCAGCAGCACATCCACGCCGTGCTCGCCGCGCGTGATATGTGCCGCCCGGTCAGGCTGGAAGCGGGTGATGCCCGTCGCTTCCCTGGCGGCGGCCTCGATCGCGAAGCGCAATTCCCGATTCTCGGCCATAAAGCCCATCGCACCGTCATCGGGATCGGGCACGAAATCGAGTGCGCTTCCGGTCAGACCTTCGCTGACCCAGATGCGTTCGATCGGGCACACTTTGTCCGCCAGATGGGCCGCGATCCCGACCGCCTCGAACAGCTTCCAGCTCGCCGAGGAAATGGCCGAGGTTCGCCCATCGAAGCCGGTAGCCTGTGTCACCGCCGTCTCTACAGGATCGACTACAGCACAGCGAACGCCGTGCCGGTCCAGAGCGATGGCCAAAGTGAGGCCCACCAGACCTCCGCCGAGAATGATGACATCGTAGCGCTGCATGAACCCTTTCTAGACAGGGCGCGCCCGAAAGGCACGGGGGTAATGGGGCGATTGCGCGATACATGGTGCCAACCGGCGTATCCTCCCGATCCACCCTCTGTTAAGACTGTGCTGCTAGGCCTCGCCATCAACACAAAGTCTGTCGTCGGGACCCGACGGTACAGGCTTGTTCAGGATCGCGCGCCGCTATATTGAAAGCCGCACGAAGCGGGGATTGGGAGGCGGATCAGGAAATGGGGGGATTGATGTCCGACGATGAAACCATCCCGACTGATTCCACCGTTACCCCGCGAACTTGTAATGAATTGTAGGCGTCTTGCCTCGCTCGCCCGTTTCTAGGATGAAGCGCCGCCCCGTACAGAATATGCGCGGCGCAAACTGAACCGATCACACCCCTCACGCCTGTCTGGAGACTATCGATGTCAATGCTCAGGAGCGTCTCGATCGTTGCGCTCGCATCTTTTTCACTCACCGTCGCGGGCTGCCAGAAGAAGGCCGAGGGCCAGGTGGTCGCCATCGTCAATGGCGAGGAAATCACCCTTACCGAACTCAACGCCGAGATCACCGATCTCAATGTGCCGGCCAGCGCCGACAAGGAAGTTGTGCGCAGCCGGGTGCTTCAGCGGATGGTCGATCGCCGGCTTCTGGTGCAGGCAGCCAAGGAATCCGGGCTGGATCGGGATCCCGAGTATCTGACGCAGGAGCGCCGCATGCGCGAGCAATTGCTCGTCAACATGTATGGCCGCAAGACGATGGACACGGTGAAAGTGCCCGATACGGCAACGATCGATCGCTACATTGCCGAACGTCCCAACGCCTTCGCCGGCCGCAAGCGTTATGTGCTCGATCAGCTCCAGATGGATCCGCCGGCCGATCCCGAGCGCCTGAAGGAGCTTGAAACCGCCCACAGCATGGCGGAAGTCGCCTCGCGCCTCACGGCCATGGGCATCGCCTTCGAGCAAGGCAGAGGCACGCTCGACACGGCGGGAATCGCGCCGGAGATGCTGGCACGCATCGAGGCGCTGCCGCCGGGTGAGCCTTTCATCGTGCCGGCGAACGGCAAGCTCGTGGTCAGCGTCATCACCGGCAGCGAAGACACGCCCGTTCCGACCGAGCAGGCGCGCCAGATCGCGGCCCGGGCCATGCGGAACGAAGAGCTCAACAAGATCGGCGAAACGCGGCTCAAGGAAGCCAAGGCGACCGCCAAGATCGAATACCAGCCCGGTTTCGAGGTCAAGGACGATCCGAATGCGCCAGCGCTGCCCGCAGTCGATGGCGCGAGCAACGCAGCGGCGCCCGTTACCCAATAATGGGAGGCTGACATGGCCGGGGGCGTTTTCTCCAGCGAAGGCGCCCCTCGCCATTTCCCGGTGAACGGCTGGGGCCGCACCGGATATAGACCGATGAGCCGGAACGCCGGACCATGATCCTCGATATCCTTGGCTGGTGCATTGCGATCGTTCCCGCCCTGCTTTTGGCGGTGCTGATCGTCGAGCTGGCGCTGGGCGTGGTTTCTCGCGGGGATACCAGGCAGCGCAGCGGCGGATCGCGGCACAGCGCGGCAATCCTGATGCCAGCCCATAACGAAGCCGGGGGAATCGCCCGGACGGTGGGCGACCTGCTGCCCAAACTGGATGACACCATCCGCCTCATCGTGATTGCCGACAATTGTTCGGACGATACCGCCCGCATAGCCCGCGCCGCGGGCGCGACGGTGATCGAACGCCATGATCCGAGCCAGCGCGGCAAGGGCCATGCCCTCGCATTCGGCCGCGAATGGCTGCTGGCGGATTCGACTGTTCCTCCGCCCGACTGCGTCGTCGTGCTGGACGCGGATTGCGAGATCGGCGCGGATGACCTGCGCCTGCTCATCGACATCGCCTGCGCGACACAGCGCCCGGTGCAGAGTTGCTATCTGCTGCGCTGGGCGCCCGATGACAGCGCGATGACCCAGATCTCCAATTTCGCCATGCTCATCAAGAACCGCGTGCGCCAGAGGGGCGCATCTGCCCTCGGCGTGCCGGCTATTCTAGGCGGCACCGGCATGGCCTTCCCTTGGGATCTGATCGCGCAGGCGCCGCTCGCCACCAGTCATCTGGTCGAGGATCTGGTGCTCGGCATTCACTTCACGCGCCAAGGCACACCGCCGCGCTATCTGGAAGCCGCAACGACCTGGAGCGACCCGGCCAGTCAGCAGGACACGCTCACCCAGCGCACCCGCTGGGAGCACGGCTATATCCACACCGCGCTGCGCCACGGCGCGCCCCTTCTTGTGGAGGGATTGGCGAAGCTGCGTCCCGGCTTGGTATGGTTCGGCCTCAGCCTGCTCGTGCCGCCATTGGCGTTGCTGATGAGCCTCGGCCTGCTCGCGCTCACGCTCACGGCCCTGCTGGCGCTGTTAGGCGCAAGCGCCGCGCCGATGCTGCTGCTCGTCGCCTGCCTTGTCCTCACCGCGCTGCTGCTCGTCCTCGCCTGGGCTCGCGACGGACGCGAGACGGTCACCGCCGGCACGCTGGCCCGCATACCGCTCTATATCGCATGGAAAATCCCAGTCTATCTGCGCCTTGCCCGCAAGCGCGAGACCGAATGGGTACGCACGCGCCGCAAAGGCGAGTAGCCCCGCTCAGCGCAACATGAGGCTCCCCAAGGCCAGGCTGGCAACGATGACGCACAGCACCGTGGTGATGGCGAGCAGCATTCCCCATATGCTTTGCGCCCGCCGGTCATTCATTTGCCGCCAGCCCATTAGCGCTTCGTACAGCGAGGCAGCATCCGGTCCGCGCCTGCCACAGGATGGACACACCGCAAAGAAGCAGCCGGAATCATACAGAATTTCATAATGGTCGCTGGCACATTCCACGCATGGCGCGAGCATGGCTCGTCTGCCCGCGCCATGCGGCGCGGCCTCCTCCCCCCTGTTCATGACCTTCTCCCTTTCGCTGGCGGCGCAACATGCAGGTCATCATCTGCCGGACATATCCGGACTATTTTGCCGCGCAACAACCGAAAGAAGTCTTCGTTCCACGAACACGCATTTTTGTTATTTTTGGCCTTGCATCCCTGGGCACGAACCGTCCTATTGGGCGCAGCCGGCGAAGGTCCGGGAGCAGGGGAGAAGCATGACCGCCGAACGCAACGAAAGCCCCGCGCGCGGCTGGGGCGGCTTCGTCCTCATCCTGCTTGCGCTCATCGTCGAAGGCTTCGACCTTCAGGCGGCCAATTTCGCGGCGCCTTCCATATTGGAGGATTTCGGCGTGACGCGTGCCGAAATCGGGCCTCTGCTCTCGGCGAGCCTTGTGGGCGTGCTGATCGGCGCGGTGTTCATTGGGCCGATGGGCGATCGCATCGGTCGCCGCACTATCCTGATCAGTTGCTGCGTGACCTATGGCGTGATCTCGCTTGTCGCCGCCTTTGCGACGAATCTCACGCAGCTCATCATCCTGCGCTTTCTGATCGGGGTGGGATTGGGCGCGGTTCTGCCCAATGCGCTTGCCCTCGCCGGAGAGTTGGCGCCGCGACAATATCTCGCCCGTGCGATGGCGCTTGTCGGGATCGGCATCACGTTCGGAGGCGTGCTGGCCGGCGTGGTCGCCGCGCAGTTCCTGCCCATCTATGGCTGGTCGAGCCTGTTTATCGCAGGCGGCGTGCTGCCGTTGGCCATCGCGGCGTTGCTCTGGCTGGCGCTGCCGGAAAGTCCGGCGCTGAACCGCGAGGCGAGGCACGGCGAGGAGGAAACCGGCGTGCGCGCCATTCTGGCCCCCGCTTACCGCGCGCAAACCATCGCCATCTGGGCCACCTTCGCGCTCGTTCTCATGGTGGTTTACCTGCTCACCGGCTGGATTCCGCTGCTCGTCAAGGATCAGGGCTATTCCACCGCAACCGCATCCTGGATCGCCACCGCTTCGCATGCCGGTGGGGTGGTGGGAGGCGTGATCGCCAGCCTCCTCCTGGTGCGCCGGAGTTGGTCCGTGGTCGCGCTCTTCGCAGGGCTCGCCGCTGCCTCGCTGGCCATCATTACCCTGCGCGACTGGGGCATTGTCGGCCTTACCCTGCTGCTGATCCTCGTCGGACTGTTCAGCACCGGCACCCAGAATGGCCTCAATGGCTCGTGCGGCGCAACCTACCCCGCAAGCATGCGCGCATCGGGCCTGGGCTGGGCGCTGGGCATGGGACGCATCGGGTCCATCGCCGGGCCCTTGGTGGGCTCGCTCGCTATCTTGCTCGGGCTTGCAGCTCCGCGTTATTTCTTCATCCTGCCGGTCGTCCCGCTGCTCATAGCCTGCCTGCTGGCGCTCTGGCTGGCGCGGCGGACGACGGCACTGGCGCCCGAGCCATCCGCACTGCTTCCCCCATCCCAACCCCTCATGGAGAATAGCCGATGACCAAGATGCGCAAGATCGCCACAGAGGAAGCCTGGTCGATCCCCGAAGTCGCCGCGCAATTGCGCGATGTTTCGCGCGGGCCGTCGCAGAGCCTCGACAAGCTGCTGGTCGGCGGCATCTACGACCCGCCGGAAGACGCTTCCGGCTACTCGGCCATGAACTTCCTCGACGGACTGCTCGACGTCGAGGAAAAGCGCCTGCCGGAAATGGACGCGCTGGGCGTGGACATGCACCTGCTTTCACTCACGGCACCGGGCGTGCAGATGTTCGACGCGGACACTGCGACCGATCTCGCTGCGCTCGCCAACGACCGGCTGACGGAAGTCTGCCAGAAACGCCCGGATCGCTTCGCCGGCCTCGCCAGCTTCGCGCCGCACAGCCCAAAGCGCGCGGCGAAGGAAATGGAGCGCGCGATCAACGAGCTCAAGCTCAACGGATTCATCCTCAACAGCCATACGAATGGCGAATATCTGGACGATCCCAAATTCTGGCCTTGCCTGGAAGCGGCCGAAGCGCTGGACGCCTGCATCTACATCCACCCCCGCGCGGCTTCCGATACGCTCAAGGGTCCGCTCCAGGATTATGGCATGGACAGCGCCATGTGGGGCTACGGCGTGGAAGTCGGCACCCATGTCGTGCGCATGATGGCGGGCGGCGTGTTCGATGCCTTCCCGAAGCTGAAGATCTGCATCGGCCATATGGGCGAGGCGATCCCCTTCTGGATCTGGCGCATCAACTTCATGAACAGCCGCGCGCAGAAGATCGGCCGGGCACCCAGGACGAAGCTGAGCATCGCGGAATATTTCCAGCAGAACTTCGTGGTGACGACCAGCGGGGTCGAGGACCATCTCGCCCTGCGCTACACGATCGACAAGATCGGCATCGACAATGTGCTGTGGTCCATCGACTATCCCTATCAGCCGCAGAAGCCGGCGGTGGATTTCATGGATTCCGCGCCCGTCACCGACGATGAGCGCCATGCGCTCTATCACGGCAATGCGGAGCGGATCTTCCATATCGCGCCATTGGCCGATTGAAGCGCGGGCGTTCCGCACGCCCAATGAAATACGGCTTCACCCGCCCGGATGGGCCGTACATAAAGAATGGGCCGGATCGACCTCCGGCCCATTTCTTCTAAAGCGATCCGAAATCAGAAATCGATCGAGAGCGATGCCTTGTAAGTGCGCGGCGCGCCTTGCAGGAGCTGCGGACGGAAGGCGTCGAACGACGAGGCCCAATAGCGCTCATTCGCCACATTATCGACGTTGAATCGCAGCGTGAGCGGCTTGTCGGCGGCCACCAGCACATAGCGCATACCCAGATCGACGCGGGTCCATTCGGGCAGTTCGAGTGTATTGGCATTGTCGGCCGCCTGCTTGCCGGTGTGGACGACGCGGCCAGTCAGGGTGAGCCCAGGCACAAAGCCCGTGTCCCATTCGAGACCGGCGTTGATGAGATATTCGGCGATACCCGGGACGTCATTACCTTCGTTCAAGTCATCCAGCGTATCGCGGAACTTGGCTTCGCTCAGCGACGCGCCAGCGATCAGATACAGACCTTCGATCAGCTCGCCATCCACCGCGAATTCCACGCCGCGATTGCGTTGCTTTCCATAAGCGCCATAGCGCAGCAGCCCGGAGCCTTCCGGATCGGGAATCGAGAACGCGGAGGGTTTGTCGATCTGATAAAAGGCGAGCGACAGCGCCATCGCGCCGACGTTCAGCTTGCCGCCAACCTCATATTGAGTGGAGCGATAAGGCGCCAGAGCCTCGCCCCGGTTGATGACAGTTTCATCCAACGGAGCAGTATCGCCGCGCTGCAAGCCCTCGATGCGATTGGCGAACAGCGACAATCCTTCGACGGGCTTAATGACAAGGCCAGCAATAGGTGTCAGCGCACTTTCATCATAGGTGGAAACGAGTGACCCATCCGTAGCGGAGTAGCTCTTTAGCTGGATCGCTTGAATGCGTACGCCGCCGGTCAGCAGAATCCGATCGTCCCAAAAGCCGAGCGTATCCGACATGAAGACGCTGCCCAGCCGGCTGCGTTCGATCGGGAAAGGATCATCCAGGTTGCCGCCGAACGACGAAACCGTGGACGAGCGCGGAAGCTCCACGGGATCGTGAAGATTCGTCGTGCCGCTGGACGTATAGAACTCATAAGCATTGCGATTGGTGAGCCAGTTCAGCGATCCGCCGATACTCAGCTCGTTGGTGATGCCGCCCTGCCCGAACTTCGCGCGCAACCCCATCTGTGCACTCTCGTTATTGTCGGTGCGCGGGATGTACGAGCTGGTGTAATTGGCGTCCCCCGTGGCCGCGTCGGAGACGGTGATGCTGCCGTAAATCCCATGCTCGCTGCTGTCGCGCGCGCCGACCGAGGCATAGAACAGCACATCATCCGCAATGTCATATTCCAGCTTCGCCATGCCGAAGATGTCACGGCCGGTCGTATAGGTCCATGGCTGGGCGTAATTGACATCAGCCTCCGGCACCGAAGGCAGGGCGCCGGAGAACCGCACCTTGGGGCGCAAGCCACGTACATGCATCCGCTGATAGGCCATGTCGAACGTCAGGCGCAGGGGGCCCGAGGCATAATCGAACGCGCCGCCGATCAGGTAGATGCTACGGAACTCATCGTCGATTGACACCTCTCCGCGCCGTGCCACGCCGTTGATGCGCACGCCGAACGACCCATCGCCGAAGCGCCGGCCGACATCCACGCTGCCGCCGAAATGCTCGCTCGAAGTGTAGTTCAGCGTGGCGCGCTGAACGCTCTGCGCCATCGCGCGCTTGGGAATGAGGTTGACGCTGCCCCCCAGGCCCGAACCGCTCGGCGCCGCGCCGTTGAGGAAGGCACTCGCTCCGTTCAGCACCTGGACCGATTCATAAAGCTCAGGGGCAACCAACTGGCGTGGTACGATGCCATAAAGGCCATCATAGCCGACATCGTCACTGGCCAGGGTAAAGCCGCGAATGACAAACACTTCCTGGGCATTGCCGAAGCCGTATGTGGTGCGCACGGACGGGTCATTCTCAAGAACCTGGCCCAGCGTTTGCGGCTGCTGATTGAGGATCAGGGCGGCATTGTAGCTCTTGACGCTGAAAGGCACGTCTTCGGCTGGCTTGTCGCCCAGCACGCCGACACTGCCTTCCCGGCTGACCTGCGTCCTGTTCTCCCGCTGCGCGGTGACGATGATTTCGTTCGCGTCCTGCGCCAGCGCGGGCATGGCGACGGGACAAACCGAAGCGGCAAGCCCTGCGCGGAGCAGCATATGAAAACGACTTTGACTCATGCTTCTATTCCCCTTCGGCACGCGCACCCGCGCTGCACTTTATGATCTGCGAATCTTCATCGCCCAGATGACGGCGGCGACCGGCACGGCGAGCGCGGCCCAGGAGAGCACATCGCGCAGTCCATCGCCGGTAAGGGCACTCACCAGTCCAATGAGGCTGAGCAGCGCCACGGCGATCGGAATCGTGAAAATGGCTGGCAGGGACTGGCCGCGCTTCATTCGGCCGCCACCACACCGCCGCTCTCGACCTCGCGCACGCGCATATCGAGCGGGCTCCGGCGTTTGCCGAGCCAGAGATACAGGCCGGAGCCCAGAACGACGATGGTGAAGACGGTCAATACCGCCCAGAGCAGCTTGAGCGGCAGCCCGCCATAATCACCGAAGTGGAGCGGCTGCGAATAAGTGAGAGCCAGCGTGTACCAGGGCATCGGCCGCGCGTCGGTCAGCGCGCCGGTCTCGGCATCGATGAGAGCGGGGGTGAGCGCCCGCTCCGTGAGGGGCGTGTTGCCCTGGAAGAAGACGGCGTAATGATGCTTGCTGCTATAGGCGCCGCCGGGAAAGGCGATGAATTGCGGATTGTTGCCGGGGATCGCCTTGCGCGCCGTCGCCATCGCCTTGTCCAGCGAGCCGTAGCGCTCGAGCGGCAGGGCCGCGCGGCCCTCATAGGCGCGCGTCATCTCGGCCAGCTCGCTCATCTGCCAGAGCTGGATGATCGGCGTGGCCAGCGCGTTGATGACCCCGGTGAGGCCCACCACACTCATCCAGGCCAGCGCGACGACCCCGAGCAGATTGTGATAATCCAGCCATTTGAGCCGGGTACTGCGCGAGACACGCAGCGTGCCGAAAGGCAGCTTGCGCATGAACGGTGCGTACAGAACGACGCCCGAAACGATCGCCGCGAAGAACAGCGCGCCCATCGCGCCGAGGAAGAGCATGCCCGGCAGGCCGAGAAACATGTCCGTATGGAGCTGGAGAAGGAAGTGCATGACGCCCTCCTCACTCACTTCCCCGACCGGTTCGCCGGTTGCGCGATTGAAGAGCTGGATCGTCATCTCAGTGGCGGGAGAAGCCGCACGCGGGGCGGTAGTGACGGTGAGGATCGGCGACTCATTGTCGAAGGCCATGAACACCGGCACCTCATCGGGCCGGGCGGCGAGCGCCCTCGCCAGCATGGCGTCCAAAGGCTGAAGCCCCGGCCCTTCGCCGGATGATGCCTGCCCTTCCAAGGCCAGCGCATCGCCCGAGAGCGCGTCGATCTCGTCATGGAATATGAGCGGCAGCCCGGTGACGCACAGCATCAGCAGGAAAGCCGTACAGATCAGACTCGTCCACTTGTGGACCAGATACCAGATGCGGATGGAGCGATTGTCCAAGAAAAATAGAGCCCATGCTATTGCGAATGGATTGCATCGCCGCATAATCGGAGGGGATTACGATTGCAACATCGCTCTCCCTGCGCCGTCCTGAGTAATGCTGTGGCGCGAATACGATCAGCGCGCTTGCTCCCCTGCCGTGCATGGCTATGAACAGCGCGTGACCTCCTCGATCGTTATCGGAACGGACGCCAATGGCGCACCGGTTTCCATGGACATGGAAGAATTGCTGGCGACCCGGCTGCTCGTTCAGGGCAATAGCGGGTCCGGCAAATCGCATCTGTTGCGCCGGATGCTCGAGGAAAGCGCCGCCATGGTGCAGCAGGTGGTGATCGACCCGGAAGGGGACTTCGTGACGCTGGCCGAGCCCTTCGGCCATATCGTCATCAACGGCGGCGCGCATAATCCGGGCGAGATCGAAAAGCTGGCCGCCAAGGTGCGGGCACGCCGCGCCTCCGTGGTGCTCGCACTCGACGAGCTGGAGCTGGAGGCGCAGATGCGCTGCGCCGCCCAGTTCATCGCGGCCCTGTTCGATGCGCCGCGCGAGCACTGGTATCCCGCGCTGGTCGTGGTGGACGAAGCACAGATGTTCGCGCCATCGGCGGCGGGCGAAGTGGCCGACGACATTCGCCGCATGTCGCTGGCGGCCATGACCAATCTCATGTGCCGCGGCCGCAAGCGTGGTCTTGCCGGTGTCATCGCCACGCAGCGGCTTGCCAAGCTCGCCAAGAACGTCGCGGCCGAGGCGTCCAATTTCCTCATGGGCCGCACCTTCCTTGATATCGACATGGCCCGCGCCGCCGATCTGCTGTGCATGGACCGCCGTCAGGCCGAGCAATTCCGCGATCTGGCGCGTGGCCATTTCGTCGCCCTGGGCCCGGCGATTTCTCGCCGACCCCTGCCCATAGTGATCGGCAATGTGGAAACTGCGCCCCGCTCGACCAGCCCAAAGCTGACCCCGCTCCCCGAAGCGCCAGAAGACGCTGCCGATCTCATTT
>Ga0160433_100784_pt1 | contig 11517 bp, 9 predicted proteins | sample HID1972K_E0MG_FD_108235 | JGI IMG/M metagenome (GOLD analysis project Ga0160433, IMG submission 108235) | Enriched pill bug-associated microbial communities from UW Madison campus, WI, USA - HID1972K_E0 MG | ecosystem: Host-associated > Arthropoda: Insects > Digestive system > Unclassified ... | reverse complement strand
CCTCCTCAATTGAACGACGTAAGCGCGATGTATCTACTCCATTATTATCAAGTATCTTAATCGCCATTCCATCCCCCTCCCGAATCAGGCCCAGTAATAAATGCTCGGTGCCTATATAATCGTGCCCAAGTCTTAACGCTTCTTCCCTACTATAGGAAATTACGTCTTTTACACGTGGCGAGAATTTCGCATCCATATATTTTCCTTCTTTTAATTGCTCTAATATATCAAATATTCAATTAATCTATTAAAGCTTTTATACTTTTAACAAGAATTGAGCCATAGCTTAGATATTGCCGCTGAAATGGCAGAAATCTAATTTTCAGTAATATAATGGCACAAATCACTAAATATAACGATATTTGAAACAAAAAATCAGAAAATATGTCAGAAGAGAAAATCATTTTTTCCATGGCTGGGGTAAATAAAATTTTTCCGCCGCAAAAACAAGTTTTAAAAAATATCTACCTGTCCTTTTTTTATGGCGCTAAAATTGGCGTTATCGGGTTAAACGGATCAGGTAAATCCTCTCTCCTTAAAATCATTGCAGGCATAGACAAGTCATATCAGGGAGAAGTCGTTTTTTCGCCAGGATATTCTGTCGGCCTATTAGAACAGGAGCCGAAATTGGATCCGGATAAAACAGTTCGTGAAACTGTTGAAGAAGGTTGTGTAGAAATCATTTCAATTCTAAAAGAATATGAAGAAATAAACGAAAGCTTTGGTTTGCCGGAAGTTTACGAAGATGCAGACGCAATGGATAAGTTAATGGCACGCCAAGGAGAATTGCAGGACCAAATAGATGCAATGGGTGGCTGGGAACTGGATAATAAGCTGGAGCGAGCAATGGATGCACTCCGCTGTCCTGAACCTGACACAAAAATTGCAACGCTTTCTGGAGGTGAACGTCGCCGTGTTGCTCTTTGTCGCCTATTACTTCAGGAACCTGACGTTTTACTATTAGATGAGCCGACCAACCATTTGGATGCAGAATCTATCGACTGGCTTGAACAGCATTTGCAACAATATAAAGGAACCGTAATCGCAGTTACTCACGACCGCTATTTCCTGGATAATGTAGCAGGCTGGATCCTGGAACTTGACCGTGGAGAAGGTATTCCATGGAAAGGGAACTATTCATCGTGGTTAGACCAAAAGGCAAAACGCTTAGCCCAGGAAGAAAAAACAGAAAGTAAAAGACAAAAAACATTGGAACGTGAACTTGAATGGTCGCGTATGGCACCCAAAGCCCGTCAGGCAAAATCAAAGGCTCGTTTAAATAACTATGAGAAGCTTGCTTCCGAGGAAACAAGAGAGCGCGAAGAGAAACTGGAGCTCTTCATTCCTCCTGGTCCGCGTTTGGGAAATGTGGTAATTGAAGCAGACAATATCAGCAAAGCTTATGGAGACAAAATCTTATTTGAAAATTTAAGCTTCTCATTACCTCCTGCTGGTATTGTTGGAATTATCGGTCCGAATGGGGCTGGAAAGACTACTTTATTCAGGTTAATTACCGGACAAGAACAACCTGATACCGGAACCTTTAAAGTTGGTGAAACCGTTGTATTGGGATATGTTGATCAAATGCATGACGATCTGGATGCAGAAAAATCTGTTTGGGAAAACATTACAGACGGATTGGATAACATCCAATTAGGAAACAAAACATTAAACTCCAGAGCCTATGTTTCAAAATTCAACTTTAATGGGGCAGACCAACAAAAGAAAGTAGCCGTAATCTCTGGTGGAGAGCGCAACCGGGTGCATTTAGCAATTACATTAAAGAAAAGTTCAAATGTCCTTTTATTGGATGAGCCAACAAATGACATTGATATCAATACCCTACGCGCGTTGGAAGACGGCTTGGAAGACTTTGGTGGATGTGCAGTAATTATTTCTCATGATCGCTGGTTTCTGGACCGAATCTGCACGCACATCCTGGCCTTTGAGGGCGATTCCCAGGTATACTTCTTTGAAGGAAATTATTCAGATTATGAAGAGAACCGCAAAAAACGCCTGGGAGATGTAGCGCCTAAGCGGATTAAATACAGAAAAATAGGATAGAACAAATTCTAAACTTCAAACTGAACCCAAGATTCCCCATTACCTCCAAAAGTGAGGTATTGGGGATATATAATCTCCGCCAGGGTCTCTATATCATCTGCTATCCGGGAACTATATCCTTTAAATTGCTCTTTCCCATTAATTAAGAACACTTTATTATTTTTTACTGCGTTGGTCTTTTGCCATTCCTCTAAAGCTAACAGAACACCTACATCACCAAAAAGACTTTCCATCCGTTCAGAAATGATAAGCAATATATCCGGATTGAAGATTTTGTCTCCACCAGAAATTTGCGCATCATATATTTTTGCACCTGTAATTTTTAAAATCTCTTCTAAATAATTGTTGCTTTCGAAAACCGGTGGGTTTACAGCAGTTAAAACAAGAACAGCAGGCTTCTGCTCGTCGCTAATAAATTTTAATTTATGGCCTATAATGTTAATCCGTTCTTCTAAATCCGCGACCGTATCAGCCGCCTCCTCAACCTTTCCTCCCGCAATTCCAACATTTTGGATTAATTGAAAAAGTTCTTCCTTAGAATCAATCGGTTCATATCCACTTTCTAACCCATCAATCAAAGATTCCGGCAATTCTAGGCTTTTTACTATTTGCGATAAGGGGGAAAATGTCAAGTCCATTTCTTAAATATTTAATGCAAATGTACAAATAAGGGAACAAGCAAAAAAATTGGAGAGAGTGAACCCCTTCAACTTTTTTGCTGACTCTTTTTCGGATCAATGCAAAAAATCGGGAAGATAAAAAAAATAATAAAGGTATCAACGACAGAACCACGGCAGTTGATAATTGCTTCGCTATTAAATATAATTTCTTTTTATCTGACATAATTAAGTTATTTGGTTTTACATTAAGTTTTGGATTCATTGGCACAAACATAAAGCGGCATTTTTGGCTTTTCAAACTTTGATACGAATTGATAGCCTGTGAGAAGAATTGCAACAGTTTGATAGTTAGAGTCCGTCTTCTGATAGCTTCAAAACGGTAGCTGACAGCCTTTAAACGGATGATGAGAAGAATTGATCGGTCTCAATTTTTCCCTTGCTGGGTAACCGCCGGATACCTCGTGGATAACTCGTTCTACACGCACTCGTAGTGCGGCCGTATTACGTTCATTGTACCTTCATTGGTTTGCCGTCTTTTGGCGGTTTTAACATAAACGGACTATCAATTCGTATCATGAGCGATCAAAACGTGTCATTAGCTATCAATGCGTGTCATCACCGATCAATTCTTCTCAAAGTTTGTTTGTTGCCAAAAAAGCCACAATCTTTGCATCTGGTTTTGGATTTATTTGTTCTTTGAAAATTTTGAAATTGATTTTTATCATGAGGCAGACCTTTTGCGGATTTCTTTTTCAGAATTCGCGAGAAGCGAATGAAAAACAAGACAGGAAACAGAGAAAATTGTTAAGTAGCAACACTATTTGACGTACATTGAGGTTAATAGCTTAAACCAAAAACGCCTTCAGTTCCCTGAAAGCGTTTTTGGAATATATTATCATTCTTCTTTTAGAATATAAATTGTTTTACGTGCAATTACTCTGATAGTGTCACTTTGCGAGTGATCGAAACATTGTCTCCGGATAACGTTTTACCATCTTTATCAACTAAAGACAAGTCAACTGTTAGCTCACCCTTCGGTGCGTTGATAATTTCATAAGGACCCCAATTGTCTAGCATAAAGTCAGTGCCATTAATCGTTGCTTTCACCTGATTACCGTCTTTCAATTTTGTATTCCATAGGTAGAAGTCTAATAGAACGCGGTCAGTATCCTTGCCTTTATACTCTCCTTTTGGACGGCTGTAAAATAAAGATGGTTCCGTTGGTAACGCTAATTCAGAAAGTTTCCCATTATCATCAATTTTAAAATGCTTTAATACTGCTGCTCCCTCTTCTTTAATAGACTCATGATAAGAACGGGATAGAAATGACATTAAATAATGCTCACTTCCTAATTTTACCATTGCCGTATGCTCTGGTTTGTATAAAGCAGCGTAAGGTGTATTATCTAATATAAAGTGGATATGCTGACCTTCTGCGGAATTCGCCATATGATGAGCGTTTGAATCTTCGGTATGCTCTGTTAAAGTAAAGTTTTTTACATTATATTTCACACTAATCCGTGCGGAATCACTTCCAACTTTCTCGGAAGTAATCGATGCTATTTCAAGATTGGCGCCCGGAAACGATTTGGAATCTGCTACAGGCTCGACCCTAATTTCATTATTAGTATCAACATTATTTAAACTATCTGTACTGGTCTGAGCATTTTCAGCAGTTTTATTTCCAGAGTTACAAGCTGTAAAACTAAGGGCTGCAAAAGCTAAAGCCGCTAAACTTAAATTTAAATTCTTTTTCATGTTATATATTTTGACTGATTAGGATGAATAACAAGTAAATGTAAGAATTGTTCGATAAAAGTACCGTTTTATTCGAATTAAATTTATTATAGTATTGATACATAACCAATTGTTAACAATTAAATAATAAACTTTTAATATATGTAGAATATTTATAAGCGACCTTTAATATAAAAACATCAAATACTATAAAAATTTAAAACAATCAACCGATAACTAGGTAGAAGGTTTATATAATTTATCTCAATACAGATGACCTGGAAAAAATTTAATGGTGAGGTGTTACAGCAAAGTATTCTTGAAGAAGTTGGAAATGTTATTTTCAAAGAATACGAAGCAGGGAACAAATTAAAAGTCTGCATAGGTACCGATTCACAGGTAAAAGGATTGGTTACTGATTTTGCTACTGTGATCGTTTTCTTACGTGAAAAAAAAGGTGCTTTTATGTTTATTCATCAGGAGCGAACCAAAGAACGAATGTCAATCAAACGCAGAATGCTGGCAGAGGTACAACGTTCAATTGCAGTTGCCTATGATCTATGTGGTATGCTGGATAATTACGACATAGAACTGGAAGTCCATGCGGATATCAACACGAATCCTAAATTCAAATCCAATCAAGCCTTACACGAAGCGATGGGATATATATTGGGTATGGGATTTGTCTTTAAAGCAAAACCCGAAGCCTTTGCAAGTTCGACATGCGCAAATAAGATGGTTCAATAACAAGGTTACTTTTCTGCTACCGGCATGTATTTCAATAGTTGGCAGGCGACTTTATCTCCTCTTTTCAAGTGACCATGTTTCATTTGATAAACACGCAAATATAGATGAGGGTTTCGAATTACGAGCTCTTCATAAAAGCCCCGAAATAAAACGGTTTCAACTTCAAAGTCTCCATTTTCATCAGCTTCCACTTTAAGCCACTCGGGGTGAATAGCAAAGCATTCAGCCATAACTTCAATATTTAAGAACTTTACTTGTTCAGGCGTCAATATATTGCTTTTCGCCAACATGCGGGCAACATACCTGCTTGGGGGATTATTATAGAGCACAGCAGGATTCCCAATAGCAGCCAGATTTCCATCTTTTAGGATAACAAGCTGGTCTGCCAGACCCAAAACTTCCGAAGGATCATGAGAAACTAATATTACCGTCAGACCCGTTTCTTCTACTATGTGTTTTAAATCACGTTGCAATTGATCACGAAAAGCAGCATCTACCTGATTAAAAGGCTCATCCATTAACAAAAGTTCCGGTTGTGTTACCAAAGCCCGCGCAATGGATACTCGTTGCTTTTCACCTCCACTTAGATCAGCAATCCGTTGATTTCTTAAATGATCAATTCGAAGGGATGCTAAAATACGAAGGGTCTCCCGTTCTTTGGTTTCAATATCTTCATTACTCAATCTAGAAGCGACATTATCATACACCGTTGCAAAGGTATTTAGATCATCAAAATGCTGGGAAACCATACGCATGGCTGCATGACCGGGAATCAATTTTTCACTTGGTCCGGCAACTTTCCAGCCATCAAAACGGATTTCCCCGCTATCCGGTTCCATCAATCCGTATATTAAACGCAGTAATGTGCTTTTTCCGCTTCCACTCTTTCCAATGATTGCAGTTATTTCATTTTTATTTACTGAAAAATCAATAGAATCCAGACCCGATGAATCTGGTTTATCAGAATATTTCTTTGACAGGTTATGAATATTCAGAAGAGAGAGATTAGGAACATGCACATCGCCTGCAACAAAATCGCAGGAATTGCTTAGAGGGTTAACCGGCATAGATCAAGTAAATTGTTCCACGAAGGTAACAAATTTAAAATCACCTTTCTATCATTTTATAGGAGTAAAAAAGTATGATTTTTCACCATTTATTCGACCAAATTGGGATTTGATAGTATCAAATCCCAATTTGGTCGAATAAATATTCTCTTCATAAACTAATTTAGCACATTTGATCATCGAAAAATATATAAACTAAAATATCATGAAAAACGACAAAGAACAATTATCAGCATTATTGACTATCCAAAAAGAAACAATTTACAGCGCAGAAAAATCGTCTATTAAAGAAGCACATGGTCTGCCTGGCTTAACACATCTGTCAACAGTCAGCCTTTCAAAACGATAATGATAAAGATCAGTCCCAGGAAATCCATCTTTTCAAGCCTTAAGTACCGTTGCGTATTGGTTGAAGACGAACCGCTAGCCGCAGAAATGATGATGGAATATATTTCTAACAGGTCTGAACTAAGTCTGATCGATGTAGTTGACAATCTTGATGACTATGAAGAAGCATTAACCAGAGACAAGAGAATTGACATCATATTTCTTGATCTCAAAATTAGAGGAGGAGAAGTTTACCAACTAACAGAACACAAACCCGATACGGTATTTGTAGTTGTGTCAGCATACCCGCCAAAAGTGTCTAAATATTTGCCAAAAGATATAGGTAAATATTTTATTACAAAACCAGTTTCAATTACTAGCTTTAATTCTTGTATAGATAGGCTTTTAAATGATAAGGAACTGGCAGAGTAAATATGAATGAGACACTTGAAACATTTGATTTTTTTCATTTAAGACTTCCAAGTCTCTCATTTGAAAAAATTATAGAGTTGAACTGCTCTCCTTCAAAAGAAGAACTAGCGGGAAAATTGTACCAGTTGTACCAATCGTTGGATATGCAGGATGCAATTTATCTGGCGAGCCCCGAGCTATACCATTTACTTTTAAAATGGCTCGGGGGAAATACAATAACAGACATTGAGCCTAAATTGCTCATTACCTTGTATAAATACGCATTACGTATGGGCACGCGTTCAACACCATTTGGTTTGTTCGCCGGCGTCAGCACAGGCTGTGTTGTCCATGAAGGGTCTTCTATTAGATTGAAAGATAAAAATTCTGTCCATAAAAGACTGGACATGGATTACACTGCGGATTTTGCGATTCAAATAGCCCAGAATAAATCAATCAAAGAAAATTTATCCTTTTTCCTAAATACCAGCCTATATAAAACACGAGGTGGATATCGATTTTACGAATGCCGGCATGAAGCTGATAAACGCAGCTACTTCCTGACCTCCGTTAAAGCATCCTATTATATTGATCTTGTTCTTGACATCGCAAAAACCGGTGTCAGCTACTCTGACCTGATTAAAAAATTGCATAACGAAGATATCCCCGATGACCTGGCGAGGGCTTTTATAGACAATATGATTGCTGATCAGCTTTTGGTTTCTGAACTTGAACCTACAGTAACCGGCGATGAGTTCCAAGAGATCCTGTTGAATAAATTAAAAATGCTGGATACTGACAAAATCTACCTACCCAGATTTGAGTTAATTGATAAATTATGCAGAAATGATATCTCCGTCGTTCAGCTTTCTGAGTCTATCACAGATATTCTCAATCAATTTTCTCCTCAAGGCAATAAAAAGAATTTACTGCAAGTTGATTTGAAAATTAATACGATTAATAATCAAATCAATAAGCGAGTAATGAATATTATCTCGAAAGAACTCAGTGAGATAGCACCTTTAAATCAACCTTCAATTTCTGAAGATCTTAACGAATTTAAAAAGCGTTTTTTTGATCGCTATGAAGAGAGAGAAGTTCCCTTATTGGAAGCAATAGATGCGGATTTGGGTGTAGGTTACGGTACTTCAATAAGTGATTTTCATATAGACAACCCTTTAATAAAAGAAATAAATCCTCATAGAGCTAACATCAAGAATAAAAGTGAATCTGTTTTACAAAAGCTTCTATTGAATAAATTTTTGTTAAGCAAGGAAAAGTCAACCAAAGAAGTAGAAATAACAAGGGATGATCTGGAGAGCCTGAATGTTAAAGATGCTTCCAAAACTAATTTCCCACCTACCTTATATGCAATGGGAAATTTAATAGCAGAAAGCTGCTTAGCAATGGATGAAGGAAACTTTTTATTCAACCTTTCTGCTTTTGGCGGGCCATCAGCAGTCCCCTTAATGGCACGCTTTGGACATTTAGAACCTGCCCTCGCAGATAAATTAAAAGAATGTACCGTCTTTGAGGAAGCAGATAATTTAATCCTGGCTGAAATTATCCACTTACCGGAATCCCGAGTCGGAAACATTCTGCAAAGGCCAAAAATCAGAACTTATGAGATTCCCTTTTTGGGAATAAGCAATATGCCCGTAGAACAGCAGATACCTATTGAGGATATTATGGTATCCATAAAATCCGACAAGGTTATTCTACGTTCAAAAAAACTTGACTTAGAGATCAGGCCACGTTTAAGCTGTGCACACAACTATCAAAATGGAATATCTGTATATCGTTTCTTAAGCGATCTTCAGCACCAACATCATCCTTTTTCTGTAAACTGGGACTGGGGAGACTTATCTAATCAAACTTTTTTGCCTAGGGTATCTTATAAGCACCTGGTTTTATCAAGATCAAGATGGTCATTTCAGACACCCATTCTGATAGAATATAGGAACCTGCAGTCAAGACAAGATCAAGAACAATTTTTAAAAAAACATGAACTTCCTCAGCATGTAATGCTTGCCGAAGGAGACAACGAATTATTAATTGACTTTTCCAGCCCTCTTGGAATGGAAATATTAATAAATAAGTTAAAAAAAGGGAAAGTTATTCTAGTTGAAGTTCTATTCTCAGATACAAAATCTATTGTGAAGGATTCACGGGGGCTAAATTATTTAAATGAGATTATCATTCCGCTTCGTTCCAAGCAGAAACAACGGTCATTATTAATAGAAACGAAACAGGAAAACTTTCCGGTCAAAAGATCGTTTACTCTTGGAAGTGATTGGATTTACGTAAAAATCTATTGTGGCATAAAGCAAGCTGATAAAATATTGATTGAGAATATTTTACCTTTAGTAGAGTCACTTCAAAAAGACAAAATCATTCATAAATGGTTTTTTATCCGTTACAATGATCCAGAAAACCATATCAGGCTTCGTTTTCAGATTAAAGAAGCCTCTTCTACAGCTCTAACTTCCGTTTTATATAGTTTAAATAATAGTCTCGATCTCTTATTTGAATCAACAATCATCTATCGCATACAGTACGATACATATAACCGGGAGATTGAACGATATGGACAGCGCACTATGGAAGTGAGCGAATCGATTTTTTGTATCGATAGCAATGCTTCAATCAATCTACTCTTAAATTTAAATAAAGAAAAAGATATACAGCGTTGGCACTTAGCCCTATATGGTATAGATCAACTGCTGAATATTTTTAGTTTGGAACCAAAAGACAAACTATCTTTCGTTACATCTGCACGGAATTCCTATTTTAAGGAGTTTAATGGTGACAAGAAGTTAAATTACCAACTTAATACCGGCTATCGGGAACATGCAAGTAGTTTAGAGGACTTTTTCAACGAACTAAGATCTGATCCCGACAAGCAGCTAATATACTCGGTATTCAATGAGCGATCTAAAGGCCTAAAGAAAATGTATGAACAATTAAAATTCCTGCTGAAAGACGATATTAATATTAAGGACGAAATAGTATACCTATTACAAAGCTATTGTCATATGTTTTTAAATAGGATATTCTACGTTGATCAACGCTTACAAGAGCTTGTTATATATCATTATTTAATGAAACACTATAGCAAATCCATCGCAAAAGAGAAGTGCGTTTAAACCAGGGTTATTTTCTTATGCCCAGTCTTTGGTAAAAAGCATCTCTGTATTGAAGACCTAAGGGCAAAACAATATCCAAAACTGTTAACGTTACTTTTGTCGCATCTATGTTTTTAATATATCCAATATTAACAATATAAGATTTTTGGATCCTGACAAATTGTTCAGGGGGAAGATCTTGTTCCACTGTTTTCATCGTTTTTCTCACGGTCAGCTCCCTTTCTGAAGTTTTTATCTTGATATAGTCTTCATAACCTTGAATATAAAACACATCAGAATATCTGACCAAAACGGTTTTGTGCCCATCATTAATTGGGAAATAATCCAGTTTCAATGATCCTCTTTCATGTGATTCGATTGCTTTTTGTGCTTTATTCGTTGCCTTAAGAAAGCGTTCAAAAGAAAATGGTTTTAGAATGTAATCCAATATATCCAGTTCAAAACCTTCAATGGCAAAGCCTCTGTGAGCTGTGATAAAAATTACAAATGGAGGGTTCCTCAAAGATCTCAAGAAAGAGATTCCGTCCATCTCAGGCATTTCTATATCTGAGAAAATCAAATTAACAACCTGGCTGTTTATTATAGACATAGCGTCTAATGGGTGGTCAAAGCTGCCAAGTAACTTTAAATATGGAACTTTTTGTATATATTCTTCAAGTGTTTCTCTTGCTAACGGCTCATCGTCAATAAGTATACAATTGATATCCATTGTTAATTAATTAGCTGATTGATCCGGCAATTGTATCTTGAGTAAAACTTTATAACTATCTTCTGAAGCCGTTGTTTCTAAATCATAACGATCTTTATAATTTAATTCAAGTCTTTTTCGCACATTGACCATCCCAACGCCACCGACCGTATTTTTACTTCTTGCTTTACCTATACTGTTTGACACTTCTAACGTCAATAGATTATCTTTTACTTTCAAATTCAGATGCACCCAGGCTTCGTGATTGCTTTTCTCCGGTCCATGTTTAAAAGCATTTTCAATAAAAGGAAATAAAATTAAGGGTACAATAAAATGGTCTTCACCATTTTGCAGTATATTATCTTTAATTTCTACTTTACTACTATACCTTAAGCGCTCTAATTTAATAAAATCTTTTATAAAGCTTATTTCATTCTTTAAAGGCACAAAATGATCATCACTTTCATATAAGGTATAACGCATCAAACCAGCCAAAGACAGAACAGCATCAGGCGTTTTAGGATCGTTCTTATTGACCATTCTGTAAATATTATTTAGACTATTAAATAAAAAGTGTGGATTTATTTGTGATTTAAGAAAGTTTAATTCCAACTCCAAGTTATCCCTTTCCAGTTTTACCTCCTTTGCTCTTTGATTAACAAAAGATTGCATCAGTTTCAATCCTACCGGAAGAGCTATTAAATAAAAAT
>Ga0160433_100782_pt1 | contig 11530 bp, 8 predicted proteins | sample HID1972K_E0MG_FD_108235 | JGI IMG/M metagenome (GOLD analysis project Ga0160433, IMG submission 108235) | Enriched pill bug-associated microbial communities from UW Madison campus, WI, USA - HID1972K_E0 MG | ecosystem: Host-associated > Arthropoda: Insects > Digestive system > Unclassified ... | reverse complement strand
TCAATCGTAACCGGCGGAACAATTTATGTCTGTATAAACTTTATGACAGGCTTATTGGTGGGCTGGATGATGGGGATGCCATTCGCAGAAATCATGGTTATCTGTGGGATTATGACAAGCTCTTCAACCGTTATTGTAGCCAAGGTCTTAACAGATTTACGTAGAACGGCAAACCCTGAAACAGAAATCATTATGGGGATGATCATGTTTGATGACCTCTTTATCGCCATGCATATCTCTTTTTTATCAGGTTTAGTTTTAAGTGGCGGCGGATCCATGTGGAGTGTTGTCGGAACCTGTCTCCTTGCCCTGGGTTTTATCTTACTTTTTTTAGTACTTGGAAGAAAAGTAGTTCCTGCCATTGACAAATTGCTTCAGGTCAAATCCTCGGAGATCTTTATATTAATCATTTTCGCATTATTATTTATAACCGCAGGCTTCTCAGAGACCATCCACGTAGCTGAAGCTATCGGTGCTTTAATGGCCGGACTGGTATTAGCTGATTCGCAATATATAAAACGAATTGAACAAATGGTATTACCTTATAAAGACTTCTTTGGTGCTATGTTCTTTTTTAGTTTCGGTTTATCTATTGACCCGATGTCCCTGGGAGGAGCAGTAATGTGGGCTTCTATAGCAGCAGTACTAACCATTTTGGGCAACCTGGCATCTGGTTATTTCGCCACAAGAATCTCGAAAATGAAACGGCACGCAACATTCGATATCGGATTTACTTTATCTGCACGAGGAGAGTTCTCAATTATCATGGCAAACATTGGCAAAGCCGGTGGCCTTAATCCCATTATTCAATCCTTCGTTGTTGTATATGTATTAATATTAAGCATAATAGCTCCGATATTAACAAAAGAATCGAGAAACTTCTGGAAGCTTACCTTTGGAAGGAATGAAAAAGAAAAAGTAAAAGCCCTTCCCCCTAAAACATTAGGTGATTTAGAAAGAGGGCTCCAATAAGACTATTACTTACATAAATCCTAGTTCCAAACGTGCCTCGTCACTCATGAAGCTTTTTTCCCAGGGCGGATCAAATGTCAATTCAACTAAGCCTTTTGTAACCCCTTCCACCGATTCAATTTTTTCGTTAACTTCATTAATAATTGAATCAACTACTGGACAGTTTGGGGCAGTTAATGTCATTACAACCTTGGCTGTTCCATCCTCTTTCGTGATAATTTCATAAACTAATCCCAACTCGATAATATTAACAGGAATCTCAGGATCAAAAATCGTCTCTAAAACTTCCTTGATCTTATCTGCCACTCCTAATTTATCCAACACAATTATTTCCATATCCCTATCTATTTTATATAAATATAACTTATAATTTATGGATGCACTTTATTACTAAAATTCAACTCCATTTCGATAAACTTAGCAGTCCGGCTTTTCTTACTCTGAGCCAGGCCTTCAGGCGTTCCGGCAAAGACCAATTCTCCGCCACCCCGGCCCCCCTCTGGTCCCATATCAATCACCCAGTCTGCTACTTTCACCACGTCCATATTATGTTCAATGACCAACACTGTATTGCCACGTTCCACCAAACGATTTAATACGCCCAATAATACATTCACATCTTCAAAGTGCAATCCGGTTGTCGGTTCATCTAAGATATAAAAAGTTTTACCGGTATCCTTTTTTGAAAGCTCCGTTGCAAGTTTAACACGTTGCGCCTCACCACCAGATAAGGTAACCGATGATTGACCCAGTGTTAAATATCCTAATCCGACATCATTCAGGGTTTTAACTTTTCTATAAATTTGCGGGATGGGTTCAAAAAATGTCACAGCTTCTTCCACACGCATATCCAGAACATCACTGATCGATTTTCCACGGTAACGAACTTCCAACGTTTCACGGTTATATCGCTTGCCCTGGCATGTCTCGCAAGGCACTTGTACGTCGGGAAGAAAATTCATTTCAATTACCTTCATTCCACCACCCTTACAGGTTTCACAGCGGCCACCCTTTACATTAAAAGAAAAACGACCCGGCTTATAACCCCTGATCTTTGCCTCAGGGAGCTGAACGAATAAATTTCGTATATCAGAAAATACTCCTGTATAGGTTGAAGGATTAGAACGAGGTGTTCTGCCAATAGGCGATTGATCAATTTCAATTACCTTATCAATATTCTCTAAGCCTATTAATTTCTTATAGGGCAAAGGAACCTTCTTAGCTCTGAAAAAATGATGATTTAATATCGGATATAAAGTTTCCGTAATCAGGCTCGATTTACCACTACCGGAGACACCGGTAACTGCAATAAAACAGCCCAACGGGAATTCAACATTTACCTTCTTAAGGTTGTGTCCGCTCGCACCTTCAAGACGCAATACCGGACCATTGCTATCTCTTCTCTTTTCAGGAAGAGGTATCTCTTTCTCTTGATTCAAGTAAGCTGCTGTTAAAGTGTGGCTTCTTTCAATCTCTTTGGGAGTTCCTTCAGCAACCACTTCCCCACCATTCAAGCCCGCCGCAGGACCCATATCAATGACATAATCAGCAGCAAGTATCATATCCTTGTCATGCTCAACTACCAAAACCGAATTGCCAATATCCCTTAAGTTTTTTAAAGCGCCGATCAATCGTTCATTATCCCGCTGATGCAAGCCGATACTTGGTTCATCCAGGATATACAAAACATTGACAAGCTGAGAGCCAATTTGTGTGGCCAATCGAATCCGTTGAGCCTCTCCACCAGAAAGCGTTTTGGCAGTACGGTTTAATGTTAAATAGTTTAACCCTACATCTAGCAAAAACCCCAGGCGTGAACGGATCTCTTTTAGAATTTCAGCCGCAATAATATTTTGTCGTTCACTCAGCCTGCTTTCTACATCATCAAACCAGCCAGTCAGTGTCGAAATATCCATTTCCGCCAATTCGGAAATATTCTTATGATCTATTTTAAAATGTAAAGCTTCTTTCTTAAGCCGTGCCCCATTGCAAACCGGACAGGTTTTCAATGATCTGAAACTATCGAAATCATCCTTTCCTGCTTTCTGTTCCAGCTCATCTTCCAATTGCTTAAAAATTCCTTCATAAACAATCTGATAGGTTTTAACATTCCATTTATTATAGGAAACCGGTACACTTATGATATCCGGCGCTCCTTCGAAAATCAGATTCAAATGCTCTTCCGAGAATTCTTTTAGTGGAGTGGTAAGCGAAAAACCATATTTTTTTCCAAGAGCTTTTAACTGCTGAAAGGTCCAATTATCTTTATATTCACCCAAGGGAGCTAATCCCCCACGCATAATACTTAATTTGGGATCCGGAATAACACTTTCCCTGTCAACCTGAAAGACATAGCCCAATCCATCACAGTTTTCACAGGCACCATAAGGTGAATTAAATGAAAATGTATTTGGTTGTGGTTCATCGTACGATATGCCTGATTCAGGATCCATTAAAAAGCGGCTAAAGAAGAACTCCTGATTGGCAGCATTACTGATTTTAATAACCCCTTTGGCAAGTTTCATTGCTTGCTGTACCGAGCTTTGCAAACGGCTCCTATCCTTTTCAGCAATCGTTAAGCGGTCTATCACCACTTCAATATCATGCGTTTTGTAGCGATCAACCTGCATTTTTGGAACAAGGTCCGTTAGTTCCCCATCAATCCGCACTTTAACAAAACCCTGCTTTCTGATTTGTTCAAACAACTCCCGATAATGACCCTTTCTTCCTTTTACAACTGGAGCCAATACATTTACCGGTTGATTTTCAAATTGAATTAAAAGTCGGTTTATAATTTGATCTTCAGAAAGGCGTTCCATCTTCTTACTCGAAACATAGGAGAATGCTTCCCCGGCTCTTGCAAACAAAAGACGTAAAAAATCGTAAACTTCAGTTATCGTACCAACGGTGGAACGAGGGTTCTTATTGGTAGTTTTCTGCTCGATAGCAATTACCGGACTCAGTCCTGAGATCTTATCTACATCCGGACGTTCCAAACCGCCTAGAAACTGGCGGCTATAGGCACTAAATGTTTCAAGATAGCGGCGTTGCCCTTCGGCATAGATCGTATCAAAAGCAAGTGAGGATTTACCACTACCACTTAAACCGGTTATTACAACCAGTTTATTTCGTGGAAAACTCACATCAATATTTTTTAGATTATGAACCCGGGCACCAAAAACTTCAACCTCGTTCTGTTCGCCTAGGTCAGGTATTGTATTTTTATTCATGTATATAGCTCAATGCAAAAGAGCCAAAGCTTAGCCCTATTATTGCAAAAATACAGATAATAATATGAAATTGTTTGAAGAAAAGTCAGACTGCCGTAAGCTTTAAAAAGAAGAAAGAGATGATAATCAATGTTTTTTACAAACGATTGTCCGAAGATTTCTCCGCAGTATTCTCAGCGATCATACCCCTTCCGCTTGCAGGTCGGTAGCCATAAATACTTGGGTTCTCGATAATCTCTTTCATAGAAATCAACTTATAAATATAAGATGCAGTTTCCGCATTTAAAGAAAGCAAATAGTAGTTATCTTCCCTTTGTCTTTTCATGACTTTCAGCAAACTGCCTTCACCAACATTATAGGCTGCAGCAGCTAAGGTCCAATTACCAAATTTGTTATACAATGCTTTGATATATTTCGCTGCTGCCTCTGTCGATTTTTCGATATCCTGGCGCTCATCTACCTGGCCGTTTACCTTCAATCCAAAGGACCGGGCGGTTTCCGGCATAAACTGCCAATAACCAGAAGCGCCTTTATGCGACGTTCCTGATTTCAATCCGCTTTCAACTAAAGGCATGTATTTAAAATCCTCGGGAATTCCATGCTTTTTCAAAATGGGTTCAATCTTTGGAAACCATTGCTTTGCTATGCGATGTAATTTGTGTGATTGGAGATTATGATATGAAAACCTATCAAGGTTTCTTCTCATTCTCCTATCTACCGAATTAACATCCTGAGGTAGGGTTTCATTTGCAAAGTTTAAAGAGGAAAAGTATTTTTCTTTCTCTTCTTTTTCTAATGCTTTTCTTTCTTTTTCAAGTAGTACCCGCTGCCTTTTAACTGCCTTCTCGGCTTTAATCAACGTGTTGATTTCGGTTTCAGTTTTTACCGGGGTACTGTATATAAATAACTTTGTGCTGACTAAAATGACTAGCGCCAGGGCACAAGTTAACAGGTGTTTTTTTATCATTTTTTACCTCTCCTTTTGGTACTGGAAAAATGTGGGTGGCAAATGTACGAACTATTATCTTAACTACCAAACAGTTACGGAAAAACCCTTCTTAAGTATGCTTAATGGCCGATTCTTGAAGCTCATCTTTCCATATTTAAAAAGTAAACCGGATAAGTCATAATCTAAAAATTTGCTCTACCTTTGTAGATTCAAAATAAGGGTAAAAATATATGCCATTCAATAACAAAGGGAACAGCCGCGACGGCAAATCCAACCGAGGAGGTAAACCGGCTTTTGGTAGAAAAACTGAAGGAAACGCGAACCGGGACAATCGTTTTGACGATAAGAAACCTCACACAAAACGCTTTGATAAAGCGCCTGGAAAAAGCTTTGACGCTAAAAAACCAGATGATAACCGGCCAAGACCTTATAACAAATCGACATCGTCTTCCTCATCGTTTTCAAAAAAAGATGACCGTCCGTTCAACAGAGAAGATCGTTCTTTCAGAAAAGACGACCGGCCGTTTAAAAAAGATGACCGCCCCTTTAATAAAAGAGACGATGGTTTCAAGAGTGAACATAAATCCTACAAAAAACCGGAGTACAAAAAGGATGATCGCTTCAAAAAGGCTGATCACTTTAAAAAACCAGAGGGTTCTAATAGTGGTGAAAGACCAAGAAGAGATGCTCCATTTAAAAAAGAGGAAGGTTTCAGAAGGGAAGAAAAATTCACTAAACCAGATGGCTTCAAAAAGGACAATGGATTCAAAAGAGAAGACAAACCCTTTAGAAAACCAGGAGAGTTCAAAAGAGACGAACGAACTGATGACCGTCTAAAAAGAGATGACAGGCCTCGAAGAGACACTCCTTTTAATAAAAGCGACCGCCCCTTTAAAAAGGATGACGGTTTCAAAAGAGAAGACAAACCCTTTAGAAAATCAGGCGACTTTAAAAGGGACGAACAATCGAAAACCGATAGTCGTGCTCGTAAGCCAAGGAAAGATGACAGTTCTCAACAAGAAGGCAGATCATATGTTCCGGGTGAACCTGAATTAATTCGCTTAAACCGCTACATTGCAAATGCCGGAGTTTGTTCCCGTAGGAAGGCTGATGAGTTAATCGAAGCGGGAGTAGTAAGCGTGAATGGCGAGGTAGTTACATCATTAGGAACCAGGGTGAACCCTGAAACAGATGAAGTAAAGTACAATGGTGAACGCCTGAAACGCGAAAAAATGGTTTATGTCCTTTTAAATAAACCGAAAGACTATATAACAACTACAGATGATCCTCAGGAGCGTCGTACTGTAATGCATTTGGTTGAAAAAGCAACTCGCGAGCGTATTTATCCAATCGGCAGATTAGACCGGAATACAACAGGACTGTTATTAATGACTAATGATGGTGAATTAGCAGAAAAACTATCTCATCCAAGAAATAGCATTACCAAAATATATCAGGTTGAATTAAACAAGAACCTGACTCAAGGCGACTTTAATAAAATTGAATATGGTCTTGAATTAGAAGACGGCTTTATTAAACCAGATGACGTAAGCTACGTACAAGGTGCCAGTAAAAAGGAAATCGGAATTCAGATTCATAGTGGAAAAAACCGGATTGTACGTCGTATATTCGAGCACTTAGGTTACGATGTTATCAAACTTGACCGAGTAATTTATGCAAATCTTACTAAAAAAGACCTCCCGCGTGGTCGTTGGAGACATCTTGAAGAAAAAGAGATCATCCAGTTAAAGCACTTGATTAAATAAGTCATTCTATAAGATAAAAGAAAAAGCGAAGGTAAAATCTTCGCTTTTCTTTTTACTCTCTTTTAGGCAAATCGGCTGTTGTATCACCGTCTGTTTTATATTCTAACGACCTAAACATTCTTAGATTTGTGGGTACCTTCTTTTACATCTTCCTGTTGTTTTCCTGTTGTCCTCCCGTTGTCCTCTCGTAGTTTTGATTAAAATTACGAGTACATAGCAAGGAAATAAAAGGTTAACAAAAGAGACATGTCGAACCAGTTTACAACCGATTAGTTTTGTGCTAATTATACTTGTTAGCTTGTTTATTAAAAAATGTAAAGATGACTAGAGTACTCTATAATTATGAAGTTTTGCGTGAAGTGACGATTATGAAGAAGAAGAGTTTTTCATCACAGAAGAGAAAGTGAAAAACAGAAGAAATTTATAATAATTCAAATGCCATTGCAAATTTAAGTAAAGCAGCAAATGAACGGCAATCGGTCTTTTGGATGATGTTTTTACGATGCGTGTTTATCGTATGAATAGATATAAACAATTCATCTGCCATTTCCTTTGATGATTTTCCATTAGCAATCATAGAAATAATCACTTTTTCACGTTTGGTCAGTGAAGCAAATATCCTATAATTATTTTTAATGTAAATATCCTCGTCCAATACCTTGTTTACCCTCGAGATCATCAGGTCAATCCCCTCCACCGGACTGGAAAGCATAATCATCTTATCTACAATTTCACAGCCTTCTTTCATTTTTATTAATTTACAAACCGAATAAAACCATTTATAGTCTACTTCCTGATGTAATTTCACACGTTGAAAAAAATTATATTGCTTATCAAAATCTGCTTCATGCAAGTACTTCCCGATCCCTTCGAATATTGCATAAGATTCCTCCTTTACGAAATATTTACTATAATAAGCTTCACCTAAAGCATTGATTTCATTTACAGAAGTGCCCAAATGTTCACAGCCCCAATTGTTCATATAGCTTACACATAAAGGTTGTAGATTTTCCATATCGTGCATCATCACAGAAGCAGGAAGAATACTGCCTAGATCATCAATAGCGTACGTGCCATCTTTGAGATTCTTCTGCACACCATGCAGCTGCTGCCCTAATTCCATTTTCTTAAAATTTAATGATGAACTATCTGGAGCCATGAAGTTTATAAATGTTAGTTGCAAGATAATTAAAAATAGTAAATCTAACCAATCTTGCTTTTTTTCATAGACTTTGTTAAAACTACTTCATTAAATCAAAGAAATCACATCATAAAAATACCTAGTGCTAGCGATGTTTTGGTAATTGAAATTGTATTTAGTTTGTAAAATACATTTAAACTCATGAGATATAAAAAACCATAACCAAAGCGGATTTACTAAAACAACAGACAATAAAAGGCCGAATAATGTGTCTGGTCAGTCGTATGCATCGTTGGTACCTACTCTGAACTATTCTTATAACCGTTAACCTTTTCTGTCATACCTATAAGCTTGGATTTAACAACAATTCAGCCAGTAAAGAATGTAATAAATAACTAAAAATTAATAACAATGAAAAACCTCACTACAATTTTATTCATGCTTTTAAACATTAACCTATGTTACTCACAAGGAGCAGGTTTGACCAAAGAAGAAACAATTAAATACATCAATAAAAAGCTTAAAGATGTTGAAGGTTATAAAACGGCATGGTCCAACACTAAAAAAACAGCATACATTCTAGAAAGTAAGATGATAGACCTTGGTGAAGGAAAATATAAGTATGTCTATTATTATAGTGATGGCAGAAACTTTTGTACACAAGACGTAAACGGATATAGTGGCTCCCGGTTTAATAAAGAGTTCAAAGTCGTACACATCAAATCTATTACCGATGATGGTGTGAGTCCATATAATAGTTCTATTGGAATAATAAAAATAATATTCCTGGAGAATGCTGTAAAATCTTGGGCAAAAGATTATCATCATTCTTTTCAAGAACGGACCTCTGGTTATGGTTATACTTATAACGTTTGGAATGTTTATTTCTGTAAAGAAAATGACCGGGTAGCCGAATATGAGACCACCATCAACCTATTTTATCCAAAAACAGATCCAGAAGATGGTAAAAGGCTTCTAAAGGCAATGCAATATTTGGTTGATCTGGAAAAAGCTGCAGACGACCCATTTGGAGATTAATTTAAAAAGTTCACACTATGAAAAGTATATTGTTAATCTTTTTTTTTGCCTTCCATACTGTTTTATTAGCCCAAACAGTTGGTATATCGGAAGTTACAGCTGTTGAAAGCAAAGTAACTTTGTATGAAAATAACGAAGAAAAAATAAATCAAATCCGACAGAAAATCCCAGAATTGGAAAATCAATGGAGAAATAACATCTCAAATTTGAAAAGTGAAATAGCCACGTTAAACAAAGAGAGAGATAACCTTATTGCCGATATGAAAGTAGGTGCAAGATGTAGTCAGTGTGGAGGTTGGAAATCGGATTTTGAAAAAAGGGGAGAAAATTTTGAAAAACACTTGGGTGACGTAAAAGGGTATGCCGTTCCAGCTAAAACTTCAGAAATAGAAGCAACGAGAAAGTCATTCTCTGAAAAAATAGCTATTAAAAAAGTGCAGTTGCAAAACCTTGAAAAAGGAGATAAAGAAATCCTAAAACAGTATAGCGAAATAGAGGAAATAAAAAAAACCAACGAAACTCTGTGTAGGGAAATCACTCAACATAGCAAAAACTATGAAAAAAATGTATTAAATGACGCTTACAGTAAGCACAATATTTGGTTTGAAGATGTTTTAGCTTCAGGTACAAAAGCTCTTATTGAGAGCAGCAAAAAAACTCTTATAAGAGTCAAAAAAGGATGGCTGGAAAAAGAATATTCAGAAAAAAGTATAGCAGAACTCAAGCTTATAAAAGAAAAAAATGTACTCCAACAAGAGAAAAACAAACAAGGAATAGCTGAAAATGAGCTAAAAGTATCTGATCTTGAGACGGAACAAAAGCAACGAACTGAATATTTACAAGAAGAATTGGATGAGCTTTTCAAAGCAATTAGTGAAGTAGAAGACAAAATAAAGGCTGAAAACAATGAATCTATGAAGGATCAGTTAAATGACGAAAACGAGTCTTTAAACAAAAAGGTTGTCGGGCTAAGAGAAAAAATGGCCGCATATATTGTTAAATCAAAGCAAGACATAGAAGGAATAAAGGAAAAAAAGAAAGAACTGTCAGTAGAAATTACTCAATTGATAAGTAATCTCGGTAAACAGCAAGAACAAAAAACAAAAGAGTTAAAAGAAGAGCTTGATCAAAAGCTTGCTGATTTAAAAAGACTTGAATCTGAATCAGAAATAGCTTACAAGTACCAAATGAGCGAATATGATAAAAAATTAAACCAGTACAAACAAAAACAGGATATTTTTATTAAAGAAATAACAAGGGAAAATAACCGTATGCTATTGGCAGTAAAAAAAATAAATTGTCCGATGTGGAACGAAACCTCAGGAAAAGTAGCTTTGAACTGGAATAAAAAACTGCCTTGTGTCAATATATTTTCTTTTCCGGAGACCTTAATGATTCAGGAAGTTTTGGGAACCTCTGCCTGTTCAAATGAATCGTTTTTTCAGAATGGAACATCTACTTATAAATCTTTTTTTGAAGGTCTTCAAGCAGAAGAAAAACGGGTTCTTGTAAAATGATTATCTATCCGTTAAAACAGGATTAGGAAATGAGTTTATCGATTATTGTGCCTGCTTATTTGAGCAAACAGCGGGTTAGAAGATAAACCGCATAATTACTTTTGGTTATTTTAGTACTAAGATGGGTATGAAGAAGTTGCCCAACCCTTATCAGGTTCGAAACGAAGATTTTATTACTACCGTTTACGTTGTTTGCCCAAAATGCAAGGCAAAGGCGGTGATTTTGGGTGGACAACCTTATAAGAACATAAAGGACTACGAGGATAATGTCCGTTTTTCCTGTACGTCTTGTGGCTATGCCCTTAAATATGCCAATACACCCATATTTACGGTATATACGAATAGCAGAGGTAAAAACATAAAATCCAGAGCCTTGATGCTCAATAGCCCTTGCGATCCTTATTTTGGATTTGATGTATGGTACCGCATCGAATCCAAATATGGATTATTATGGGCATATAACTTGGAACATCTCACGGTTATTGAAAATTATATAGCAGATACATTGCGAAATCGCAATGCCGTTCCTTACCAAAATAACAGTATTGGTAGTCGGCTCCCTCAATGGGTAAAAGATGCAAAGAACCGAATGTATCTACTTAAGCTCATCAAAAAATCCAAGCTCCTGTAAAAGATTCTGTAAGAGCCTTGTCATATATCTAAATAATAGAACAGATTTATCCGGCTTGCTTATTCTAAAGTTAAATAAAGAGCATTATACTATTACCGAAATATTGAGTTCATTCTCAAGTTTCGATAACTCATTTAATGTCTTGACCCGGTAATTCTCCGTTTCATTATACAATTTGGGAATCAATTCTTTATAATAATCTATACCATTCTGCAATTGCTCTTGGAATTTAACAAAGTATTTATGCTTTTTATCATTCAATTGGACAAGGTGTTGATTAATGTCT
>Ga0160433_100780_pt1 | contig 11567 bp, 8 predicted proteins | sample HID1972K_E0MG_FD_108235 | JGI IMG/M metagenome (GOLD analysis project Ga0160433, IMG submission 108235) | Enriched pill bug-associated microbial communities from UW Madison campus, WI, USA - HID1972K_E0 MG | ecosystem: Host-associated > Arthropoda: Insects > Digestive system > Unclassified ... | reverse complement strand
GACCGAAGTCGCCGCCTGCATAGAGTGCACCGTTAACGACTTCCAGATCGGCATGCGACTGGCGCGCACCAAGCGTAACATCGCCATTGCTGTAACCACCCGAAACACCGATGCGGACGCCGTCCACCTGAGTCTCGAGCCCCACTTGGAACCCATAGGCATCGCTCGATGCGTTCGCCGCGTTGCCGTTGCCATCGAGTTGGTTCCAGGCGCGGTTGACGTCCGTCCAGAGGGTGATCCCATCCCCGGCCGGCAGAGCCATGCGCGCGAGCAGGGCCCGGCGCATCTCGTCGACCTGCTGGGCCGCCACGGTGAGCGTGGAGGCATGGACCTCGCCCGAAAGGCTGTCAAACGCCGCCTGCGCACCCCGTGCCGACTGGCCGACCAGCTCGTAATAGACCGGGGTCTGGGTATCGAAGCTGTCGCCGAGCGCTCCGGCCGTGGCGCGCTGGTTGAAGGTGGCAGCCACATCGATGAACCGGACGTCATTGCGCGTCAGCGTCAGCGTCACGGCATTGGCGTGGTAGGAGAGGCTGGGCAGCAGGAAGGCCAGGTTGCTGGTTACGCCCTCGAACTCGCCGACGACGCCGCCAGCGGCAGTGAGGATCTCGTAGCTGGTCTGCGGACGATAATCCCCGCTGGCGGCCAGCACCTGCACGGTGCCCCCCTCCAAGGTCGCCACACCCGTTGCAGCGACGCGATCGCTCGCACCCGATGCATCGACCTCGACTTCGAAGATCGAACCCGCCTCGAAGAGAACGGTCGTCGCTGCATGTAGCTCGCCGATGGAGTTGCCGGGCGCAGCCGTAGCATTGGTGCGCACGACCAAGCCGCCGACCGTGCCATTGCCGCCGATGGACCCGCCGCTTTCGACGATGACACCGGAATTGGCGATGGAGCCATTCACAGCCAGCCGCCCCTGCTGAACAACCGTTGCGCCGGAATAGGTGCTGGTGCCGGTGAGGTTGAGCTTGCCGTCACCTTTCTTGACGAAGCTGCCCGCGCCCGACACGGCGCTGCCGAAGCTGCCATCGATGGTCTGATTCATGACCAACTGGCCACCATTCGCCACATTCCCGGCGATGCTGGTGCTGTTACCTTGCAAGGTTCCGCCTGTAATGACTGTGCCGCCGGTATAGCCGTTCGCACCGGTCAGGATCAGCGTGCCGCTGCCCGATTTGACGAGATTCCCCGAACCCGTGATGGCGCCGGAGAACGTGCCGTTAGTGGCCTGATCCATCACCAGCGTCCCGGCATTGAGGACATTGCCGTTGCCGATGCTCGCGCTGTTGCCCTGAAGGGTGCCGGCCCCGATGGTCGTGCCGCCGGTGTAGCTGTTCGCCCCGGTCAGGATCAGCGTGCCGCTGCCCGTTTTAACGAGGTTTCCTGCACCCGTGATGGCGCCGGAGAACGTGCCGTTGGCGGCCTGATCCATCACCAGCGTCCCGGCATTGAGGACATTGCCGTTGCCGATGCTGGTGCTGTTGCCCTGAAGGATGCCGGCCGCGATGGTCGTGCCGCCGGTGTAGCTGTTCGCCCCGGTCAGGATCAGCGTGCCGCTGCCCGTTTTAACGAGGTTTCCTGCACCCGTGATGGCGCCTGAGAACGTGCCGTTGGTGGCCTGATCCATCATCAGCGTCCCGGCATTGAGGACATTGCCGTTGCCGATGCTCGCGCTGTTGCCTTGAAGAGTGCCAGTCGCGATGGTCGTGCCGCCGGTGTAGCCGTTCGCGCCCGTCAGGATCAGCGTGCCGCTGCCGGTCTTCACGAAGCCGCCGCTGCCGCTTATCTCCCCGCCCATCGAGACGTTGTTTGCGCCGGTATCCAGCGCGTTAAGGCCAGCCATGAGGGTGACGGGCGCGTCGACGGCGCCGTCCGCCCCGAAGCGCAGGCGGCCTTGCATCAAAACGACACCGCCGGTGCCGAGCGCCTGTGCGCCATCGATCTCCACGGTCGAGCTGTCGGTAATGACCGTGCCGCCCTGATAATCGTTGGTGCCGGTCAGAGCGAGCGTTCCCTGTCCCGAAACGATGAGGCCGCCCACACCGGTGATGGTGCCTGCGAAGGTGCCGCTGTTACCGGCGGTGTTGATGATGGCGCCCTTATCGGTGATCGAGACGTCGGCGGTCACCAGATTGGCCGGATCGCTGCCGCCGGTGAGATCGAGCGTGCCGCCGTCGAAGCTGATGGTGCTTCCCGTCGCCGCGCTGTCACCCAGGTTGAAGCTGGACTGGCTGTCGTCGATGACCGCGGGCCCGCCGACCGGCGGCAGATCGGGATCGACCTGGAAGCTGCCGGCAACGAAACCGATCATGCGGTCGATGAGCGACCGCAGGGCCGCGTTGGAGTTATAGAAGCTCTCTTGGAATGTGTTGACGTCCAGATAACTCAATAGACGGCCAGTCGGCGCATTGGCCAGGGAGCCGGCACCGAAAGCGACGCCGGTGCCAAGACCACCACCATTAGGCTCCGTGGTGGTGATGAAGACGCCGGTGCCCGGTGACGTGAAGGTGCCACTGGTCGGAACCGAGAATCCCGTTGCGGCATCGGCTACGATCAGGCCGCTGCCGTTGAAAATGTCGGTCACATACTGCGTCTGCGCGTTAAGCGAACCCACCGCGAGGGTCCCGCCACCGGCATCTGCGATGAAGGTCGACAGAGAGGTATTGCGGTCAACGAAGCTGCCACCGTTGAGCTCGCCGAGCAGAAAAAGGCCGCCCGCGTTGTTCAGGTAAGAAAGATAGCTGGTCGAATCAGTTGTCGTCAGCGCTGTTTCCGGTCGTACGTCCCAGATCTGAACGTATTCACTCAGACTGCCGCTGATCGTCGCGAGGTCGTCCTGCATCAGGACGTTGTAGCCAGCGGCTTCCAAACGCAGCTTCAATCCATCGGCTGCCGTCGACGCCCACGAATTCTCCCTGACGATGATGACGTCATCGGCGGCCATGGCGCTGGTCGACGCGGAGGCGAGAAGGAGCGCTGCCGCCCGAGTGGCAACATTTTTGAAATTCTTGGGCAAATCCCCGGTCCTTTGCTGGTGTGATAATCCACGCCACTGAAGGTCGGAGGTTAACAGATGCTAAAGATCACCTTCGATTCGTCGCACGGATGCGATGAACCGCGAATGCCAAGAATGGTCTCAAAAGTCTCGTTGTCGGAACCCGCGAACTGGCGGGGTGCGCCTACTGGTCCAGAGCCAATAATCACTCCTCCGATGGTCCGCGCCAAGCTAACAACGAAAAGCCGCCATCAGTTCAAGGGGAGCCGAAGTCGGACAATTTAGCGATTTGCCGCGAAAACACCGTAGCGCTCACGCCACGCGGTCACTTCATCCTGCAAATGCGCAGGCACCGGGCCTCCCGAGATGACGAAGCGGGCGACGTCATTCTCCGGATGCATCAGCATCTTCTTCGATCCGTCGCTGAACCAGACCGGGATCAACTGATCGCACAGGCTATCGAGAATGGTTTGCGCCATGCCGCTCTCGATCGTGTTGCTGCCGGCGAGCATGCGGACGCACATCCTTTCGTTGGGAACGTCCACCCGCCCAAACCCCGCACAGCGAGCGGATGGGATGCTGGAAATCCTCTTGCTGGACGCAGGCCATTCGCGCAGGAAACACAGCGGAGGAAATGGAGGCGCTGATCCTACCCTTCCTTGAGAGGCTATTGCACTCTGATGGGCCATTTCCAATAATTCGAGGTGGACAAATGCCCACCCCGGAGAAGTCTTACAGCCCGTCCAGCCCCTTACTGACCAGCACATTCACCGCCACGCGGCGGTTCTGAGCCTTGCCTTCCTCGGTATCATTGCTCGCCAGCGGATCCGCTGTGGCCATGCCGGTCGGGGTCAGCATGCGGTAGGGCTTCCAGTCACAGGCCTGCTGGAGATAATTGATCACGCGGGCAGCACGCTTCTCGCTCAACTCCTGATTGATCTCATAGCTGCCGGTGGAATCGGTGTAACCCACCACCAGAAGCAGCGCGTTGTCCATGCCCTCGGCAGTTGAAGCCGCCGAGCAAAGATCAGCCTGTGCCTGCGGTGAGAGCGCCGCTTTACCGGTATCGAAATGCACGTTGGTCGTGCTCTTGATATTATACTGGTCGATATCGGCCATGCGCCCGCGCAAAGCCTCAGTTGCGGAGGCCTGTTCCTCAAAGCGCTGGTTGGTGGCGTTGCGGATCATGGACGCCGTTTTGAAATCATTATTCTTGAACTTGATCCGGCTGGCCACCAGACCGCCCGGCGACTGCAGCGTCTTGATCGTCACCGGCAGGCCATTGAGTAACGAGTCCGTCGCCAACTCACTGCGGCCAAGGCCAAACAGGCCCTTGCTGGATTGAATACGGGTCGCCTCATTCACGGCAATGATCGTGCTGGCGCCATCGGCCGTGGTGATCTGCACCGTGTCTCCGCTACGCGCGGTGATGATGCCATCGACCTCGGGCCCCTCGGTCATTTCGACCGCGGCGGGATAGGAGCCATTCACCGTGACATCGGCGTCAAGGTCATCCTGTGCAAACACGGCGCCGGATACCGGCAAGGTGGCCATGGCAAGCATGACGAGAACTCCCGGCCTTTTGGAACTGACACTCACAAACCTACTCCTTTTAAATTACCCAGTTGCCTGCGTGTTCGGATGAAACTTTCTGGAAGATGAACGATGCCCATCGGACGGCAGTTGATGCGGCCAGAGTGTACGCCAGTTGCGGCGAACCAGTTTGATGCAGGCGGCGCGTCGGGGAGAAAGGAGATGAAATGAGGTGCGATAGGGTGCTCAATCGCTCCTCCAAACGCGCTTGCCGGAGCGCCGCATATTAGCTGGCTTCGGTAATTGGCTCTCTCAGTTCATCGCGCGTGATTGCGCCACTGTTGCAAATGAGAAGCTGACCAGAACTTTTGCGCACCGTGCTCGTCGCAGGCTGAGCCTATCATAGCTGGAGTTTCGACAGCGCCGGGCGCAACAAGGCGATCAAGTGGAAGCAGGGCGGCGCGCATACCTTTCGATCTTGACAGCCACGGCCTCCAGCCATTGCCGGTCTTGGGAATCTATCGAGATTTCGCCTTCGGCCGCCTCGACCTTGTTCGAGCGCTCGGCGTGGCTGGAAGAAAGGGTAGGGGAGGCGCGGCGGGATTGGATGTTCAACATGCGCAACCTTACGATCTTCCAACCTGCAGATCGCCGAAGACGCTTCCAGCCAGCTGCGGGTGATCGAACCGATCAGCGCGGGGCACACCGGGATGCAGACCTGGTGTATCGGTCCGAAGGGCGAGGGCCCCGCCGCGCGGAGCCAGCGCATTCGCCAGTATGAGGACTTCTTCAATCCGTCAGGCATGGCTACGCCGGACGATAGGCGCCTATAAGGACTGCCAGCGCGGCTTTGCCGGCAAAGTGGAGCCCCGTGGCTGCACGGCTATGCCCCGGGGCATGGAGATGCATCACCAAGGCCCTAACAAGCTTGCCGGCCGGATCGATCTCAAGCCCGAATGGTCCGTGGCGGGGCAATTCCCGTCTCTGCGACGAAACCATCTACCAGAGCTATTATCGCGAATGGGCGCGGCGCATGGCGGGAGCGCTGGCATGAGCCTCGCGGCGATGTCCGTCCTAACCCGCAGCGAGGCTGAGGACCTGGTTTTTCTCGAAGCGCGGCTGTTGGATGAGCGCCGCTTCGATGCATGGCTGGCTCTCTATCATGAAGACGTGGTTTTCTAGATGCCGGCCTGGCGCGACGAGACGATGCAGACCAGCAATCCGGACACCCAACTCTCCCTGATCTTCTATCAGGGCAAGGGGGGCCTGATCGACCGGGCTTGGCGGATGAAGTCCGGCCTTTCAAATGCCTCGGTCATTCCGGCGCGGGTGTCCCACATCATCGGCAACGTGATCGTGGAATCCTGTGAGGATGACAAAGCGGTCGTCCTGTCGGCATTCACCGCGCATCATCATGATCCGCGCAGCGATCGAACACATGTTTATTTCGGCCACTATCGCCATGAGCTTGTGCAGGAAGGAAATGGCTGGCTGATCAAAGTTAAGATCATCAAGCTGATGAACGACTGCATCCCCACCGTGGCGGATATTTACATGCTGTGAGGGCCCGTCGGGCCGCACTCCGGTCCGACCCTCGGTTCTGAATTTCCTCGGCGATACTACGCTAAAACCCCCGTGAAGGGTCAGCTTCTCCTGTGCCATTTCGATACGCATGGTAGATATTCCGGCCGGCCCAGCTGGACCGCTTCCAGAAAATTTCGCGCTTAACAGATGTGGAAATGTTTGGCTGACGGTCTTGCCATCAGCCTGTGCAGGAACCTTTGTGCGACCCGTTCCTGCAATCCTTGGAGCGGCGGCAGCCGATGGCTGACCGCCGCTCATTTTCGTCAAGATTGGGGAGGCGTATTGTCCGGAACCCCGTTCTCAGCACCATTCACAACGTCGGGCTCTTCCGAGTCTGCCCCGATCCGTGCGGCGCTCACGACATGCTCGTTCGCCGCCACGTCAAACAGCCGAACGCCGGCCGATCCCCGCCCGATCACGCGCAGACTGTCGAGGCCCATACGGATAAGCTTCGCCTGGTCCGTGACGAGCATGAGCTGATGCTCCTGCGTTGCCGGGAAACTGGCCACCACCGGCCCGTTACGCTCGATGTTATCGATGTTGGTGATGCCCTGTCCGCCACGCCCGGTCCGGCGATACTCGAAAGCCGAAGAGAGCTTGCCATAGCCATTGGCGCACACGGTAAGTATGAATTGTTCCTTGCCGCGCAATTCCTCGAACCGTTCGGCCGGCATGTTCGGTTCGCCTTCCTTCTCGCCTTTCCAGGGCGCAAAGCGAATATATTCCTCACGCTCCTCCGTGTTCCTGATGCCGGCGCGCTGCAGGATGGAAAGGGAAATGACCTCGTCCCCATCCTTGAGAGTCATGCCGCGCACGCCTGTGGAGTTGCGGCTCTGGAACTCGCGGACATCGTCGCCCCGGAAACGGATGGCCTTGCCCTGTCTGGAAGCAAGCAGCACGTCATCCTCTTCCGTGAGCAGGGCTACGCCAATGAGCCTGTCATCGGCATCCTCGCCCTCGAACTTCATGGCGATTTTGCCATTTGAAGGGATGTTGGTGAACGCATCCATCCCGTTCCGCCGCACGCTGCCTTTGGCGGTGGCGAACATGACGTGGAGCTTGGCCCATTCCGCTTCGTCTTCCGGAAGGGGCAGGACGGTCTGTATGGTTTCGCCATTCGCCAGTGGCAGCAGGTTCACCATGGGGCGGCCGCGCGTCGTCGGCCCACCCTCGGGGAGGCGCCAGACCTTGAGCCGGTATACCTTGCCGTGGGTCGAAAAGAAGAGGACCGGCGTATGCGTTGACGTGACGAACAGCTCCGTCACGATATCCTCTTCCTTCGTGGCCATACCCGCGCGACCCTTGCCGCCGCGATTCTGCGCGCGGAAAGTATCGAGCGGCGTGCGCTTGATGTAGCCAGACATCGTCACGGTGACGACCATGTCCTCACGCTCGATGAGGTCTTCGTCCTCAATGCCATCGGCGGCCGGTGCAATGGTGGATTTGCGTGGGGTTGCGAACTCGGCCTCGATAGCGTCGAGTTCCTCCAGCATGACCTCGTAGAGCCGCACCCGGCTGCCAAGGATCTCGAGATAGCCCTCGATGGCTGTTGCCAACCCCTGCAGTTCATTGCCCACCTCGTCGCGGCCAAGCGCGGTCAGGCGATGCAGCCGCAGATCGAGAATGGCGCGGACCTGCGGCTCGGAAAGACGATAGATATCTCCGGCGGAGTCCGCTTCGGCGGACTCAACGATACGAAGATAGGGCGCGATCTCCGCAATCGGCCACTCTCTCGCGAGCAGAGCCTCGCGCGCTGCCGCAGGGCTGGCGGATGCGCGGATGATCCGCACCACCTCGTCCAGATGGGAAACGGCAATGACGAGCCCAAGCAGGATGTGCGCACGCTCGCGCGCCTTGGCCAGCTCGAACTTCGTGCGCCGGGTGATGACTTCCTCGCGGAAGCGCACGAAAGCCTCGATGATGTCGCGCAGGTTCAGCAGTTCCGGTCGCCCACCGCGAATGGCTAGCATGTTGGCCGGAAAGCTCGACTGAGCGGGCGTGTGCCGCCAAAGCTGGTTGAGCACCACTTCGGGCGTTGCGTCACGCTTGAGTTCGATGACCACGCGCACGCCCTCGCGATTGGACTCATCGCGAATATCGGAGACGCCTTCGATCCGCTTGTCCTTGGCGGCCTCGGCGATCTTTTCGACAAGGCCGGACTTGCCGACCTGATAGGGAATTTCGGTAAGGACGATCTGCTGCCTGTCGCCCCGGATCGTCTCGATCACGTGGCGCGAACGCATGATGATAGAGCCGCGCCCGGTGGAATAAGCGCTCCGAGCCCCGCTCTGGCCGAGAATTAGCGCACCGGTGGGAAAATCCGGAGCGGGAACGATTTCCATCAATTCTTCGGTCGTGATGGCGCCGTTTTCCATATAGGCCTTGCAGGCGCGCAGGACCTCGCCGAGATTATGCGGCGGGATGTTGGTCGCCATGCCCACGGCGATGCCGCCAGCGCCATTGACCAGCAGGTTCGGGAAACGGGCGGGAAGGACAGTCGGCTCCCGATGTGAGCCATCATAATTGTCCTGGAAGTCGACCGTGTCCTTTTCGATATCCGCGAGCAGCGACATGGCCGCTTTGGCAAGACGCGCTTCCGTGTAACGCATGGACGCCGGCGGGTCCGGATCCATCGATCCGAAATTGCCCTGGCCATCGATCAGAGGCACGCGCATCGACCAATCCTGCGCGAGGCGCGCGAGGGCGTCATAGATCGACGCGTCACCGTGCGGGTGATAATTACCCATCACGTCACCGACGATCTTGGCCGACTTGCGATAGGGCCGGCCGGCGACGAATCCGCCCTCCTGGCTCGCCCACAATACGCGGCGGTGCACAGGCTTGAGGCCATCGCGCACATCCGGCAGCGCGCGCGACACGATGACGGACATGGCATAGTCGAGATAGCTCGACTTCATCTCGTCGACGATGTTGATCGGGCTGATGTCCGAGGGGTCGGCGATGAGTGTATCGTCGCTGGGCAAGCGTTTTTCTCTTGTTTGTGCGTGTTGTGGATGAAGGGGCTCTGACTAGCCGTCGGGAGGCGCGAATGCCAGCGAAAATACCCGCCATGCGAGGGGGCATCCTGCCGGGGCACGGGCGAGGTCCAGATGCGTCCCTTAGGCTGGGACATCGCCTGGGGCGAGGGGGCGCTCCCACCGGAGACGTCGACGAACCGCGCGAAGGCGACGATAGCCTGCTGAGAGTCCCCTCGGTGAAAGCCGCTTCCTCATGACAAGATCACAAAGCAAGGTTATAGGACCATTCAATTCTCGTTCACGGGATTTTTGCCAGAAGTCGGCTTATGAATTGTCCGACACCGTGGGTGAGGGCACAGGTCTTAGTTTGGAGGATATGATTGATGCGTCTGTTGCGAACCACTGCCCTGTCCATCGCGCTGGCAGCCTTCTCGGCCGGTGTTTTCATGCCGTCGCAGGCAACCGCGCAGAGCCGGAAGGAAAAGCAGGAAGCTGAGGAGAACGGTGCGCCGAAAATTTCTCTCAGCCGTGGATTTCAGAAAGGCGCCGTGGAAGCTCAGGAGCTCGTCCAGGCCGGCGATTTCGCAGGCGCGAAGACGAAGCTGGAATCCATTCAGTCCACGGCAAGCAAGCCGGATGATCATTATTTCTACGGCAGCCTCCTGCTGCAGGTCGGCATCAATCTCAAGGACGAGGCGCTACAGCGCAGCGCTTTGGAAACGATGCTCGAATCCGGGATGACGCCGGCGAGCGAAGCGCCCAAATTCCATTATTTTGTTGGGCAGTTCGCGTTCAACGCAAAGCAATATGATCAGGCCCGCACCCATTTCCAGAAGGCGATCGACGGCAATCATGGCGGCGCCTTGCCGGAAGTGCTGATCGCCAACAGCTATTTCAACGAGGCACAGGCCCAGATCGTCAACAATCAGTTCACCGATGCCGGCAAGGCGCTGGTGCACCAGGGGCTGCCGCACCTCAAGAGGGCGATCGAACTGCAGAAAGCCAGCGGCGAGCCAGTGGATGCGAGCTGGTACAATAAGGGCCTGAGCATGGCCCAGTTCGGAGATGCGCCCGACGCCGCCGAATGGACGACGCTGGCGCTCAGCAACAGTGGCACACCGGACAACTGGCGGCTTGTTCTGCGCGAGGTGCAGAACGACAACGCCAATCTGACGCGTGACGAGAATCTGGACATTCTCCGCCTGATGGCGTCCACCAAATCGCTGCAGAACGACTACAGCTATAACGAATATGCTGAAACCGCGAACCGGGTCGGTCTGCCGGGCGAAGTGAAGGCCATTCTGGATGCAGGCCGCGCCAGCGGCGAAATCACGCCCGATTTCCTCGCGGATCTTTATCAGATCGCCGCTAACGGCATCAAGGAAGACAGGACTTCCCTTGCCAACACCGAGAAGAGCGCGGCCGGTGCGGCCAATGGCCGGCCCGCCGCCAACACCGGCAATGCCTTCCTAGGTTATGGCGAATATGCCAAGGCCATCGCGCTCTACAAGCTGGCGCTGCAGAAGGGCGGGGTCGATGCTGATGAGGTCAATACACGGCTTGGCATCGCGCTCGCGCGCTCCGGTGACAAGGCCGGGGCACTGGAGGCTTTTGGCAAGGTCAGCGGCACGGGCGCTCGCAAGCAGATCGCCGACTTGTGGTCGGTCTGGGTCAACAGCTCGGCGGCCTGATCCCCGTCATATTCAGAAACACAGGGCCGGCGGCATATATCTGCCGGCCCTTTTTATGATCTGCGGTTCCGCTTCTGCGCCAGTCGCACATGGGCCGACCGAACGGCCCCCACCAACACAGTGGTTGCTATCTACCTGTGGACGGGAACGCCGGGCAGGTTCTTGGACGTGCGAATCGTGAGAGAGGTCTTCACGCTGGCCACATTAGGCGCCTGGGTCAGTTTTGAAGTCAGGAACTGCTGGAAGCTACGCAAATCCGGCGCGACGACCTTGAGAACAAAGTCGATTTCGCCATTGAGCATGTGGCATTCACGAACTTCCGGCAGAGCTGCAACATAGGCCTCGAATGCCCGGAGATCGCCTTCCGCCTGACTTTTCAGGCTCACCATGGCGAAAACGGTGATCGTATAGCCCAGCGCGACCGGATCGAGATGAGCGTGATAGGACGTTATACAGCCGCGCTCTTCCAGCGCACGGACACGGCGCAGGCAAGGAGGAGCAGTGAGGCCGACCCGCGCCGCAAGATCGACGTTGGTCATTCGTCCATCCGCCTGCAGCGCTTCCAGGATTTTCAGGTCGATTTCGTCAATCGCCGCACCGGGCATACCTGACATTTCCTTTCGCAGAAAATTTATAGACGGGAATATAATGTCGCTACAAGGCAATTGTCCCACAATGCAACGTCCCAATTTTTCCAGCTAGTCGCCGCTCAAAGTGGGGATTAAGCGCTGATCGCGACGGGGACCCGACCAGCATGCGTTTCAATGACCTCCTGAGCACGGT
>Ga0160433_100779_pt1 | contig 11595 bp, 12 predicted proteins | sample HID1972K_E0MG_FD_108235 | JGI IMG/M metagenome (GOLD analysis project Ga0160433, IMG submission 108235) | Enriched pill bug-associated microbial communities from UW Madison campus, WI, USA - HID1972K_E0 MG | ecosystem: Host-associated > Arthropoda: Insects > Digestive system > Unclassified ... | reverse complement strand
TGCGTCAGGAAAGATTGCGTGAAATGCTGGCCCAATGGCGGGAGCACGCGGGCTTAACCCGTTCACAGGTCGCGCAGCGCATGGGCGTTAGCGCGCCGACGGTCTCGAGAATGGAAGCCAATGTTACCCGCGCCAGTCTTGATACCCTGACGCGGTACGCGTTGGCCTGCGGCGTTGAATCACCGCTGATCCAGCTTTACTGAAATCGCCCGGTCGCATCACGCAGGCCGGGCAGCAGCCTTAAATTTCAGTCAGGGTCGTGCTCTGCGGCAGGCGAGATTTCGGCAGCGCGGCGTTGAAGTCTTCCACGCTGTGACGGCCAACCGGCACAACCACCACGCTGGTGAAGCCTTTCTCGGTCAGGCCAAATTCTTCGTCCATTACCGCCGCGTCAAAGCCTTCAATAGGTACAGCATCGAGGCCCATCGCGGCCACGCCCAGCAGGAAGTTACCGACGTTGAGGTAAACCTGTTTCTGCATCCAGTGCGCATCATCTTTTAGCTCTTTGCGGTGTAAGTCGGCAAAGAACACGCGGCCTTTATGGTTGCCTGCTTTCGCTTCCGGGGTCGCAAAACGGCCATCAATTTCTTCCTGATCGACCACTTTTTCCAGCCATGCATCGTCCATCGCCGTTTTGGCGCAGAACACCACCACGTGGGACGCATCCAGCATTTTGCGCTCGTTGAATACGAAACCACCGGCGGCAGATTTGGCGACGCGCGCTTTGCCTTCTTCAGTGCTGGCTACGATAAAGTGCCACGGCTGGGAGTTGGTGCTGGAAGGGCTGTACTGCAACAGGGTTTTCAGGTTTTCGGCCTGTTCAGTGCTCAGCTTCATGCTGGCGTCGAAGGCTTTGGTTGAATGGCGTTTTAACGCAACAGAAATAATGTCCATGATGACTCCCCTTCAAGGATTACAGCGCCTTAAGCGCGTTAAGTGGGAGCAGAGTACAGGGAGTGTCGGCAAATGATAAGTGTCAAAAATGCGATAACACTTATCGTTTTCGCCAGAAAATCATTGTGGGCGCAGGCGTTTCTGGTCGCGCTTCGGCAGCTTATCAACCACGTTGTGCCAGGAGTCGGTGATTAAGTCTTCCACCAGTTCCGGGCTGATGTCGTCGCCGCCGTAGACGGTTATCCAGTGCTTTTTGTTCATGTGATAACCCGGCTCAATACTTTTATAAATTTCCTGATGCAGCAGGGCTTTCTGCGGATCCGCTTTCAGGTTGATCAGCGGTTTGCCACGCAGGGTCATGGCAAGCATGAAGATTTTACCGCCGACGCGGTACACATCGTATTCCGGGCCAAACGGCCAGGTTTGTTCGGTAAAGGGCAGTTCCAGCGCGAACTGATGCGCGTGTTTAATTAACGCCTCGCCATTCATGCGGTGGTTTCTTCGGCCAGCGCCAACCACATGGCTTCAAATCCGAGGGCGATTAAATCGTTCGCGCGATCGGGTTCATGGCTGGCAAATTCGATGGTGGTTTCGGCGAGCGATAAAAACAACGCATCACCAAAAGCCTGAAACGCGGTGGTGAGGAAGATACTACGTACCGACCGCTGACACAGTTTGTGCAGGTCCGGGAACATGTCGGTAACCTGCTGCTTGGTTTCGGCGGTGATTTTCTCGCTGACCGCCATACGGCGAATCGCTTTATGGCCGACAGGATTACGCACGCCCCAGGAAATGTAGCTATTCCAGATGCAGCGGGTGAAATCTTTCGGGGTGACGGCATCGGTAATGCCCGTCAACATCGTCTCACACAGCGAGCTTTTCAGGTGCAGGTAAAGGGCGTTGAACAGGTCGTCTTTGGTGGCGAAATAACGAAACAGCGTTCCCTCGGCAACCCCCGCATTGCGGGCGATCAGGGCCGTGGAGGCCGCGATACCTTGCTGAGCAATGGCGACCGTTGCGGCTTCCAGTAACGCTTGTTTTTTGTCTTCACTCTTAGGACGAGCCACTACACTTTACCTCTCAGGCCGGAAAAAACACCGATTGAAACATGCCCCTTGCAGCACTTCAATGTTGAATGTCAAAAATTGAAAATCGGCTTGACGACTTTCTCTTCCTTTCTATAATGAGTGCTTACTCACTCATAATCAAGTTTTCTCCTCATCGTCTCCAACAGGATGGAGCGAGTCTTCGGGCCAGGATATGCAGCGTCCTCTTTTAAGTGTGGTTGTCATTATGTTAATTGCCAGTGCAGCGAGTTTACCGTTCGTGTTGAATGCCGGTTTCGGCAAGGCGCCCCAGGGCGCACAGTTAAATGCTGTAGAAAGCTCCGCGCACTATCACGACGGTCAGTTTCATAACCAGCAGCCGACGCCCAACTGGTCCGGGCAGAAAAGTATGCCGCGTGCGATTTGGGAATTTCTGACCACCAAACGCCCGAATGCGCGACCCGATCAGCCGTTGCCGCTGGTCAAAACCGATCTGGCAAGTTTGCCTGACCAACAGGATGTGATGATTTGGCTCGGCCATTCGTCATGGTATTTGCAGCTCGCCGGGAAGCGCATTCTGATTGATCCCGTGTTCAGCAACTACGCCGCGCCGTTCTCATTCCTCAATAAAGCGTTTGAAGGGGAATACCCATGGACCGCCGCATCGATGCCGGAAATTGACCTGCTGATCATCTCTCATGACCATTACGATCATCTCGATTACGCCACCATCAAGGCGTTGATGCCGAAAATAAAACGTGTTGTTACCCCGTTGGGCGTGGGTTCACACCTGCGTTATTGGGGGATGGACAGCGCCGTCATCACCGAAGCGGACTGGCAGCAGCAGGTCGCCATCAGCGATGAACTGACCGTACACGTGCTTCCCGCGCGGCATTTCTCGGGCCGTGGCCTGAAGCGCAACCAGACACTGTGGGGCAGCTTCATGTTCGTCACCCCTGAGCAAAATATTTATTACAGCGGTGACAGCGGTTATGGCCCGCACTTCAAGGCCATCGGCGAGCAGTTCGGTCACGTTGATTTAGCCATTATGGAAAACGGCCAGTATGACCAGGACTGGAAATACATTCACATGCTGCCAGAAGAAACCGTGCAGGCGGCAGTTGACCTCAATGCCCGGGCGGTATTACCGGGCCATGCGGGGCGATTTGTGCTCGCTAAACATACCTGGGATGACCCCTACAAACAGCTGAGCACCGCCAGCGAAGGGAAAGATTATCGTTTGTTAACGCCGGTTCAGGGCGAGCCGGTGTGGGTTGCCAACCGTGACCAACAGTTCCGTGCCTGGTGGGAATAACCACCTTACAGTTCAGAAAAAGGGGAGGAAGGTATGACGATTTCCGCTCAGGTTATTGACACCATCGTCGAGTGGATTGACGACAACCTGCACCAGCCGCTGCGCATTGACGATATCGCCCGCCATGCGGGATATTCGAAATGGCATTTGCAGCGTCTGTTTTTGCAGCAAAAAGGGGAGAGCCTTGGCCGCTATATTCGCGAGCGTAAGTTGCGATTAGCGGCACAGGAATTACGCGATACCGATCAGAAGGTGTACGACATTTGCCTGAAGTACGGCTTTGACTCGCAGCAAACCTTTACCCGAGTCTTTACCCGCACCTTTAAACAGCCGCCCGGTGCGTGGCGCAAAGAAAACCAAAGCCGCGCACATTAGTGCGCGGTTTTTTTTGCCCGTTACGCTGCGCTTTCGGGGCATGATAAAGCCCTTCTTTATATGATATTGAAAACCATTCCCATTTGCATTAACGTTGTTAGCCCATTTCTACAGGAATGTAAGCGCAATGAAGATGGCATGGAGTGGTGTGCTGATTGGGTTAAGTGCTTTACCCGCTGCAGCGGCGACCTGCGAGTCGCCATCGGTTCAAGGAGAGCAAAAGGGCAAATTTGATGCCAGTGGCGAAGTTTGCTTTGAGTTGCCCGCTTTAGGGGAAAACTACGTGCAGGCGACGCTTTCCGGGGTAACGGATGCCCGTTTACTTGACCGCGACAACCGTCGAATCCGCGCCCTGATTGAAGGTGGGCCGGCGGATGGCACCCAGTCGCTTCTGTTTTCGCTGCCACCGCATCAAAGCACCACCCTGGTATTGCAGGGCAACGAAGGCGCACATTGGCAATTTCAGTGGCGGATAAAAGAGACCGCACCGCTGTCCAGTGCCGACAGCCCAGCCCCTGTCAGCCCACGACTGCAAACCTTGGCGAAACAGTTGCAGAACGGCGCAACGACGGACGCTTTCTGGCAAGCGCGTCAGCATGAGGGCACGCCATTAGTAGAGCCGGTCGATTCCCGGCATAAACGGGTGACGTTCCTGTGGCGCGGGGCGCATAAGAACGTGTTTCTGCTTGGATCGCCCGCGGGCGAACATGATCCGCTATTTCGGCTCGGTAATTCTGACGTCTGGTTTCGTAGCTATGTCGTGCCTGCCGACACGCTGATGCAATATCAGCTGGCGCCGGATGTGCCGAAAATAGAGGGCAATGCACACGAACAACTGCGGGCAATGCGGGTCAGTGCACAGGCCGATCCGCTCAACCCCAACAGCCTCAATCCTGCCAACGATCGCTGGAAGCGTCATTCCCTTCTGGCGCTGGACCCGGCGCGCTACTGCACTTTGCAGCGCATGAAAAAGCCGATTCACTCCGGGCAACTGACGCGCCATCAGATTGACAGCGATTTTCTCGGCAACACCCGTGAAATCAAAATTTACCGCCCACGTGTATCGCAGCCCGCGCGCTGGACGCTCTTGCTGTTTGACGGCAAGCAGTATCAGGACGATTACCATTTTGCCAACGTGCTCGATGACCTGATTGCACGCCACGTGCTGCCGCCCGTCAACGTGGTCTTTATCGATACGCTGGATAACGCCCGACGCGGGATTGAGCTGCCGCCGAATCCGCGCTTTGCCGATTTTATGGCGCACGAACTGTTGCCGTGGCTGCATCGTAAAGGAGTGAACCTGCAACGGGATAAAACGGTGCTGGCAGGGTCGAGCTACGGCGGGCTGGCGTCGTCGTGGGTGGCGCTGCGCTATCCGAACCTGTTTGGCAACGTGTTAAGTCTGTCCGGTTCGTACTGGTGGGCACCGAAAGGCGAAGCGACAGATTGGTTGACGCGTCAATATCAGCAGGCGCCGCGCTACCCGATTCGTTTCTGGCTCCAGGCTGGTACGTTTGAAACGCGCGGGCCCGGCGGCGGAAATTACTCGAATACGCGGGAGTTTGAGCAGGTGTTGCGTGATAAAGGATATCGCGTCAGCTTCCATCCGTCGTCCAGCGGCCATGATTATGCCGCGTGGTGCGAAGCGTTGGTGGAAGGCATGCGCGATTTTACCGGGCTAGTCCGCAAGTGAGAACCAGCGACGCCAGACGAAGCGCAGCAAGTAAAACTCTAGGGCGCCAAGCACCAAAAACCAGATACAGAACAGGATGGTGTACAACTGGCTGAGGTCCATCAAATGGAAAACGGACACCAGTTTTTGCGCCACTGTCAGCCCCAGGGAAGGGGCGGGCAGCAGCAAACAGGACAAAAAGGCCATCAGCAAAATGCCGCCAGCGGTGACCAGAGATTCAAGCGGATGCTTCATGGTGTTGTTAATCAGCAGTTAAAAAGGACATTGTCCGGGAAACGCCCGCTGACGGCAACCCTCCCGGCCCGCTTCCGGCTTACGCCGCCCAGATTTCACAGTGTTTTTCCACAAGCGATATCAACGAGCCGCCGTCGGCGATAAATTCACGCATCCGGTCTGCCTCGCTGTAGCCCTGTTTCACCTGTAAGGCCAACGCGTCGATCGCACTGCTGGCCTGTAGCGTATCCGCCCACGGGGCGACTTTCTCCATCAGGCGCTGAATGTCATCGGAAATCGTAGACTGTTCCCCTGAATGCACGTCGGTCAGCACGCCCGCCAGCCCGTAACGGCAGGCCTGAAAACGGTTAAATTTATACAGCAGGTAATCCTGTGGTGTGTGTTTAAACGGCCGGGTTTCCAGCAGCCAACTGGAAATCGCCTGAATCAGCCCGGCGATATTCACCGCGTGCGCCAGGGTCAGCGGCGTATCCATCACTCGCACTTCAACCGTGCCGAAATGCGGACTGGGGCGAATATCCCAGTGCAAATCTTTAATGCTGTCGATGAGGTTGGTATAGCACAGGCGACGGAATAACCCTTTAAATTCCTGCCAGTTGGCGACCCACGGCATGGGGCCCATATCCGGGAAAGCGGAAAAAACGTTCAGGCGCGACGACGCGAATTTGCTGTCTGCGCCTTGTAAATAGGGCGATGCGGCGCTGAGCGCTATCAGGTGTGGCACAAAGCGCGACAGGCCGTGCAGCAGATAAATGGCGTCATCGCCATGAGGACAGCCGACGTGCACATGCTGGCCAAACACCGTCGCCTGCTGAATGAGATAACCAAACTGCTCCAGGGTGCGCAGGTAGCGCTCGTTATCGCACACCTCCTGGCGCTGCCATTTCTGAAACGGATGGGTCCCACCGCCACAAATTTGCAGATGCTGATTCGACGCGGCTTTCAGCACCGACTGACGAAGCGCGGAAAACTGGCTGCTGGCCTGATGAATGTCGTGGCACACGCCGGTGGCAATCTCCAGCATGCTCTCGGTGATGTCGTGTTTGACCTCGCCTGCAGAACCCGTCTCGCCAATCTCCGCGATCAACGCCGAAGAGTCCTGGCTCAGGTCGAAACCCGGCGGATTCACAATCTGCATTTCTAGCTCAATGCCGAGGGTATAAGGATCGGAAACATGAAAGTCAGGTAGCGACATAGCATTGTCCATCAGGTTTTTTTGTCAGTATAGGCGACAAAAATGCACTTCACCGCAGGGTGCTATCCCATGATATAACAAGGATAAATAACACCTTTAGGGGGCAGCGTGGCAGAGATCAACCAATACGGACAAGTCGTGGGCGATCCACTGCCGGAGTGGCGGGGCGCAGGGTTGCTGGAACGTAAAACCTTAACGGGCCGACGCTGTCGACTTGAACCGCTGAACGCCGTGCGTCATGCCGCGGATCTGTTTGAGGCTTTCGCCCTGGTGCCTGACGACCACGACTGGACGTGGCTCGCCAGCGAGCGCCCAGCCTCCGTTGCGGCGACCCGTGCGTGGCTCGATGAAAGCAACTTTGATGACCAAGGCCAACAGCTACATAGGCTGGAGCGTTTTCGCGAGTAGGGTCACGAGCTGATTATTGCTTCGCAGCCATGCCACCCGACAAATTTTCCCCGCCAGCGCAGGCGTGAACTCGTCGGTTAATTGCAGGCGAATGTCCTGCCCGTTCATCGCCACAACGCGGGCCGCCATAAAACCGGGTATGTCGTGGGTCGCAAAGCTGAAAGCTTTAAATACGCTCTCTTTGGCGCTAAACGCCAGTGTCAGCGCCAGTGGGAAAGAGTGCCCAGACGTCTTTAGCAGCTCGCTTTCTTCGGACGAAATAATACTTTCACCAATCTCTGCGCAAATATCCGCGCTTAACACCGTTTCCAGATCCACCCCCACCGGTTCGCGTGATACCACCGCCAGCGCGGTGGTGCCGCTATGGCTAATGCTACCGTACCAACCGTTGGGCCACAGGGGTTGTCGGTTGTCGCCGATATCAGGAATGACACGCATACCCTGTTGCTGTAAGGCATAAAACGCGGCGAGTCTGCCTGCGAAGTGCTCTGCTTTGCGCTTCTTCCCGGCGTGTGCCAGTCGGGCGTGATGAGGCAGCCACAGGAAATCAGCGTCGGTGAAGGTCGCGGGGTCGAAATCAATCTGATGAAGCGTATGACCGCCAAGGGAAAGGGTGCTGTGCTCTGTTTTCATGGTGAAACCCCTCTCCCGCAGGAGAGGGGGGCCTCGTTATCAGAAGTGCGTGTTTACGCTCATGTAGTAAGTACGGCCAGACTCGTTATAGGTCTCTGCACCCGCGCCGTACATATAACCTGTTGCGCCGCCGGTGGTCTGGGCGTTGCCCGCACGCCAGTGACGTTTGTCGAACAGGTTATCGATACCCGCGGTGAAGCTGACGTATTTGGTCGCATCCCAGGTGCCGCTCAGGCCCAGAATGCTATATGGGCTGACTTCGTTCAGCTCGGTTCCGGTCGCCGGTTGGCCTTTGTAGTTGTACTTCTTAGGCTGCTGCTTGCCATACCAGGTGAAGGTCGACTGCACGGAGAAGTCCTGATACACCTGCCAGCTCAGGGTCGAGTTGAGGGTGTATTCCGGGATGATCGACAGGCGATCGCCGGTCTCTTTGTTCTTACTTTGCAGCATGTAGGTAACGTTGTTGGTCCAGTTAACGGTCTCGCTCACCGGGACGTTCAACGTGCCTTCCAGGCCTTCAACCACTGCTTTCGGGACGTTCTCCCACTTGTAGAGATCGGTCCCGGAACCGTTGGTGTAAACCGGAGAATAGCCTGCTTCAATCTTGTCGCGATAGTCGTTGCGGAACCAGGTGGCACCCGCCAGCCAGCCGTCACGCTTAAATTCCAGACCAATTTCTTTGTTGATGCTGGTTTCCGCTTTCAGATCTTCATTCCCTTGCAGGTAGCAGCCGCTGGCGCTGGCGTAGCAGCCCTGGCCTTTGCTGTAGAGAATGTAGTTCGGGTTGGTCTGGTACAAGCTCGGCGCTTTATAGGCCCGGGCGATCCCCATTTTCAGGGTGAAATCGTCCCACAGTCCTTGCGACAGATTCAGCGACGGGCTCCAGTTATCGCCAACAATGCTGTGGTGATCGAAACGTAACGCCGGGGTCAGCATCGTGGTGTCGGTCACTTCAATATTGTCTTCCGCGAACAACGAGAAGATTTCCGCCTGCGAATACGGGCTGCGGTTGGTGCTGCTGTAGCCCGGAATAGTGCCGCCCATAAAGGTCTGGGTATTCGACGCCATATCTTTCATGCGTTGCTGGTTCCACTCGGTACCCAGGGTCAGCGTCTGGTCGAACACAAAGTCGATTGGCAGGTTGATTTCGCTGTGCAGCAGCACATCGTCCAGATCGATATCGACGAACTTATCAGAGTTGAAGATACCTTCCGTGCCGCCCGCCAGACCTTCGCCTTTACGCGAGTTGCGGGTGTGTTCGTACTGCACCCAGGTGCTGGTGGTGATGCCATTATCCCAGCCGCCGTTCCAGGTCAAAGAGTAGTTTTGGCGATACAACCGGTTGGTTTCTTTACCGTAGTTTTCTTTGACGAAATTATTGGTGTTGGTGTTCTGGGTATCGCCCGCATACAGGTTATTCTGACGGCTGTAGCCCGCCTGCAGTTCCAGCGACTGCATTGGCGCAAAGTCCCAGCGCAGCACGCCGTTGATGTCTTTGTTTTCCACCCCTTCACGCCCGGCGGGCAGGGTGTTCTGGTAAATGCCGGTACGCTCAGACTGGTGACCTTGGTTAATGTCCCAGGCGTCGGCTTGGGTTTTGTCCAGGTTACCGTTCAGACGGAAACTGAAATCACCGCCCATCGGGCCAGTCAGGCTGAAGTTGGTGCGTTTGGTGGAGCCTTCATCTTTATGCTCCGGCAGGTTCATAAAGGTGTCCCAGCTGCCGTGCCACTCATTGTTCACTTTTTTGGTGATGATGTTCACCACGCCGCCTGCCGCGCCGTTGCCGTAGCGTGCCGCCGCCGGGCCACGAATAACGTCGATACGCTCAATCATCTCTGGCGGAACCCAGCTGGTGTCGCCGCGGGTGTCACGCTCGCCGCGCCAGCCTAAACGAATCGAGTTCCGGCTGGTGACCGGTTTACCGTCAATCAGGATCAGGGTGTTTTCCGGGCCCATGCCGCGAATATCAATCTGGCGGTTGTTGCCGCGCTGGCCGCTGGTGGAGTTCCCGGTCAGGTTAACGCCAGGCATGGTGCGGATGATTTCTGAAATGTCACGTGCGGGTGGGCGTTTACGGATTTCATCGGCGGTAATGGTTGAAACGCCCGGTGCTTGCAAGTTCTGCTGCGCCGCGGTAACGACCATGGTTTCTTCAGCGTCTGCAGTTTTTGCCTTTTCGGTCTCTTCTGCGAATGCGGGTGAAGCCACCCCGTAAATACCCAGATTGACCAGTAAGGCCAGGGATTTGAGTTTGTTATTCATTGTGAGCCAACGTCCTGCTGTATCAAATAAACCCCCTGTCAGAGCGCAGGGGAAGGAAAGTAAAACGCGCGCCAATACGCTATTGCAAATGCAAATAGTTATCAATAATATTATCAATAATTTTTAGCCTGTAACAAAATAATCCACAAATAGCGCGGGGTTAACGTGGCGGAGACGGTAACGACAGGGAGTGCAGCCTGGTGGGAACGCATTGACGGGCCCCAATGGCGGCGGGAAGGGGAGTGTTGCCACGTCACATTTTACTGGCGCGATCCGGCAGGCAGCGAGCCGCATTCGACCCTCAAGCGGGTGTGGCTGTACATCACTGGCGTGACCGATCACCACCAGAATTCGGTGCCGCAGACGCTGTCCCGTCTGCCGGGCACTGACGTCTGGCAGTGGCAGACGCGGCTGCCTGCCAGCTGGCGAGGCAGCTACTGTTTTATTCCTTCCGAACGTGACGATGATTTCGATGCCGCGCTGTTTAACGGCGACGCACCGGACCGCATTCTGCTGCGCGAAGGGTGGCGAAAACTGTTGCCGCAGGCAATGGCCGATCCGCGCAATAAGCACAGCTGGCGTGGCGGACGCGGGCACGCGGTGTCTGCGCTCTCGCTGCCGGATGCACCGGTTCAGCCGGGCTGGGATTTGCCCGACGTGGCGTATAACCCGCCGGTATGCATTGAATGGCGCAGCCAGCGTCTCGGCAACGTCCGTCGGGTGTGGATTTATTGCACGGGAAACGCCTCGCATTACGCGCGCCCGCTGGCAGTTTTACTTGATGGTCAGTTCTGGGCTGAAAGTATGCCGGTGTGGTCACCGCTCGCGCGTCTGACCCGTGAAGGTCAGCTTCCGCCCGCGGTGTACGTGCTGGTGGATGCCATCGACACCGCCCATCGCAGCACGGAATTGCCGTGCAACACCGATTTTTGGCAGGCGTTACAGACCGAGCTGCTCCCGCAGATTCAGCGCATCGCGCCGTTCAGCGAGCAGCCGGAACGCACATTGGTCGCCGGGCAAAGCTTCGGCGGGCTGGCGGCGATGTTCGCCGGGCTAAGCTGGCCGCAGCGTTTTGGCTGCGTGCTGAGCCAGTCCGGCTCCTACTGGTGGCCGAAACGTGGCGATCGCCACGGCGGCGTCATTCTCGAAAAACTTTCTCGCGGTGAATTTTCGCCGCAGGGCCTGCGCATCTGGCTCGAAGCCGGACGTCGCGAGCCGGTCATCTTTGAGGCCAATCAGGCCCTCTTACAACAACTACAACAGCAGCCGGTTTTCTGGCGTCAGGTTGACGGCGGACACGATGCGCTGTGTTGGCGTGGCGGGCTTACTGCGGGGCTGATTGCGCTCTGGCAGCCGCTGGTCGATGCATAAAGCGCGCTTTACGACAGGAGTTTGGTATGCAAATCAGTAACCCTTTCGATGATGCGCAAGGGCAGTTTTATATCCTGCAAAATTCCCGCCAGCAGTACAGCCTTTGGCCGCAGCAGTGCGCCCTTCCGGCGGGCTGGGAAATCGTCTGCGAACCGCAAAGCGCCGA
>Ga0160433_100778_pt1 | contig 11596 bp, 7 predicted proteins | sample HID1972K_E0MG_FD_108235 | JGI IMG/M metagenome (GOLD analysis project Ga0160433, IMG submission 108235) | Enriched pill bug-associated microbial communities from UW Madison campus, WI, USA - HID1972K_E0 MG | ecosystem: Host-associated > Arthropoda: Insects > Digestive system > Unclassified ... | reverse complement strand
TGCAAGATGATAAAATTTTTATTAACCCGAGAAATTTAGATGATATCCAAGTTGGGTTGAATGAGATATTAGAAGATTTTGAGGACGCTGCTAATTCAGATTATAATACAAAAACCATGGTTTTTAGAACTGGCGCATGGGTGATTGATGGCGGTATAACTGCTTCAACCAAGGATGATTTAAAAAATGGTAAGCAAAGTATTCGTTTACAAGGCACAGTTGGAAACGATAAGAGAAATGGAATTATTTCAATGGAATTCGATTTGAAAGGAGTTAAGAGAATACAAATCTCCCATGGAATTTATCCAGCTGCTGCTGAGATAGAAAATGTAAACCCGACAACTTTGGATATCGAAGTGTCTAAAGATGGAGGTGCTGCATATACATTTTTAAAACAAGTTGAGGTAGATATCGACAAGAATAGTCCACTTAAAACTGATATAATTGATGTCAATGCTGGATTTGGCGAAAATGTGAGGTTCCGAATTGTTAATTCATCAGTACCATTTGCGAATGGCAATAAGCCACGTATTAATGTTGATGATGTGTTATTTGAATTTTAATAATAGCTAATCTATTTATAAACAGATAAAAAATGAAATACATATTTAAATATACACTATTTATTATCTTGTCTCTATTCTTTGTAATTCAAGATGGTTTTGCAAATCAAATCAGCCAAGAAGGTTGGTCTTTAAGTGGAAGAATTCTATCTCAAGATGGCGAAACTATTCCAGGGGTAAGTGTTGTTCTTAAAGGAACGTTGATATCTACATCAACAGATCTTGATGGGAAGTTTTTCTTAAATGTTCCTCAAAAGCCGGGAGAACTCGTTTTTTCTTTTATAGGAACAAAAGCTCAAACGGTCGCATTTCAAGGGCCTAACCAATTCAATGTTGTTCTTCAGGATGAAAATAAAGCATTGGATGAAGTAATTGTGGTTGGTTATGGAACCCAGCGTAAAGAAAATTTAACAGGAGCCGTTGACCAGATTTCTTCAGATGTGTTTGAAAACCGCCCGATAACTACTTTAGCTCAGGGGTTACAAGGTGCTATGCCGAATCTTAATTTGACTCCTGCAGATGGAAAACCAAATCAATCGCCGGCTTTTAATATACGTGGTGCAACTTCTATTGGACAAGGAGGGGATGCATTGGTTCTAATAGATGGGGTTGAAGGTAATCCCGCTTTATTAAATCCGCATGACATAGAAACAGTATCTATTTTAAAAGATGCAGCCTCTGCTGCAATTTATGGTGCAAGGGGAGCCTTTGGAGTAGTATTAATTACAACCAAGAAGCCTGCAAAGGATCGGGTACAGGTAACCTATACAAGTAATTATGCAATTAAAGAACCTACTACGATTCCTGAATTTGTAACGGATGGATATCAATGGGCTTCTATGTTCAATGAAGCTTTCTCAAGTTGGAATAATTACGCAAGTACCCCGCAAAATGTAAATAAAACATTGAAATTTTCACAGGAATATCTTGCTGAACTTCAAAGGCGCTCCTTAGATCCCTCTCTTCCCAAGGTGGAAGTTGATCCGAGTACTGGTGAGTATGTTTATTATGAGAATCATAATTGGCTTGATGATCTTTATAAAAATTATACACATTCTTTAGATCAAAATATCTCTTTTTCAGGAAGCAGCGGAAAAACAAGCTTTTATGTAACAGGACGTTTGCTTGATCAGCCTGGGTTATTTAAATATAACTCTGATGACTACAGAATGTATAATTTTAGAGCAAGAGGATCAATTGAACTTTTTCCATGGTTAACTGTGGATAATAACACGGATTATTCAAATGTACAATACCACACACCAATGAATGTTGGCGAGGGTGGTGGTATTTGGAGAAATATGGTTGCTGAAGGTCCACCAATGGCCCCTATGTTTAATCCAGATGGAACCTTGACCCATTCTGCTGCCTATACTGTAGGGGACTATTGGTATGGAAAGAATGGAATGGACTATGACCGTCGGGTTTTGAGAAACACAACAAGTTTTGCTACCAACTTCTTTGATAATAAATTTAGGGTAAAAGGTGATTTTACCTATCAAAGCAGTGATAATAATGAAACTAGAATCCGCGTACCAGTGCCTTATAGTCGCATACCTGGGGTTATACAATATGTCGGTTTAGATTATAATGATATACGCGAGATATTTAGAGAAACACAATATATCACTACAAATTTATATGGTGAATATGAAAATACATTCAATGAAAAGCATAATTTCAAGGCTCTAGCCGGATTCAATTACGAGTTAAGTACTTATAAGAGAGTGGGTGCAGAAAGAAATGGTTTGATATATGAAGATGCTGAAGATTTGAATTTAGCTCTAGGACAATCGATAGCCGCGACTGGTGGATACGAACAATGGAATGTTGCTGGAGGATTTTTCCGGTTAAACTATGATTATGATAATCGCTATTTAATTGAGGTTAATGGTCGTTACGACGGGTCTTCTAAATTTCCTGATAATGAACGTTATGCTTTTTTCCCTTCTATATCAGCAGGATGGAGGGTATCAGCAGAGCCTTTTTGGAATGTTTCAAAAGATATTATCTCTGATTTGAAAATTAGGGCGTCTTATGGATCTTTAGGTAATGGTAATATACGTTCTTATGCATTTCAAGAGCAATTATCATTAAACACTTTGCCTCGTATAATTAATGGCGTGCAGCCCTCATATACAAGAAATCCTAATGTAATTCCTTTCGGCCTCACTTGGGAAACAGCTACTACCCAAAATATTGGTTTGGATTTATTACTCTTAAATAATAAGTTAGCTATAACCGGGGACGCTTATATTAGAAAAACTACTGATATGTTTACTATTGGTGTTGAGCTTCCAGCGGTGTTTGGTGCTTCTTCACCAAGAGGTAATTATGCAGATATGGAAACAAAGGGATGGGAACTTTCTATCAACTGGAATGATAGATTCCAGTTGGCATCAAAACCTTTTAGCTATAGTGTGAAAGCAGTTGTTTCAGATAATATTTCAACGATCTTAAAATATAATAATTCAAATAAAAGATTAAATGATTATTATGAAGGACAACGTTTGGGAGAGATATGGGGTTATGTAACAGACGGTTTCTTCACCTCCGAAGATGATATTAGAAAGTCAGCAGATCAAAGTTTGTTTAGTTCAACGGCAACAGGCGTGTGGCGCGTAGGGGATATCAAATTTACGGATATTAATAATGATGGTGTAATTGATTATGGTGATAATACTGTTGATTCTCCTGGTGATAAAATGATAATAGGGAACGATCAACCTCGTTACCGTTTTGGGTTGAGCTTAGGTGCAGACTGGAATAATTTCTTTGTAAGTGGTTTTTTTCAAGGGGTTGGAAAACAAGACTGGTATCCTAGTAGAGGAGCAAATACTTTTTGGGGACAATATAACGCGCCTTATGGACATCCTCCAGTTTCTCAAGTTGGCAATATCTGGTCTGAGGAAGATCCAAATGCATACTTCCCAAGATATACAGGTTATTTAGCTTGGGCAGAAGGTGGAACTTTAAGAGAGGTTCAAACAAGGTATTTACAAAATATTGCTTATGTAAGATTGAAGAACTTGCAAGTTGGATATACGTTGCCAAAATCTGTATCAGCAAAAATTCGTGCATCTAAAGCAAGTATTTATTTCTCAGGTGAAAATTTATTCACCTATTCACCTATGCATAGAATCACAAAAGATATAGATGTTGAGAATACAGGTGACTCTGATCAAGATCTTGCTGATTCGAATCAAGGAGATGGGTTTAATTACCCAATGATGAAAAGTTACTCTCTTGGTTTATCAATCACATTTTAAAGCAATTATTTAATAATCAATAATAATTTAGATGAAAAAGATATTTTTTGTTTCCTTAATAGCAATCGGTTTAGCTGCATGTAGCAAGCTAGATCAACAACCAAAATCAACGGTGGGAAAAGAAGCGGTATTTCAAAGTGAAAAGGGACTAGAGCTTTATACAAATTCTTTCTACACAATTCTTCCAACCCCAACTGACATTTTGCGTGGCGATAATATGTCTGATTATGTGGCTCGTAAAGATGTTCCAGACTTTATTCGACCAGGTGCCTTTGGTCCCCGCCAAAGTTCTGGCTGGTCATGGAGTGATCTCAGAAATATAAATTATTTTTTGGAGAACAATAAAAATGAATCGATTTCCAAAGAAATAAGAGATCATTATAATGGATTAGCTCGCTTTTTTAGAGCTTGGTTTTACTTTGAAAAGGTAAAGCGATTTGGAGATGTACCTTGGATAAATAAAACTTTTGATGTAAGTGATGAAGATATGTTCAAAGGGAGGGACTCTCGGGTGTTGGTTATGGATTCGGTATTAAATGATTTAGATTACGCAATACAAAATATCCGAACTACTGAAGATGGAACACGGTCAATGATAACAAAGTATATCGCTTATGCATTTAAATCAAGAGTGTGCTTGTTTGAAGGAACATTTCGTAAATATCATACTGATTATGGTTTAGAGGCTTCTGCGTCAGAATGGTTAACAGAAGCCGCTAATGCTGCACAATCAGTTATGGATGAGACCAATTTTGATTTATATATTGGAGGAGCTGAGTCAAAACCCTATCGTGAATTATTTATAAGTAAAACGCCGATCTCTTCTGAAGTTATGCTGGCTAATATTTTCAGCGATGCTTTATCTATTCATCATGATGCTAATTGGTATTATACAAGTTCTACTTACGGAGATAGGATTAGTTTCACGAGAAGTTTTATTAATACTTACTTAAATATTGATGGTTCGCCTTTTACTAATAATGTAAATTATAAGACATTGGTATTTAACGAAGAGGTCAAAAACCGAGATAAGAGGTTAAGTCAGACAATACGAACAAAAGGATACAATAGGATCAATGGAGGAAATATAGTGGCCTCCCCACCTTTATTCTCATATACGTACACGGGTTATCAGCCTGTTAAATGGGTCTTAGATGATATGTTTTATGATACAGGAAGTAATAATGATAATATTATTCCATTATTCAGATATGCGGAGATTCTTTTAAATTTTGCTGAAGCAAGAACGGAGTTAGGTGATTTAACTGATTCCGATTGGGACAATACTATCGGAGCTTTACGAAGAAGAGCCGGTATAACAGGAAATACTTCTGTAATTCCCACTACAATTGATAATTATTTAAAGACAGAATATTTCCCAAAACTTAATGATCCTGCTTTATTGGAAATTAGAAGAGAAAGAGGTATTGAATTAGTATTGGAAGGATTTAGATTTTATGATTTAGTACGCTGGGGCAGAGGTGACTTAATTGAAAAAACTTGGAATGGTATGTATATCCCGGCATTAAACACCCCAATGGATTTAAATGATGACGGAGTAATGGATGTTGTTTTTTATAAAACTATGCCAGGTAATCAGCTTCCAGGTGTGACTTATATTAATGTATCGGAGAATGCAAGTGGCAGACCTAATCCTATGGTTCTTTCTGAAGGAGATAAAGGCGAAATTAATTGGTTAATAACAATTCCAAGGAAATGGGAAGACAAATTTTACCTATATCCTATTCCAGAGAATGATCGTTTAATGAATCCTTCCCTGGGTCAAAATGCGGGGTGGGAATAATGTAGATTTTAAAATTTAATTAATTATTATGAAGGTGAGATTAGCGTACGTGTTAATGTTTTTGATCTTTTTTGTTGGTTCTTCTTGCTCAAAAGGTAGTGGAGACAAAGTTGAGCCGCCAGTTACAAAAAAGGAAAGTTTAAAAGTAATGACTTATAATATTCATATAGGCAATCCTCCCTCTGAGCCAGATGGTGTAGTTGATTTGGAAGCTACTGCAAATGCAATTAAAAGTGCTAATCCAGATTTAGTGGCTTTGCAAGAAGTAGATAAATTCACCTCAAGATCGGGGCTAGATTTAGATCAAGCAAAAAAACTTGGCGAATTAACGGGTATGAACTATTATTTTGCGAAAGCAATTGATCGTTCCAATGGAGATTATGGAGTAGCAATTTTATCAAAATTTCCAATTAAAACCAGCTCTCGGTATTCATTGCCAGTAAATCAAGGCACAGGCGCAGAATTGAGGGTGGTGGGTATCATTCAAGTTGAATTGCCAAACACACAAAAAATCATTTTTGTATCTACTCACTTTGATCATGTAGCAGAAAGTAACCGTGAACTTCATGCAAAAGAGTTGCTAAACGCCATCAAGCCATACAGCCAATACCCTGTAATAATTGGAGGTGATTTTAATATGCCACCAACAAGCGACACCTGGAATATTTTAAAAACAGAGTTGACCATGGGGTGTACAACTTGTCCAAGTACATTTTCGGCAACAAAGCCCACAACCACTATTGATTATCTTTTATTGAATAAGCAAGCTAGTTCATATTTCACATTTAAGAATTATTACACTGTCCTTGAACGCTATGCATCTGATCATTTGCCTCTTGTGGCTGAGTTAGAATATGAGAATTAAAATCGTAATAATAGAGAATACAATGAATAAAAAGAATTATACCGAATTATATAAAGCAAACCTTCTTAATAAAGTAGTACCATTTTGGCTGAATTATTCAGCGGACACAGAGAATGGAGGTTATTTTAGCTGTTTGAATAGGAATGGAGAAGTCTACGATACAGATAAGTTTATGTGGTTGCAATGTAGACAAGTATGGACGTTTTCTATGCTTTATTTACAAGTTGAGCAGCATTCAAGATGGCTGGACTTTGCTAAACAAGGCGCAGATTTTCTGGTTAAACATGGTCGTGATGAAAACAATGATTGGTATTTCTCGCTAACAAAGGAAGGGAAGCCATTAACACAGGCATATAATATTTTTTCAGATTGCTTTGCGGCTATGGCCTTTGCGCAATTAAGCAAAGCCACTAGAAATGAAGAGTATTCAAAAATTGCGGTAGAAACATTTAACCATATATTAGATCGGCAAAAGAACCCCAAAGGGAAGTTTTCTAAAGCTTATTCCGGAACAAGAGATTTACAGGGATTCGCGTTGCCAATGATTCTTTGCAATTTAGTATTGGAAATAGAACACCTATTGGATACTGCCTTAGTCAAAGAAACGCTTACTAATGGTGTGGAAACTATAATGAATAGGTTTTATAAACCTGAATTAGGTGTCATTCTAGAAAATATTGATGCGGATGGGAATTTCTTTGATTCCTTTGAAGGCAGATTAGTAAACCCTGGTCATGGTTTAGAGGCAATGTGGTTTGTAATGGATATTGCTGAGCGTACGAATGATAAAGATCTAATCAAAAGATGTGTTGATATAACATTATCTACTTTGGAATTTGGTTGGGACAAAGAAAACGGCGGTATTTTTTACTTTCTGGATATAATGGGAAAACCTCCACTTCAATTAGAATGGGATCAGAAACTGTGGTGGGTGCATATTGAAGCAATGATTGCTGCGTTGAAGGGTTATCTGCATACAGGTGACGAAAGATGCTGGGTGTGGTTTGAGAAGCTACATGCATATACCTGGAGCCATTTTGTTGATGAAGAGTATGGAGAGTGGTATGGTTACCTAAACCGAAAGGGGGAAGTATTATTACCATCAAAAGGTGGAAAATGGAAAGGATGTTTTCATGTCCCCAGGGGCTTATTTCAATTATGGAAAACAATGGAAAAAATAGAAAATAAAAAATTAATTAGTTTAGCACATAGATAATGGCTCTTTTATCCACCGAAAATAATATTGAAGTAACAGCAGCTACAAATAAGATTAATTTTTTGCCTGCATTGGTATCGTTGGCTGTACTGTATTTTATGATGGGGTTTATTACGGTATTGAACGATACCTTAGTACCATTTTTTAAAGAAGGTTTTACTCTAACATATTCACAATCATCACTTGTTCAGTTTTACTTTTTTTTAACCTATGGCCTGATGTCTATTCCTTCAGGAAAGCTTGTTGAAAAAATAGGATATAAAAATGGCATGGTGGCTGGATTCTTAATTGCTGCGGTAGGTGCTTTTCTATTTTTTCCGGCATCGCACTTTCACCAATATAGTCTGTTTTTAGCTGCATTGTTTATCGTGGCCATTGGGATCGTCCTTTTGCAAGTGGCAGCAAATCCCTACATAACCGTTTTAGGATCGCCTGAAACTGCTGCATCGCGATTGACACTGATACAAGGCATTGGTTCCATGGGGACGACAATAGCCCCTATTTTCGGGGCACATTTTATTTTATCGCGATTGCATGAATCAAATGCATCGAGTGAAGCTTTGGTAAAGCCTTATCTTTTAATTGGCCTTGGGCTTTTAATTATTGGTATCGTGGTATGGCGATTAGCGCTGCCAAGTATTAAATCCTCACCAGTTAGTCAAACGAATGAAAACAGAATCAGTCCGAATAGTGAAATAAGGAAACAAAGCTCCATTTTCAATTTTCGGAATTTAAACTTTGGAATTATTGCTTTATTTATGTATGTCGGAGCTGAAGTGTCAATCGGTACTTTTTTGACTAATTATATTGCTGATACGCTTATGATTCCAGAGCATTCCGCTAACTTATATCTATCTTTTTATTGGGGTGGGATGTTAGCCGGTCGGTTTATTGGAGCCTATTTTTTAAAATTTCTTCAACCGCAAAAGGTATTGACTATCGTAGCATCCTTAGCAGCTTTATTGGTATTGACATCGATCTTTACTTCGGGGGCTGTAGCAGTGTGGGCAATGGTATCGGTAGGCCTATGTAATTCAATTATGTTTGCAGTTATATTTTCATTATCGGTTAAGGGATTAGGTGCCTGGACAACAAGGTCTTCAGGATTATTGTCGACAGCAATTGTTGGTGGAGCAGTTATGTCTTTTGCGCAAGGTATTTTAAAAGATCACTTTACATGGGAGATAGCTTTTATAATACCAGTAATTTGTTATTTATATATTATATTCTATGGCATAAATGGATATAAGACCAAAAGTTACACTTCAACTTAAATAAGCATTCTTTTATAGCCAATATTGTTACCAACCTTTAATTGCTCCACCTTTAAATTGTTCTTCAGCAGCTGCCTCTACTTCTGGTGACTGAAACGATTTAATGAACTTTTTAACTTTTTCAGCATCTTTATTATCTTCTCTTGCTACAATGATATTTACATAGGGAGAGTCTTTGTCTTCAACAAATAGACCGTCGCGATAAGCAGAAAGTCCTACCTGTGATGCAAAGGTATTGTTGATAATTGCGATCGTTACATTTTGGTCATCCATAGCGCGCGGCAACTGAGGAGCTTCCAGTTCAATAATTTTCAGTTTTTTAGGATTGTCTGTAATATCATTGACGGTAGGTAATAAACCTACATCGGCTTTGAGTTTGATTAATCCGGTTTTTTGCAAAAGAAGCAACGAGCGGCCACCATTGGTGAGGTCATTGGGAATGATAATGGTACTACCATCTTTTAATTCATCTAAGTTTTTTATTTTTTTGGAATAGCCGGCAAGTGGATAAACAAAGGTATTGCCTACAATTGCAAATTTATATCCACGTTGTTTGGATTGTACATCCAGATAGGGTTTATTCTGGAATGCATTCACATCGATATCTCCTTGTAAAAGTGCTTCGTTAGGCATTACGTAGTCATTGAACTGAACCAATTCCACTTCCAATCCGTATTGGTCTTTTGCCACTTGTTGTGCTGCTTGAGCAACTGCATATTCAGGACCTGACTGTACGCCTACTTTGATTACATTGGGGTCGTTGTTTTTATTCCGATTTCCGCAAGATGTAATACTGAATATAGAAATCAGGGTTAGTATGGTAAAAAATAAGATTCTAGTTTTCATGTTGTCAGATTGTTCTTTCTCTTAATAAGAAATTGTAAATATGTTATTCGTTTTTTTCTAAATGTTATTTGGGTTCCTAGAGTCTAATACGGTAACCGTATACTATTATTTACTTACTATTTTCGATGATCTACACGTTTGGATAGATAATCACCAGTGAATTGAATGATGAATACAAGTACCACCAACGATATCAAAACGGTATTCATAACCAGCACATCGTAGCCTACATAGCCATATTGATAGCCAATTTGTCCTAAGCCACCAGCACCCACAGCACCTCCCATGGCGGAATATCCAACCAAGGTAATTAAGGTAATGGAAGCTGTATTTATTAAGGATGGTAAAGCCTCTGGTAGTAAAACTTTATAGACGATCTGGAAAGGAGTAGCACCCATTGCTCTGGCTGCTTCGATTAGCCCGTTAGGAACTTCAATCAAGCTGTTTTCAACCATTCTGGCAATAAAAGGAGCTGCGCCAATACTTAAAGGAACCAAGGCTGCTTCCACACCAATTGAAGTGCCAACAAGCATGCGGGTAAAGGGTATCATCCAGACAATGAGAATGATAAAGGGAATTGACCGAAAGATATTAACGATTACAGAAACGAAATTATTTACAGATGTGTTTTCTAAAATCTGGCCCTTTCTGGTTAAAAATAACCATACACCGGTGGGTAAACCAATTAGAAATCCGAAAAATCCTGAAACAAAGGTCATTACAATGGTTTCCCAAGCTCCTTTAAATAGAAGTAAAATCATTGGATCAGACATAACCTAATACCTCCACTTTTATATGTTTCTTTTTATAATATTCAATTGCTCTTTCGTTGTTGTTTTGACTGCCAAAGACTTCAACTAACATTGCACCGAATTTCACACCACCAGCGTACTCAATTTGAGCATAAATGATGTTGTTATCCAGTTGAAATAAACGGCTGACTTCTGAAAGTACAGGGTCGTCTACAGATTGACCTGTAAACTCCAATTTTAACAAAGGGTTTTTGTTGGCCTCCGGAAATGCAGTTAAGCGCTCCTGAAATTCAACGGGGATATTTATTTTTAGAGACGACGAGATGAATTGCCTGGTAAGCTCTGTTTTTGGATGAGCAAAAATATCACTGACACTTCCTTGTTCTATTAATTTCCCTTCACTGATTACTGCTACCTCATCACAAATGTTTTTGACTACATCCATTTCATGGGTTATAAGTAAAATAGTGATCCTCAATCTTTTGTTGATATCTTTTAATAAGTTAAGGATTGATATTGTAGTTGCCGGGTCGAGCGCGCTTGTCGCCTCATCACACAGTAGCACTTTCGGATTTGTAGCGAGCGTACGTGCAATTGCAACGCGCTGTTTTTGTCCGCCCGATAAATTGGCTGGATAGTCATTGTGCTTTTCTTCTAAGCCTACCAGGGTTAACAGCTCCATTACCCTTTTTTTAATTACATCTTTTGGAATGCGGTCTAATTCAAGAGAGAAAGCTACATTCTCAAATACAGTTCGGGAAGAAAGGAGGTTGAAATGCTGAAAGATCATCCCGATATGCCTTCTTTCCTTAGCCAACTGGCGGGATGATAAAGCAGTTAGATTCTTCCCATCTACAATTACTTCTCCGGAGCTTGGCCTTTCTAATAAATTGACACAGCGAATCAGTGTACTCTTTCCTGCACCCGACGCACCAATAACTCCAAATATCTTTCCTGTCGGAACATGCAAAGACAATCCTGATAAAGCGGGAATGTCTCTATTCTTT
>Ga0160433_100776_pt1 | contig 11662 bp, 7 predicted proteins | sample HID1972K_E0MG_FD_108235 | JGI IMG/M metagenome (GOLD analysis project Ga0160433, IMG submission 108235) | Enriched pill bug-associated microbial communities from UW Madison campus, WI, USA - HID1972K_E0 MG | ecosystem: Host-associated > Arthropoda: Insects > Digestive system > Unclassified ... | reverse complement strand
GTGCCCCGCTTCCATGATGGCCTCGAACTTCGGCACGCCCCGCTCCATCTCCTCCAGAGCGAAGTCGATGAGCAGGATCGAGTTCTTGCCCACGATGCCGAGCAGCATCAGCAGCCCGATATAGACCGGCAACGAGATGGGTTCACCGAGGACAAGGAGGAGCAGCAGGCCGCCCAATGGCGCAAGCGCCAGCGAACACATGTTCACCAGTGGCGATATGAATCGCTTGTAGAGCAACACCAGCACCGCAAAGACGAGCAGCACGCCAGAAACCACGGCGACAATGAAATTCTGCACCAGTTCCTGCTGCCAGCGATCACTGCCGACCGGCTGATTGCTCACGCCATTGGGCAGGTCCTTCATCGTCGGCAGGTTGTTGATCTGGTTCATGACGGGGCCCTTGACCGCGCCCCGCGCCAGATCCGCGCCCACGAAGATACGGCGCTGCTGGCCATAGCGCTGGATGGTGGTGGGGCCCGCGCCGAAGCTGATCTCGGCAACCCGGCTGAGCGGAACCGTATCCCCCGAAGCCGTCTGCACCGGCAGATTCTCGATGGTGGAGAACTCACGGCGCGCCGCTTCCGGCAGCATGACGCGGATGGGCACCTGACGATCGGTCAGCGAGAACTTCGCGCTGTTCTGATCGATGTCGCCCAGCGTCGCGATGCGGATGGTCTGGCTCAGCGCAGACGTCGTGACGCCCAGTTGGGCGGCGAGGTCGAGACGGGGCCGGATGATCAGCTCGGGCCGCTGCATGTCGGCGTTGACCCGAGGCGCCACAACGTCCGGCAGGGACTTCATTTCTTCGGCCAGCTGCGCCGCCGTTTCCTCGAGGATCTGCGGATCGGAACCGGAAAGCATCACGGAGATGTCGCGTCCGGTACCGAAGCCGCCCTGCTGCGAGGCGAATGAGACGCGGGCGTCCGCTATCTCGGCCAGCTGCGGCGTCAGGTCGCGCTCGAACTCGATGCTGCTGCGCGCCCGGTCGGGCTTGAGCGTGATGAAGATGCGTCCCTCAGCCTCGCCGATATTGGCCATGGCCGTGTCGACTTCCGGCTGCCTGTTGAGGAGGTCCGCCACCTGATCGGCGATGGCTTCCGTCTGGCGCAACGTGGTGCCCGGCACCGCTTCGATGTTGATGCGGCTGAAGTCGTTGTCCTGATTGGGCTCGAACTGCTGCGGCATGGTCATCAGCAGCACGATGGTCAGGATAAAGGCGCCGGCGCCGAAGCCCATCATCCACAGACGGTGATCCAGAAACTTCGCGCGGATGCGCTGGCCCAGGCCGCCGCCACGCGCATAGGCCTTGGCCTTGCGATCATCGAGAGCCCAGGCGAGCAGGCCCATATACCGGTCCATCAGCCAGCCCTCGCCGTGCTTTTCCTCGCCGTGATGCTCCAGGAAATAGGCGGCCATCAATGGCGTTATCATACGCGCGACAGCGAGACTGATGACCACGGCGATGACGACCGTGAAGCCGAAATTCTTGAAGAACTGGCCGGAAATGCCCGGCATCAGGGCCACGGGCAGGAACACCGCGACGATGGACATGGTGGTCGCCACCACAGCGAGGCCGATCTCGTCCGCCGCGTCGATCGACGCCTGATAGGCGGTTTTCCCCATGCGCATGTGGCGCACGATGTTCTCGATCTCCACGATCGCGTCATCGACCAGCACGCCCGCGACGAGGCCGAGCGCGAGCAGGGACAGGAAGTTCAGATTGAACCCCATCATGTCCATGAAGAAGAAGGTGGGAATCGCGGAAAGCGGAATCGCGACGGCGCTGATGACCGTGGCGCGCCAATCACGCAGGAAGATGAACACGACGATCACGGCCAGCACAGCGCCCTCCACGAGGGCGTGCATGGAGCTGTTGTACTGGTTCTTCGTGTAGTTCACGCTATTGAAGCGCTGGAAGAAGCGGACGCCGGGGTTCTCGGCCTCCAGCTTCTCGAGTTCCTCCATCGTGGCGTCGTACACATTGACGTCCGAAGCACCCTTGGCGCGCTCGATGGAGAAGTTGACGACCTGCTTGCCGCCCACCTTCGCGAGCCGCGTCTGCTCGCCATAGCCGTCCGTCACCGTCGCGATGTCGGAAAGCAGTATGGAGCGCCCATCGCCCAATGAAATCTGCGTCTGGCCGAGTGCATAGGCGTCTTCGGCATTGCCGAGCACGCGAACAGCCTGCCTGGAGCCGGCAATCTCGGCCTGCCCGCCCGCGGCATTGAGATTGATCTGGCGCAGGGCCTGGTTGATCTGCGAAGCGGTCACACCGAGCGACTGCATCTTCGCGGGATCGAGAATGACGCGGATCTCCCGATCGACCCCGCCCCCCCGACTCACCCGTGCCATGCCGGAAATACCGAGCAGCCGCTTGGCGACCGTATCGTCGACGAACCAGCTCAACTGCTCGATCGTCATGTCCGAGGCCTGGACGGAGAAGAACGCGATCTCGCCCCCGCCAACGTCCACCTTCTGCACCAGCGGCTCCAGAATGCCATCTGGCAGATCGCTCCGGATCTGGTCGACGGCGTTCTTCACTTCCTGCGTGGCGACATTGGCATCGATGCCGATCTGGAACTGAACGAAGGTTTCGCTCACGCCCTCGCGTGCGGTGGACTGAATCTCGTCCACGCCATTGATGGCGCGGACCGCGGACTCCACGCGCTGTGTGATCTGCGTCTCGATCTCGGTCGGCGCGGCGCCCGGCTGACTGATTGCGACCGTCACTGCCGGAAAATCGATGTCGGGACTGTCGACCACCGCCATCCTGCTGAAGGCGATGATGCCGGCCAACAGCAAGCCCAGGAAGAGCACGATGGGCGGCACCGGATTGCGAATGCTCCAGGCCGAAATGTTGCGAAGACTCATCTCGTTCGTTCCGTCCCGTCTACCAGCCTCCGGGCGGTGCCGTCAGCCGGCATCGCCCGCTCAGCCGTCGCTGTTCTCACTGCTTTGAAGCCTTGGCTTCACCGTTTCGCCGGGATTGAGGAAGCCGCCGGCATAGAGCACGACCCGCTCGGTGCCGGTGAGGCCCTTGATGACCGCAATGCCATTTGATGTCACGGCGCCTGTCGTCACGGCGCGGCGCTCGACCTTGTCATCCTTGCCGACGACATAGACGAAACTGCCCTGCTGATCGCTCATCACCGCCGATTCCGGCAGCACCGCTGCGTCCATCTGCTCCATCGCGATCCGCGCAGTGGCGAAACCACCCGGACGCAGCGCCTCATTATAAGGTATCGCGATACGCACGATGCCCTGGCGCGTGGACTGATCGATGACCGGCGCGACCTGCCAGACCTGGCCCTCGAAGCTCTGCGTCATGCCTATCGGCGTGATCTGCGCGACGGTGCCTTCCTCCAGCGCCACCAGCTCGTCTTCCGATAGCAGCGCCTGCATTTCCATCTCGCCGCCACGGGCAATGCGGAAGAGCACCCCGCTGCCGCCGGAAACGACCTGTCCCGGCTCCACATCCCGCGTCAAGACGAGGCCAGCGGCAGGCGCCCTGATATCGAGCCGACCCAGCTCCGCGCGCATCTGGTTGAGCTGCGCGACCGCGACGTTGACGCGAGCCACGGCGGCATCGCGCGTGGCCGTTCTCTGGTCGATATCCGCGCGGGAGACGAAACCATCGGCAAGCAGCGCGCGCGCGCGATCCAGATTGTTCTGCGCCAGCTTCGCGTCCGCCCGGGTAACTTCCACGGATGCTTCGAGCTGCGTGATCTGCTGCGTCTGCACGGATCGCTCGATGGTCGCGAGGATCTGATTGGCGTCTACCCAGTCGCCCGGCTGAACGTGAACGGCCACGACCCGCCCGCCCTCGCCGACCACGCCCACAGGCATGTCGACACGCGCGGCGAGCGAGCCGGTGGCATTGGCGACGCGCGTCACCGCTTCCTGCCCCGGCACGGAAACCGTTACCAGCGGAACCTGGCTCGCCTGCTCCTGCGAGGCTTCATCCCCGAAGATCATGCGATAGCCCACCAGGGCGAGGATCGCGAACAGAACGATGGCGCCGACGATGAGCAACAGCCGGCGGCGCTTGCGCCTGCTTTCCTCGTCGATCATCTCGCCCGTGGCAGACGGGTCATATTTCATGTTCGCTTCATAGTTCATGAGTTTCGCCGCCTCGGCGCGAGCGCGCCATTGTCGCCAACTGTATTATATGAATAGGTCACTGCCGGCAAGTCGATTTCTGCCGACCTTCGCAGCCGCAACATGTTCCAGGCCCCCTTCGCGCCGCGGGCGACACCAAGCGGCCGCTCCATGACACATCAGCCACCCTGAACAGAGCATGAAGTAGCCGGGTGAACCTGTTGATTCATAGCTCGTCCGACCTGCCGACCTATGCAAGGCGCGAGCGCTTGTAGACTTGGTCTACTCACTGTCAATCAGTTTTCCGTTCCTCGGGTCGTGGCCGGCTCCCTGCTGCATCTGCACAGGTCGCAGAGCGCGGCCCGAGCCGTGTAATGCTGGCAAACCGGCACGTTCCGCCGGCGCTCGCCCTTTCGGGCCTTTTTCCGCCTTGCGTGACGACCGCCATTGCGCGAACCCCGCCTTGCATGTCAGGATGCCTGGCAGCCTTCCGGGGGAAGCGAGAGGATCTTGATGTGATCGACCGCAGAGCATTGCTCGCCGGCATGGCATCCATGCCTTTCATTTCCAGCACCGCATCCCTCCTTCCCGATTCCGCAAGAGCCCAGACAGGGACGCTCCGCACGGCGCGCATCCCCGGTGCCGATGTGACAGTGCCGGTGGTGGGCATCGGCACCGCCCGCCGCTACGCCGATCCTGCCGGGGAGGAGCAGCTTGCGCCGCTGCGCGAGACCATCGCGCGCTTCATCGCGCTCGGCGGTTCCGTCATCGACACCGCGCCATCCTACGGCCGGGCCGAGGAAATCGTGGGCCAGCTCGTCGCCGAGTTGGGCCTGCGGGAGCGGCTCTTCCTCGCCACCAAGGTCGGCGTCGACACGCGCGAGGAAGGCATTGCCCAGATCGAGGCGTCTTTCCGCAAGCTGCGCACGGACAAGATCGATCTGCTTGCCGTCCATAATCTGCGCGATGTGGACAATCAGCTCGCCATATTGCGCGATCTGCAAGCGGCGGGGCGTGTGGGCGCTGTTGGCATCACCACGTCCTTCGCGCGGCAATATGCCGACTTCGAGGCGGTGATGCGGCGTCACGCGCTCAATTCCATCCAGATCGACTATGCGCTCGACAATCGCACCGCCGCCGAGCGCATCCTGCCGCTGGCGCAGGAGAAGGGCGTGGCGGTGATGATAAACCTGCCTTTCGGCCGGGATCGACTGTTCAATGCCACGCAAGACAAGCCCTTGCCGGATTGGGCGACGGAGATCGGCGCGACAAGCTGGGCGCAGGTCTTCCTCAAATATGTCGTCTCACATCCCTGCAACCCTATCGCCATCCCCGGCATGGCGCAGGTGCGCTACGCCGAGGACAATCTGGGCGCGGCGCGGGGACCGCTGCCCGACGCCGCCCTGAGGGCAAGGATGGAGCGCTACATCGATGACCTCTGAGGGACAAGCGACGGGAGGATTGCTCAGTCGCCTGATCGTCGCGGAACGCAAGGAGATTCCGGCTGTCGTGGCCGGCTTCCTGCTCTTCTTCCTGCTGTTCGCCTCCTATTTCATGCTCAGGCCTGTGCGCGAGACCTTCGGCATCGCCGGCGGGGTGGACAATCTGCAATGGCTGTTCACCGGCACCTTCCTCGCCACGCTCGTGGTGGTGCCGCTTTATGGCGCCATCGCCCTGCGCGTGCCGCGCCGCACGCTGCTGCCGATCCTCTATACCATCTGTTCAGTCGTGATGGCGGGCTTTGCGACCAGCCTGCTCATCGATCCCGACAATCTCTGGGTGGCGCGCGCCTTCTACATCTGGCTTTCGGTGATGAACCTGTTTGTCATCTCCATCGCCTGGAGCCTGATGGCGGATCTCTTCTCGCCCGATCAGGGCCACCGCCTGTTCGGCCAGATCGCCGCGGGCGCGAGCCTTGGCGGCCTTGTCGGGCCTGTGCTCTCCGGCGTTCTGGTCGGCACGCTGAGCGAGGCCGGGCTACTTTACCTCTCCACCGTGCTCCTGCTCTCGACGCTGCTGTGCGCACGCTATCTCATGAACTGGCGAGACGAGCACAGCACAGCCGCGGAGACGGCCGCCTCCAGCCGCCAGCGCATCGGCGGCACGGCCTGGGGCGGGCTCACGCTTATCCTGCGCTCGCCTTATCTGCTGGCCATCGCGCTGTTCGTGGTGTTCATCGCGACGGCCAACACCTTCCTCTATTTCGAGCAGGCGCGGATCGTCTCGGAGACCTTCACGGACCGCACCGAGCAGACCCGCGTGTTCGCCTCCATCGACGCGCTGGTGCAATCGCTCACCATCCTCGTGCAGATCTTCTTCACCGGGCGGCTGGCGCGGCGACTTGGCGTCTCGGTACTGCTCGCGGCCGTGCCGGTCATCATGATGTTCGGCTTCGGCCTACTCTCGCTGGTGGCGACCTTCCCGATCCTCGCCTTCGTGATGATCGTGCGGCGCGTGGGCGAATATGCGCTGGTGCGACCGGGCCGCGAGATGCTGTTCACCGCCGTCGATCAGGAAACCAAATATAAGGCCAAGAACGTGATCGACACCTTCGTCTATCGCGGCGGCGACGCAGTGGCGAGTTGGGTCTACACCGGCATCGTAGCGATCGCTTCGACGGGCGCAGTAGCCATCGCCGGGGCACTCATAGCGGGCGTGTGGGCGCTGCTGGGCCTGGCAATCGGGAGGAAGCATCAACTGAGCGTCAACGACGCAGCGGCTGCACGACGTACCGAATGACTGGACCGCGAGACAAAAAAAGCAGATCGGAAGAGTTGATTAATTAAACGGCGGCATTGATTAACGCTTCCTGATCGAAGCCGTCAACTCTCAGCTAATGCCAGTATTACAGTTCTGCGTTTTGTTCTTACTATGTTAAGCAGCGTCGTTTATCGAAGAATCGTTTGGGGGAACGGGGATTTTCGGTGGGGAAGTTTCAATCGATTCAGATGCTGCGCATCATCGCGGCGGTTCTCGTTGTTGTGTTCCATGCGCATCAAGACGCGGAAGGCAAGAATTGGACCCGCATATTTAGGTCTGAGGATCACGTATTTTCCATTGGCGAGGCAGGTGTTCACGTCTTTTTTGTGATTAGCGGCTTCGTTATGATGGTTGCCAGCATCAGCGATAAGTTCGATATTTGTTCATTTCTTTTCAGGCGATTCGTCCGGATCTACCCTCTTTATTGGGGCGTACTCGCATTCGCCTTGGCTATATTCGCGGTCATCGGTAGACACATCCCCACAGACCCATTCCAGTTTGTGGGAGTACTTCTACTTTGGCCCGGGCTAGCACCGCGGTACATTTCCCCGGCATGGACCCTCACATTCGAAGTCTATTTCTATCTCTGCTTTGCCATCGCGATGATGTTGGGGCGAAACCGCGGGATACTGGCGCTTACAGCATTTTTCTTAGGGATGATCGCTCTGCGGCCATTCGTAGACACGAACAATCCAATCCTCGACGTCGTCACCAACGCGTTGCTGATTGAATTTCTGATAGGCGCGGGAATCGGCCTGCTGGCAATTAATCGTCGTTTGCCCGTCCCGGCAGGCCGTTGGCTCATGGCGGCGTCAGTGCTGTTGTTCGTTGCGGGGCTTGGCTTAGGAGATAACGACTTAATGCCCAAAGTCGTATTATGGGGAGTCCCCAGTGCCTTTTTAATTTTGGGCGCGGTCTGTTGGGAAAGCCAAAGCAAGATGCCACGGCTTGTGACAACGCTCGCGCGCTATGGCGATGGCAGCTATATGCTTTACCTGCTCCACAAGCCACTTCAATGGGGGCTGCTTGCCGCTTTCGTGGCGATATGGCCAGCCAGTACAATTACCGCCATCATATGGGTTCTTCCGATTTCCCTAGTGTGCATCATCATATCTGAGTTGGCATATCGAAGGATGGAGAAGCCGATGATGATGTTCCTGCGCTCCCGCAGGTCACCCAAACAGATGCTGCCTACGTAGCTCGTTGAGGGGCGACGAAATGCAGCGGGGTACGCCATTGACCGGCTGCTTTCTGGGCACTCCACTTCCACTACCGCCTCATCTTGCGCTGCGTCTTGCCGTAACGCATCTTCCGCGTCCCCGGCTTGCCCTCGGTCGCGCGACCCAGATAGCGCCCTGCCCCGGCCGTGACCTGCTGGTCCGCCGGCAGGCCCAGTTCCTCGGCTTCCAGCTTGCGGATCTCGTCGCGCAGGCGGCCGGCTTCCTCGAATTCCAGGTCCGCCGCGGCCGCGCGCATCTTCTTTTCCAGGTCCTCGATATAGGCGCGCAGATTGTGGCCCACGAGGTGCGGGGCATCTTCAAGGCCGGTCTCGACCGTCACCTGATCCTTGCTGGCAACGTGGGCGATGATGTCGCCGATCTGCTTCTTGACGGATTCCGGCGTGATGCCGTGCTGTGCATTATATTCGAGCTGCTTCTCGCGGCGGCGGCCGGTTTCGCCCAGCGCGCGCTCCATGGAGCCGGTGATCCGGTCCGCATAGAGGATGACGCGCCCGTCCACATTGCGCGCGGCGCGGCCAATGGTCTGGATCAGCGACGTTTCCGAACGCAGGAAGCCCTCTTTGTCCGCATCGAGAATGCCGACCAGCCCGCATTCGGGAATGTCCAACCCCTCGCGCAGCAGGTTGATGCCGACCAGCACGTCATAGACGCCGAGGCGCAGGTCGCGGATCAGCTCTATGCGCTCCAGCGTCTCCACGTCGCTATGCATGTAGCGCACCTTGAGGCCCGCCTCGTGCATGAACTCGGTCAAATCCTCGGCCATACGCTTGGTGAGGGTGGTGACGAGCGTGCGATAGCCCTTCTGCGCCGTCAGCCGCGCCTCGTGGATGAGATCGTCCACCTGATCCTCGACGGGCTTGATCTCCACCGGCGGATCGACAAGGCCGGTCGGGCGGATCACCTGTTCGGAGAAAGTGCCGCCGGTCTGCTCCATCTCCCAGCCGCCGGGCGTGGCCGAGACGCTGACTGTCTGCGGGCGCATAGCGTCCCATTCATTGAAGCGCAGCGGGCGGTTGTCGATACAACTGGGCAGGCGGAAACCATATTCGGCCAGCGTCACCTTGCGCCTGTGGTCTCCGCGCGCCATCGCGCCGATCTGCGGCACGGTCTGATGGCTCTCGTCTACGAAAAGGATGGCGTTCTCGGGCAGATATTCGAACAGCGTCGGCGGTGGCTCACCGGGCAGGCGGCCGGTGAGGAAGCGACTGTAATTCTCGATGCCAGCGCAGGCGCCGGTCGCCGCGATCATCTCCAGGTCGAAATTCGTGCGCTGTTCCAGCCGCTGGGCTTCGAGCAGCCGGCCCTCGGCGGTCAGTTCCTTAAGGCGCTCGGTCAGCTCATGGCGGATGGCCTCCATGGCCTGCTTGAGCGTCGGCCCGGGCGTGACGTGGTGACTGTTCGGAAAGACCTTGATGTAATCCAGACTTGCGGCCTTCTTGCCGGTCAGCGGATCGAACTCGACGATCTCCTCGATCTCGTCGCCGAAGAAGCTGATCCGCCAGGCATTATCCTCATAATGGCTGGGGAAAATCTCCAGATTGTCTCCACGCACCCGGAAATTGCCGCGCGCGAAAGCGGCGTCGTTGCGCTTGTATTGCAGCGCCACCAGCTTGCGGATGATCTCGCGCTGATCTGCGACTTCACCTTTCTTCAGCGCGAAAGTCATGGCCGAGTAGGTCTCGACCGAGCCGATGCCATAAAGGCATGAAACCGAGGCGACGATGATAACATCGTCCCGCTCCAGCAGCGCGCGCGTGGCCGAGTGGCGCATCCGGTCGATGGCCTCGTTCACGCTCGACTCCTTCTCGATATAGGTGTCGGAGCGGGCGACATAGGCCTCGGGCTGGTAATAGTCGTAATAGCTGACGAAATACTCGACGGCGTTCTCCGGGAAGAAGCTCTTGAACTCGCCATAAAGCTGCGCCGCGAGAATCTTGTTGGGCGCCAGCACCAGCGCCGGGCGCTGCACCGCCTCGATCACCTTGGCCATGGTGAAGGTCTTGCCCGATCCGGTGACGCCCAGCAGCACCTGATCTCTCTCGCCCCCCATAGCATTCTCGACCAGTTCGGCAATCGCCCTGGGCTGGTCGCCGGAGGGCTCATAATCGGAGACGAGCTTGAACGGCCTGCCGCCTTCCGCCTTTTCCGGCCGTGCCGGACGATGCGGAACGAAGTTCTGGCCTGTCTCGGGCTCAGCGAGAGTCGTGCGGATCTGGATCGCCATGAGTGGGAATATGGAGAGGAAGCCGTCGCGCGGCAATGGCACGCTGGAACAAAAAGGGATCGCCGTCAGGGCCCGTCAACCCGACGGATTTCCTCATTGCCTTCACTCCCGATGTTGCGCATGTCTTCGGCAGCCCCGGCACGGGCATGGTCGCGCCATACCCAGCATGAAGAGGATGTCCCCAATGCGTCTTGCCCGCCTTTCCACCCTTGGCTTGTCCACGCTCGTTCTTGCGCTGGCCGCCTGCGACAGCGGCCCGAATGTGAGCGCCACCAATGCGACGCCGGAGGAAGTGCAGGAGAAGGTCGATGCAGCCGGCGGCGGCGCCGTGATGGTCAGTCCAGGCCGCTGGGAAGGCACGATGACCGTCCACGAGATCGACATTCCTGGAATGCCGCCGGAAGCGCGCGAGCAGATGAAGGCGCAGATGGGCTCCGATCAGAGCTTCACAAGCTGCGTAACCGAGGAGGACGTCAAGCAACAGAAGGCTTTCTTCACCGGCGCGACGGACGACAAGAGCTGCAAATATGACCATTTCGACATGGCGGGCGGCAAGATCTCGGCGGCGCTGAAATGCGATCGTGGCGAGCAGGGCCGCATGACCATGACCATGAATGGCGACTATGCGCCCGACAGCTATCGCATGGACATGGATTCACGGGCCGAGGGCAGCGCGCCCATGGGCCAGATGACCATGAAGATGACCGTGCAGGCAGAGCGCGTCGGCGCGTGCAGGGGCACGGACGACGAAGGCTGAGGCACGCTTTCCGGGATCGAGCCATCTCACTGGCTTACTCAATGTAAGCGAAGCAGATTCTGCAGATGGTCCTGGTCGTGACCGCCCACATATTCATTGTAGCGTGGGTGATCGAACAGGTGGCAATAATAGATCTGAAAGCGCCAGTTCAAATGCGTTTGGCGAAGCAGATTCTGGTTGAGATGGATCTTCACCGTGTCGTGCGAGCGATTGAATTCCTCGATCGCAGCTAGCTGCCCGTTATAAGGCCCATACATTTCGTGCTGGGTGCCGATGATATCGTCGAAATATTTGATGATCCGCGGCAGGAAATGGTCCGGATACGCTGCAGCGGAATCGAACAAGCGGAAGCTGGCTGCCGTCGACGACCAGTAATCGGTATCATTGAAGATCACGCCGATGGGCGCCGGCCGGTAGGTTTCGACAAAGCTGTCGACGGTCGCGCGGATGTCGCCCAGCACAAGGGTCGAATCGGGAATCCGCGCGCGCAACTTGGCTTCGTCCATCGGATATTGGGCCGGCTGGAACCAGTAGGGCAGATCCTTGGGCCCTTCCGGCTCAGGCATGCCTTTGCCGGTATCG
>Ga0160433_100774_pt1 | contig 11709 bp, 12 predicted proteins | sample HID1972K_E0MG_FD_108235 | JGI IMG/M metagenome (GOLD analysis project Ga0160433, IMG submission 108235) | Enriched pill bug-associated microbial communities from UW Madison campus, WI, USA - HID1972K_E0 MG | ecosystem: Host-associated > Arthropoda: Insects > Digestive system > Unclassified ... | reverse complement strand
TGCAGCAAACGGTAGAGCAGACCCTGGACTTCTTCCTGCGCACCGTTGAGTTAACGGAAACCCAAAAATGATGAGAAAGGTTGGCTTACGCGTTGATGTGGATACCTTTCGCGGCACTCGCGAAGGCGTACCTCGCCTGCTGGAGATCCTTCAGCGGCACGACATTCAGGCCAGCTTCTTTTTCAGCGTCGGGCCGGACAACATGGGGCGTCATTTATGGCGCCTGTTGAAGCCAAAATTCCTGTGGAAAATGCTGCGCTCGCGCGCGCCATCGCTTTATGGCTGGGATATTCTGCTGGCGGGTACTGCCTGGCCGGGGAAGATCATCGGCACGGCGAACGCCGACGTTATTCGCACCACCGCGAAAGCGCATGAAATCGGGCTGCACGCCTGGGATCATCACCGCTGGCAGCGGTGGAGCGGCGTCTGGAGTGAGGCGCAGCTGGAACAGGAAATTGGTCGTGGTTTGCAGGCGCTGGAAGCGATTATTGACGCGACTGTCACCTGTTCCGCCGTGGCGGGTTGGCGGGCCGATGGCCGGGTGGTGAACGCCAAAGAGGGTTTTGAGTTTCTCTACAACAGCGACTGCCGCGGCACCCGTCCGTTCCTGCCGATTCTGCAAAATGGCAAGACGGGGACGGTGCAAATCCCGGTGACGTTGCCGACCTGGGACGAAGCCGTGGGCAGCAAGGTCAATGCAGAGAATTTCAACGATTGGTTGATTGAGCGCATCCAGAAAGATCGGGGTGTCCCGGTTTACACCATTCATGCCGAAGTGGAAGGCATCATTGGCGCAGAACACTTTGAAAGCCTGATACGGCAAGCAGCGGAAGAGGGCATCACGTTTTGCCCGCTAAGCCAGCTGTTGCCGGAGGATTTTAGTACGCTACCAAAAGGGAACGTGGTGCGAGGCGAACTGGCAGGCCGGGAGGGCTGGCTGGGACAAGAACAATTATTGGATTAAGGTCTATGAAATCCTTACGTTTAAGCGCATCACTGCTGTTTTTATTCGCGCTGTATTATGTGGTCCCCCTGAATTTCCGCCTGTTATGGCAGCCGGATGAGACCCGTTACGCGGAGATCAGCCGCGAAATGCTGGCCTCCGGCGACTGGCTTGTGCCGCACTTCCTCGGCCTGCGTTACTTCGAAAAACCGATAGCCGGTTACTGGATCAACAGCATCGGTCAGTGGCTCTTTGGTCATACTCATTTTGCCGTGCGCGTTGGCGTGGTGTTCTCTACTGCCTGTACTGCGCTGCTGGTAGCGTGGCTGGCGTGGAAACTTTGGCAGGATAAACGTACCGCGGTGCTGTCTGCCGTCATCTTTATGACCACGTTTCTGGTCTACGGCATCGGCACCTACGCGGTGCTCGATCCGATGATTGCCCTATGGTTGATGCTCGCCCTGTGCAGTTTCTGGGGCGCGTCTCAGGCGCAGACCCGTGGCGGTAAACTCGGCGGATATGTGCTGTTGGGTATTGCCTGCGGCATGGGGGTCATGACGAAAGGATTTCTTGCGCTGGCGGTACCGGTCATCGGCGTACTGCCGTGGGTGATTGTGCAAAAACGCTGGAAAGAGGTGCTGTTGTGGGGCTGGGTGGCGGTGGGGGTGTGTATTCTCACGGTGCTGCCGTGGGGTCTGGCTATCGCCCAGCGCGAACCGGATTTCTGGCGCTACTTTTTCTGGGTCGAACACGTCCAGCGCTTTGCTCAGAGTGACGCCCAGCACAAAGCCCCATTCTGGTACTACATTCCGTTTCTGATTGCGGGCAGTCTGCCGTGGCTGGCGCTGCTGCCCGGCGCGCTGAAAACGGGCTGGAAAGAACGTGATTCACAGCGCAGCACTTTCTATTTGCTGGGCTGGGTTGTGATGCCATTTTTGTTCTTCAGCATCGCCAAAGGCAAGCTGCCGACTTACATTCTGCCGTGCTTTGCGCCGCTGGCGATACTGATGGCGCGCTATGCGCTGGATGCGGCCGACAGAGGGGCGAAGGCGCTGCGCTACAACGGTATGATCAACATCGTGTTTGGCCTGATTGGGCTGGTGGCGGTACTGGTGGTGTCGCCGTGGGGCCTGTTGTCGAAGCCGGTGTGGAACGATATCGAGCTGTATAAATGCCTGCTGGCGGCGGTCGCCTTTGGTGCCTGGGCGCTGGTCGGCTGGCTGTCGATTCGTGACGGCGTGCAACGCTGGACGCTGGCTGCCTGTTGTCCGCTGGCGCTGGCGCTGCTGATTGGCTTTGCCATTCCGGACCGCGTTATCGACAGCAAACAGCCGCAGTTCATCACCGATATCGTCAGCGACCAGTTGGTGCCGAGCCGCTACGTGCTCACCAACAGCGTCGGCGTTGCCGCCGGGCTGGCGTGGGAGCTTCATCGCAGTGATGTGATGATGTTCGGCCAGCAGGGCGAGCTGAAATACGGCCTGGCGTACCCGGATGCGAAAGGGCGTTACCTCGACAAAAATGATTTCGACAGCTGGCTGGCAACGCATCGTTCGCAAGGGCCGGTGTCGCTGGTGCTACAGTTGAACAGAGGTCAGAAACTCGAGGAATTGGGGTTGCCGAAAGCGGATAGCGTCTACGAGATGAACCGGATGGTCTTTTTGCAGTATCTGCCGCAATGATCACCGCGCTTTCTCTGCTGCTGGCGAGCCTCCTGAGCTGCGTCGGGCAGCTGTGCCAGAAGCAGGCCACGCACGCCTCAACGTCCGCTCGGCTGTTATGGCTGGGTCTGGCACTGCTGGCGCTCGGCAGCGGCATGGCGCTGTGGCTGATAGTTTTACAGCGTTTACCCGTCGGCATTGCGTACCCGATGCTGAGCCTGAATTTCGTCTGGGTGACATTGGCCGCGAAGTTTATCTGGCATGAGCCGGTGTCGCGCCGTCACTGGATCGGCGTAGGAATGATCATTCTGGGGATTCTGGTACTGGGAGCAAGCCGCTGATGGGGATTATCTGGGCGTTACTGAGCGTGATTCTGGTCAGTGCGGCACAGTTGTTGCTGCGCAGTGCGATGCTGACGCTGCCCGCGGTGAGCGACATCGGCACGCTGCTGTGGAATTTAGGGCAATTTCAGCCGGGGATGGGCGCGCTGTTGCTTGGCCTGAGCGGCTATCTGGCGTCGATGGTGTGCTGGTTCTTCGCCCTGAAGCGTTTACCGCTGGCGAAGGCGTACGCGCTGTTGAGTTTGAGCTATATCTCGGTCTGGACGGCAGCGTTGGGACTGCAAAACGAAGCCTTTTCCTGGCCAGGGCTGGCGGGTGTGCTGCTGGTGATGGCGGGAGTGATGACGATATTTGCGCCGCAACGGTGATGATTACGTACCCCTCACCCCGGCCCTCTCCCCAAAGGGGCGAGGGAGAAAACCTTGCAACTTTTATTTTCCGGGAAGTGAGGGAGAAAACCTTGCAACTTTTATCTTCCGGGAAGCGAGGGAGAAAACCTTGCAACTTTTATCTTCCGGGAAGCGAGGGAGAAAACCTTGCAACTTTTATTTTCCGGGAAGTGAGGGAGAAAACCTTGCAACTTTTATTTTCCGGGAAGTGAGGGAGAAAACCTTGCAACTTTTATCTTCCGAGAGGTGAGGGAGAAAACCGAACTGTCCCCTCTCCCCTATGGGGAGAGGGCTAGGGTGAGGGGAAGGCTTTATATCACCCACTCAATCGTCTGCGCTGAAACGTCAAACGGGGTCGGTGTACAGACTGCCAGACTCAACCCGTCACACTGCAAATCACTCACGTGCAGATGCAGCGGTGCAGTGCTGTCATGGCTGACAATCTGCCAGGCGCTGCCGCCGCGCTGTTTCACCATCGCTTCCTTTCGCGTCCAGATCCGCCAGAACGCGGCCAGACGATGCTCTTCCGCTGCCCGCTCAATTTCGAGGTGCTCATTGTTGGTAAACGTGGCATTTGCCAGCTGTCGCCACTGTGGGCGCGGGCGCAGCGCTTCGATATCACAGCCCACTTCGCCTTCGTCACTCAGCAGCAGGGCGATGTTATCGCCGCTGTGGCTCAGGTTAAACCACAGTGCATGGTTGTCGTCAAACCCCGGTTTACCCTGCTCGCCAACGCGAATCTCCGGCAACGGCGAAACGGCGTGGCACAGCAGCGCACGCCCGGCAAGCCAGGCGCTGCGGCGCTTTCCGTCAGGCGCGCATTCAGCGAGCGCCGGCGGCAGTGTTGCCGTACTTAGGGTCGAAATCTTTCCGAGGAACAGCCGATACATCTTTACTCCCAGCGTTTGATGACAATCGAGGTGTTAATCCCGCCGAAGGCGAAGTTATTGCTTTGCAAAAACTCACAATCAATAGTCCGTGACTCTCCCATAATGTAGTCCAGATCGCCACATAGTTCGTCAGGTTGTTGCAGGTTAAGCGTTGGCACGAACCAGCCTTCACGCATCATTTGCAGGCTCATCCAGGCCTCTAACGCGCCACATGCCCCGAGCGTATGGCCGAAATAACTCTTCAGCGAGGAGATAGGCGTCTTGTTACCGAACACCGCAGCAGTCGCCTGGCTTTCGGCAATATCGCCGCGATCGGTTGCCGTACCGTGCGCTGAAATATAGCCGATATCCGACGGCGCAAGGCCCGCCTGACGCAGCGATTGTTCCATACAAATCTGCATCGTTTCACGCTGCGGCTGAGTGATATGGGCTGCATCGCAGTTGGTGGCGAAGCCAACAATCTCACCAAAGATAGTCGCGCCGCGTGCTTGAGCGTGCTCCAGTTCTTCCAGAATCAACGTGCCCGCGCCTTCACCGATAACCAGTCCGTCACGGTTCACATCAAACGGCGACGGCGTGGTGCTCGGTGCGTCATTACGCTGGCTGGTGGCGAACAGAGTATCAAACACGGCCGCCTCCGACGGGCACAGTTCTTCCGCGCCGCCGGCGACCATTACCGTTTGATAGCCGTGGCGAATGGCTTCGTACGCGTAGCCGATGGCCTGGCTACCGGAGGTACAGGCGCTGGACGTGGGGATCACGCGGCCGCGCAGGCCGAAGAACAAGCCGGTGTTGACCGCGGTGGTGTGCGGCATCATCTGCACGTAGGTGGTGCCGGTGATGTTGTTGGTGTGTTTTTCGGTGAGCATGGTGGCGAACTCGCTCACCGGGCCGGTGCTGCCGGTAGACGAGCCGTAGGCAATCCCGGTTTCACCGTTGGTCAACACTGGGTTTTCCAGCAGCCCGGACTGTTCCAGCGCCAATTCGCTGGCGCGGGTCGACATCAGCGATACGCGGCCCATCGCACGAATGCGTTTGCGGGTGTAGTGCGCAGGCAGTGAAAAATCATCAATCGGCGCGCCGAGTAGGGTGTGCAGCCCGTCGTAAATCTGCCACTCCGGCATATTACGCACCGCATTCTGATAGCCGCGCAGGCGTTCAGACACGCTCTGCCAGTTCTCGCCAAAGGCGGTCACGCCGCCCATGCCGGTAATAACCACGCGGCGGATCACAGCATGCCTCCATTGATGGATATCACCTGGCGAGTGACGTAGCCCGCGATATCGGACATCAGGTAGCTGGCAAGCCCGGCGACTTCCTCGGCCTGGCCCATGCGTTTCATTGGGATCATGCCCATGGCCTCTTTCTGCGCCGCCTCTTCCATGTCGATCATCCCGGTATCAATCAGCCCCGGTGCGATGCAGTTGACGGTGATTTTGCGTTTCGCCAGCTCAATCGCCAGCGCTTTGGTGGCGCCGATGATCCCGGCTTTCGCCGCACTGTAGTTGACCTGACCGCGGTTGCCCATCAGCCCGGACACGGACGACAGCGTAATGACACGTCCACCGGACCGCAGGCCAATCATCGGCATGATGCACGGCTGAATGACGTTGTAGAAGCTGTCGAGATTGGTGTGAATGACGCTGTCCCAGTCGTCGTCGCTCAGCGCCGGGAATGCTCCGTCACGGGCAATGCCCGCGTTGCTGACCACGCCGTACCATGCGCCGTGCTGTTCAATATCTGCCTCAAGCACTTCACGGCACTGTTCGCGATGGCCGACGTCAAACTGCAACAGGCGGCCTGCGCCCCCGGCCTTTTCAATGGCGTTCAGGGTGTCCTGTGCGCCTTGCTCATCGCGATGATAATGCACGCCCACGGTAAACCCGTCGGCCGCCAGTTTAAGCGCAATCGCGCGGCCAATACCCTTGCTGGCCCCGGTGACCAGAACTGAACGACTCATGATGACGACCCTTGTTGAAAAAGCGTGTTTAATTCTTCTGTTGTCGGCTGGAAGGTGTTCACACGTCCGGTGGCGAGCGTCTCGCCGTCGGCGGTAATGACACATTCGAAGCTGCCGAACCGCTCGTCCTGCATCAGCAACGAGACGGTGATATCGAGCACGCTGTCAGCGTGAAATTCGCCGGAAACACACTTCAGTTCGCGTGCGCCTAGCACCATGCCGAGCGTGATTTGCGCTTCGTTTTTCTGCTGACGGTGCCAGCCAGACCAGACGCCAACGGTCTGCGCCATCAGTTCCAGTGCGTACCAGCCCGGCAGTTTGCCGCTGGCATCGAGGAACGGGGCGAGTACGCCCGTGCGGTTAACGGTCACCTGGCAAACGGCCTGTTCGTCGGTGACATTTTTTACCGTTTCCAGCAGCAGCATTGGCGCGTTGTGCGGCAGATAGTGGCCTGGGGTTAAATAGTGGCTCATGCCGTTCTCCCGAGCAGAATGCTGGCGTTGTTGCCGCCAAAGGCAAAGGAATTAGACAGAATGACCGGGCGCGTCAGCGGTTGCGGCGTGGTGATCAAACCGCAAGCGGGCAACGTCGGGTCTACCGGCGCGCGGCTGAAATCCTGCGGCGGAAGCGGCAGATTGCGCGTGAGGATCAGCCAACTCAGCGCCGCTTCGGTAATCCCTGCCGCGCCGAGAGTGTGTCCGGTTAGATGTTTGGTTGAACTGCACGGCACGCTCTCGCCAAACAGCGCGTTCACCGCCTGGGATTCCACCTGGTCGTTGAGCGGCGTGGCGGTGCCATGCAAATTGATATAGCCCACGTCCTGCGGTGACAGCCCGGCGTCATTCAACGCCTGCTGAATCGCGCGGATCGCGCCTTCTCCCTGTGGATGCGGGGCAGAAATATGGTGTGCATCACTGGATTCACCAACGCCGAGCAGCGCAATCGGCTGCGGCTCGCGGGTGAGCAGCATCAGCGCCGCGCCTTCGCCAATGGTAATGCCGCAGCGGTCGCGGCCAAACGGCTGGCAAAGGGCGGTGGAAAGGGATTCCAGACTGTTGAACCCGTTCACGGGCATTCGGCTGAGCGTGTCGGCACCGCCGACAATCGCCACGTCGACCAGCCCGGCGTCAATCAAACGGCGGCCGCTGATCATCGCGCGGGCGCTGGAAGAACAGGCGGTGGAGAGCGTGTAGGCCGGGCCTTCGAGCTTCAGCCAGTTGCGCAGGAAACGCGACGGGTCGCCCAGCTCCTGCTGACCGTAGCGCCAGTCAGGATTCTCTTTGCCGTTCAGTGTCAGGTTGGCGTGAATATCACCTTCATCAAGCCCGGACGTGCTGGTGCCCATGACAACCGCCACCCGGTCGCGACCAAAGCGGGCAATCGCCTCATCAACCTGCGGCTGAATCTGTTCGAGCGCCGCCAGCAGCAGCTGGTTATTACGGGAACGGTGTCCGGCAAACGCCTCGGGGATCGGCGGTAATTCACCGTCCACGCCGCCGAGTACCGCGGGCACATCACCCTGCAACCAGCCTTCCCGTGGGCGCATACCCGGCGCCACGCCTGCGCGCAGGTTGGCGGCAATGTCATCCGGCGTCCGGCCCAGTGCGTTAATCATTCCTGAGGCAGCAATGTAGATCATCTCAATCGCCCAGATATTGGATGGTGATGTGGTAGTTGAACACGTGCTGTTCGATGCTGATGGGCTGGCGCTGGCCTTTGCGCTGCAGGTAGGTAATTTCCGTCACCATTTTGCCCTGAGCATTGCGAAGCTCACGTTTATCACCGTTGTCGGTGAGCGTCCAGCCTTTCGGCAGTTGCGGCTTCCAGGCGCTAATGGGCCAGTGGCTCAGCATCACGTCAGCCAGCACCTGGCTTGCCGGTGGCAACTGCGGCACCACAATCGACTGCTCGGTATGAATGCCTTTCTCGTCGTAGGTCACGAGGAACAAGCGAATGCCTACCGACGACAGTCCCGCAAGGGTCAACTTTTTATCATCGGCGTTGAGCATCACCAGCAGCGACTGGGACTTACCGTTAAAGCTGCCGGTTAACAACTGCTGCGCACTGACCGCCGGGGTAATGCCCGGGGGCGGGAGCGTAATTTGCGTGCCCGGTTGCAGCCACGCCTGCGGCCGACCGCTTTCATCCTGCGGCGAATGGCTACAGCCGGTGAGGGCCAGCACCGCCGCGAGAGCGAGGCCATGCCAGAAAGTGCGTATCATCATTTTCGTTTTCTCTCTTTCTTACCCGGCATCGCCAGCGGCGACAGCAGAAACGCGGTAAAGATGCCGCTGACCAGCACGATGCCAAAGCTGCTGATTGCCTGGGTGGCGCTGAAGACCAGCATCCCGAGGGTCAGCAATGTTGTGATCATCGCCAGGGTAATCGCCAGCAGCGAGGTGAGCGGCGTGCCGCGCGGGTTGCTGAAAAACAGGGTGTAGTTGATGCCAATCCCCAATACCAGCACCAGCGCCAGCATTGAGAACAGGTTCACCGCGTGGCCGCTGAGCGACAGTACCGCCAGGCCACAGCCGAGCGACAGCAGCGACGGCACCAGGCTTATCAGCCCTTTGCGCCAGCCGAGCCGCAGCATCGCGCCGACGGCGATAATCACCAGCGCCACGCCGAGCAGGGCGGTTAAAATTGTGCGATACAGGGCGAACAGCTGGTCAAATGAGGCTTTGCGATCGTTCCACGCCACGCCGTCGGTGTGCTCTGCCAGTTGCTGAAGTGCGGCGCTGTCTTTCACGCCATCGACTGGAACCAGCACACCGCTGCGCCCGTCGGGCAGCGTCAGCCACAGCAGACGCCAGCCTTCGCTCGCCGGGCTTTTCAGCCACGCATCAACGCTGACCGGCATTGGGTTCAGATCCGGCGTTACCGTTTTGAGTCCGGCGGTTTGCAGGGCCTTCACCACCGCGGGGGACGCCTGTTTCAGCAGTTGCAAATCCTGCTGCTGACGCTGAAGTGAATTGAGTGGCAGCGTGCGGAACTGGCCGAACAGGCCGGCTTTTTGTGCTTTTTCAAGCGACGGGACGAACGCTTCCAGCCGTTCCAGCGTTTGCTGGGCGGAGTCGCCGTACACCACAAACCATTTCTGATCGACACTCTGCCCGGTCAGGGCGGTGATCTGTTTTTCTTGCGCCAGCAAGTGCTGCGGCAGCGCTTGAAGCTGGGAAATATCGTCATCCACGCGCAGATTGGCGAGGCCCGCCAGCGTCAACAGCGCCAGCGCCAACGGCAGACCCACGGAGAGTTTTTTATTGCGCCGCCAGGCCGCCAGCCAGCGCAGCATCAGGGTCATCAGCGGCACCGGCCGCACCGGCAAGCCACGGCACAGCCACGGATGCCAGAAAATCACCGTCAGACACGAGGCGCTCAAACCGGCGGCGGCGAACACCGCCATCTGGCGTATGCCGGGGAACGGGGCCAGTAACATCAGCAGATAGGCCGCGACGGTGGTGAGCAGCGCCAGCAGCAGCGCGCGGCGCACTTTGACCAGGCTTTGCCACGGCGTAGACGCTTCGCCGTGGACCATGCGTTCGGTCAGGTAATAGAGCGTGTAATCCGCCGAAATACCGATGATGCTCATGCTCATCACCAGCGTCATCAGGTGCAGTTCGCCGAACATCAGCAGCGTGGCGACGGTACCTGCCAGCGCGCCAATGCCGACGGAAAACAGGCACAGGAACAGCGGGCGAAGCGAACGGAACACCAGCGTAATCAGCAGAATAATGCCGAGCACGGTGGCTACGCCGAGGGTCGATACATCCTGTTTGGCCTGCTGGCTGGCGTAATCGCTGTAGAACATCGTTCCGCGCGACAGCAGCTTCGCCTGCGGGAACTGGGATTTCAGTTGGGCTTCCAGCGTGGCCAGTTCAGTGACGCGCTGGTGGGTTTGCTGCATATCAAACGAGGAACCGTTCAGCTCGCCGTGCAGCAGATACCAGTAGTTGCCCGCGTGGTCCTGCGCAACCAGCCAGCCGTCCATCAGCCGCAGCTTTTGGCCGTCCTGCGCCAGCGCGAGCTGGGAACCGCGCATCAGCATCAGCGGATCGTTGTTCAGCTCTTTGCCGCTGACACCGGAAAACGCCGAGTACAGTTGCGATAAAATCCACTGCGACTGCGCTTCGCCGCCCTGTTGTAAACGGCTGCGGGTGGCGCTGTCGATCAGCGCGTTACGGTGCTGGAAGAAGAAGGTGCCCCACGCCTGCTGGCTGTTGGCATCCATCTGGCCTTTCACCTCGCGCAGCGCGCCGGACTGCGCCAACAGCGTCTGCCAGCGGTTGGCCACCGTCGGGTCGGCCGTTTTACCGGGGCTGACCAGCCACACCAACTGCTGGTCGAGGCGCTGCATAAAACCGTCGCTGAGGGCAGGCGGAATAGCGCCCATACTTTGCGACGGCAGCATCGCCAGCACGCTGCTGTTCAGGCGTGCGCGCGGCAGCAACAGCGCCAGCGTGGTCAGCAGAATCAGGCATAGCGCCAGCCAGCCCCACGCCGCACGGCGGGCGCTATTGGGCGGCGAAACGTTGACGTTCATCATCGGTCAAAGTGGCCGGGGTCAGGCGTTGTTGAGTCAACGTAATGTCAGTGCGATCGCCCTGCTTATCGTTGAGTTGAATGGTGTTCAGGTACGTGGCGCCGCCCAAATCGATGGAGGTGAAAATCTTATCCAGCGGCGTGGTGATCGGCGTCAGCTTCAGCGTCCAGCTGTTGTTGCCTTTGTCCTGAAAATCGATACGGAAGTTTTGCTCCAGCACTTTGCGGTCGGCCTGGAACAGCGCGCGCAGCAGATGGTTAAGCTGGAACATTTGCGGATTGTTGTCGGCGGTGATGGTCTGCGGCGGCTGGCCGTTGACGATTTGCACCATTCGCGAATCGTTGAGCATCAGCTGCATCGGGAACGGCGAAGTTTGATCCCACAGCAGGCCGGTATCGCGCGCAATCACCATTTCGCCCTGGGAACGCAGCGGCTGCGGCATCGCTTTGATGGTGCGCGTCTGGTCGAAGTGCGCGCGTACCAGCGGCTGTTCGGTGAAGCGCTGCTGCAAATCGTCGAGGGTAATGGCGTGCGCCAGCGGGGCCAGCAGCAGGACAACAAGAGGCCACAGTTTCATGCGCTGACTCCCATGCGTTCGAACAATATCGCCGGGCTGACGAAGCACAGCTCTTTGGTTTTTTCTTCCACCGCGACCTGAATGGTGTAGCCGGTGGTGGTGCGCTTGCCGGTGGCGGCATCGACAATTTCATAGCTGATACGCAGGCGGTTTTCATACTCTTCCAGCTTCGCGCGCACGCGGATGGTTTGCTCGAAGGTCACCACGTCGCGGTATTTCACGCGGGTGTCGACGACCGGCCAGACGTAGCCGGATTCCTTCATCTGGCGATAGCCATAGTCGAACTGGTTGAGCAGCGCCTCGCGGGCGATTTCGAAATAGCGGAAGTAGTTGCCGTGCCACACCACGCCCATCATATCGACGTCGTGAAACGGCACGGTGATTTCAACTTCGGTGGTAAAGCGG
>Ga0160433_100773_pt1 | contig 11710 bp, 11 predicted proteins | sample HID1972K_E0MG_FD_108235 | JGI IMG/M metagenome (GOLD analysis project Ga0160433, IMG submission 108235) | Enriched pill bug-associated microbial communities from UW Madison campus, WI, USA - HID1972K_E0 MG | ecosystem: Host-associated > Arthropoda: Insects > Digestive system > Unclassified ... | reverse complement strand
GAAAATGTTCTCCAATACCGAAGAGCTGTTGCCGGTGATTTCGTTTAACGCCAAAACCTCAACCGACGAGCAGAAAAAACACGACGATTTTGTCGATCGCATGATGGAGAAAGGCTACACCCGGAAACAGGTACGCCTGCTGTGCGAATGGTATCTGCGCGTGCGCAAATCGTCATAATGTCGAACGTCGCCCGGCGACGCAATGCTGCCGGGCCGACGTAGCAGAAGGTTGGCAAATGCAGTACGGGAGGGGCATATGACCTGGTTCATAGACCGGCGCCTGAACGGTAAGAATAAAAGCGCGGTGAATCGCCAGCGCTTTTTGCGCCGCTATAAGGCGCAGATAAAACAGTCGATCTCCGAGGCGATCAACAAACGCTCGGTGACCGATATCGACAGCGGCGAGTCGGTTTCCATTCCGACGGATGATATCAGCGAACCGATGTTCCATCAGGGACGCGGCGGCCTACGCCACCGTGTACACCCCGGCAACGATCACTTTGTACAGAACGACCGCATTGAGCGCCCTCAGGGTGGCGGCAGTGGCGGTGGAAGCGGTCAAGGCCAGGCGAGCCAGGACGGTGAAGGCCAGGACGAGTTCGTGTTCCAGATTTCGAAAGATGAATATCTGGACCTGCTGTTTGAGGATTTGGCGCTGCCGAATCTGAAGAAAAATCAGCATCGCCAGCTGACCGAGTACAAAACCCATCGGGCCGGTTACACCGCCAACGGCGTACCGGCCAACATCAGCGTGGTGCGTTCCTTGCAGAACTCGCTGGCGCGACGTACGGCGATGACCGCCGGGAAGCGTCGTGAACTGCGTGAGCTGGAAGCGGACCTCGACACCGTCGCCAAAAGCGAGCCGGTGCAACTGCTGGAGGAAGAACGTCTCCGCAAGGAGATTGCCGAACTGCGGGCCAAAATCGAACGCGTGCCGTTCATCGATACCTTTGACCTGCGCTACAAAAATTACGAAAAACGCCCTGAGCCTTCAAGCCAGGCGGTGATGTTCTGCCTGATGGACGTGTCCGGTTCAATGGACCAGTCCACCAAAGACATGGCGAAGCGTTTTTACATCCTGCTGTATCTGTTCCTCAGCCGGACCTATAAAAACGTCGATGTGGTGTATATCCGCCACCACACGCAGGCGAAAGAAGTGGATGAGCACGAGTTCTTCTACTCCCAGGAAACCGGCGGCACGATTGTCTCCAGCGCCCTGAAGCTGATGGACGAAGTGGTTAAAGAGCGCTATGACCCGGGGCAGTGGAACATTTACGCTGCGCAGGCATCCGATGGCGACAACTGGGCTGACGACTCCCCGCTGTGTCATGAAATTCTGGCGAAGAAAATCCTGCCGGTGGTGCGTTACTACAGCTATATCGAAATCACTCGCCGGGCGCATCAAACGCTGTGGCGCGAGTACGAACATTTGCAATCGATGTTTGAGAACTTTGCCATGCAGCATATCCGCGACCAGGAAGACATCTACCCGGTCTTCAGGGAGCTTTTCCATAAACAGGGCACTACCACCAGCTAACCTCCCGTCAGCCAGAAAATTCCCCTCTGGCTGACGTCTTTTCCGACTCCGCACACTGAACTCCACACGTTACTCACGCGATCATGAATATCGTTCATGTTGAGTGAAATTAAATCACTTTTCCTCACTCAATGACTCAGGCATAAATTGAATTCTGTTATTTAATAAATTTGAAGACGGCTGAATTAAAACCCGGTTTTATCTCAGTCGCCAGGATGCCAGATGACGATGAATAAAGAATTTACTTTCACCCTTAAGCGCATTCGTTTCGACGAGAATTATAACCCTTCAGTCAATACGCGTATTACGACAAACTTTGCTAATCTGGCAAGAGGTGAGAAGCGCCAGGATAACTTGCGCAACACGTTAGTGATGATTGACAACCGGTTCAATTCTCTTGCGCATTGGGATAATCCAACGGGCGATCGTTATTCTGTTGAACTTGAAATCATTACGGCACAATTGAATATTCATCTTGAAGGTAAAGCCGATGCCTTCCCGGTGATTGAAATATTAAAAACCCATATCGTTGATAAAAAAACCAACGAACGTGTGGAAGGAATTCTGGGCAATAATTTCTCCTCTTATGTGCGCGATTATGATTTCAGCGTAGTGCTGCCCGCACATAATAAAAATAAAGCGGAACTTAGCCTGCCTGATGACTTTGGTGAATTACACGGAAAACTCTTCAAGTTCTTCGTAAATTCAGACACGTACAAACACAACTTTGCGAAAGCGCCGGTTATCTGCCTGAGCGTGTCCAGTAAAAACACCTATTACCGCACGGGCAATCAGCATCCCGTCCTGGGCGCGGAATATCAGCAGGACGCACCATCTTTAACTGATACCTATTTTGCAAAAATGGGGCTGAGGGCGCGTTACTTTATGCCTGAAAACAGCGTGGCCCCGCTGGCGTTTTATTTCACTGGCGATTTACTCAGTGATTACACCGACCTCGAGTTGATTGGCACCATCAGCACGATGGAAACATTCCAGAAAATTTACCGCCCGGAAATATACAATGCCAATTCCGCGGCAGGTTTACAGTATCAACCCAGCCTGAACTATCAGGATTATTCTCTGACACGCATTGTTTACGATCGCGAAGAACGCAGCCAGTTGGCTATTGAGCAAGGGAAATTTACTGAACAGCACTTCATTAAACCCTATCAAACTGTTCTCGAACAATGGTCCGCTCATTCCGTTCTTTGATTGACGAAAAGTATAAGGTCTCCTGTAATGAAAAAATTATTACCTACTTCAACCGCCGGTAGTTTACCTAAACCTTCCTGGCTGGCGCAGCCTGAGACACTGTGGTCTCCGTGGAAATTGCAGGGCCAAGAATTAATCGACGGCAAGCAGGATGCTTTGCGTTTGTGTCTGGAGGATCAGCAGCAAGCGGGGATTGATATTGTCAGTGATGGCGAGCAAACGCGTCAGCATTTTGTCACGACGTTTATTGAGCACCTCAACGGCGTTGATTTCGAAAACCGTGAGATCGTTAAAATTCGTAATCGCTACGAAGCCAGCGTGCCGACCGTTGTTGGCCCGGTGAGTCGCCAAAAATCCGTCTTCGTTGACGATGCCAGACTGTTACGCCAGCAAACCACACAGCCGATTAAATGGGCCCTGCCAGGGCCGATGACGATGATCGACACGCTTTATGATAACCACTATAAAAGCCGCGAAAAACTCGCCTGGGAATTTGCAAAAATCCTCAATGAAGAAGCCAAGGAATTAGAGGCCGTGGGCGTCGATATTATCCAGTTTGATGAGCCGGCATTTAATGTGTTCTTTGATGAAGTGAACGACTGGGGAATTGCCACGTTAGAGCGGGCCATCGAAGGGCTTAAATGCGAAACGGCGGTACATATCTGCTACGGCTATGGCATTAAAGCCAATACCGACTGGAAAAAAACGCTGGGCACCGAGTGGCGTCAATATGAAGAGATTTTTCCAAAGCTGCAAAAATCCAATATCGATATTATTTCGTTGGAATGTCAAAACTCTCACGTTCCGATGGAGCTCATGGAGCTGATTCGCGGTAAAAAGGTGATGGTTGGAGCCATTGACGTGGCAACCAACACCATCGAAACACCGGAAGAAGTCGCCGCGACGCTGCGAAAAGCGCTGCAGTATGTTGACGCCGATAAGCTCTATCCTTGCACCAACTGCGGGATGATCCCCCTGCCGCGTGGCATCGCCAAAGGCAAGCTGGATGCGTTAAGCGCTGGGGCTGACATCGTGCGCAAAGAACTGCTGGCGAAATAGCGTCGCCCGCGAGCAGCCAGAGTGGGGCGATCACGGCGATTGCCCCACTCCATCTGAAAGACTATCCTGACAGCCCGGTATTGTTCATGGAGTCATTATGTCTGAAATCATTTCCCGCGACGTCCACCCACATTTGCTGGCGGTGCTTAAGCAGCATCAGGCCCGTTTTCGGGTGATGGAACATGAAGCGATGGGTAAATGCGAGGCGGTGTCTGAGATTCGCGGCACGGCGTTAGGACAAGGCGCAAAAGCGCTGGTCTGCAAAGTGAAAGGCAACGGCGTGAAGCAGCATGTTCTGGCGATCTTAGCCGCTGATCAACAGGCCGATTTATCGCGCCTGGCGACCCATCTTGGCGGGCTGAAAGCGTCACTGGCAAGTCCGGCGGAAGTGGACGAGTTGACCGCCTGCATGTTTGGCGCGATCCCGCCGTTTAGCTTTCATCCGGCCCTGAAACTGGTGGCCGACCCCTTGCTGTTCGAGCGTTTCGATGAAATCGCTTTTAACGCCGGTCTGCTGGAAAAATCTATCGTGATGGACACTCAGGACTATCTGCGCATTGCTCAGCCGGAGCTGGTCGCTTTCCGCCGTGCCGAGTGATTACCCCGTCAGTGGCGTCTTTCAAGGTACAATACGGACGCCACCAGAATCCCGCCCACCGTTAAAAATGAGAGAAAGATAATCAGCGTTTCGACAAATTGTTGATCGTACATCATCACCCTCCTGTGCTCACCCTATCCTTCTTACGCCACGCTCATGACAACCGCATGACAGGCAGAAATCGCCCCCTACGTGACGTTAAATACTGAAACGATTCGCCCGCAAAAATATGACCGTCATGGCGTAAAACCGAACTGGCAATAGCAAAAATGATTATTGTTACCGGTATCACGAAAAAGATTTTCCATAAGTACATTGCCAAATCTCGTAATTGTTAAGTTTCATCCCATGGTTAACCATACATGCCAGAACACCTCCGAAATAAACCTTACACTGGCAAGGTGAATACCATGACCGAGACAATTAGCCGTAAAGAAAAAATCAGTTATGGGTTGGGCGATATGGCCAGTCATATTGGGCTGGATAACGTCATTATCTTTCTGACCTTTTATTACACCGATGTGGTTGGGCTTCCAGCGGCATTTGTTGGCACGATGTTTTTACTGGCCCGTACCGCGGATGCCATTATCGACCCGGCGATGGGGTATATCGCGGACCGCACCAAAACGCGCTGGGGTAAATTCCGTCCGTGGATGCTGTGGCTGGCGCTGCCGTTCGGGGCTAGCTGCCTGCTGACCTACGCCGTACCGGAATCGTTAGACCTGCACGGAAAGATGATCTTCGCGACCGTGAGCTATACCCTGATGATGTTAATGTACACCGCCATTAATATCCCTTACTGCTCGATGGGTGCGGTGATCACCCCGGATAACGACGCGCGTATTTCCCTGCAATCTTATCGTTTCTTTCTCGCCACCCTTGGCGGCGCATTATCCACTTTCTTTATGATGCCATTAGCCGAATTCTTAGGCGGCGCGGATAAACTCCTCGGCTATCGCTGGGCGATGGGTATTATGGCCACTGTGGCGGTGATTATGTTCTGGTTCTGTTTCGCCAATACCCGGGAACGTATTAATGCCCCGGCGACCCACAATAATTATCTCTCTGAACTGCGCGATTTATTGCGCAACGATCAGTGGCGCGTGGTCGCGGTTCTGGTCATAACCAATATTGGCTTTGGGGTTATTCGCCTCGGTGCCATGATGTATTTCGTCACCTATTATCTCGGCAGCGCCAGCTATTTCATGTGGATGCTTGGGGCGCATATTCTGGGCAAAGCCGCTGGCAGCGCACTGGCTAAACGCCTGACGCGCAGCTACAGCAAAGTGCAAATGTTCGGCTACTGCGCCGTGCTGGCAGGCGTGCTGAGTATCGCCCTGTTCTTCGCGCCAAAATCCGTCTTCATCCTTGTGCCACTGACCTTCGTTATCTCCACGCTTTACCAGGCGACCACCACCCTGATGTGGGTGATGATGGCCGACGTGGCTGACTACGCCGAATGGAAACAGGGCAAACGTATGGACGGCGTGATTTTCTCCACCTTCCTGGCGGTGCTCAAACTGGGCATGGCCATTAGCGGGGCCATCGTTGGCTGGACGCTGGGCTTTAGCGGATACGTCCCTAACGCCACGGCGCAAACCTCTACCGCCATGTACTGCATTATCGCCCTCTTCACCGTCGTGCCGGGTCTGCTTTCGCTCGCCGCGTTTGCCACGCTGCGCTGGTACAAGCTCGACGATAGCACCATGAAATCCATCAATCTCGCCAGACACCCCATTTCGTAAAAGGACCGTTTATCCATGAGTGAACTCATTTCACATTCCAATAGCATCGAGTGGCGTTTTGAACGCCAGATCCTGCGCATCGAAACCTGGGGGCGCAACAGCCTTCGCGTCAGAGCCACCTGCGCGCCGGATTTCACTGACGACTTACAGGCGCTGCTTGCCGCCGAACCGTGTGACGCAGAAATCACCTCTGGCGCCGAAAGCCTGACACTGCGCAACGGCAACATTACCGCCATGCTGAATTTGAAAGGCCAGCTGGCGTTCTATAACCAGCGCGGCGAACTGCTGCTCGAAGAGATGTGGCGTCAGCGTTCGACCGTAGGGATTGGCTCCAGCGAGAAAGGCCAGGATAAATATGTCAGCGCCCTGAAACTCGACGGTCGTGAATTTAAGCCGCTGGCGGGCGGTAAATATCAACTGACCGTGCGCTTCGAGTCGCGTCCCGAGGAGCGGCTGTACGGCATGGGCCAGTATCAGCAGCCGTGGCTGGATCTCAAAGGCTGCACGCTGGAACTCGCGCAGCGTAATTCTCAGGCCAGCGTACCGTTTATGCAGTCGAGCCTCGGCTACGGCCTGTTGTGGAATAATCCGGCGATTGGTGAAGTGAGTTTCGCCAAAAATCAGACTGAATGGCGGGCCCGCGTCACTGGCGAAATGGACTATTGGATAACCGCCGCCGACAGCATCGCTGATATCACGCGACAGTATGCGAAAGCTACGGGCACGCCCCCGCCTGCGCCTGCGTTCATCAGCGGCCTGTGGCAGTGTAAATTGCGCTATCGCACCCAGCAGGAAGTGCTCGATGTGGCGCGCGAGTATCGTCGTCGCAATTTGCCGCTGTCCGTGATGGTGATTGATTTCTTCCACTGGCCGAATCAGGGCACGTGGTGTTTTGACCCGATTGACTGGCCGGACCCGAAAGCGATGGTCGACGAACTCAGCGCGCTGGGTATTGAGTTGATGGTGTCGGTCTGGCCGACGGTGGAAGCGCGCAGCCCGCTTTACCCGAAAATGAAGGCCAAAGGCTGGCTGGTCAGCAGCGAACGCGGCGTGCAGGTCAATCTCGATTTTATGGGCAACACCACCTTCTTCGATGCCACGCATCCACAGGCACGGCAGTTCGTCTGGGAAACGGTGAAGGAAAATTACTACGATGTGGGCATTAAACTCTTCTGGCTGGACGAAGCTGAACCGGAATACCGCGCCTACGATTTTGACAACTATCGCTATCACGCAGGCCCAGTACTGGAAGTCGGCAACCGCTATCCGCGCGATTTTGCCCAGGGTTTTTACGACGGCCTGAAAGCCAACGGCGAGCAGGATATTGTCAACCTGGTGCGCTGCTCCTGGGCCGGTAGCCAGCGCTATGGCGTACTGGCCTGGTCAGGCGATGTGCACTCCTCATTCCATGCATTTCGTAACCAGATTGCCGCCGGGCTGAACATGGGACTGGCGGGCATTCCGTGGTGGACAACCGACATCGGTGGTTTCCAGGGCGGTAACGTTAACGATCCCGCTTTCCACGAACTGCTGATCCGCTGGTTCCAGTGGGCGGTCTTCTGCCCGGTGCTGCGCATGCACGGTTATCGCGAGCCGCAGATTCAGCCGCCGGAACGCTATCGCGACGGCATTCCGCAATGCAACAGCGGTTCACCCAACGAGCTGTGGAGCTACGGCGAAGCCAATTTCGACATTATGCAGCACTGGCTGTCAGTGCGTGAAAAACTGCGTCCGTATATTGATGCGCTCTATGACAATGCCCATCAGCACGGCGACCCGCTGATGCGTCCGCTGTTCTGGCACTATCCGCAGGAAAAACAGAGTTGGGAAATCGAAGATCAGTATCTGTTCGGCGAGGATTTGCTGGTTGCCCCGGTGATTCACGCCGGACAACGTCAGCGCGACGTCTGGCTCCCGGCAGGCGCTAACTGGGTCGCGCTCAACGGCGAACGCTATCGCGGTGGCGAAAGCATCACCGTGGACGCGCCGCTCGAGACAATCCCGGTATTCATCCGGGAAGGCAGTCAGCTGGTCAACGTCTTCACAAACTGACCTTCGGGCAGACGCCCAAAAATGGTGGATTGTTATATAGAAGCCTGTTTATGCACGCTATTTCGCGTACAGTGGACAGGCTTACTTTTTTTGGCAAGGACTCCCAAATGTTTGATCCTACCCTGTTAATTCTTCTGGGGCTGGCGGCGCTCGGCTTTGTCAGTCACAACACTACCGTCGCCGTTTCTATTCTGGTGCTGATCATCGTGCGCGTTACCCCGCTCAATACCTTCTTCCCGTGGATTGAAAAACAGGGCCTGACGATTGGTATTATCGTGCTGACTATCGGCGTGATGGCACCCATCGCCAGCGGAACGCTGCCCGCGTCAACGCTGCTGCACTCGTTCGTGAACTGGAAATCGCTGGTGGCGATTGCGGTCGGCGTGTTTGTCTCATGGCTCGGTGGACGAGGCGTTCAGCTGATGGGAACACAACCACAGTTGGTCGCGGGCCTGTTAGTGGGGACTGTGCTCGGCGTGGCACTGTTCCGCGGCGTGCCGGTTGGGCCGCTTATCGCCGCCGGACTGGTCTCGATACTTATTGGGAAGGGGTAGCCAGCCCGTTGAGATACCGCCCCGGCGTCTGGCCTAACCCTTTGCGGAACATGGTAATGAACGCGGTTGTGGAGTCGTAGCCCAACGCATGGGCGGCCTGCTGCACGTTTTGACCCCGGATCAACAGCTGTAGCGCCTGGATAAGCTGGAGCTGATGTCGCCAGCGACGAAAACTCAGCCCGGTCTCTTTCACTATCAGCCGGGCCAGATTGCGTTCACTCATCGCGAAATAGCTCGCCCACTGCCCCAGCGTTTGCCACACTGCCGGTTCTGCCTCCATCTTTTCCACCATCATGCGAACTTTCGGGTGGGCAGAAACCGGCAGCTGGAGCTGTTCCTGCGGTTGCTGCGGCAGCTCATCAAACAGCACCTGAATCAGCCGCAGCGTGGCCGGGTCTCGTTGCGGAGATTCATGGCGAACTGCCAGATTCAAAATAAGCTCCCGTACCAGCGGCGAGATTTTCAACGTACAGCAATGCGTCGGTAACGCCGCCGCGCCGGGTTCGATAAACAGAAAACAGAGCCGGGCTCCCGGCGTCGCGCGGTTGCTGTGCGGCACCTGACCGGGGATCCACACCGCATACTGCGGTGGCACCATCCACAGCGCATTTTCCACTTCGCAGGTGATCGCCCCGTGCAGAGCCAGGATCAGCTGGCCTTTGCGGTGCTGATGCTCCGGAATGTACTGCTCGTCTTCCACCACCTGAACGCGAAAGGCCGCCGCAGCGTCGTGCTGGCTGTCGGGTTCATATCCCTCAAGCCCCAGTCCTGCCATCATTACATTTGTCCGATATTAGCGATTATTTGTCATTTTAGCTTGATTTCATCATAACGAAAAACCGCTATCGTAGGCGCACCAAAGAATGATTGAGAACACCATGCGTACTGTGTCCATGACTACCCCACGCCAGAACCTGCTTTTGATTGTGGGCATCCTGCTGATCGCCACCTGTTTGCGTGTGACGTTTACCGGTGCCGCCCCGCTGCTTGACAGCATTCGTGCCGACTACGGGCTATCCACCGCCCAGACCGGGATGCTGACCACCCTGCCGCTGCTGGCATTTGGTCTGATATCCCCCTTGGCCGCAGGCGTTGCGCGCCGTTTTGGCATGGAGCGCAGCCTGATAGCCGCCCTGCTGCTGATTTGCGCCGGGATCGCCGTGCGTTCATTACCCTCTTCCAGTCTGCTGTTCGTTGGAACCGCCATCATTGGCTGCGGCATTGCTCTGGGGAACGTGTTGCTGCCGGGTCTTATTAAGCGCGATTTTTCCGGTCACGTGGCAAAAATGACCGGCGCATATTCCCTGACAATGGGGATTGCCGCGGCGGTAGGTTCCGCCGTGGTGGTACCGATTGCCATGAGCGGCGCAGGCTGGCACGGCGCGCTGCTGGCGTTGATGGCGTTCCCGCTGCTGGCGCTGCTCGTCTGGTTACCGCAGCTGCGAAATCACATGCCAGGCACGATGACCGGGTCGCGCAGCCTGCACAGCAAAGGCATCTGGCGTTCGGCGCTGGCGTGGCAGGTGACGCTGTTCCTTGGGCTTAACTCGCTGGTGTATTACGTGATCGTCGGCTGGCTGCCCGCCATTCTTATCAGCCACGGCTACAGCGAAGCGCAGGCCGGTTCTCTGCATGGCCTATTGCAGCTGGCGACCGCCGTGCCGGGACTGCTGATCCCGCTGGTGCTGTTTAAACTCAAAGACCAGCGCGGGATTGCTATCGGCGTGGCGCTGATGTGCTCCGTGAGCGCCGTCGGCTTCTGGCTGTTTCCGCAGCAGGCGATGCTGTGGACGCTGATTTTCGGCTTTGGCTGTGGCGCGACGATGATCCTCGGGCTGACGTTTATTGGTCTGCGTGCCGGGTCTGCCCATCAGGCGGCGGCGTTGTCCGGGATGGCGCAATCGGTCGGGTATCTGCTGGCGGCCTGTGGGCCTCCGGCGATGGGCCGAATTCATGACGTCAGCGGCGACTGGCATATTCCGCTGATTGCGGTGGCCGTTATCTCGCTGGTGATGGCGGTATTGGGTGGTTTAGCGGGACGTGACCGGGAAATTCACGGGTAGATGTCAATTGCCCGGTGGCGCGACGCTTGCGTTAGCGTGTCGTGCAAACGACGTGCCGCCGGGCGATGCTTAATTTGCTGCAGCGCGAAGAAACGCATGGACCAGCGGTGCCGGGCGACCTGCCAGCGCATTGCGCTCATGCTGGAACAGCGTGCCGACAAAGAACGGGTGCGTAACAAGTTCCACCGCGCGGATTTCACCTTCTTCATCCCAGCCGGTGACGCGCAGCGCGCCTTCGTCGAGTTCCGCCGCGAACGCCGGTGAAATGCCGTAGTTGCAGTGATATCCCTCTTCAATGCTGAGGCGGCCATACGCTTTGGCGATGAGGGTGTTAGCGCGCAGTTCGATGGTGTCTGATTTTTCGACCAGCGAGCAGCTCAGCGGGGCGATCACCATGCGGCCTTCGGTGTCAGTTTCGGCGTGTGCCGCATCACTCCAGCCCAGTACGTTGCGGGCATACTCGAGGATCGCATGCTGGAATCCGCCGCAGGTTCCGAGGAAAGGAATGCTGTTTTCACGCGCGTAGCGGATGGCTGTCAACGCCCCTTCGGCATTTATGTACGGGCTCGCCGGCACCAGCCAGATTGCGTCGTAGCCCGCAAGATCATCCGCGCTTTTAATGTCGGCGGTGGCCACCCAGTCATAATCGGCGGTGAGTTCCTGAACGGCGGCGGCATCATCAATCGCCAGCGGGATCGCCTGATGCGCAATCACCTCGGAATTAAAATCGCCGACCAGTGCAATTCGTAGGGGTTTTTTATTCGAATCGAGTTCCATGAAGGGTTCCTTATGCTGTGCAGTTTTCGGACTACATAAGGAACACCAGCCTACCGGGGTTTTGCGCGCAGAACAATCCCCAGAATGTGCAGTTGGCGATCGTTTCATCTGTT
>Ga0160433_100771_pt1 | contig 11727 bp, 8 predicted proteins | sample HID1972K_E0MG_FD_108235 | JGI IMG/M metagenome (GOLD analysis project Ga0160433, IMG submission 108235) | Enriched pill bug-associated microbial communities from UW Madison campus, WI, USA - HID1972K_E0 MG | ecosystem: Host-associated > Arthropoda: Insects > Digestive system > Unclassified ... | reverse complement strand
GTTCCGTGATTATCTGCGTCAGGACATCGGCGAAATCCTTATCGATAACCCGAAAGTGCTTGAGCTGGCTCGCCAGCATATCTCTGCGCTGGGCCGTCCGGATTTCAGCAGCAAAATTAAGCTTTACACCGGTGAAATCCCGCTGTTCAGCCACTACCAAATCGAATCGCAGATTGAATCTGCATTCCAGCGTGAAGTGCGCCTGCCGTCGGGCGGCTCTATCGTTATCGATAGCACCGAAGCCCTGACCGCCATCGATATCAACTCCGCGCGTGCAACCCGCGGCGGCGACATCGAAGAAACCGCCTTCAATACCAACCTTGAAGCGGCCGACGAAATTGCCCGCCAGCTGCGTCTTCGTGACCTCGGCGGCCTGATCGTTATCGACTTCATCGACATGACCCCAGTTCGCCACCAGCGTGCGGTTGAAAACCGTCTGCGTGAAGCGGTGCGTCAGGATCGTGCGCGTATCCAGATTAGCCACATCTCTCGCTTCGGCCTGCTGGAAATGTCCCGTCAGCGCCTGAGCCCGTCACTGGGTGAATCCAGCCATCACGTGTGCCCACGCTGTAGCGGTACCGGCACCATCCGTGATAACGAATCGCTGGCGCTGTCTATTCTTCGTCTGATTGAAGAAGAAGCACTGAAAGAAAACACGCAGGAAGTTCACGCGATTGTTCCCGTTCAGGTGGCTTCTTACCTGCTGAACGAAAAGCGTGCGGCTATCAGTAACATCGAAACCCGTCAGGGTGGCGTGCGCTGTATCGTCGTTCCGAACGACCAGATGGAAACACCGCACTACTCCGTACTGCGTGTCCGTAAAGGCGAAGAGACTCAGATCCTGAGCTACCTGCTGCCGAAACTGCACGAAGAAGAAATGGCGATGCCGTCTGAAGACGAGCCAGCTGAACGTAAGCGTCCTGAGCAGCCTGCTCTGGCGACCTTCGTGATGCCTGATGCACCGCCCGCACCACTTGAAGAAGCCACTCCAGCCGCAGCGCAGGCGAAGAAAGTCGCTCCAGCAGCAGCCACCACCGCAGCACCGGGTCTGGTTTCCCGCATTATCTCTGCGCTGAAATCCATGTTCAGCAGTGAAGCCCCAGTTGTGGCTGAGCCTGAGCCGGTTAAGAAAGAAGAGAAACCTGAGCGCCAGCAAGATCGTCGCCGTTCTCGTCAGTCTAACCGTCGTGACCGCAATGACCGTGGTGACCGCAACGATCGCCGTGACAACCGCGATAATCGCGGTGAGCGTAACGAACGTGGTGACCGCGATAACCGTGGTGAAAACGCAGAAGGCCGCGAAGATAACCGCCGTAACCGTCGTGAGAAGCCGCAGCAGAACGCGGAAACCCGTGAAGCTCGTCAGCCGAACGTGGCAGAAGACGCGGATAAAGCGAAATCGCGTGACGAACAGCAGCAGCCACGCCGTGAGCGTAACCGTCGTCGTAACGATGACAAACGTCAGGCAGCGCCGCAGGAAGTTAAAGTCCAGTCTCCAGAAGAGCAACCCGCTCAGGAAATCGAGCAGGAAGAACGCGTCCAGTCCATGCCGCGTCGTAAGCCGCGCAGTCTGTCGCAGAAAGTGCGCATTGAAACAGCGGCCGAAACGGCAGAACGTACCGCAGTTAACGAACCGGCTGAAGCAGTTGCCCCGGCTAAGCGTACTGAACTGGCTAAAGTTGATTTGCCAGCCGTCATCGATGCTCCGGCAGAAGATGAAAGCACAGAAAACCGTGATAACACGGGCATGCCACGTCGCTCCCGTCGTTCACCACGCCACCTGCGCGTGAGTGGTCAGCGTCGTCGTCGCTACCGTGACGAGCGTTACCCGACTCAGTCCCCGATGCCACTGGCCATTGCCTGTGCATCTCCGGAAATGGCGTCTGGTAAAGTGTGGGTAAGCTACCCGGTAACACGTCCACAAGAGCAGCAGGTTGAAGAAACCCGCCAGCAGGACGTTGTTCCTTCCGTCATTGAAGTTGCACCGGTAGAAACCGTGGAACAAGCTCCAGTGGCAGAACAGGTTGCAGCGCCAGTGGTTGAACACGCCGTGGTTGAACCCGCCGCAGTCGAGCCGGTCGTGGTTGCAGAACCACAGCCAGTACAGGCTGAGCCGGAAGTTCCAGTGGTTGAGACCACGCATCCGGAAGTCATTGCTGCACCGGTGAGCGAAGTACCTCAGGTTATCGCGCCAGCCGACGCTGTTGTTGCAGAAGTCACAGCAGAAGAAGCGACTCCGGCCGTGGTTGAGGAAGTAGAACAGGCTATCGTGACTGAACAACCTGCCGTGGTGGAAACTGCGCCTGTTGCTCCGGTTGTTGAGCCTGTCGTTAAACCGGTTGTGGCTGTGAAGCCTCCGGTTGAGCGCATCAACGCTACCGCGCCAATGACGCGTGCTCCAGCGCCAGACTACGTGCCAGAAGCACCGCGTCAGAGCGACTGGGTTCGTCCAGAGTTCGCTTTCGAAGGTAAAGGTTCTGCCGGTGGCCACAGTGCTACACACACGGCAACCGCCGGTCCGACTCGTCCGCAGTCTGTGGACTAAGCTGTAAAGCATGAAAAAACCGCCTCCGGGCGGTTTTTTTATTCTGTCGCAGGCAGCTGCATTCCTGAAATTTTCGGCATGACGTCCCGCATCAAATCAAGAAATTTACGTAATCGCGCCGGATAATAACGCGCCCAGGGATACACCAAATGCACCGGCAACGCCGCCGCTCGCCATTCAGGCAGCAGCTCAATCAGCCTGCCCTGCGCAATATCCTCTTCCACCGTCCAGCTAGAAATCAACGCAGCGCCCAGCCCCGCCAGCGCGGTATTACGGGCCACGTATACGCTGTCAGTGCTCAGCCTCGGCACAATCGGAATGGTGATGCTTTCCCGGCTGACCTGATGTCGTAGCGTCACTTCATGCTGATAAAACGTGCTGATAGCCACCCACGGCAGCGCCGATAATGCCATCGGGTCTGACACGTTCTCCACCGTTTCCAGCAACTCAGGTGAAATCACCAGACTACGCGGGACTTCAGCCAGCAGCACTGATACCGTCGCCGGGTCAACTTCTGCCCCCACGCGAATCGCACAGTCGATATTCTCACTGATGAAATCGATATTTTTGTCGTTGAGCATCCATTCCACCGCCAACTGGGGATAGCGCTGCAAAAAATCCACCAGCGGCGTTAACAGCTGCTGCTGTCCAAACGCGTGCGGCGCTCTGACGCGTAGCACGCCCACCGGATTGTCATCCACAATCTGTAAATCGTCTTCCAGCGCCAGCCAGCTGTCCACCAGCTGTCGCGCGTGCTGATAGCAGCGCTCGCCGTCGTCGGTCAGTTTCATTGCATGAGTGGAGCGCATAATGAGCTTCACGCCCAGCAACGCTTCGAGCGACTGCAAGCGGCGGCTGACGGTGGCCTGCGTGGTGCCGAGCTGAACTGCCGCGGCCGACAGCGACCCGGCTTCGATAATACGAATAAAGGTCCGCATCAGTTCCAGTCTATCTATACGCTCCGTTCTTTTCATTCAATCCTTACCCATACGTTCAACGTATAGCTGTTTTACCACTGCGCTGGCTACCGCGCCAGTGTGATTCATATCACAATGCGCCCACACCCTGTTGAGGACGTAAAGATGAACCCCACTCCCGCTGTTTCACCGGCTTTCGCGCCGTGGATAATCCTGATTTTGGCTATCGGCGCAGGCTTTAGCGTTGCCGCGATTTATTACGCCCAGCCGCTGTTACCGCTGATTGGTCACGACATGCATTTGAGCATCGAGCAAATGGGCCTCGTTCCCACGCTGACCCAGACAGGCTACGCGCTGGGCATTCTGTTCCTGCTGCCGCTGGGCGACCGCCACGACCGCCGTCGGCTGATCCTCACTAAAAGCGCCTCGCTCGCCGCGCTATTGCTGCTATGCAGCGTGACCAACCAGCTGCATGCCCTGCTGGTCGTCAGTTTACTGATTGGGATGGCGGCGACGATGGCACAGGATATCGTTCCGGCCGCAGCGATCCTCGCCCCTGCCGGGAAACAGGGCAAAACCGTCGGCACGGTAATGACGGGTTTGCTGCTCGGCATTCTGCTGTCGCGCACCGTCAGCGGCGTCGTAGGGGAAGCCTATGGCTGGCGGGTCATGTATCAGGCCGCCGCAGTCAGCATTGCGTTGATTGGTCTAGTGATGTGGCGCGTACTGCCGAAATTCAGCGCGCATTCCGAACTCAGCTACCCGGCGCTGATGGGTTCTCTGGTGCATTTATGGCGCCGCTTCCCTGAACTGCGTCGAGCCGCACTGGCACAGGGTTTTCTGTCGGTTGCCTTCAGCGCGTTCTGGTCGACGCTCGCCGTCATGCTGGCCGAACACTATCAACTCGGCAGTGCCGTCGCAGGAGGATACGGTATCGCCGGTGCAGCCGGCGCGCTGGCCGCCCCGCTGGCCGGTGGGCTCGCCGACAAGTTGGGTGCCGCCACAGTCACACAGTTAGGTGCCATGCTGGTCACGGTATCGTTCGCGCTGATGTTTTTCCTGCCGCTTTTGCCGCTGCACGCCCAGCTGGTGCTGATTGCCGTGTCGGCGATTGGCTTTGATTTAGGCCTACAGTCAAGCCTGGTCGCGCACCAGAACCTGGTTTATAGCCTCGAACCGCAAGCGCGTGGTCGTCTGAATGCCCTGCTGTTTACGGTGGTGTTTATCGGGATGGCGCTGGGGTCAGCGATGGGCAGCAAACTGTATGCGATGGCGGGCTGGCCTGCGGTCGTCACGCTGGCAGTAATCAGCGGCGCTATCGCACTGTTGATTCGTTTGGCGGGTGCTGCAAACGTCACCGCTTGCCCACAACGCTAAAAAAAAGCCCGCACCGGGGTGAGTGGTGCGGGCACAGAGAACATGGCCAGTTTCAAGACATGTTCTAAACCGTTAAATCTTACTTATTCAACTGGAACAACGACATGCCTTGCATATCGGTGAACGCTTTATACGACGCCGTCAGGGCCGCCTGCTGCATGGTGTAGTTGGAAATCGTTGAGTTCCAGTCCACGTTTACCAGGTCACTCATCTGCTGAGTCTGACTCAGCGTACGGTCATCGCCCAGCGCGTCCAGCTTGTCCAGTTCGTTGAGTTGTGTACCGACTTCCGCCCGCACGCTCAGCACGTTGTTCAGCGAGTTACGCAGGCCGCGGTTGGCGACGTCGATAGTAGCCTGCGCCTTCGCTTGTTTCGCATCGTCATCCGCGACCGGTGTTTTCAACGCAGCAATCGCATCGTCCAGAATCTTGAACAGGTTCGAGTCAGGCGTGGTGCCGTCGGGGTTTTTCACTGCATTCGAGGTCACCGAGTCAAAAATTTTGTCGCCGGTGTGGCCAATCACCATGGTTCGGGAAGAATCAACCTGCTGTTCAACGTTGGTGATGCCGCCCGAATACGTGCCGGTGGCGGCATCGAATGGCGCGGTCTCTGTCTTATAACCGGCAAACATGTAGCGCCCGTTACCGTCCTGACTATTGGCGAGGTTCATCAGCTGGTCGCGGATGCCCTGTAAATCGGTAGCCAGCGAGGCGCGGTCATCGTCGCTCAGCGTGCCGTTCCCGGCATAAACGATTTTTTCCTGCGCCGCTTGAATCGAGGACGTCACCGACGACAGGGTATTTTCTTCCTGAGAGACACGTTGAGTGGCGAAGCTACGGGCTGACGCAAACTGGCTGGTCTGCGACTGCGCCTGAGACAGCACAACCGCCTGTGACGCGGCTATCGGGTCATCCGACGGGCGGTTAACGCGCAGGCCGGTGGACATTTGTTCGCCATATTTCAGCCAGGAAGACTGGGAGTTGGTAATGCCGCCCATCGTCTGCTGATACATCATTAAGGTACTAATACGCATCGGTCACCGCTCCTTAGCGAATATTGATCAGCGCGTCGAAAAGCGTGCTGGCGGTCTGCATTACCTGGGCATTGGCCAGATAGTACTGTTGATACAGTTGCAGGTTGCCGTACTCTTCATCGAGGTTTACGCCGGAAATAGATTGCTGCTGCTTGGTCAGCTGGGTCACAACATTGCCCTGCGTCGTGCTGCTAGTTTCCAGCGTTGAGGTTTTGTTCCCCACGTCACTGACCAGAGACGCGTAAGCATCGTTGACGGTTTTATTGCCGCCCACCAGTTTGCTGTTTTGCAGATCCAGCAGCGCCTGACCGTTACGGTTATCACTTTCGCCGGTTTCGGCATCGTCGATACCCATCGCAATCTGGCTGGCGTCAGTCAGCGCCACGCTCATATTCACAATCGCGTTCGCCACCGGCTTCACGGTAAAGCTATCATTTTGTTTCGCAGAGCCGCTGACGCTGACGTTCAGCCCATCAAAACTCAGGCTGCCGTCGCTCTCAACGGTCGGGGACATTTTGGTGTTATCCGACAGGCGCGTTACCTGCCAGGTTGTGCCGTCGTAACTCACTTTATAGTCGGAGGCCTGCACCTGCGTGCTGTCGGTCATGGTCGCGTTGAGACTCGCACTGCCGGTATTCTTGGTGTTGCTCAGTACCGACGGAGAACCGAAGGTGAAGAAATCTTTGCCCGTGTCGCCATTGGCATCAATCCCGGCTTTGTTCTGGGTGTTGAACGCATCGGCAAATGCCAGCGCCATTTGGTTCAGGCTGTTACGGGTCTGGTCCAGATCCTGAGAACGGAACGTCAGTAAACCGCCGAGTGAACCGCTGGTCAGCAATTTCTCCGGAATTTCGACATTACCCGCTACGTTATCCACATAAGCGACGGTGGTCCGCGAAGGGTCGGCGCTGCTGGGTACCGCAGCCAGTTGACGGGCATTGCTGCCCTGCACCAGGTTGTAACCGTTGGCCATGGTGACGTTGTACGTGCCACCGTCCTGCACGTTCACCTCCACGCCCACCAGCTGGTTCAGTTGGCTGACGAGTTGATCGCGCTGATCAAGCAGGTCATTGGGAGATGCCCCCGCGCCGACGCCGGTCAGTTTGGAAATTTTATCGTTCAGCGTCGCAATTTGCTGCGAATAGTTATTGATCTGCGAAACGGTGGAAACAATCGCGCCGTTGACCTGTTTATCCTGGTCGCGCAGATACTGATCGGTGGTCTTAAACTGGTTTACCAGCCCTTCAGATTTGCCTAATACCGCCTGACGCGCCGCCGGATCTTCGGCGTTGCTGACCAACGTTTGCAGGCTGGTGAAGAAATCCTGCAACGTGGCGGAAATGGAGTTGGTGGTATCGGACATCAAATCGTCGATTTTCGACATCTGCTGATAGCGCGTGGTCAAACCGCTGCTCTGGTTTTGCGCTGCATTCAACTGATTAGTGATAAACGCGTTGTACTCACGCTGAACGCCGGAGACCGTGACGCCATTGCCCACCCAACCGCCCGCGCCCAGCGTGCTGTTCGCCGCAGAAAGAACCGTCGTCTGGCGGGTATAGCCGGACACGTTATAACTGGCAATGTTATTACTGACGGTGTTCAGTGCCGCCTGAGCCGCACCGAGCCCGCTCATTGCGCTATTCATTAAACTGGACATGGAGGTTCCTTTATTCTTTTAGACACGAGTCCTGACCAAGATTATCGGCACCGGTCAGCTGAACTTGAGGCGTTTCAGAACAGATTTTCGATATCGTTGCCGTAGGCCTTGCCCACTTTCTCGCTCATCGATTTCAACTGTTGGATCATCCCCGTCAGTTTGCGGGCATAGTTCGGATCGGTGGCGTATCCGGCTTTCTGTAATGCCTGTGCACCCTGCTCCGGCGTTGCGGCGGAGGTTACGGCGGCATAGCGCGGGTTGCGGGTTAACAAGCCAACATAGTCGGACAACGCATCGAGATACGAGCTGTAGACGCGGAATCGGGCTTTCACCTTTTTCATCTCGCCGTTCTCGTATTCCGTGGTGGTGATTTCGGTGACTTTGCCTTTCCAGTCAGACGAAGCCTTCACACCGAACAGGTTAAAGCTCGGCTCACCGTTTTCACGGCGGATCTGCCGCTGGCCCCAGCCTGATTCCAGCGCCGCCTGGGCGAGAATCAGGTGGTGTGGAATGCCGCTCTGCTCACTGGCCAGTTTCGCCGGAAGGGAAAGCTGCGCCAGGAAGTCGTGACTGTCGCCGGGCACATCGGCGACGTCTGAGGCTGTGGGTGCTTTCGGCAAGGCCTTGCGTACCATCTGCGTCAGCGCCGAGTTCTGATAGCTGGTGACAGTTTCGAGGTCAAACTTGAGCGGCACCTGGGCAGGCATGTCTTTCGGCCCGCCCTGATTCGCGGTCATCTGTTTGACCATCTCATCTGCCAGCCCTAACCCTTTGCCCGCCGTCATCTGCTGAGCAATTTGCTGATCGTACATACTGGTGTAAAGACGCGACTGGTCGCTGCTGAATAAGCCGTCTTTGGGCAGCGCATCACGCATACTTTTCAGCATCATCTGCACGAACATACCTTCGACCTGCCGGGCCACAGGCTTTAAGTTCGCCTGCGGGTCTTTCCCGGCACTGATTTTCAGTTCGTTCAGCGATTGCGCGTCCCAGGCCGCGCTGCTCATCAGTTTGCTGTCGCCAAGCATTAGATAATTTCCACTTTGGCACGCAGGCAGCCTGCGGTTTGCATCGACTGGAGAATAGACATCAGCTCCAGCGGCGAGGCCCCCAGCGTGTTCAGCGCGCGAACGACGTTGTTCAGGTTGGCGCTGGAACGAATGCTCTGCATCGCCCCCCCGCTCTGACGCAAGTCGATTTGCGTCTGCGGCGTCACCACCGTTGAACCACCGGCAAATGGCGTATCCGGCTGGCTGACCTGCGCGGAACGGTTCACCGTCACCGACAGATTGCCCTGCGCCACGGCACAGTTGTCGAGGGTCACTTCGCGGTTCATCACCACCGAACCCGTCCGCGAGTTGATGATCACTTTCGCATCCTGCGGCGTGACGTTCACGTCGAGGTTTTGAATATCTGCCAGCATCCGCACCTGATTGCTACCGCCGCTTGAGGCCTGAATCTGTACGGTACGCGCATCCAACGCCGTCGCATTACCGAAGCCGCCGCGACGGTTGATGGTGTCAGCAATCTGCTGTGCCATGCCGAAATCGTCTTCATTTAGCTGTAGGTTAATGGTGTTGCCCGCGCCAAACTGGCTCGGCAATTCACGCTCAATGGTTGCGCCGTTGGTGATACGCCCGCCGTTAAGCTGGTTCACCTGCACGCTGCTGCCGCCCGCTGAGGCCCCCGCCCCGCCGACCAGAATGTTACCCTGCGCTAAGGCATAAATTTGGCTGTCGACGCCTTTTAACGGCGTCATCAGCAGCGTACCGCCGCGCAGACTTTTGGCGTTACCCATCGACGACACGACGACGTCAATGTTCTGCCCCTGACGGCCAAACGCCGGAAGCTGCGCGGTGACCATGACCGCCGCCACGTTTTTCAGCTGCATGTTGGTGCCCGCCGGGACGGTTATCCCGAGCTGCGACAACATGTTGTTCAGGGTTTGGGTGGTGAATGGCGTCTGCGTGGTCTGGTCACCTGTTCCGTCCAGACCGACGACCAGCCCGTAGCCAATCAATGAGTTTTGTCGCACGCCCTGTACGCTGGTGAGGTCGCGGATGCGATCGGCCTGGGCGAAACTCGCCAGCAGGACCAGAGCAATGCCAACCAGAGTTTTAAACATAATGCACCTCGTTACATCGGCGATAAATTAAGGAAGAAGCGCTGCAGCCAGCCCATGTTCTGCGCTTCATTGATGTAGCCGTTACCGACGTACTCAATGCGGGCGTCAGCCACCTGGGTCGACGGCACGGTGTTACTGCCGCTGATGGTGCGCGGGTTCACGACACCAGAGAAACGAATGAATTCGGTGCCCTGGTTAATGGCGATTTGTTTCTCGCCCACCACGTGCAGATTGCCGTTAGCCAGCACCTGATCGACGGTGACCGTCAGCGTTCCGCTGAAGGTGTTGCTGGCGTTGGCGCCGCCTTTACCGTTAAAGGAGTTGCCGCCAGAGGCCTCCACATCGGCGCGCGCATTGCCAAACAGGCCCTGCAGATAGCGCGGCACGGTGTCGAAGCCGAAATTAGTTTTGCCATCGCGGCTGGCATTCGCCGACGAACTCTTGGATGCGCTGACGTTTTCTTGCAGCCGGATGGTCAGCGTGTCGCCAATGTTGCGCGGGCGTCGGTCTTCGAACAGCGGCTGATAGCCGTAGTTAATCGGCTGGGCGCTCTGAAAAATCGAGCCATTGACCACCGGCACCGGCCCCGGAACAGGCTGTGCGGTTGTCGCCCCTTCCACCAATGGCTTGGAGGGGATCAATGCGCATCCGGACTGTGTCAGAGCCAGGACCACGAAAAGCGGATAACGAAACGCTGAGGTTTTTTGCATTGCTTTTTATCTTCTGAATCAAAAATCCGGTGCAGGAAATCTGCACCGGTGACGTCTTACAGCTGGGTGAGTTTTTGCAGCATCTGATCGGTGGTCGAGACCGCCTTGCTGTTGATCTCATACGCGCGCTGCACCTGAATCATGTTGACCAGCTCTTCCGCCACGTTGACGTTCGAGGTTTCGACATAACCCTGATACAGCAAGCCCGCACCGTTCAGGCCCGGCGTGCTGTCGTTCGGCGCGCCAGATGCCTGGGTTTCGGTGTAGAGGTTTTCACCCATGCTTTCCAGACCCGCATCATTCATGAAGGTGGTCAGGTTCAGCTGGCCAACCTGCACCGGGTTGGTCTGCCCTTGCTGCGTCACGCTCACCACGCCGTCACGCCCGATAGTGATGCTCAGGGTGTTGGCCGGAATAGTGATCGCGGGCTGTACCGGGAAACCGCCTGCGGTTACCAGTTGACCGTTCTGATCAACCTGGAACGAACCGTCACGGGTGTAGGCCGACGTGCCGTCCGGCAGCAGCACCTGGAAGAAGCCTTCACCTTTGATGGCGACGTCTTTGCTGTTGTCGGTCTGAGACAGGTTGCCCTGAGTGTGAATACGCTCGGTCGCGACCGGACGAACACCGGTCCCGATTTGCAGGCCAGAAGGCAGCGTGGTCTGCTCGGACGATTGCGCCCCCGGCTGACGAACGGTCTGGTAAAGCAGGTCTTCAAAGACCGCACGCTGACGCTTGAAACCGTTGGTGCTGACGTTCGCCAGGTTGTTGGCGATAACGTCCATGTTGGTTTGCTGGGCGTCTAGGCCGGTTTTGGCAATCCATAATGAACTGATCATAAGTGTCCTGTTGTTAGCTCAGGGATAACAGTTGATTGGCTTTAGACGCGTTATCATCCACGCTGCTAATAACCTTCATCTGCATCTCAAAACGTCGGGAGCTGGCAATCATGTCAGCCATCGCCGCCACCGGTTTGACGTTACTGCCTTCCAGCACGCCGGATTGCAGAGTGATCGTCGGGTCAGACTGCAACACCGGCCCGCGGGTGGCCTGTGCGGCCGCCGTTAAGCGGAACATGCCGTCGTCACCCCGAATCACTTCGGTATTCTCGGCCTTCACCAGCTTCAGCTTGCCGACGGGCGAAATGGTGTTCGCCGGGTCGCCCGGATTCAGCGCCGAAATCGTGCCGTCGGTGGCGATGGTGACCTGTGAGCCTTCCGGCACCATCACCGGACCGCCACCGTCGCCAATCACCGGATTGCCCTGAATGGTCAACTGACCGCCAGGCGTCACCTGAATGTTACCGTTGCGGGTGTAGCCTTCCGTACCGTCCGCGCCCTGCACCGCCAGCCAGCCATCCTGC
>Ga0160433_100769_pt1 | contig 11758 bp, 11 predicted proteins | sample HID1972K_E0MG_FD_108235 | JGI IMG/M metagenome (GOLD analysis project Ga0160433, IMG submission 108235) | Enriched pill bug-associated microbial communities from UW Madison campus, WI, USA - HID1972K_E0 MG | ecosystem: Host-associated > Arthropoda: Insects > Digestive system > Unclassified ... | reverse complement strand
GCACTGCCACTCCGCACGATCTTCCTGCTGCTGCTCGCGCAGATGATCCTGCATTTTCTGGTCATGCGCTATCTACTCGCCATCCCGAGCCTCCGCATGGCCGTGACACCGGGCGCGACCAAATCGCGGCGCGTGCGGCGGCGGGCGCTGGCACTGTTCCGCACTGCAGCCGAGGCGCGGACGCGAAGTCTGACCGGCGTGCTCCTCTATCTCTCGCTCGACGAGCATCGCGCCGAGATCGTGGCGGACGAGGCCATCGCCTCGAAAGTATCGCCGGAAGCCTGGGGCGAAGCGATGGCCGCCCTGATCGATGAAGTGCGTGAAGGCCGCGTGGCGCAGGGCATGGCGCGGGCGATCGACAAGGCCGGCATCGTCCTGGCCGAGCATTGCCCCCGGAGCGAAACCAACCCCAACGAATTGCCGGACCGGCTGATCGAATTGTGAGCAGCCCCGAGGACGAACTTCGCTTCCCCGAGGAGGTGATGTGGGAAGGCCGCTTCATCGCGGCGAAACGGCGCGGGCGCTGGGAATATGTCTCCCGCGCGCGGGGCATCGGCGCGGCGGTGATCCTCGCGATGGATGAGGGCGCCGATGGCCGGCATGTCCTGCTGGTCGATCAATATCGCGTGCCGCTCCAGCGCCGCTGCATCGAACTGCCGGCGGGACTAGTGGGGGACGATCATGCCGGCGAAGACCCCGCGCTGGCGGCCACCCGCGAACTTGAGGAAGAGACGGGCTATCGCGCCGGCCGCATGGTTCATCTGGGCCAATATTGGAGTTCGCCGGGCATGGTCTCGGAGAGCTTCACGCTGTTTCGCGCGGTCGATCTGGTGAAGGTGGGCGATGGCGGCGGCGTGCCGGGCGAGGACATCCGCGTGCACCGCGTGCCACTGGAAGGGCTGACGGATTGGATCTCCGCGCGTCGGGCCGAGGGCTATGCGATGGACGTGAAGCTGCTCACGCTGCTGGGGCCTTCCCTCATCGCCTGAGCAAAGGCCAGGCCCCGTCGCCACTTGCGTTGCGCTTCGAGCGATCCTCTCCTACCTAGCGCCCGGCCGCGCTTATCAATCGGATTGAACACCCATGTCACGAGTCGCCATCAAGATCTGCGGGGTCGGTTCACCCGGCGCAATCGATGCGGCCGTGCGGGGCGAGGCGAGCCATGTCGGCTTCATCCATTTCGAGAAGAGCCCGCGCCATCTCACGCCGCAGCGTCTTGCGCTGCTCGCGCCGCGCGTGCCCGCACATGTGAAGCGCGTGGCGGTGATGGTCGATCCGACGGACGATCTCATCGACATGCTGATCGCGGCCGGGGGCATTCACGTGCTCCAGCTTCACGGCAAGGAGGAGCCCGGCCGTGTGGCCCAGATCGCCCGGCGCACGGGGCTGGAGGTCTGGAAAGTGATTTCCGTGCGGACCGCCGCCGATCTCGCGGTGGCCCCGGCCTATGCCGAAAGTGCCGACTTCCTGCTCTACGACGCAAAAACGCCCGAGGGCGCCGCGCTCCCCGGCGGCATGGGTCAGCGTTTCGACTGGACGCTGCTTGCCGGCCATCGCCCGCCTCTGCCCTGGGGCCTTTCCGGCGGGCTCGATGGGGAGAATGTGGCCGAGGCGATCCGCAGGACGGGCGCGTCGCTGGTGGACGTTTCCTCCGGCGTGGAAAGCGCGCCGGGCATCAAGGATGTGGACAAGATCGCGGCCTTCTGCAAAGCGGTTTCCTCATGTTGACGCTGACCATGTCGCCGGCGCGCGCCGGGATGCGATGGCGCTGATCGCGCGAACCATTCGACGCGACCCGACCGACGTGACCAAGAGAGACGCACCGTGACCGCTGCACCCACCCTGCCCAATTCCCTGCGTGCCCTGCCCGACGAGCGCGGCCATTTCGGCCAGTTCGGCGGACGCTATGTCGCCGAGACGCTGATGCCCCTCATCCTCGACCTGGAGCGGGAGTATCGCGCGGCGAAGGACGATCCAGCCTTCCAGGCGGAATTCGACGGGCTGATGACGCATTATGTGGGCCGCCCCTCCCCGCTCTATTTCGCCGAGCGGCTGACCGCGCATTATCGCGAGGGCGCAAAGCCGGGATTTGGCGCGAAGATCTATTTCAAGCGCGAGGAACTCAACCACACCGGCGCGCACAAGATCAACAACTGCATCGGCCAGATCCTGCTCGCCATCCGCATGGGCAAGACGCGGATCATCGCGGAGACGGGCGCGGGCCAGCATGGCGTGGCGACGGCGACCGTCTGCGCGCGTTTCGGCCTGCCCTGCACCATCTTCATGGGCGCGAAGGACATCGAGCGGCAGCAGCCCAACGTGTTCCGCATGAAGCTGCTCGGCGCGGAAGTGCGGCCCGTCACCAGCGGCTCGCAATCGCTCAAGGACGCGATGAACGAGGCCCTGCGCGACTGGGTCGCGACGGTGGAGAACACCTTCTACATCATCGGCACCGCCGCCGGCCCGCATCCCTATCCCGAGCTGGTGCGCGACTTCCAGAGCGTGATCGGCAAGGAAGCGCGCGAGCAGATCCTGGCCGCCGAGGGACGCCTGCCGGACCTGCTGATCGCGGCGGTGGGCGGCGGCTCCAATGCCATCGGGCTGTTTCACCCGTTTCTCGACGATGCGGACGTGGCCATGGTGGGCGTGGAAGCGGCGGGGCGCGGCATCGAGAGCGGCGCCCATGCCGCCAGCCTCACTGGCGGACGCCCCGGCATCCTCCATGGCAACAAGACCTATCTGCTCCAGGACGAGGACGGCCAGATCACCGAGGCGCACAGCATCTCGGCGGGCCTCGACTATCCCGGCATCGGGCCGGAGCATAGCTGGCTGCACGAGAGCGGCCGGGTGCAATATGTGCCGGTGACGGACAGGCAGGCGCTGGACGCCTTCCAGCTTTGCTCGCGCAAGGAAGGCATCATTCCCGCGCTGGAAAGCTCTCACGCACTCGCAGCTCTGGAGGTCAAGGCTCAGGAAATGCGGGATGATGAGATCATCGTGGTGAACGTCTCCGGCCGCGGCGACAAGGATATCTATACCGTGGCCGACGCACTGGGGGCGCAGATATGAGCGGCCGCTTTTTGTTATGGATTGCCCCTTTTCTATTGCTCGGCATTAGTCTGAAAATGATCTGGCGCTGGACGCAGCAAAAACCGATCTTCGATCCCGTCGATGTCGTGATAGCTCTACTGCTCGCCCTATTTTTCTCGTGGCGTGTTACCCGCAGGTCCAAGCACAATGTCTGATCGTCTCGCCACCACCTTCGCTCGCGCCCGTGAGGAGGACCGCGCTGCGCTCGTCACCTTCGTGACCGGCGGCGATCCCACGTCCGGCGACACCGCCGCGATCCTCGACGCGCTTGTCGAAGGCGGCGCCGATGTGATCGAGCTGGGCATGCCGTTCAGCGATCCCATGGCCGACGGGCCGGCTATTCAGGCCGCGAACCTGCGCGCCATGGCGGCGGGCATCAGCACGGCCGGCCTCTTCGAGATTGCGCGCGGCTTCCGCGAGCGGCACCCCGATACACCGCTGGTCCTGATGGGCTATGCCAACCCAATGACCATTCGCGGCGCGGACTGGTTCGCCGCGCAGTGCAAGGCAGCCGGGGTCGATGGGGTGATCTGCGTCGATATTCCCCCCGAGGAGGATGACGAGCTTGGCCTGGCCCTGCGCGCAGCAGGCGTTTCCCCCATCCGCCTCGCCACGCCCACCACGGACGCCGCCCGCCTGCCCGCCGTGCTGGATGGCGCATCCGGCTTTCTCTATTACGTGTCGGTCGCCGGCATCACCGGCCTCCAGCAGGCCGCGCAGGACAGCATCGAGGCCGCCGTCGCCCAGCTCAAGGCCGCGACCGACCTGCCCGTCGCCGTCGGCTTCGGCGTGCGCGCACCGGAACAGGCCGCCGCCATCGGCCGCCATGCCGATGGCGTGATCGTCGGCTCCGCGATCATCGATCTCATCGCCGCTCATGGCGCGAATGCCCCCGGCCCGGTCCGCGCGTTCATCGCCACGCTGCGCGCCGCACTCAACAGGAAGGAACAGGCCGCATGAGCTGGCTCAACCGCGTCCGCAACGCCATCCCCTTCATCGCGAAGAAGGCGGATACGCCGGACAATCTCTGGCACAAATGCTCAAGCTGCGGGCAGATGATCTTCCAGAAGGAATGGGATGAGAATCTCTCCGTCTGCCCGCGCTGCGACCATCATGGCCGCATCGGCCCCAAGACGCGCTTCGGCCAGATTTTCGATGACGGCTCTCTCCGGGTGATCGCCGCGCCGGCCGTCAAGGAAGACCCGCTCAAGTTCCGCGATTCCAAGCGCTATACGGATCGGATCAAGGCCGCTCGCACCCAGACCGGCGAGCAGGATGCGCTCATCAACGCTTTCGGCCGCATCGAAGGCCAGCCGGCGGTCGTGGGCGTGCAGGATTTCGCCTTCATGGGCGGATCGATGGGCACGGCGGTAGGCGCGGCGTTCGTGGCAGGCGTGCAGGAAGCCATTGCGCAAGGCTGCCCCTATGTGATCTTCACCGCCGCGGGCGGCGCACGGATGCAGGAAGGCATTCTCTCGCTCATGCAGATGCCGCGCGCCACCGTGGCCGTGCAGCAGCTCCGCGCGGCGGGACTGCCCTATATCGTGGTGCTGACCGATCCGACGACGGGCGGCGTGACGGCCAGCTATGCGATGCTGGGCGACATCCAGATCGCCGAGCCCAATGCCCTCATTGCCTTCGCCGGCGCGCGCGTGATCGAGAACACGATCCGTGAGAAACTGCCCGAGGGCTTCCAGCGCGCCGAATATCTGCTGGAGCACGGCATGATCGACATGGTTGTGCACCGCAAGGAGTTGCGCGCGGCGCTCGCGAAGACCATCGGCTATCTCACCACGGCGCGCGCGGCCTGAGTCGTCAGGACAGCCCGCCGAGCGGGTGAAGCGAAAAAGAACGAGACAGGAAAGCAAGCCGCCCATGGCCGATCATGCGGTTTCCGATCATCCGGCCGTGCAGGCCCAACTCGACCGGCTGATGGCGCTTTCGCCCGGCCGCGACGTGCTGGGCCTGGAGCGGATCACGGAACTGACACGCCGGCTGGGCAATCCCCATCTGGACCTGCCCCCCGTTTTCCATGTCGCCGGCACGAACGGCAAGGGCTCGACCTGCGCCTATCTGCGCGCCGCGCTGGAAGCGGACGGCAAGAGCGTCCATGTCTTCACCTCCCCGCATCTGGTGCGCTTCAACGAGCGCATCCGCCTCGCCGGCACGCTGATCGACGATGACACGCTGGCCCGCGCGCTGGAGCAGGTGCTGGATATCGGCGGCGATCTCAACGCCAGTTTCTTCGAGATCACGACGGCGGCGGCATTCATGCTGTTCGCCACCGTACCGGCCGACGCCTGCGTAATCGAGGTGGGTCTGGGCGGGCGGCTCGACGCCACCAATGTGATTGCCAGCCCGGCATCCTGCGGCATCGCCTCGCTCGCCATCGATCATGAGAGCTTCCTGCTCGCGCCCGACGAAGGCGTGCCGGAAGATCCGCTTTGCCGCATCGCCTTCGAGAAGGCCGGCATCGCCAAGAAAGGGGCGGCGCTGCTGACCCAGCATTACCGCGCGGCGATGAATGCGACGATCGCGCGCGTGGCGGACAAGGCCGGTGCCTCTTATCTGCCGCGCGGACGCTGCTGGGACATCGCCGACTATCAGGGCCAGCTTCATTATCGCGACGAGGCCGGCCGGGTCGATCTTCCGCTGCCGCGCCTGCATGGCGCGCACCAGATCGCCAATCTGGGGCTCGCTTTGGCCATGCTGCGACATCAGGACCACATCGCCGTCAGCGAGGCTGCCTTGCGCGCCGCGCCGCTCTGGGCGCAATGGCCCGCGCGGATGCAGCGCCTGGAGGGCGGACCGCTCAATGACCTGCTGCCGGGCCGCGCGCTCATCCTGGATGGCGGCCACAACCCCGATGCCGGCCATGCGCTGGCCGATGCGCTTCAGGAAAGCGGGCTGGCCGAGGATGGCGTCGATCTCGTCACGGGCATGCTTTCCAACAAGGATGTGGGCGGCTTCCTCAAGCCCTTGCAGCCCCTGATCCGCTCCATCCGCTCACTGCCGGTGCCGGGCCATGAGCATCATGGTCCGGAGGTGTTCGCGAGCATTGCAGGTGAATTCGGCGTGCCACACCGGGCCTTCGATAGCATCGAGCACGCCCTGCAAGACATTGCCGCCGGCGAGTCACCACGCACGGTGCTGATTGCGGGCACACTCTATCTGGCCGGCCAGGTGCTCATGGCCAACGATCAGCCCCCGCTCTGAACCGACGCTTCCCGCGCCGGAATCAGGTGATAGCGGTGGTGCTTGCGGTGTTCTGGCGGCGGACGCGGATCGCCTCGATGCAGCAGAGCACCACCGCCACCATGCCGAGTTGCGTGGTCAGCAGGAAAACGTCGGCATATCCGTGAGTCTCGATCATGCCGCCAAGGGCGCCCCGGCCCAGTGCGCCCACGAGGAAGGTGAGCGAGGACAGCAGCGCATATTGTACGGCGCTGAACTGTCGGGACGTGATGGTCGAAAGATAGGCCACGAAGGCCGCGCCCGCGAGCCCGCCGGCCAAATTCTCGCCGGTGATGGCCAGCAAAAGCCGCGAAAAGCGGGCATCCGCGCCAAACAGGTCGGTCAGCCAATAGAAACCGCTCAGCCGCCCGAAGACATCGAGATACGTCCCGCCCATCGCGAGATCGGCATAAAGCAGGTTTGAAAGCGCGGCGACCAGCGCACCAAGGATAAGGGTGATCATGCGCCCCAGCGTGGCGAAGGAGACCGCGCCAAGCGCAATGCCCGCCATGGTCATGCCGACGCCGAAGAACTTGGAGGCCACCGCCACCTCGTCATTGGTGTATTTCAGCTCCTGCAAATAGAATGGCAGGGCGAACGGCCCCCACACGCCATCGGTAAAACGGTAGGACAGGATGATGCCGAGCGCGAGGATCGCTGCCCAGCCCAGCCGCGAGATGATCTCCGCCAGCGGCAGGAGCAGCGCGGAATAGGCATGCTGCACCAGACTCCGGCCGGTTCCGCGCAGCGGCATCGCCTCCGAAAGCACATGCCGACCACGCGCGCGCCAATGGTTGAGCACGGCGGCGACGATGGCCGGCACGATGACGGTGGCGACGACGATGAGCGGCCCCATCGTGCGGATGAAGGCCGTGGCATCCGGCCGCGCCTCCGGGTCCGCACCGAGCGAGAGGGTCATGAAGGTGATGACTTCCACCAGCGCCCAACCCCAACAGGCGCCCACGATCAGCATCGCCACAAGGCGCACTTTCAATGTGAGTTCGCCGGCTGGCAGGCTCGTGGCATCGCCCATGTCCGGCCGGGGCGTATCGGGCGCGAGCAGGCTGGCGATCAGCGGCACGAGCATCGCAAAGCCGAAGAGCAGATAGACGTTCGACCAGCCGATCCGCTCGGCCATGATGAGCGCGAGCGCTCCGCCGGCAAGCGCGGCCAGACGATAGCCGAGCTGATAGACCGCCGAGAGGATCTCCAGCGTCGCCTTCTCGTCCGCCACGTCCACGCGCCAGGCATCGATCACGATATCCTGCGTCGCGGACGCGAAGGCGCCCAAGCCCGCGAGCAGCGAGAACATGCCGAGCGAGGTCAGCGGATCAAGCTGGGAAAGCAGCATGAACGAGCCGGCCAGCAGGATCTGGATCGGCACCAGCCATGAGCGCCGCCGTCCCAGATAGCCGATAAGCGGCAGGTTCATCCGGTCCACCAGCGGCGACCAGAGGAACTTGAACGCATAAGCAAGGCCGATGAGCGAAAAGACGCCCATGGTCTCCAGGTCCACCTTCGCCTCGCCCAGCCAGGCGTAAAGCGTGCCGAGCAGCAGCACATAAGGCAGGCCGGATGCGAAGCCGAAGATCAGCATGATGCCGACCTTGCGGTTGGTGAGCGCGGCCTTGAGCAAGCCCCAACCCTTGGGTGGCGCAGCCTTCACGTCCGGCAAGGCTCCCTCGGCCACCTGTGTTGCATTCATGGCTTTACCGCCCTCATCTCGACCCCGTTCCATCCCTCCCTAGAGGCATTTTCGAGCGGAGGGAATCGTCTGCCAGCGGCAAAGGAGCGGATCAACTCCGCTGGAACACCGTCAGGCCCGGCGGCAGGCGGCCGGGCAGACGCGAGCCGACCAGCCGCTCGCATACATTGATCGCGCGGACGAGATCGCGCGGCAGGAAGGGCTTGGCGAGGCAGCCGAGCGCGATGTCTCGTTCCTGCGCTTCCTCGGGACAATAAGCGGTGGCGAACAGCACCGCGATCCCCAGTTGGCATGCATGGCGCGCCAGCTCCACGCCGGAGCGCACACCCGCGAGGCGAACGTCGGTGATGACCAGATCCACGGAGCCTTGCTGGAGGATGATCGCGGTCGCCTCCCGGAAGCGATCCACGGTGGCCACCACCTCATAGCCGGCGGTCTGGAGCGTATGTTCCACATCAAAAGCCAGCAACGGCTCATCCTCAACGATGAGGATGCGGCGTATGCGCTGTGCCTCCTTCGAGAAAAACATGGCCCTCATCCCCGTTGCGTCCTATCCCCGGAAATCGAAAACGGATCGATCCGGACGCGCAAAAAGGCTAGGTCGCCAACCGACGATTCGCCAGTGCAGCGACGACACAGCCACACCCAAAAATGGACCTATAGCCTTGCCCAACACTCGTGGACCCACAGGCCCCCGCAGACCTCCGCGCTCCGGCGGCAGCGCACAGGCGGGGCATCGCGCGCGGCAGGGGCCGGCGCGGCGCGGCGCGGCGCGCGTGGCTCCGCAGGCACGTCAGGCGGGCGAAGACGGCACCCCGCGCGAAGGCGACCGGATCGCCAAGCTGCTGGCGCGCGCCGGCATCGCTTCCCGCCGGGATATCGAGCGCATGATTGCCGAGGGGCGCATCGCCCTTGATGGCGAGGTCGTCGCCACACCGGCCACGCTGCTCAAGTCCCTGCGCGGCGTCACGGTCGATGGCAAACCGGTGAAGGAGCCCAGCCCGGCACGCCTGTTCCTGTTCCACAAGCCCCCCGGTCTGCTGACCACGGCGAAGGATCCGGCCGGGCGGCCGACCATCTACGATCGCTTGCCGGCCGATCTGCCCCGCGTCATGCCGGTGGGCCGGCTGGACCTCAACACGGAGGGCCTGCTGCTGCTCACCACTGACGGCGAACTCAAGCGACAGCTCGAATTGCCCGCCACGGGCGTCGAGCGCACGTATCGCGCCCGCGCCTTTGGCGATGTCAGCCAGGCGCAACTGGAGGAGCTCATCGAGGGCGTAGAGATCGAGGGAATGCGCTATGGGCGCATCGATGCCAATCTGGAGCGCCGCACTGGCCGCAACCAGTGGATCGAGATGACCCTCACCGAAGGCAAGAACCGGGAAGTGCGCCGCGTGCTGGAGCATCTCGACCTCAAGGTCAGCCGCCTGATCCGCACGCGCTACGGCCCCTTCGTGCTGGGCGACTCCGCTCCGGGCGAAGTCGTGGAAGTGCGGCAGGTCGATCTCATCAAGTTCCGCAAGACGCTGAAATGAGGATCATTGCCGGTCAATGGCGTGGGCGGCCGCTCGTCGCTCCACCGGGCGAGGCGACCCGGCCCACGGCGGATCGCACGCGCGAGACGCTGTTCTCCATGCTCACCAGCCGGCTCGGCTCGTTCGAAGGGCTGCAAGTGGCGGATTTCTTCGCGGGTTCGGGGGCATTGGGGCTGGAAGCGCTGTCACGCGGTGCGGCGTCCTGCCTCTTCGTAGAGCGGGAACGCGACGCGGTCGCCGCCATCCGGACCAATAGCGCCCGGCTGGGTATCGAACGGCCGGACATCCGCCAGATGGACGTCCTGGCGCTGGGGCGGGCCCCTGCCCCGCTCGACGTGATCTTCATGGACCCGCCTTACGCGACCGGCGCCGGCGCCGTCGCTCTGGACAAGCTCGCCCGCTTCGGCTGGACCGGACCCGGCACCTGGATCAGCATCGAGACCGGTCGGACCGAAGACGTGACCGTGAAAGGCTTCGAATGCGAAACCGAGCGCGTCGTCGGGAAAGCAAAGCTGCACCTGCTGCGACCGACCGCTAACGAATAACGGCCGGCCCAGCAGTTAGCGGGCCCTATCGCGAACCCGGATTGCGGCAGCCGTCAGTCACCGTTCGCGAGCAGACCGGATAATCCTCCGGCGGCTGGGGAGCGCTTTGCTCCACTGGCCGGGGCGGCATCATCTCGATCTGGCCGCCAGCCGATCCGGGCGGTGACGAAGGCGGCGGTGACGAAGGCGGCGGAGGCGGAGGCGGGGGCGGCGGACTCGTTGGTGGCATCGTGTCCGGTCCGGGTGTCGTGGTGCCGGGAGGCATGCCCGGCGGCGTGCTGGGAGGCGGCGGGACATCGCCCGGCAGGGACCCGGCGCCCGGTTGTGTCGTGGGATCGCCTGCTGGCGAGGGCCCTTGCATCTCCTGTGCATGGGCAGCTACCGCGAGCGCTGAAGCGCCAAGGCAAGTCAAAACGGTCGAGAAGCGCATGAGAGCATCCTTCCTTGATCATCTCCGCTCTACAAATCCTGGAATGGCCTCGTGCGTTCCCCCCTCGCCTCCGCTCCCCGCAACTATATCGCGACAGGACGACAAAGCGCCGCATCTGCGCGGTGAAGCCCTTGCCCCGACTCGCTTCGTTCCCTAGCTGTTCCCTGTGACCGAACCCCTACCTGCCCCGTCTCCCGCTGATCCGCCCTATTTGCGGGGTCTCAACGCGCCCCAGCGCGAGGCCGTGCTCACCACCGAGGGGCCGGTGCTGGTGCTTGCCGGCGCGGGCACGGGCAAGACAGCCGCGCTCACGGCCCGCCTCGCCCATCTGGTGGCGACGCGCCGCGCTTATCCTTCCGAGATCCTGTGCGTCACCTTCACCAACAAGGCGGCACGGGAGATGCGCGACCGCGTGGGCCGCATGATCGGCGAGGCGGTGGAAGGCATGCCCTGGCTCGGCACCTTCCACAGCGTCGCCGCGCGCATGCTGCGCCGCCATGCCGAACTGGTCGGCCTGCAATCCAATTTCACGATCCTCGATACGGACGATCAGCTCCGCCTGATGAAGCAGATCATCCAGGCCGAAGGCATCGACGAGAAGCGTTGGACCGCCCGTGCGCTCGCCGCGCTCATCGACAAGTGGAAGAACAAGGGCCTCACCCCCGCCGAGATCGATGCCGGCGAAAGCGAAGCCTTCGCCAATGGCAAGGGCGCAGCCATCTATGCGCTGTATCAGGCGCGGCTGCGCACGCTCAACGCCTGCGATTTCGGCGATTTGCTGCTGCACATGCTCACCCTGTTCCGCACCGATCGCGAAGTGCTGGAGCAGTATCAGCAGCGTTTCCGCTACGTCATGGTGGACGAATATCAGGACACCAACACCAGCCAGTATCTCTGGCTGCGGCTGCTCGCCCAGCAGCGCAAGAACATCTGCTGCGTGGGCGACGATGACCAGAGCATCTATAGCTGGCGCGGCGCGGAAGTGGCGAACATTCTGCGCTTCGAGCGGGATTTCCCCGGCGCGAGGATCATCCGGCTGGAGCAGAATTACCGCTCGACGCCGCATATCCTCGCGGCTGCCTCCGGCGTGATCGCGCAGAATGGCGGCCGGCTAGGCAAGACGCTGTGGACGCAGGAGGAAGACGGCGAGAAGCTGCGTGTCATCGGTGTGTGGGACGGGCCGGAGGAAGCCCGCCGCGTGGGCGAGGAAATCGAG
>Ga0160433_100765_pt1 | contig 11796 bp, 10 predicted proteins | sample HID1972K_E0MG_FD_108235 | JGI IMG/M metagenome (GOLD analysis project Ga0160433, IMG submission 108235) | Enriched pill bug-associated microbial communities from UW Madison campus, WI, USA - HID1972K_E0 MG | ecosystem: Host-associated > Arthropoda: Insects > Digestive system > Unclassified ... | reverse complement strand
TTTCTCGCCTTTTTCTTCTGTTTTAAATTGAAGACCAGCTTGTTTTAATAGTTCAATTTGTTGTAAATGTTTGCTGTCATTGAAATAATTTACCAGGCTTTCAGCTATACGTCCTCCAATTTCATGTACTGATGTGATCTCTTCTTCGCTTGCAGAGATCAGGGAATCGATATCTTTAAAGTGTTCTGTAAGTTTTTTTGCTATCGTTGCCCCGATATGACGTATACCTAAGCCAAATAAAACTCTATCAAATGGTTTTTCTTTCGATTTTTCAATTCCCGAAAGCATGTTCTGAATTGATTTTTCACCAAATCTTTCCATTTTTGAAAGTTGCTCGTAGTGATTATGCAACGTATATAAATCACTTATCTGATGAATAAGCCCCGCTTTGTATAAGGTTTCAACGGTTTCATTTCCGAGACCGCCAATATCCATCGCCTTTTTACTGATAAAGTGTTGTATTCTTCCAACAATTTGAGGAGGACAGTTTTCATCATTCGGACAATAATAAATTGCTTCTCCTTCCTCCCTTTCTAAAAGACTTCCACATTCCGGACAATGGCTTGGGTATTCAATGGCGGAAGTACCGGGCACTCTTTTAGTAAAATCAACTGCAATGATTTTCGGAATGATTTCACCGCCCTTTTCTATAAATACAGTATCTTGTTCATGTAGATCCAGGCGTTTAATCTCATTTGCATTATGAAGCGTTGCGCGCTTAACAGTTGTTCCTGCCAACAAAACAGGCTTTAGGTTGGCTACCGGTGTAACTGCTCCGGTTCTGCCGACTTGGTAGGTAACCTTTTTTAATGTTGTTTGAACTTTTTCGGCTTTAAATTTATAAGAAATTGCCCACCTGGGCGATTTAGCCGTAAATCCTAAATCTTCCTGTTGAATATAGTTATTAACCTTGATTACAATTCCGTCAATATCGAAACTTAATGAATTTCGGTTTTCATCCCAGTAAGAAATAAACTTTAGTACTTCCTCGATATTTTTACAGGCGGCAAAGTGATCGTTCACAGGGAAGCCCCATTCTTTCAATGCTTCTAAGCTTTCTGAATGCGTTTTGAAAAGTTTATTCCGGTTTTCGGTATATAAGAAATAAAAGTAGCAATCCAAAGGACGTTGCGCTACCAGTGAAGAGTCCTGAAGCTTAATCGTACCAGCCGCGAAATTGCGTGGATTGGCAAAAGTCATTTCCCCCTGATCAAACCGATTCTTGTTCAAACGTAAAAAAGCAGCTCTGTGCATGAATATTTCTCCACGTACTTCAAAGAAATCCGGATAATCCTTTTCTTTTAATTCATGTGGAATGCTTCGAATTGTTTTAACATTATTAGTAACATCGTCTCCCTGTGTGCCATCGCCACGTGTAATGGCTTGAACAAACCGGCCCATTTCATAGCGAATGCTTATTGACAAACCGTCAAATTTCAGTTCGCATACATATTCTACATCATTGCCAATGGCTTTCCGAACGCGATCATCAAAATCTCTTAGTTCCTGTTCGTTATAGGTATTGCTGAGGGACAACATAGGCCAGGTATGTTGAACCGTATCAAACTTTTTTGTGATATCTCCACCTACTTTTTGAGTGGGAGAATTTTTATCAAAACATTCTGGATGTAAGTCTTCTAAGCGTTGAAGTTTTTTTAATTTTTGATCAAACTCAAAATCAGAAATGGTAGGTTGAGCTAAAACATAATATTCATAATTATATTTTTTTAATTGAGCTCGCAGTGTTTCTATCGTCGTCTTAATTGTTAAATTGATCATACATATGATTTATTATATGCAAAAATTATTGCAGGTTTAGACCAATTGAATTTTTGTTTTTTTCTGTCCGGGAACAAATAAAAGAATAAAATAGCTAAAAATAGCACATGCTGCCATAATTGAAATCATAGGTATGTTTGTATTGTCATGCAAGACACTTACTAACACAGATGCAATTGCGCCAATGGCAAGTTGTATGCTTCCCAGGAGGGCAGAAGCGCTACCGGCTGACTTTGAAAATGGATTTAAAGCCAATGCCGAAGTATTGGGAAATACAAATCCCTGGCAAGCTAAAAAGCAGAAGATTAAAAAGACAATTGCATATAAAGTTAATAAATTAGTAACCGCCAGGACCAGCATGGTAAAGCCAACAATGGCCTGGATCATTAGCGCGAATTTTGCGATGCTCTCACTTTTTAATCGCTTTAGCATAAAGTTATTTAGTTGGCTTGTTGTAATTAAACCTGCTGCTATCAAGGCGAATACCCAGCCGTATTGCTTTTCACTCAGACCGTAAATTTCCATCATTACAAACGGTGACCCAGATAAATAGGCATACATACCAGATGATGCCATTCCACCAGCTATGGCATAAATAATAAACTGGCGCGTTTTAAGAACTTCCATAAAGCCTTTTACGATGGGAACGGGCATTAAAGAAAGCGTAGGATCTGATTTGCTTTTAGGTAAAACAAAGATGACTCCAAGCAAAATGAGGACTGTTAAAACAGTAAGAAATACAAAAATATAATGCCAACCCCAAATATCAATAATGTATCCACCCATCGTGGGAGCGAGGATTGGGGATACCCCAATAACAAGCATTAATAAAGAAAATATTTTTGCTGTTTCAGAAACCGGAAAATAATCCCGAACCATTGCTCTCGAGGCGACCATGCCAACACAGCTTCCCAAGGCTTGAATAAAACGCAGTATGATCAGCCCGTCAGCCGATTGTATGAAAACACATCCAATGGAAGCACCAATATAGATTAATAGTCCTATAATCAACGGGGTTTTTCTGCCGAACCGGTCCAATAGTGGTCCGTAAATTATTTGCCCTGAAGCAATTCCAATAAAGAAACTCGTTAATGAGAGCTGAATGTACTCGATATCGGTATTAAAGTCAATTGCTATTGCTTTAAATCCGGGCAGGTACATATCAATGGAGAAAGGTCCTATTGCTGACAATAGGCCTAACATTAATATAATTAAGAATTTATTTTTTATGGTAATCTGACTCATAGGGCTTGTTTCAATTTTTATAACAATCGAAATTTTTTATTGTTGCTTAAATAGTTGTTTTGAAATAAGCTCAGAACGCTATATAATGTATGAATGCTCTTACTCAAGTTTAGCGAGTTCCTGTTTTACGAAATTAACTAGTTCGTTAACGTAGTCCTCACTGAAATTAAATGTGATACCGGCTGTTTCATATATTTCAGGAATCGATTTGGTGTATCCTAGTTTTAATGCATTAAGGTAGTTATTCAAACCTTTTTCAGGATTTTCCGTGTAATTTTTCCAGATTGCAATGGCTCCAAGCTGTGCCATCCCATACTCGATATAATAAAATGGAACCTCAAAGATGTGCAATTGTTTTTGCCACAAATTTTTTAATGCTTCCGGGTAATCCTGCCAATCAGCAAAACCATGACCAAACCGGCTGAAGATATTTTCCCATTCTTTCTCTCTTTCAGAAACAGTATGTTCGGGATGCGTGTAAATCCAGTGTTGAAACTGATCAACCGTAGCAACCCATGGCAGCGTTTTTAATACATCAATGAGCTGATCGCGTTTCGCCCGTTTGAGGTCTTCCTCATTCTTAAAGAAGATGTCCCAGTGCGTCATGGAGATTAACTCCATTGACATGGAAGCCAGTTCTGCTACTTCGCTGGGAAGGTGTTTGAAATCATTGAGTTCTAAATCAGCAGAAATAAAGGTATGCAAGGCATGCCCTCCTTCGTGTACCATCGTTGTCAGGTCGCGGAAGGTATTCGCAGAATTCATAAAAATAAAGGGAGCGCCGCTTTCTGATAAGGGGTAGTTATATCCTCCCGGAGCTTTTCCTTTCCGGCTTTCCAGATCAAAAAGGTTATTCGCTTTCATAATCTCGATGCGTTCCCCGATATAATTGTTTAACCGGTAAAAACAATCCTGGGTTTTTTGAATCAAATCTTCACCTCCTTCAAAGGGTTGAAGAGGAGCTTTTCCGGAAGGGTCTACATCCATATCCCATGGCCGCAATCTTTCCAGTTCTAATTTGTTTTTTCTTTTTAAAGCCTGCTCTTTTAACACCGGAACTACGTTTTTTTCTATTGCATTATGAAACTGGTAGCAATCATCCGGAGAATAATCAAAACGCCCCATGGCAGCGAACATATAATCTCTGAAGTTTTCGAAATCAGCATTTATTGCCACTTGCTGACGAAGTTCTCTCAATTTATTAAACAGATCGTTAAGCTTATTTTTGTCCTCCAGTCTGCGGCTGGTTATCGCATTCCAGGTCGCTTCTCTTACCGATCGATCGGTATTCTTTAAAAAAACAGCTGCCTGTTCTAACGTGTATTCCTTTTCATTTAAGAATACAGACATGGATCCGGTTATCGACTGGTACTTCTGTTGCTCCAATTGAATTTCTGTTTGTAACGGAATGTTTTCTTCGCGGAAGAGATCGATTGCCTTGCGAACGCTTCTTAAATAGATAAAATACTTTTCCTGGTCAAGCTGATCTATAAAGGGTGAATGAATTAGTTTTATATTTAATTCCTGATCAATCGGGGCAATTTTAGGTTCTATTTCAGTTGCAAAATATTGGAAATCTTTCAGAAGACCTTCATTAGAAGTATCACAAGTCATTTTAATATAACGCCAGGCACCATCTTCTTCGATTACAGCCTCCAGTTCACTTCTGTCTTTCATCCACCCTTCCAGCTCCTGCAAAGAGTTAATGGATCTTTCCAGTAAATCAGTAAATAGAGGACTTAGTTCTTCCCAAACAACTTTCAGATCCTGAGGAACAAATTTTCTCTTCTTTAAATTCAATTTAAACTTTTCCATTTTATAATTATTTTAAGAACCAGCTATCTAATAAGAAAAATACGGCGAAGATTACAGATGCGATACCATTGGTAGTCATAAATGCCCGATTTACCCTTCTTAAATCAGTTGGGCTCACGATTAAATGTTGATATATTAACAACGAAATATAAAATAGAACTCCTATGTAATACAACCAACTAAAATCAACGTAGATTACTGGTAAAATAACAAATATTGCAGAAAGCACGTGCAAGCCTTCTGATATATGTAAAGCATTCTTTTTACCAAAGAAGGCTGGGATTGAACTCAAGCCCTGATTTCGATCAAACTCTTCGTCTTGCAATGCATAGATAATATCAAAACCACTGACCCAAAAAAGCACAGCTAAGGAGTAAAAGATTGGCACAATATTAAAGGTGCCGGTAACCACTAGATAGGCTCCTAAAGGCGCTAATCCAAGTCCTAAACCTAATACCAAGTGGCATAGGGGAGTGAACTTTTTTGTGTAACTATAGCCTAAAATGATTAAAAGGGCAATCGGTGACAGGTAAAAACAAAGCGGATTGATAAATCCGGTTGTTATAATGAATAATGCACTATTAATCAAGGTGAAAATGAGTGCTTCATTGGCAGAAACTTTTCCGGCAGGTATATCCCGTATTGCGGTACGCGGATTTATTGCATCGATGTCCCGATCAAGAAAACGATTGAATGCCATAGCCGCATTGCGGGCAAAAACCATACAACATAACATGAGGATAAAGCTCGTCCACTCAAAATAATGATCAGTAGTGTTGACAGCCAGGAAAAAACCGATGATCGCAAAAGGAAGAGCAAAGATACTATGGGCAAATAGTACCAATGAAAAATATTTCTTCATATTCTAAATAAACGTGTTACTCAATTTATGACTTAAACTTTTTATTAATATCGTCAATGGTGACTAAAATTTCAGGACAACCGTTTTGCGTTTCTGCTGACGTGAGAAAAGTTTGTGGCACATCCTCAAACCATTCTAACAGTGATTTTGTGAATTTTGCAATGTTTTGAGTAGACTTTAATGCTGACTGTTTATCGGCTTTGGTAAAAACAAGCAGGAAAGGGATTCCATTTTCTCCTAACCATTGGCAGAATTCAAGATCGATTTTTTGTGGTTCATGGCGACTATCTATCAGAACAAAAAGACATTGAAGATTTTCACGAACCCGCAAATACTTCCGAATGAATTTTTCCCAGTCTGAACGATTTGACCTGGATGTTTTTGCATATCCGTAACCAGGTAAATCGACTAGATACCATTCATTATTAATAAGGAAATGGTTGATCAATTGTGTTTTTCCTGGAGTTTGCGAAGTTTTAGCTAAATTTTTCTTATTGGTAAGCGCATTTATGAGGGAAGATTTTCCAACATTTGATCGGCCAATAAAGGCATATTCTGGTAAGTTGGGTTCAGGTAATTTATCTGTTCTTGTATTACTACATAGAAATTCAGCGCTTTTAACATTCATAATGCAAAGTTATAATATTAATACGATAATTTGGATTCTCATTCAACCGCAAGAAACAAGCCATCGTTTTATAGCTTATTTTAGCTTGAGCTTCGTATCTTTGCCATGAGCTATGTCAAAAATTATTACACCCTACGAGCAAGCTGATACAGGCAAGAAACAGCAAGTTGCTACTATGTTTAATAATATTTCAAAGAAATATGATTTCTTAAATCATTTTTTATCGTTTGGAATAGATAAAATATGGAGGAAAAAAGCAATTTCAATGCTCAAGGAGTTAAAACCACAAAATATTCTCGATGTGGCAACCGGTACGGGCGATTTTGCATTTGAAGCCATCCGTATATTAAACCCACAAAAAATAACAGGGGTTGATATTTCAGAAGGAATGCTATCCATTGCCCAAAGTAAAATAAATGATCGCGGCCTGTCCGGACGTTTTGAAGTACAAGTGGGTGATTCTGAAAGATTGAACTTTCCGGATGAGGTTTTCGACGCGGTTACTGTAGCATTCGGTGTACGCAATTTTGAGAACCTGGAACAGGGCTTACGTGATATTTGCAGAGTTATACGTCCGGGAGGGCAGGCAGTAATACTTGAGTTTTCTAATCCCAGGAAATTTCCTGTCAAACAGTTTTATTCTTTCTATTCTAAAAACCTGCTGCCCCGTATAGGGAAACTGTTTTCAAAAGATAGCAGAGCTTACAGATATCTTCCTGAATCCATAGCCCAGTTTCCTGATGGAAGTAATTTTACCAATCTTTTATTGGAAGCAGGTTTTAAACAGGCAGTATGTAAACCTCAGACTTTTGGGATATGTACGATCTATATAGGAACTAAATAAAAAATTAGCTTTATGACAAAGATAGCAATGATAACAGGAGCTAGTGCCGGTATCGGACTGGCTTGCGCAGAAGTTTTTGCAAAAAATGGTTATAATCTTATTTTAACGGCGCGCCGCCTTGATCGCCTTGAAAAGTTGTCTGAGCGCCTGGCTAATGATTATGGCACGGAGACCAAGGCAATTGAAATGGACGTACGTAATAAAGAAATGGTTTTTAGCGCATGGGACCAACTACCTGATCAATGGAAAAATGTTGATGTGTTAATAAATAACGCAGGGTTAAGCCAAGGTTTAGATCCTATTTTTGCCGGCGATACAGATGATTGGGATCGAATGGTTGATACCAATATAAAAGGTTTGTTATACGTCAGCAGAGCCGTGCTGCCGGGAATGCAAGCGCGGAAAAAGGGGCATGTAATTAATATTGGCTCCATTGCCGGTAAGGAAGTATACCCAAATGGTAATGTTTATTGCGCAACAAAGCATGCAGTTGATGCCTTAAATAAGGCTATGCGGATTGATTTATTACCTTATTCCATAAAAGTTACCGCTTTACATCCGGGTGCTGTTGAAACAGAATTCTCAATAGTTCGTTATAAAGGAGATAATCAACGTGCAAAAAAAGTATACGAGGGTTTTGACTCGCTTTTAGCAGTTGATATTGCTGATGCCGCATGGTATGTTGCCTCAAGACCACTTCACGTAAATATTAATGAAATGGTCATTATGCCAACGGCTCAGGCAAATGGTGTTTTATTTAATAAAAAAGACAAGTTTAATTTCAAGTGAAGACAGAGTTTATATATTTGAAATAGAAATAAGTAGTTTTGTTAAAAAAAGAAAAATTTATGGCGCTTAAAAATCAAATCGATCAAGATATAAAATCTGCAATGCTGGCTAAAGACCAAGCTCGTTTAAGAAGCCTTAGGGCAATTAAATCAGCAATTTTACTTGCCGAAACAGAGAAAAATGCAGATGCTTTCGATGAAAAGGCAGAAATTAAAGTCTTGCAGCGTTTGGTAAAACAACGTAAGGAATCGGCAGAAATTTACAAACAGCAAAACCGTCCGGATTTATTGGCCATTGAAAAGGAAGAGCAAGAAATCATTGAACAGTATTTACCAAAACAATTGAGCAGGGAAGAGGTAAAAAAAGTAATTAATAAGATTGTAGAAGAAAGTGGTGCGAACAATATAAAGGATATTGGGAAAGTGATGGGCTTGGCAAACAGCTCACTTGCTGGTAAAGCAGATGGAAAAACAATTTCAGAAATAGCCAGAGAGGTTTTAAGCGCTTTATAAAACAATCGTTTTATATAATCTATTTTTTATTACATTTAGAAAAAAATAGATTATCAGATACAATCATAAAAAATGGATTCTCCGTAAGGGAACAGATTTACTAAAAATAACACATTCTAAAAATACTCTATGGATTTTGCCATAAAAGAAGATAAAGGCTTTAAATATATTGATGAAGGAGAGGGAGAAGTAATCGTTTTACTTCACGGCTTAATGGGTGCACTAAGCAATTGGGAATATGTTGTTCGTCAATTTAAAGATAACTACCGTGTTATAATTCCCATGATGCCCGTTTATGAAATGCCGATTCTGACAACCGGCGTTAAAAGTTTATCGAAATTTTTGAAAAAGTTTGTGGTGCATCTGGCGCTTAAAGACTTTATTCTTGTAGGAAACTCGTTGGGGGGACATGTAGGCCTCATGTATGTTTCTGCCAATCAGACGAATGTTAAGTCGTTGGTTTTGGCCGGAAGTTCCGGTTTGTACGAAAATTCATTTGGCGGATCTTTTCCAAAAAGAGGAAGCTATGACTATATTAAAGAAAAAGTTGAATTTACTTTTTATGATCCGTTAACGGCTACTCCGGAGCTTGTAGACGATGTATTTGCAACCGTCAATAACAGAGAACGGGTTATCCGTATCTTAGCGATGGCAAAATCGGCCATCCGTCATAACATGGCAAAGGACCTTCCAAAAATTAAAATCCCCGTTTGTATTATCTGGGGTAAGCAGGATAAAGTAACTCCTCCGGATGTAGCTGAACAATTTAATCAACTATTGCCTAATTCTGAGTTACATTGGATCGATAAATGCGGGCATGCACCCATGATGGAACAGCCCGAGGCATTTAATGTTGTGTTAAAAGAATATTTAGATAAATTAAACTAAATTCAATATTAATCGTTTAATCTATAAAGGAATAACGATGACCGCAAGAGAAATAATTTCAGATACTATTTATCCTGCCAAGGCTTCTGACAGCTTGCGGACTCTATCGAATCGTATGCACGAATATCGGGTAGGTCAACTACCACTGATCCGCTATAATCAGCTTGTCGGTTTAATCAATGAATTTGATGTAACATCTGCGATCAATGATAAAGAAGAATCGAAAGCAGGAGATTTACCTTATGAATTGATTTTTATTTATGAAAATCAGCATATTTATGATGTAGTGAGGTTGTTTTATATCCATCAGATTGATATACTGCCGGTTATTGATGAAAAACAATATTACAAGGGCAGCATTACCATACACGATGTTTTACAAGAAGTTGCATTGATCACCGGATCGGATGAGCCGGGTGGAATTATTGTTTTAGAAGTAAACAATAGAGACAATTCGCTCTCCCAGATCGCTCAGATTGTTGAATCGGATAATGCCCAGATACTAAGTTCTTATGCAAGAACTTTTCCTGATTCAACAAAAATGGAAATCACGCTTAAACTTAATCGTACTGATATAGCATCTATTGTTGCATCGTTCTTAAGATACGACTATATAATTAAGGCTACATTTAACGATGCTCGGGTTCATGATACCTCTCGTGACCGATACGAACAGCTTATTAATTATTTAAATATGTAATTTGCGCCTTAAAGCTACAAAGCGCTATGCTGCTTTATCACCGCTTCATTGCCATTGAAAAACAAATTATTCCAATGGAACCATCATGAGCATTTACGCTTACTCAAATCAAGATGAATTTAGCTCATGATCGCTTCATTGCCATTGAAAAACAAATTATTCCAATGAAAATTGCAATTTATGGTATTGAGTTTCAGCCAACGGTTATACCGTATGTTGAGCAGCTCTTAAAATTATTGAAAAAACGGGAAGTTGAAATTTGGGTTTTTAAGGAATTTGATAACTTTCTTTCCACATTTATGGATTGTGGGCCACGAAAAATTTTTCGCGATCGATTCGATTTACCTTCTGATATTGATTTCATGCTGAGTTTAGGAGGAGACGGAACCATGCTTTCAGCAGTTTCAATTTTACGTGACTCTGAAACGCCGATAACCGGTATTAACTTGGGTAGGCTGGGTTTTTTAGCAAGTATCAATAAAGCTAATATTGAACCGGCGATCAATTCGCTGTTGAACGGGGAGTATAGCATAGAAAAACGAACACTTTTATCTGTTAAGGCGGAAGGGATGACCTTATTTGATAGTGATAGTTTTGCATTAAATGATGTTACCATTCTTAAACGTGCTTCCTCGGCTATGATTACGGTAAGTGTTTATCTGAATGACGAACTATTGAATGCCTATTGGGCTGACGGGATCATATTTGCTACGCCTACCGGTTCTACTGCCTATTCCTTAAGTTGTGGAGGCCCGATCATCTTACCTGGGTCCGGCAACTTTGTCATCACACCCATCTCCCCTCACAACTTAAATGTGAGGCCCTTAGTGATATCTGATAATGATATTTTAACTATTCAGATAGAAAGCCGCAGTGATACCTTTCTGCTTTCCTGTGATTCGCGGACAATCGACTTAAGCCCTGATGTTAAGCTTACAATAGAAAAAGCAAACTTTCATATCAATCTTATCCGGCTAAAAGATGAAAGCTTTTTTTCTACCCTCCGTCAAAAATTATTATGGGGATTGGATACAAGAAACTATTAAATTTTTAAGAATCACAACATTCTACTTATATTTGTTTTTTACTCTTCCTGTTTTGAATATTAAATTTACACGTGGTTATACTTTTTTTGAAGAAGCAGTCCAGGTTATATTTAGGGTTGAAGCAAGCCATTCAGTCTATCCTTCAGTAAACAGCATATAAACAGGTAATTATAAATCAATGGAATTAAAGGAAAAGATAAACCACGAAAAGTTACCAAAACATATCGCTATCATTATGGATGGTAATGGCCGGTGGGCAAAGGAAAAAGGTAAGCTCCGCGTTTTTGGTCATAATAAAGGGGTGGAATCTGTCAGACAGGTAGTAGAAGCAGCCGTAGAAATTGGTATTCCTTTTTTAACTTTATACGCCTTTTCGACCGAAAACTGGAATCGTCCAAAGTTTGAGGTAGTCGCCCTGATGGAAATTTTAGTATCTGCTATCAATAAGGAAACGAAGACACTCATGAAAAACGGTGTTAAGCTAAATGCAATCGGAGATTTAAAGCAATTGCCTGCTTCCTGTTATAAGCACTTAGTTAAAGCAATTGCCCAAACTGCTAATAATACAAACTGTACGCTTACATTAGCTCTGAGTTATAGTGCCAGGCAGGAAATTGTTGAAACGACTAAAAAACTGGTAGAAAAAGTCAAGAAAGGTGAGTTGAATATTGATGAAATTACTCAGGAT
>Ga0160433_100764_pt1 | contig 11822 bp, 12 predicted proteins | sample HID1972K_E0MG_FD_108235 | JGI IMG/M metagenome (GOLD analysis project Ga0160433, IMG submission 108235) | Enriched pill bug-associated microbial communities from UW Madison campus, WI, USA - HID1972K_E0 MG | ecosystem: Host-associated > Arthropoda: Insects > Digestive system > Unclassified ... | reverse complement strand
CTTCCTATTTTATCATGGAATTGCCTGTTTATCGTAAACCGCGTTGGAGAAATGTATTCTTAACGATGTATGATAAAGTCAAGACCTTTATTTTTCAGGTTGGTAAAATTATTATAGCTATCTCAATCGTTTTATGGGTTGCAGCCAGCTATGGGCCACCCAAAAGAATGGAACAGATTGATCTTAAGTATGAATCTGCAGATTTCGTTAATAATCATTCAGAAGAAGATCTGGATCGTATGAAATCAGCAGAAAGACTTGAAAACTCGTTCGTTGGTATATTAGGAAAATCAATAGAACCAGCTATTCGTCCCTTAGGTTTTGACTGGAAAATCGGGATTGCTTTAATTACTTCTGTAGCGGCTCGTGAGGTTTTTGTAGGTACAATGGCTACAATTTATAGTGTTGAAGGGTCAGATGATGATACTACAAATATTAGAGAAGTGATGGCGGCAGCCAAAGATCCGCTAACAGGCGAAAAAGTGTATACCACGGCTACGGCTTTCTCACTCATGGTATTTTATGCTTTTGCGATGCAGTGCTTAAGTACAATTGCAGTTGTAAAGCGTGAAACAAACGGTTGGAAATGGCCGGCGATACAATTTACATATATGACGGCAATGGCATATATGGCAAGTTTGGTTGTCTATCAGTTGTTAAAGTAAAGATGAACCATGTAACCATTCTAAAAGATTACGTACCGCTAGAAGCTGCGCAGCTTCTAGCACAATGGATCACAGATTCTTCATGCCAATTTACAATTTCAGGTAATAGAAGAAGTAAATTTGGTGATTATCGCCCCCCATTTGGCGGAAAGGGGCATCGTATTTCAGTTAATTATAACTTGAACCAATACGCATTCCTTATCACTACTGTTCATGAATTTGCTCATCTAAAGACGTGGAAGGAGCATAAAAATAAAGTGAAGCCACATGGTTTGAGCTGGAAAAATAACTTTAAGGTTTTAATGGAACCCTTCTTTGCAATGAACCTGTTTCCAGATGATATTAAAAGCGCCGTTTCTTTGTATTTGTCAAACCCTGGCGCATCTAGCTGCACTGATCTCAATCTTTTCAGAACGCTACAGAAATATGATGAAGGAGAAAAAGAACATGTGATTTTGGAGCACCTTCCTGAAAACTCTACGTTTGTGATTTCAACGGGGAGGATATTTGAAAAAGGACAAAAACTTAGAAAAAGATACAGGTGTATTGAGAGACCAAGTGGAAAAGTATACTTATTTAATCCTTTGGCTGAGGTGAAAGTCTTAAGATAACTTAATGTTTATCTTCGTTTTTTTCTTTCCATTGCTTACTGAATGATTTCTCGGCAACGATGGGTAAAGCTCTGCGTTTTCCCCAACTCTTTTTAAAGAAATTTCTTAGAATCCAGTTTTTTACTTTTCCACCAAACTGATCGATCAAATTCCGATTTGTAATGGCTTTGGTGAAAAATTTCCATCCTACCCGCTCTACTACAGGGCTCAGGCCTTCTTTTACGGCATCACGACGATTTGCCAAAAGCATATTATGAATATCAATTTTAACTGGACATACTTCAGTGCATTTCCCACAGAGGCTAGATGCATAGCTTAAGTGTTTAAATGCTTCCATGCCTTTCATATGGGGCGTTATCATGGAACCTATTGGTCCACTATAAGTAGTATTATAAGTATGACCGCCAATGTTCTTATAAACGGGGCAGGCATTTAAACAAGCACCGCAACGAATGCAATAAAGAGCTTGTCGTTGATCTTCTTTTGCCAGAACGTTGGTCCGACCATTATCCAACAGAATAATATACATTTTCTCAGGACCATCTATTTCTCCCTCCTGTCTGGGGCCGCCAATTATACTATTATAAACAGTTAAATTTTGTCCGGTACCATGGCTTGAAAGTAAGGGCCAAAACAAGTCAAGATCACTGATACTAGGAATGAGCTTTTCTATTCCGACTAATGCAATATGAGTTTTAGGGAAAGTGGTGCTTAATCTGATATTGCCTTCATTCTCAGTTAAAGCAATACTTCCTGTATCAGCGATTAAAAAGTTTGCTCCTGTTATTCCGATATCAGCCTGCAAGAACTTTTCTCTTAAAAGCTCTCTTGCTTTTAAAGTCAATTGTTCTGCAGTTGCATCAATTGGAGTGTTGAATTTCTCATTGAATAGCTTAGCAATGTCTGCCAGATTTAGATGCATGGCGGGGGTAACAATATGATAAGGCTTTTGACCTAAGAGTTGAACAATGTATTCTCCTAAATCACTTTCTATAGGTTCAATGCCTTGCTGCTCAAGAAATTCATTTAAATCAATTTCCTCTGTGGTCATTGATTTGGACTTTACTACTTTTTTAGCATTTGTTTCTCTTACTATTTTTAAGATCTCTTGCCTTGCCTCTTCCGCGTCATTGGCCCAAATAACTTTTCCACCTTTCTTCTGAAAATTAGCTTCAAACTCAGGCAAGTATTTGTCCAAATTTTCCATTATTTTCCATTTCAGACTGTATCCCTTTCTTTTTGAGTTTTCCAGGTTATTAAAACGGGAGATGCCAATTTCAACTGCAGCGTTATATTTATCAATATTATGATTGATAATCTTTCTGTGATCTAAGTCGAAGGCCTTGGATTCACTTTCTGTTTGAAATATACTTGCTGGCTTTGAAGGCATAGTCTTCTGTTTTACTTTTTATTGGAATCAACAATTAATCTTTTATCTCGATTGGCTATTTCCCAGGCAGTATAAAAGACTAATTTAGTTCGTTTTACGAGCATTTCAAAGTTAATCTTATCCACAGTATCCCCAGGTTTGTGGTAATCTTCATGCACACCATTGAAATAGAAAATTACAGGTATACCGTTTTTAGCAAAATTATAATGGTCAGAACGATAGTAAATCCGTTCGGGATCATTTGGATCATTAAATTTATAATTTAATTCTAAATTGGTGTAAAGAGCATTTGCATTTTCACTAATTTTATGAAGCTCTGAGCTTAATTTATCTGCACCAATAAGATAGATATAATTTGGGTTTGTTTCGTGGTCAGGATCTATTCGACCAATCATGTCAATATTCAAATCACTTACTGTATTTTCTAATGGAAAAATAGGATAGCGAGTATAATAATCAGAACCCAATAAGCCTTTTTCTTCACCGGTTACTAATAAAAAAAGAATGCTTCTTCTGGGGCCATTGCCTTCTTTTTTACTTTTAGTAAAAGCCCTTGCCATCTCCAGCACACCAGTTGTTCCCGAGCCGTCATCATCTGCTCCATTGTATATTTCACCATCTTGAATGCCAACATGGTCATAATGAGCTGAAATTACAAGTAATTCATCCTTTAAATCAGAACCTTCCAAATACCCTAGGACATTTTGAGATTCAACAGGCTTTACACTCGTTCCAAAAGTAGTTGACACTTTTGCTTTTAGAACCCTAGTAGCAGGCTTTCCAGTTTTACTGATCATATCTTTTAATTCATTAAGAGATGTACCGGATTGATTTAAGAGAAGATCAGTTAGATCCTGAGTGATGTGAGCTACAGGAATCGTATTAGGCGAGGGCTTAAAGTCATCTTTAAGCATAATCCTCGATCGGTCCATAAAAGATGCAAAGCGACCAATTCTGTCTGAAACATCCGATGACACTGCCAGTACGAGCATTGGCTTTTTTGCTAAGATGGCCTGAAGACGTTTATTTCTTTCAGTTGACCAATCCGAAAGCTGGGCTGTTCCAGTTATATATGAAATGTTATTTTCATTGACAGGTTCACCTTCGTTGATAAGCAAAACAACCTTTCCTTCTATATCAAGGCTTTTTAAATCATCGTATTTTTCATTGCTGATACCATAGCCAATAAATACTATATTATTAGAATTGATCGATTTTTCTTCGCCCGAACCGGTCATATAAAATCCTTCACCGACTTTATATTTATTATCATTCAGGCTGAAGTCAGTAACTTCGAATTTCGTTTCAATCAATTCTACTGGTTGAAAATAGCTGTTATTTACAGGCGCTGTTAAATCGAGTTTTTTAAATTCGTCAGCAATATATTTTGCTGCTTTCTGCCCCCCAGGTTTTCCTGTATCACGCCCTTCAAATTCATCGGATGCTAAGATCGTTAAATGTTTCCTGGCATCATTTTCGTTAATCTCATTTGCGTATTTTGAAGCTGTTGAGTCACGTTGAGCGCATGCTGTTGAGGAAACACCAAAACAAAACAGTAGTAATGCTAAGTTTTTTAAAAGCATAGTATTAATCAATATTTTCTAAAAAGTTATTTTTAGCTACAGGAAATTTTATTTACCCGGTTTTCATGACGTCCGCCTTCAAATGATGTCGATAGAAATGCTTTTACAATGTCTTTTGCTTCTTCTGCCGTTATGAATCTTGAAGGTATACAAACAATATTGGCATTATTATGCTGTCTTGCTAGTATAGCTACCTCCCTGTTCCAGCAAAGAGCAGCGCGGATGCCTTGATGCTTATTTGCAGTAATTGCAACTCCGTTGGCGCTTCCACAAATTAAGATTCCAAATCCCTGAACGTTGCTTTCAACAGCTTCCGCTACTGGATGTGCAAAATCAGGATAGTCCACTGAATTGCTATCATACGTTCCAAAATCTTTGGAATTATAACCTAGCTCATGGATGTAATTTTTTAAAATTTCTTTGTACTCATAACCTGCATGATCTGCACCAATCGCGATATTTCTTGAAGTTTCCATATTTATGAATTAAAGAATTCCTTTTCTTTTTTTAGTTTATTTTTTTGTACCCGCTCTGATACGATGATACTAATTTCATACAATAACAGTAATGGGAAAGTAACAGACAACATGGTGATCACATCTGGCGTTGGAGTTACAATTGCAGCAATTATCAAAATTATAATAAATGCATACCGTCTGGTCGAACGCATAAATTGCGGTGTCATAATTCCGATTTTTGACAAGATAAAAATAATGATAGGTAATTCAAATACAACTCCGGTTCCTAATGAAATTGTGGCAATAGAAGATAAATAGGAGCTAATTGTAATCTGATTCGTTACTTCGCTACTTACATTAAAATTACCTAAAAAGTTAACTGATAAAGCACAGATGACATAATAACCAAATAATACTCCAAGAGCAAAGAGAATACTAGCGAAGGTTACAAATCCCTGGGCCGATTTCCTTTCTACTTCTGAAAGAGCTGGTTTAACGAAGAGCCAAATCTCATATAACAGATAAGGAAAACCTACCATAACACCGATAAGCAAAGATGAATTTATTTGTAAAGTAAATTGGCCGGCTAATTCGGTATTGATAAGGTTAATTGGTATTTCCTGAACACAGAAATCAGCACCTAGATCAAATTTTTCGGCTAATTGACACATCATTCTATAAGTCCAGAAGTCAGTTCTTAATGGACCCATGATGATATCGTCAAAAATAAAGTCATAAAATCCAAAAGCTAATCCCATAAAAACAAAGACAGCGATTGCCACGCGGATTAAATGCCAGCGCAGAACCTCTAGATGTTCAAAGAAGGACATTTCGGCTTCCAGGTTTTTACCCTTTTGCTTTATTGCATCTAATAGTTTTTTACTGCTTGTATTACTCATGATTGTCGAAAAACAAAAATACCATTCCAAAAATAAAGAATGGTATTTTAAATTATATTACATAAATCTTTATAAGATTATTCAGATAAATTAAAGGTCTCCATAAATTTCGTTGTGAAATTTCCCGCCCTGAAATTAGGATCAGCCATCAACCTTAAATGTAACGGAATTGTAGTCTTTATTCCTTCAATTACAAACTCGCTCAAAGCACGTTCCATGGTAGAGATAGCTTCTTCTCTGGTTTGCGCTACACAAATCAATTTTGCTATCATTGAGTCGTAGTAAGGAGGAATTGTATAACCTGCATATACGTGAGTGTCTACCCGAACGCCATGACCACCCGGTGAATGAAAGTTAGTGATCGTTCCGGGAGATGGTCTAAAGTTATTGAAAGGATCTTCCGCATTAATTCTGCATTCAATGGCGTGCATTGTTGGTTCGTAGTTATTGCCCGAAATAGGAACTCCACTTGCAACTTTAATCTGTTCTTTTATTAGGTCGAAATTTATCACTTCTTCAGTTACTGGGTGTTCAACTTGAATACGTGTATTCATTTCCATAAAATAAAAGTCACCATGCTTATCAACTAAAAACTCAATTGTACCAGCACCTTCATAGTTTACAGCTTTTGCACCTTTAATTGCAGCTTCACCCATTCTTCTTCGAAGGTCAGGTGTAATAAAAGGTGAGGGAGCCTCTTCAACTAGTTTTTGATGTCTCCGTTGAATTGAGCAATCTCTTTCTGAGAGATGACAAACTGTTCCATACTGATCTCCGATGATCTGAATTTCAATATGCCGGGGATCTTCAATGAACTTTTCGAGATAAATTCCATCATTACCAAAGGCGGCAGCTGCTTCTTGTCTTGCAGAGTCCCAAGCTGGTTCAAACTCTTCATCGTTCCAAACTATTCGCATTCCTTTACCACCACCACCTGCAGTGGCCTTTAAGATAATAGGGTAGCCAATTGTTGCTGCAACTTGGATGCCTTCTTTTATATCATTGATCAGGCCTTCCGAGCCGGGAATTGTTGGAACTCCTGCTTTTTGCATAGTTTCCTTTGCTGACGCTTTATCGCCCATCGCATTTATTTGGGCAGCCGTGGCGCCAATAAACTTAATGCCATAATCTGCACAAGTTGCTGAGAATTTGGCATTTTCAGATAAAAAACCGTAGCCGGGATGAATCGCATCAGCATTTGTTACCTCTGCAGCTGACAATATATTTGGAATATTTAAATATGAATCTTTACTTGGCGGAGGGCCAATGCAAACAGCTTCGTCTGCAAAGCGAACGTGCAAACTATCTCGATCTGCCGTCGAATAAACAGCAACACTTTTAATTCCCATTTCACGACAAGTGCGAATAATGCGAAGAGCAATTTCGCCACGATTAGCAATGAGTATCTTTTTAAACATAATGGACTTTTAATTTTGCTTTATAGCGATAGATTTTGAAAGACCCTGCATCAGGGATTATGCATAAAGGAGATTTTGTTAACTAGGATCTACCAAAAATAATGGTTGATCGTATTCAACTGGTTGTGCGTTATCAACTAAAACCTTCACTATTTTTCCAGACACTTCTGATTCAATTTCGTTGAATAGTTTCATTGCCTCAATGATACAGATCACTTGCCCGGCAGAAACAGAATCACCTATATTTACGAATAAAGGTTTGTCTGGGCTAGACGAACGGTAAAACGTTCCAATCATAGGAGATTTAATCGTAATAAGTTTTGAAGTATCTTCAACTACAGGCTTTGGTTCTGCTGCGATAGGCGTAGCAGCAGCTACCGGAGCTGGAGTATTTGATACTGGTTGTTGCATTTGCGGCAGAGTAGCATTTACATAGGTTGGTTCCTTGCTTGTTTTAATTGTAATTTTAAAATCTTGCTCCTCTATAGATACTTCGTTTACACCAGATTTGGCAACGAACTTAATTAGATCTTGAATTTGTTTAATATCCATTGATGTATTATTTATAATAGTTTAACAATGTTATCTTGTATTATAGTAATCAGGCTTCCTTAATAAGCCCATTTTAAATAAACTGACCCCCAGGTAAAGCCACCCCCAAAGGCAGCAAGTACTAAAACATCATTTTTTTTAAGTTGACTTTCCCAGTCCCACAAACAAAGTGGAATTGTTGCATTTGTAGTATTACCGTACTTTTGAATATTGATCATTATTTTTTCTGCACCGATACCCATGCGATTTGCGGTAGCATCAATGATTCTTTTATTTGCTTGGTGAGGCACTAACCAGCTAACATCTTTCCCAGAAAGTTGATTTCTTTCCATAATTTCTGCTGCTGCATCTGCCATATTGGTAACGGCAAACTTGAATACTTGAGGACCTTCCTGATGAATAAAATGTTGCTTAGCATTAACTGTTTCATGACTAGCGGGCTTTAATGAACCACCTGCTTCCTGATACAGATAATGTCTGCCCGTACCATCACTTTTCAAAACTGAATCCAGTACACCGTTACCTTCCGTATTAGGTTCTAATAAAACAGCTCCACATCCATCACCAAATAAAATGCATGTAGTGCGATCACTGTAGTCAACAATCGATGACATTTTATCGCCACCAACAATAAGAACTTTTTTATGTTTACCTGATTCAATAAACTGGGCCCCCGTTGTCAACGCAAAAAGGAATCCGGAACATGCAGCCTGTAAATCATATCCCCACGCATTTTTTGCGCCAATCTTATCTGCAAGAATATTGGCAGTAGCAGGGAACACCATATCAGGTGTTGCTGTTGCAAATATTATCAAATCAATGTCTTCCGCTGATATGCCTCTTTTTTTGAGTAGTCCCTGTACAGCAGGTACTGCAAGATCTGAAGTTGCTAATCCTTCCCCTTTTAATAGTCGACGTTCTTTAATGCCAGTTCTGGATACGATCCATTCGTCATTTGTGTCGACAAGCGTTTCCAGTTCTTCATTTGTAAGGACATAAGGAGGAACGTAGCCATTTACCGCTGTTATTGCAGCATAAATTTTAGACATTATATTAAATTTTAATTAAAGGCGGTTTTAATTTTGTCAATTATTTTTGATTCGATCATCAGCCGCGAAAGTAAGATCATATTTTTTATAGCTTCTGGACTAGAAATTCCATGACCAATTATAACCGGAGCATTAACTCCCAGAATTGGACTTCCTCCGTATTGTTCATAGTTAAAGCGATCAAAGAATTCGTCTCTAAAATTTCTTTTATCGACAAGATCATGGAAAGATTCAGCTAGTTTTAAAACGATATTCCCAACAAAACCATCACATACCATTACATCCGCTTTGTCATTAAATAAGTCTCGTCCTTCAATATTACCTATAAAATTGAGACCTTCTTTTTCTTTTAAAAGAGGATATGCAGCATGAGTAAGATTATTTCCTTTCTCTTCTTCTTCACCTAGATTAATGAGACCTACTTTAGGGTTTGGTATATTATATAGGTGTTCAGCGAAAAGGCTTCCTAACATTGCAAATTGTACTAGCGTTTCAGCTTTACAATCTGAATTAGCTCCTACGTCTAATAGTATGCCAAAACCGCTTTTTTCTTTTGGGATATTGGAAGCGATGGCAGGCCGGGTTATGCCCGCAACACTTTTAACACTAAACATAGCTCCAACCAGCATAGCACCGGTATTTCCTGCAGAAGCAAAAGAATCGATCTTCCCTTCTTTAAGTAACTGGAAGCCCAAACAAATACTAGCGTTAGGTTTTTGAGTGATAGCTTTGGTTGGATGTTCATTCATACCAATGTTCTCGGTTGTATGAACATATTCAAAATCACCAATATCTCCTCCGGCTTGTTGAATGATTGTTTGCGCCTGGTCTTTATCACCAATAAGAACGAGATTTTGATCTGACGATAATGTCTTTTGAGCCTCTATGGCTCCTAAAACAAGTGCTTTTGGTGCAAAATCACCCCCCATAATGTCTAAGCCAATCTTCATTCTATTTTATTTTTTTAAAAATAGTAAAAAACATCCCAAGGTACCACTTTTTAGTGAACCTAGGGATGTTTTACGTTAGAAAAAATAAATCTATGCAAGTGCAGTATTTTCAATAAGTACTTTGCCATTGTAATACAAAACACCGTCAACATCGTATGCTCGGTGGGGCAAATGTACAGCACCTGTTGTTTGGCAGGTAGTAAGGCTGGGTGCTACAGCTTTATAATGCGTTCTTCTTTTATCTCTTCTCGATTTAGAGGTTTTACGTTTTGGATGTGCCATCTCGATTTAATTATTTAATTATTATTTCTTTATTTTATTTAATACTTCCCAACGGGGGTCAATGCTTTCTGATTCGCTTTCTTTGTTATCAATAGATAAGTCTTTGATCTTATTAATCATCTCCAAATCACATGAAGGTGTATTGCCTGGATCCTTACAGCGATTATTAAATGGTACAGCCAGATTAATATACTCATATATCAAAGGCGCTACATCTAATTCGTGATCCTTTTTTGACAAAACTAATATCTCTTCTGTGTTTTCACTCAGATCTTCATTTCCAAAAAACTTAATGATAAGCCTTTCACTAATTTTTGTTTCGGCCGGAAAGCTACTTAAACATACATCGCAATCTAAATTAATAAATCCCGATATATCAAAAGTGGCAATCATCATTGTTTCCTGTTTATCAAGAGCAATGATCGCTTTCAGTTTTCCGTCTTTAACAATTGAGTATTCAAATTCGTCAAAAAAGCGTTTATCTATTTCATACTCGAAAACATGCCGGTCTAATTTTAGACCAGTATACGGAATGCGATAATGTTGTAAATAGTTCAAAGCACGATATTTGAGCCTGCAAATTTATGGAATATTTATAACTTGTGAAAGTATTTTAAGTAATACCTCAATTTCATCATTTTCTGATAGTTAAAAGGCGTTAAATTTTTCATTAATCCCTATCTCTTGATAATCTTCTTACTTTTAGTGGATTGGATAATAATTCTATTTGCTCTCTTCTTTGCTTTACGATTGCTACTGCAGCAAATATAGCCTCTCTAAAAGACTCGGGTGAAGCTAAATTTTTACCAGCGATATCAAAGGCAGTTCCGTGATCGGGCGATGTTCTTACAACAGGTAAGCCAGCTGTGAAATTAATACCGTTATGAAACGCAATATGTTTAAAAGGAATTAACCCTTGATCATGATACATTGCCAATACACCATCAAAATTTTTAAAAGCGCTTCCGGCAAAAAAGCCGTCTGCAGGATAAGGACCGAAAGCAAAAATGCCTTCTTCATGTGCACGTTCAATGGCCGGTTCAATGATTTCTTTTTCTTCAAGACCAATTAAGCCGTTATCTCCAGCATGAGGATTTAACCCAAGAACAGCTATTTTCGGTTTTTCAATCCAAAAGTCATCTTTTAAACACTGATTCATTAATTTTAGTTTGGAAACAATTGACTCCTGGTTAATGTTGTCAACAATTTCTTTTACCGGAACATGTCCTGTAACTACTCCAATGCGTAAATCTTCACTTATCATAAACATCAATGAATCTTCAGAAGAAGTTCTCGATTGGATATACTCCGTATGCCCTGGAAAGTGAAAGGCATCACTTTGAATTGTTTTTTTGTTGATCGGAGCTGTAACCAGCGCATCAATTTTTCCTGCTACCAGGTCATTAACGGCATTTTCTAAAGAAATAAAAGCATACTTGCCACCCGTTTCATTGGCTTCTCCCGGAGTGATTTTTACATCTTCGTCCCAGCAGTTAATCATATTTGCTCTTTTTTCATGGGCTTGCTCGGTAGATGCGATCACATTAAAGCTGAAGTCATTTAAGCCAATATTTTTCCGGTAATAGGATGCTATTTTAGTGTTTCCATAAACTATCGGGGTGCAAAAATCAAGCATGCGATTGTCGGCAAACGTTTTGATAATGATTTCTAAGCCAATGCCGTTTACATCGCCAATTGAAATACCAACTTTTAGTTTTTTTTCGCTCATTTTTTTTGCTTAGGAATACCAAAAGTATGAAAAATGATAGATTATTTCAATTTTGCTTATGTTACATCCTTATTTAACTAAATTATTTTCAATTATCTTTGCTCGAATTAAATTCTCATAAATGGCAGTACGTGCAAAGAAACATCTAGGTCAACATTTTTTAACTGATAAAAATGCAGCAGCAAAAATTGTGAATGCGTTGCAGGGCGAGGGGCGATTTAAGACAGTTCTTGAAG
>Ga0160433_100761_pt1 | contig 11860 bp, 9 predicted proteins | sample HID1972K_E0MG_FD_108235 | JGI IMG/M metagenome (GOLD analysis project Ga0160433, IMG submission 108235) | Enriched pill bug-associated microbial communities from UW Madison campus, WI, USA - HID1972K_E0 MG | ecosystem: Host-associated > Arthropoda: Insects > Digestive system > Unclassified ... | reverse complement strand
TTCGTGGCAGGAAGCATGTGCATCCCGAGGCCAGCTACCGGAATAACTGCTTTCAAATTAATCATTATCATGTCCACCTATGAATGGTTGGAGAATTATAGCCAGTCGGAACGTTTTATCCAGCATGTTTTTTTGATGATACCCGGCAATATTTGATAAAACCTCAGGGTTAATCCGATAGTTGCGGTAATATCCCAGGAATCGTCGTATTTTATTTCCCCGGCAGTCTAAAATTTATCCCGGTGGCGTTAACGGTGTGCTGGTCCACCCGATCGATGTCCACCGAACGCTGCCCTTTTTCATTCACTGCCTTGATGTTTGCCAGAGACAGCAACGTGTCCTGGCGTGCCATAAACTTGCCGCGAACGTCTTTGCGCAGGTCAAAATTCATCGACAGCGCCGGGCCACGGTCAGCATCCTGCATCACCTTGATATTGCGCATAAACAGGTGCTGTGGTTTGTTGTGCAACTCCAGCGAGGCGCGCTTAAGGTCGAGGTTGGTTATTGCCACAAACGACTGTGCATTGCCCGATGAAATCTGGATCCCACGTAGCTTGTACGCCAGCCCAGTATTGTCCATCTGAATGTCGTTGAGCTTGAAATTCTGCGGGATCGAGAGGTAGTTCCCTTTGATGACGCCGTAACCAATCAGCATGCCGGCACTATTTTCCATCGTGACATTATCAATAATGAAATTATCACAGCCGTAAATTGCCACGGTGGCATTATCAATTCCCGCCTTCTTGCTGAACGCCGGGGTGATATTTTTGGCTTTCACATTACGGATAATAAAGTGTTTTCCGTTCTCGACGTGAACCAGCTGTCGGCAGTTGCTTCCGGTGATGTTAGCGACGACAAAGTTCTTCACCGCCTGCTCTTCTGGATAGCCGTTGTCGTAAGTACTTCCCGCAAGACCGATGCCGATGCCCCAGTTGATTTTGCCGTTGGTACAGTTGATGTTGTCGATAACGTGGTCAGAAATCAGGATATTTTTATCGTTAATCGCCACGTTCCACTCGATGGCGTCGCCCTGCAAATGGGTAAAGCGGCTGTGCGTTATCTTCACGCCGTCAAACTGGTTGTGAAAACCTTGGCGAAGGATGCCGTAGTTCGCTTTGGTAATGACAATGTCATCAATGAGCAAATTACGCAGGGTGCGCTTGTTTTTACCGCCGATGTATATCTGCGCCACCGGCCCGTAGCCGCTCAGGGTTACGCCCTGGATCACGCAGTCAGAACCGCGGACGTCGAGGCAAATATTGTCCAGACTGCCCTTTGTACCGATGATTTTGCAGCCGTCCTGTAACGCGAATCGCCCACGGCCATTGCCTTTCAGCGCCCCGCCAACGTGCAGCGTTTTCCCTGGTGGGATGATGATGCCGGTGTTGATGTTGTCGCACACCACACCTGCCGGCACTTCAACCACGTCGCTGTCTTTAAACGCATCATTGAAGGCGCGGATCCAGTCATTGCCGGGATTATAATTGCGGATATCAGCGGCATCGTTACGCCCCAGTGCAAGGGCTGCGGGGCTATTGATGAGTGGAAGTGCGGCCAGCGCGGAGCTGGCCCCAAGGAAGGCGCGCCGTGATAGGGTAAACTTGTTGTCCGTCATGCAACCTCTTTTACAGCGTCTGCAGCAGGCTGGCTAACTGTTGATTAATCACCTGCTGGTTGAATTCAGTTTCGACTTTTGCCCGTGCTTTGGTCACGACCGGCTGCAACGCCTGTTGGTCGAACCCACCGAACGCGCTAAGCCGGTCGGCCAGGGATGCCGCGTCATTCTCAGGCACTAGCCAGCCTGACTCTCCGGCATCAATCAGTTCCGGAATACCGCTGTGAACGGTGGACACCACCGGAATGCCGACCGCCATCGCTTCCATCAACGCGACCGGAATACCTTCCATATCGCCATCGGCCCCGGTAATGGACGGCAGCAGGAAGACGTCGGCCTCATCCAGCATCGCTTTCACTTCATGGCTCGGCTTGAAGCCCGGCATCTCAATCACGTCCTCGAGCTGATACTGCTCAATGAGCGTGCGCAGGCGACGTTCCCACGGGCCAATGCCGAGAATCCGATAGTGGAAGCGCACCCCGCGCTGCTTGAGCTGGCGACAGGCTTCGATCGCCACATGCAGCCCTTTCTTCTCGGTCAGACGTGCAACCGAAATGATTTGCAGCGTCTCATCCGGGGCTTTTACCGGACGCAGAGCAAAGCGTTCCATATTGACGCCCATTCTCGACACCACGATTTTATCCGCCGGGCAGCCCATGCCTTGCAGGCGTTCGGCCCACAGGTCGCTTATCGGCAGCATCAAATCCCCGCGGCGGAACAGCTGCTGATATTCAGGCGTGTAATGGGTGAGGACATCCCGGCTCGAGACATCGATGCCGTGGAACACGGTCGCAATTTTGCCGCGCAGCACACCCAGTTCCCGCAGTTTGGCAGCGGTGACGCCCGCCGGGCCAAAGTGCGCGATAAACACATCGGCGCTGTACGGCGCACTATTTTGCGCCGTGATAGAAGACAGGATCAGGTTACGCGCCTCGTCACCGTAGCGGCTGGCATTCAGCGCGCGCCAGGTGGCCCCGCGATGCAATCCCTTCAGGGTGTTGATCGCGCGATAACGCAGTTTGGCCAGTTTGCTCGCGGGCTCATCCTGCAGCCAGCGGGTTTTCTGCGCCAGATCGTAACGCGTGTAAGCCTCATGGGTGTGGGTCATGTCGCCCTTCAGCAGCGCGACAATTTCCACGTCGTAACCCATTTCGATAAACGCGACGATCTGATTTAAGACGAAGGTTTCTGACGACAGTGGGAACTTTAACAGGAAGAAACCAACCTTCATTTCCCCTCCCCGATGCGGTCGAGCACAGATTTGACCATCGCGATGCCGGTCTGGCGTTCGGCCTTCACGGCCACGCGCAAGTGTTCATTGATCGCCGGAAGCTGACCGAGGGTGTCGGCCACCATCGCACTGAGGCTGCCGTCCAGCAGGTGACGAATATCGATGGCCATTTCCGGCATCCCGAGCTGCTGCATGATCCCGGCGGATTTGTGTTCGTAGTTAATGGCAATCGCCGGGGTGTCGAAGTTCATCGAGATAATTGCGGAGTGCAGTCGCGTACCCACGGTCAAATCACAGGCGCCGAGAATTTTGCCCATTTCCAGATCGTTGAGTTCGTCCATCACCACGTGATAGCGCGACGGATCGCTGATGTGTTTGTGCAGGTTCAGCGCCACCATGCGGTCGTCTTTGTTGTAGCTGTCGATCCCGGTACAGGTTGAGAGCGCAACCACCTGATAACCGGCGTCGATGATACGGTTTACCACGCCTGCAAACGCCTCTTCATAGGCCTGCTGCGTGGTGCCGAGACGCTTATCAAATGGGGCCAGTTCGCGCAGCGTAACGGCCACCGTTTTTTGCTGAGCGATTTTGTTCAGCCAGTGTTCCACGGCATAGCTGGCGGTGTAATCCTCGTTATGATGATCGACCAGCCAGGCGGTATCAACGCCCTGCTCTACTTTGTCGGTGGTGATTTCACTGCGCTGCATCAGATTCAGGCTGACAGATTCACGCAGGATCAGCGCGTCGCACTGGCCGAAAACGTAGTTCGCCAGTTGGTTAAACTGCGGGTCCTGGAACGGGCCAACGCTGTGACCGATCATGTACAGCGGCTTTTTCGCCATAAAGCTACAGAGCGCGTGCTCGAACTGCGGCGCGCCGTAGAGGTCAACGAAGAACGAGCCGCCAACCTGAATAATCGCATCGTAATTGCTGAGCAGACGGACAAAATCGGTAAAGCCCTGGGCGATAGCGATGTTGCGCAGCTTGCCGCTGTCGGTCACGCGGGAAAGCAGGACCTGGTGCTGGTAGCGACGACGGAGGACTTTTTTCACGCGCCCCATCACGCCCGCCGCGCTGTTGTGCTGTTTCATCTGCGTGTAAAGCGGATCGCCCATCACCGGGCGATTGAGCAGCCAGGAAGAACTCACCGGGTAGCGGCTCATAACGTCCACTTCTGCGTCTGGATTCAGGGTGTTAATGGCGTCCAGCAGGCCGCGCAAAATGGCGCTGTCGCCACGGTTGCCGCAGGTGTGGTTGCCAAGGATCAATAATTTCATGTGTGACCTCTTAATCGGGGTTCTTAATCCATCGGGTGCGGCCTGATTCACTCAGCCCGCACGCAAAAGCACTTTCATTTTTTCGCTGCGGCATAACTGACGCTTCATTTCCACCACCAGCGGATGGCGCGAAAACAGAATCATCAGCGCAAAGGCCAGCGCACCGGCACCAATCTGGATCACCAGCAGCAGCGGCAGCGACATCGCGCCATTCAGCGCCACACCGAGGCCGTAACTCACCGCCAGCGTCGGCAGCGACAGGTAAAACGGCAGCCATAAACTCAGGATGTATTGGCGATAGCTGGAACCCAGCACCGGTTTGATCATCACGAAGTAGCTCAGAACGGTATTCACCACCTGCACCATCAGGAAGCCGAGCGTCACGCCGAGCGCGCCCGCCACATGCCCGCCGATGATAATCGCCGGGATGAACAGGAACGTTTTGAACACATTGAATTTAAAGCTGATATCGACGCGGGCTTTCGCCATCAGCAAGGAGCCAATCGGGTTGCCGACGGAGCGCAGTAAACCCACCACGCACAGCAGTTGCAGGATCGGCACAATGCTGACCCACTTCTCGCCAAACACCAGTGGCACCACGTTGTTGCTGACGACCATCAGTCCCAGCAGCACCGGGAAGTTGATGATGCCGACAACCGACAGCAGCTTGTAAAAGTTGACACGCAGCTTGGCGGTGTCGTCCTGAATTTTGGCAAAGGCCGGGAACAGCACGCGGGTGATGATCGGGTTGAGCTTCATCGGCGGCACCACCGCAACGTTGTAGGCCAGGTTATAGCCGCCCGCCACGCTCGCGCCGAGGATACGCGCCAGCACCAATGTAGACAGGTTGGTATTGACGTAGTTAATGATGCTGTCGGCGGTCAGCCATGCGCCAAAACGCAGGTTTGATGAAACAGAGGCCAACGAGAAATGCAGGCCCGGACGATAAATCCGGCGGCCAAACCAGCCGAACAACAGGGTACGCACGGCACTGTTCACCAGATAACCGAGAATGGCGGTCATCGCCAGGGGCCAGAAATGCGCGCTCACCACGGTAAAGGTGAATCCGGCCAGTACGGCAGTGGTTTCAATCATGCCAATCTTGCTGAATTCGAGCTCTTTTTGCATCAGTGCGCGGAACTGCTGCCCGTGAGGAATCACGACAAAGGCAAACGACAGCGTACGCATCAGCGGCGCAAGGTCCGGGTTATGCAGCACCTCAGCAATCACGCCGCTCAGGGAAAACACCAGCGCAAACACCCCAATCCCCAGCGCGACGTTCAGCCAGTAAAGCGTGGTCAGTTCGAGATGGCTGATTTCTTTGCGCTGAATAATGGAGTTGGCGATGCCGAAATCCGACAGGGTATCCGCCAGAGCGATGATCACCAGCGAGACCGTCAGCAGGCCGAACTGATGATTGTCGATAATCCGCGCCAGCACGGTCATCTGCACCAGTCCCAGACCGATGATGACCACCGTGGCCATGGCGGACCATTTCGCGCCGCTGATGGTTTTCTCTCTCAGGCTCATGTCACTACCTCAATATGCTGCTTTGTTGACAAAGCCTTTGAAAATGGTCAGGAAAACGATGCGAATATCGAACCACAAGCTCCATTCACGGATGTATTCCAGATCGAATTCGATTCGTTTTTCCATTTTTTCCAGAGTGTCGGTTTCCCCACGCCAGCCGTTAATCTGCGCCCAACCGGTAATGCCCGGTTTGACCTTGTGGCGCAGCATGTAGCCTTCAATGAGCTGACGATACTGTTCGTTATGCGCCACCGCGTGCGGACGCGGGCCGACAATAGACATCCCACCGGTCAGCACATTGATGAACTGCGGCAGTTCGTCGAGGGAAGTGCGGCGCAGGAAGTTACCCACACGGGTGACGCGCGGATCGTTTTGCGTTGCCTGCGTCACCACCGCGTCGTTTTCCATGACGCGCATAGAGCGGAACTTCCACACTTTGATGGCCTTACCGTCCATACCGTAGCGGGTCTGGCGGAAGATAATCGGGCCCGGCGAGGTGATTTTCACCGCCAGCGCGATACAGGCCAGCACCGGGGAGATCAGCAGCAGGATCATCGTGGCCAGCACAATGTCTTCCACGCGCTTAATCACACGGTTCAGACCGGACAGCGGCGTGTCGTACAGCGGCACCACCGGCACGCCGTTCACTTCGTCGATACGGGAATGCAGAATGTTAAAGGTGAACACGTCGGGAATGAGGATCACAGAACAGGTGGTGTCAGCCAGTTCGCGTACCAGGTCTTTAATGCAGGCTTCGTCTTTCATGGTCAGCGCGATGTAGACGTTATGAATTTTGCCCGCGCGTGCATCTTCCAGCAGTTGCTGATAGTTGCCCGCCCAGTCGGCATTCACGCCACCCGGCTTCGGATCGTGATAGCTGCCCACCACGTCAAATCCCAGCCACGGCTGATTGCGGAAGCTATCCAGCAGCACCTGCCCCGCCGGCATATCGCCTGCGACGGCCACCTGGCGAATGTTATAGCCACGATTGCGCAGCCAGCCCACACCGAAACGGATAAACGCCCGGCAGGCCACCATGCCGCACGTACTCAGCAGGTACCAGGCCAGCCAGACGGCCAGGCTGTTATTGAAATCATCATTGAAGGCCAGCACGCCGGCACAGAGGATCAGCGCCAGAGTCCAGTTTTGCAGGAGTAACAGCAGCTCGGTGGTCATGCGCACACCGCGCCACGAGCGGTAAAAATCAGTCATACCGCCAATCATCTGAAACGCCACCAGGGTGACCAGCGCCATCATCAGATGCATGTAGGAAAACGGCAATGCTGCGCCTTTGCAGACCACCCACAGCCCACCAAACATAATGGTAATGTCGGAGAATCGCTGCACCATTGAAATTAACGATGCATTCGTTTTGGCTCGCTCGCGCTTTCTTAGAGTCGTCATCGTTGTTCCTGTTAAAAGTGTCCCTCCCCCGTCCGGGAGAGGGTATGGGCTTATTGGTTCAGCAACGCCAGAATGTCCTTTGTTTTCGCTTCCATCAGCGACGCATCACCGCGCGACTCGACGTTCAGGCGCACCACCGGTTCGGTGTTGGACGAGCGCAGGTTGAAGCGCCAGTCTTCGAACGCCAGGCTGATGCCGTCGGTGCGGTCAATTTCCAGCGCGTGCTGCGAGAAATGCTGTTCCACGCGGGCAATGGCGCTGACGGGCTCGGCCAGCGTGCTGTTGATTTCGCCGCTCGCCGGGAACGCCGCCATGCGGTCACGCACCAGTTCGCCGAGGGTTTTGCCCTTCAGGCACAGCAGCTCGGTCACCAGCAGCCACGGGATCATCCCGCTGTCGCAGTAGGCAAAATCGCGGAAGTAGTGATGGGCGCTCATTTCGCCGCCGTAGATGGCGTCTTCCTGGCGCATACGTTCTTTGATGAACGCGTGCCCGGTTTTCGACATCACCGGCGTACCGCCCGCCAGATTCACCACATCCACGGTGTTCCAGGACAGGCGCGGGTCGTGAATGATGCGCTCGCCAGGCTGTTTCTCGAGGAACGCTTCCGCCAGCAGGCCGACGATGTAGTAGCCCTCGATAAACTGCCCGTTTTCGTCAAACAGGAAGCAACGATCGAAATCGCCGTCAAAGGCGATGCCCATATCCGCGTCGTGTTCGATAACCGCGTTGCGGGTATCATCGCGGCACTCTGGCAGCAGCGGGTTCGGGATACCGTTCGGGAAATTGCCGTCCGGGGTGTTGTGCACTTTGATAAACGTCACCGGCAAGTTCATTGCCTGGAAACGGGCTTCCAGCGCGTCAATCACCGGGCCAGCGGCGCCGTTACCGGAGTTGATCACCAGCTTCAGCGGCTTGAGGTTTGCCGTATCGATGTAACCCATCAGATGGTCGATATACGCTTTTTGCAGGTCGATTTTCTGATAGCTGCCGCGTTTGGATTCAACCACCGGCGGGAAGTCGTTGGCTTCCGCCAGACGCTGCACGTCGCGCAGACCGGTGTCGCCACTGATGGGACGCGCGCCTTCCCGCACCAGCTTCATGCCGTTGTAGTCCATCGGGTTATGGCTGGCGGTAACTTCGATGCCGCCATCCACGCCAAGGTGGAAGGTGGCGAAATAGATTTCTTCGGTCCCGGACAGGCCGATATCCAGCACGTCGACACCCGCATCGCGCAGGCCTTTCGCCAGCGCCATCTTCAACGTTTCGCTGGTCAGACGCACATCGCCGCCGAGCACGATGGTTTTCGGTTTCAGAAACTCACCGTACGCGCGGCCGATGCGCCAGGCGATGTCTTCGTTCAGCTCTTCGCCCAGCTTGCCGCGAATATCGTAGGCTTTAAAACAGGTTAATTCAGTCATGTTTTACCTCTTTTCAGGCAACAGTCAGCCCTCTCCAGTACGGAGATAACTTTTTTCTAAAATGTGTAACCATTAGATTTCGCGTTGCAGGAAGGCGGCAACTGCGTGCATCGCCGGGAGCTTAGTTAACTAAGTGACCGGTGGGCGCAAAGGAAGCCAACGCATCTGCAGCGTGAAATAGGATGGTTAGATGCGTCCGTAGCGATCCTGGAAGCGTACGATGTCGTCCTCTTCGAGGTACGAACCGGAGCGGACTTCAATCAGGTCGAGTGGGATCTTGCCGGGGTTTTCCAGGCAGTGCGTGGCCCCAAGCGGAATGTAGATAGACTCGTTCTCGCCAAGCAGCTTCACGTCGTCATTGATGGTCACCTTCGCGGTGCCCGCCACCACTATCCAGTGCTCGGCGCGGTGGTGGTGCATCTGTACCGACAACCCTTCGCCTGCCTTCACGGTGATGCGTTTCACCTGATAGCGTTCGCCGGAATCAATGGAGTCATATTTGCCCCACGGGCGGTACACTTCGCGGTGAATATGGTGCTCATGGCGGCCGTCGGCCTTAATGCGCTCGACGACTTTTTTCACGTCCTGCACCGAATGACGATCGGCGATAAGCACGGCGTCTTTGGTCTGCACCACCACCAAATCTTTCACGCCCACGGTGGTGACCAGGCCGGACTCCGCGTACACGTAGCTGTTTTCAGTTTTATGGCTGATAACGTCGCCGTGATGCACGTTGCCTTCGGCGGTGTGGTTACTGATTTCCCACAGGGAAGACCATGAACCCACGTCGCTCCAGCCCGCGTCCATCGGCACCACCACCGCATCGGCGGTGCGTTCCATTACCGCGTAGTCGATGGATTCTTCCGGACACGCGAGGAATGCCGCCTCGTCAACGCGAATGAAATCGAGATCCGGGTCGACCACGCTCATCGCCTTTTCACAGGCCTGCATGATGTCCGGGCGGAATTTGGCGAGTTCTTCCAGGTAGCGACCGGCGCGGAACAGGAACATGCCGCTGTTCCAGTAATATTCGCCGCTGGAGACGTACGCCTGCGCGGTGTCGAGATTCGGTTTTTCAACAAACTGCGCCACGTTAAACGCCACGGCGTCTTTTTCGCCTGGGCAAACGTCGCCGCGGCGGATGTAGCCATAACCGGTTTCCGGCTGGTCCGGCACGATACCGAAGGTCACCAGTTTGCCGCTTTCGGCGTAAGGCACCGCGTCACGTACCGCATCGCGGAATGCATCTTCGTTCTGAATCACATGGTCAGCCGCCAGCACCAGCATCAGCGGGTCGCCGTTTGGACAGCTACGTTGTGCCGCCAGCGCCGCCAGGGCAATGGCGGGCGCGGTGTTGCGCCCTGCCGGTTCGAGAATAATGTTCTCAGTCAGCTTATCCAGTTTGCGCAGCTGTTCAGCGACGATAAAACGGTGCTGCTCGTTACAGATAACCACCGGGCTTTCGCACTCCACGCCGTTCAGGCGGTTAACCGTGGACTGCAGCATGGTCAGGTCGCCTTTCAGGCACAGGAACTGCTTAGGATAAAGTACCCGGGACAGCGGCCATAAACGGCTGCCGGAGCCACCGGCCATCACTACCGGAAAGAGTTGTGTCTGACTCATCATTTAACCCCGACGTCTTGAGAGGAAATATCAGCAATAAATTGTTTCAGCACGTTCGTCTTCTCGAGCGTGCGTTCGGCGTAATCGCCTGCAATTACGTTGTGGTGCGGCATCAAAAGCGCCTGTTCGATACCGTCGACCAGCGCCGGAACCGATTCGGGCTCCACGCACACCGCGATCCCCGGATGCGCCTCGCACAGTTGGCCGAGTTCGGTGGTCGCTTCGGCGGTGATCACTGCATTGCCGCCGACGGCCAGAATGTTGGTCAGTTTCGACGGCAGTACCGCGTCCGCCGCGCCACGTTTCTGGATAACCAGATGGCAGTCGGCCATTTTCAACAGCGCAGGCAGTGCTTCGTAAGACTGCAACGGGAAGAAGCGCACGTTGTTCAGGCCGCGTTCGGCGACGCCTTTTTCCAGTCGCGCTTTACCCCCGCCCTGCCCGACGATCACGAACAGCCACGGTTTGTCCTGCAACTGCTCGGCGGCGGCAACGACATTTTCCAGTCCCTGCTTCTCACCGATGTTGCCGGAGTAGAGAATAATTTTTCGGTCTGCGGGCAGGCCAAGTTGCTCACGCAGGACAACGACCTGCGTTGGATTCACATCGCGAAAGCGCGCCACTTCGGACCAGTTCGGGAAGAAAATGACTTTCTCCTGCGCCACGCCTTTTTCCTGCGCTTTGTTCATCATTGAGCGCGAGATCGTGGATACGTTGTCGACGTTGTGCAGGCCGCTACGCTCAAAACGGCTGGCGAGTTTCGCCACCGTGCCGCCTTCGCCTTTCCCGGCCATGCCCAGACCGAGCATCGCATCCACTTCATAATCCTGAATGTGCAGCAAGGTGCGCGCGCCGGAGAGTTTCGCCAGCAGGCGCATGCCTGGGGTGCAAAACAGCGTCGGCACCACGCCGATAATGCGATCCGGCTTCCAGCGACGTTGCGCCATCAGCGGGAAAAAACTGCTCAGCGCAAAGCTGCCGAGGTGAATCAGACGCTTGAGCGTCGACGGCTGTTTCGGCACGTACAGCGGGCAACGCCAGACGGTGGCAGCCCCTTCTTCGCGACGATAGCGCCACGCGGAGTAGCGCTCGCCAATTTTCCATTCCGGGTAGTACGGCGGCGCCGTTATCACGCGCACGTCGTGCCCTTCCTGCGCCATCCACTCCACCATTTCACCGGTGTATTTGCCGATACCGGTGAGTTCGGGCGAGTAGTTGATTCCGTACACTAAAATCTTCACAGGCCCGGTGCCTCCGCGCGTTTCTCTTCGAGGAAGTAAGCGCGACTGTTGTCGTGGACATTGTCCGCCGCCAGCAGTGCGTCCTGCGTCAGCCAGCGATAGTCGTTGTGCTGCGCGGTCGGCAGTTGCAGGCCATCAACGTCAACCTTCAGGCGGAATCCCAGCACCACGTAATGGGTGCTGAAATCGGTGCCGGAAAAATTGTCGTCATAGAAATGCTGCCAGACGCCGTAAAACTGGCCTGCCGACATCGGCAGGCGCAGGCCTAACTCTGCTTCGGTCAGGCGCATAAAGGCATCAGCGAGTTTTTCATCTTTCTGCACTCGCCCGCCCGGCACGAACCAGTAGCCCTGTGCCGGACGGTTATTACGTTTCCCGAGCAGAAATTCGCCCTGGGCATTCTCCACGACCAAATCAATCGAGATGAGCGGCGTCGAACGCACCACGGTGGCAAAATCTTCTGGCTTCAGAAACATGGTTTACCCCCGGAAGCGGTGCTGGTTCTCAAGGAACCACTG
>Ga0160433_100760_pt1 | contig 11864 bp, 10 predicted proteins | sample HID1972K_E0MG_FD_108235 | JGI IMG/M metagenome (GOLD analysis project Ga0160433, IMG submission 108235) | Enriched pill bug-associated microbial communities from UW Madison campus, WI, USA - HID1972K_E0 MG | ecosystem: Host-associated > Arthropoda: Insects > Digestive system > Unclassified ... | reverse complement strand
TGGGGTGGAGCCATACCAAGAGAAGCCGGGTGAAGAGTATATGAACGAAGCCCAGCTGTCTCACTTCAAGCGTATTCTTGAAGCGTGGCGTAACCAACTCAGGGATGAAGTTGATCGTACCGTGACGCATATGCAAGACGAAGCAGCGAACTTCCCGGACCCGGTAGACCGTGCCGCACAGGAAGAAGAGTTCAGCCTCGAACTGCGTAACCGCGACCGCGAGCGCAAGCTGATCAAGAAGATCGAAAAAACGCTCAAGAAGGTTGAAGACGAAGATTTCGGTTTCTGCGAATCCTGCGGAGTTGAAATCGGTATCCGTCGCCTGGAAGCGCGTCCGACTGCCGACCTGTGCATCGACTGCAAAACGCTGGCGGAAATCCGCGAAAAGCAGATGGCTGGTTAAGCCACTCGTTTCGCATAACATCACCATGGCGGGAGTTTTCTCCCGCCTTGTTCTTTTTTGGCATATGGCACATTCAGATTATATCGGGCGCTTTGCCCCTTCCCCCTCTGGCGAACTCCATTTTGGCTCACTGATTGCTGCGCTTGGCAGCTATTTGCAGGCCCGCGCCCGACAGGGAAAGTGGTTAGTGCGTATTGAAGATATTGATCCTCCCCGTGAAGTTCCCGGTGCTGCAAATACCATTCTGCATCAGCTGGAACATTATGGTTTGCACTGGGATGGTGACGTACTGTGGCAATCACAACGCCATGATGCATACCGGGAACGCCTCGTCTGGCTGCGCGAACAGGGGCTGAGCTATTACTGCACCTGCACCCGCGCGCGTATTCAGAGCGTGGGCGGCATTTACGACGGCCACTGCCGGGGGCTGCATCTCGGCCCGCAAAATGCGGCGCTGCGTTTACGCCAGACTCAACCGGTATTGCTGTTCGACGATAAACTGCGCGGCACGATTGTCACCAACGAGCCGCTGGCGCGAGAAGATTTTATTATTCACCGCCGCGATGGGTTATTTGCCTACAATCTTGCAGTGGTGGTCGACGATCATTTTCAGGGCGTGACGGAAATCGTGCGCGGCGCAGATTTAATCGAGCCGACGGTACGGCAAATTTCGCTATACCAACATTTCGGCTGGACGGTGCCGGACTATATTCATCTGCCGCTGGCGCTCAATACTGATGGCAATAAACTCTCTAAACAAAATCGCGCCCCCGCATTACCGGCAAACAACATAAAACCGGTGCTACTGGAGGCGTTGCGTTTTCTCGGTCAGCCAGTCAGTGCCGAGTGGCAAGATTTGAGCCTTAGTGCATTACTGGAGCAGGCCGTTAAAAGCTGGGCAATTCACACCATTCTGGCGGTCTGATATTAAGGAATATCAAATCTCACCGTTGCGGTGGCTTTATAATCCCCTCCGCCAGTCGGCTTATTGTTATTAATCATTGTCGGGAATGCATAGAATGTTGCCGTTGCCCTGGTCCCGTCAATCTTTGCCGTATAATTGGTTGTTCCCTTCGCATTTAATTTATTCTTGCCGCCTTTATCACTGCTTAACCCTACCCCCAAATTACCGATCGTGCCCGTTTCCGCCGAAGCCTTGAGGATGCCATTAGCCGCTTCATTGTTATCGCTTGTTCCTGTTGCTGCCACTGACCACATTACGGAACCAGCACCATCAAATTTGATAATATCGTTTTCACATTCATACGTCAGGGTGACTTCTTTCGCCACATAATCTCTGGGCATACTCCCTTTCGTTGTAAATTTCGACGCGTTAATCTCTGATAAATCTACATCTCTGGTAGCTGTGCTTGTGTGACAAATATTCTTAAAGGTAATTACACCTGAAATAGTGAATCTTCTGAACATGAAACTCATATCCTGATTATTGCCATCATCCTCAAAATATCTGCCGGTATAGAGGCGTGCGACTTCGATATTATTGAGCACAACAGGTTCGGTAGGCCGGGTAGGGAAATAGACATAGATTTTTGATTCCCTGGCTGCTGGCCCGTCAGGCTGTGTGATTGACATGTCGCCACCTACTTCACAGGCCCCCTGTATTCCCCACGATGACGCAGACTGGTTATATGCACACGAAGTTATGCCCATATTGAATTTAGCAACACCAGCATTACTTTGCAGATAAAAAGGGATTTCTACAAACTCGTACTTCCCGGAAGCATTACTGTACACTCCCTGCTCCAGGGTGATGTAGATAGGTATTGGGGAAGCACCCATATATTTATAATAGGTACGACCATTGAAGTCTACTGTATCCACCTGTGACAGGTTCTGCCCTTGAAAACCTCTGATATATTGGGGGCCATAATCTGCAGTTTGACCAGAACCTCCCGCCGGCACCGCGCGGTTACTTTTAAAAACGAAATCCGGCACATCATCAGTCGCAGTAAAATGAAACTGATAATCATTAGACAATGTCGTCGCATCACCAGTGATTACAGCATTTATATCCTGTACTGGATCCCCCTGTAATTCCAGCCTTGGAAATTCGCCGTTCGCATAAGAATATGAACTCACTGTCAAAAGGGACAGAGAAACCAGCATATATAAATATTTCATTAAATATCACCATATGAACAATGCATTGTTCTGGTCTGCAATGTTAAGCCCCATAATTTTTCAACAATAGAGCTACTTAATAAAAAAATTAACACCAGAGATGAGAAAAACATATACCCAAAATAATTCGGGTTACATCGAAGCGACAAGTGGGTAAGTCCCCAGGAGCGTACAGGTATTACGTGACTGAGGCGCGCAACCAATGAAGAGGTAGCCTGAAGTATGACGGGTATATCTATTTTATTTTTCCTGTCAATCATAAATAGCACTCGCCATTAATATAACAGTGACAGGCCCCGCCTGTGTATTTAGAGCCTGGCCATCAGGCTATTTTATTTGCCATTTTGGCCCAGGGCTGTGCTCACACAAAACTCGAAAGCGTTTTGAACGCCCGAAGGGTGAGCGAAGCGAATACTCCTCACGTACTACGTGTACGCCGCTCCGGGTGTTCCGCGCTGTCCGTGTCCAGAGTGCCTGCAACAATATACGCCTGGTGGGCCGGGCCAGGCTTTTAGTGCAGTTTGCATATAACGAACATCACGCCCCCGCATTACCGGAAAACAACGTTAAACCGGTACTACTAGAGGCGCTGCGCTTTCTCGGTCAGACCGTCAGCGATGAGTGGCAAGATCTGAGCCTGGATGCATTACTGGAGCAGGCGGTGAAAAGCTGGTCCCTTAGCACTCTCTCATCATTCTGAGATTAGGGCACATCAAACATCACCGTTGCGGTGGCTTTAAAATCACCCGCACCCGACGGTTTACTGCCATTAATCATCGTCGGATAAGCATAGAATTTTGCTGTAGCGACTTTTCCGCTCACGGTTGCCTGATAATCCTTAGCACCCGTCGCGTCAATTTTTGTGGTACCCGTCTGATTGGAACTTAGCCCTACCCCCAGATTATTAATCGTCCCACTGGTGGCCGTTGCCGTGAGAAGGCCATTAACAGATTCATTATTAATGCTTGGGCCCGTGGCGCTCACATGCCAGTTCATACTACCATAGCTGCTACCAATATCCTGATCACAGGTAAACGTCAACGTGACTTCTTTTGCGCTATAATTCTTTGGCAGCGCACCTTTAGTAGTGAATTGTGATGGATTCACACTTTGCAAATTAACATCCTGAGTTGCCGCCGATGTTCTACAACTGTTCGGGAAGGTAATCGTACCGCGCAGATTATATTCTCTAAAGGCTTTCCTGGGACCAATATACACCTGGCTGTCAGCAAGATCCGTGTTTATGAAAAGTGTAGCCAGCTGGACATTCAACGTAACAGGATGAGTGGGCTTCTTCGGGAAATAAACATAGAGTCTAGCCTCACGCGCGGCAGGGCCATCATTTTGAGTAAGGGTAATTCCCGAAGTATCACACTTTCCGTTAATTCCCCATGTAGAATCGTCCTGCATATAACTACAGGTACCCGATTTTGGCCCAGCTGTATAATATTTTGCCACCCCATTATTACTGGCATTCGTAAATGGAACGTTGTAGTACAGATAATATCCACGAGCGTTGTCATACACGCCCTGCGAGATAGAAACATACATATCTACCTCGGAGCCGTTATATTTGTAATATTTTCTCTTGTTATAGGTGATAGTCGTATTCAGCAGAATCTTAGGTCCAAATTCTGCAGTGATATATTGTGGACCATAAGCAAACCATCCACCATTAGCATATAGATTAATTGCATTCCCTGCTCCAAAATATGTAGTTGGCCTCTCATTACTTCCAAAAGAATATTTGAACATATACTCATTTTGTAATGGACTGGCTGCGGAGTCAATTGACATCGTAATTGTCTGGTAATCTATGGGCTGCAATTTTAATATAATTAAGTCCGAGTAAGCACCTCGAACAACCATTAATAGCAGAAATGCCAAGCTTAATAATTTAAATTTTTTCATACATACTCTTCAATTAATTATAGATAGCACTTGCCACTAATATTACGGTGACAGGGCCAGTCTGCGTTTTCGTGGCAGTTTGCATATAACGCACATAAAAATGGCGCTCAGACAGCAAAGCCTTTTCATCCGCGACAGGGTAAACCAAGGCTTTCGGTTTACCATCCATATCCAGGACATTCTTGTCGTCCCGGCTATCGTACACTGCCAGACCAATTCCAGTTGGAATAAGCGCACCATCCGTACCGCGCGACTGATTTTCAAACCCGCCTGGTGCGACCATATCCGTTAACGCAAGCGTTCTAAAAGAGAGCATTAATTCAGCCTGCTGTGAAAAGGGAAGCTGACAATCATTCACAGCTAAAGAGAAGGGCCTACGATACGCAGAGACATTGCCAATTGCATGAAAATTGGAGATGCTCACCCCATCGAGTTGAATGATATCTTCGGAAAATTTCACTTTGCAGGTTGCCGCAAGAAGAGCTCCCGAAAATTCCAGCTCCACATTTCCGGACTCACTGGTTGTCTCTCCGGGAAGCTCCAACTCATCTTCTGCACAGGCCGCAAAGGAGAACCCAAACATTAACCCAACCAAAAGAGATAGCTGATATTTTCTTAATTTGGTGGCAAAAAAATTCATGTTCTTTTACTTCCCTGGTAATGGCCAACCTGCAAACTCAACGAGTGAGACGAGACTTATTCATAAGCGAATGTAATGGTCCCACCGCCAGATAATTGCCCCACACTATCAGAAATATATCTTTCATTATTCCCAAGAACAAGCCGGGCATATAATGGGAAACTCAGCACAGAACCGCTTCCAGTCAGAGCCGATTTATTAACATTAATAACGTTACTGTCACCACCAGTCGTGTCAAGAACAATCGCATCAGTCTCCGCGGTAGCACTAGCTGTTCTGAAGAGCGCCACGGCTAATCTACTGCTGCTACCTGAGGCACGGCCCGCCAGACCGAGGTAGGTAGATCTGTAGGCATAACCCTTCCATGATGTATTACTGCCAAGGAACGTCATTTTGATATTATTAAGAGTCGAGCTACAATTTGAGAATTGAATAGATGCTGGTATAGCAGAGCTACTCACCATCTCACCATTGACCTTGCTTGCAAATGTGGAGGCCTGCACACTTGGAAATTCAATATTTGAACCGTTATTACCGACAAAAGAAGCAGTACATGTTGGATTGATCAGCGTACCTTTAAACTCGACTTCTACCGTATCGGCAGCATAACTATTAAATGCTAACAACGCGAGTAACGAAATGGCAATTTTTTTCATTTTCAGCTCCCTGATTACGGATAAGATACGTTAATAGTGGCAGTTCCAGCTAAATCACCCGCAACCATTGAGTTAAAATTGGCAACCGTGGGAACCAACGTTGCTTTCATCTTCAAATTAACGGGAGTGGTTGAGCCGGCACCGGTTATGTTAATAGTCGTTGTATTATCGGCCGGGAAAGTCTTATAACCGTTACCACCTACTGCAAATTCAGTTTTAAATGCCACACCGCTTACACTATTACTGGTGGGTACAACCCACTTGCCGATATAGTCGCCACTAGCAATATTTATTGTTTTTGTAGAGGATAATTTTATATCAAGAGCACTCGTCCCCACACAATTAGAAACGGTGAACGGATTCTCTCTAAAGACGGTTCCCTGCGAAACCATCTGAGGTGTAACATTACCAAAATCAAACGTCAGCTTAGCCGCGCTAAATGTGCACGTCCCTTTGGTGACGAGAATGGTAGCATTAAAATCTACCGAGTCTGCATTTGCCGTGGGCAATGTTAGCCCGCCCATAACGCCACTCGTGATAATAAATACCAAGGCTCTCTTATTCATATAAACTCCATTTAAAGTTACCGACACACCAAATGATCAATAAGTAATGTGTTCTGCGATTTATCCTTCACCCCAGTTTCAGGCAAGCTGAAATCGAACCCACACTGCTCTTCTGGTTTACTTCCCCACACAACGGTAAGGTGACCTGAATCTTGCAGTCCGCGTGTGAAGGCCCTACCGTTTTGTCCTAACATTCCGACTTGTTCGTTCTGCTCATTCATAACTTCTGCACCAAAGGGCACGTTACTGCCATCCGCTTTACGCATCAGTAAGAAAACCGAACGCCTGTCATCAGTACTAAAAGGGACTTCAATAATTGCCCCTGCCCGAGGCACCACACGTACTGATGTTTCTTTTAATTCGGTATCGCTTTCCATTGTCGAAGGATCAAGCGATACATCGTTATAGCGGTACGGCGAGAGGTTGGAGACAAAAGCATACCCAGAGTTGTTTATGCTGGTCGCATTTTCATTTGTTACCCGCGTCCCCGCAGCCCCTTTTGCCACCACCAGCGCTATCGCTGAACCGTTGTTAATCTCGCGTCCTAAAGTAAGGCCACCCTTGTGTACAATCGCACCGCCGCTACCTGATAATGAAAATTGGCGGCTCTCGTCGGTGTTGGCAGATACACTGCTGCCCAGGGTGCCATAGCGAGTATTCCAGGTCATGTTCGCACCAGCATTCGCCAACTTGTCTTCGCCATAACCATCTGTTTTGTTATAGCCTGCGTTCACGCCATATGAGAGATCGTTCTCTTTGCTGTAGCCCGATGAACTGGTCGACAACATTCTACTTTTACCGTTGTTACTGCTGGTGTAGTTAACGTTCAAATAATCGAACAACGGCCTTTTGCTCATATCACTGCCCAATGGCACGGAGAATGATAAATAGATCTGATCGTCTTTCTGATTATCGTCCGTGTAATAACGGTTTACCGAAACGCTATAGCTGACTTGGCCAATATTATTGTTATAGCCAATCTGATAGCTCTTTTCAGTACGATCGGATTCCCAGTAATCAGACCAACTTGCTGAGGTATAGATTGACCCCCATCCATCGGCCAAGGTCTGATTGATATTCATCTGAATATTCGAACGCATATTATCAACGCGATTGTGAGTATCATCGCCCAGGTAATAAATAGCGTCATCAAGATTGTAAAAATTTTCTGTCGAATAACGATACGCTGCTAAGTTAAAACTGGTGTCGGTGGAGGTCAACGTACTACTGTACATCGTGCCCCAGCTCTGACCGGTCAGTTTTTTTCCTTCAGGCGTATCAAGTGACGAATGCGTCATATCTAAGGAAATAGCCCCATAGGATGTATTAAGTGATATGCCAGCCTGCGCAGCATAATAATCCTGGAAATATTCACCCCCTGTATATAAAGTTACCAGGTTATTCAGGCCGTACTCATAGGTTGCCTGAACAACTAAAGGGTCATCGCTACCATTCTGGTTATAATTGCCCACATTTAACGTGTACAGCCCTACGCCCGGATAAAGCAGTCGCGCACCGCTGTTGTAGGGAATGCTAAAAATACGCTTACGTCCATCGGCTTCGGTGATGGTGACATCCAGATCGTCAGAGGAGCTGACGGTACTGTATTCGGTGATATTGAATTCACCCGGCGGCACCGTCGTTTCAAGGATGGTATTGCCTTTCTGCTTCACCTCAATTTTCGCATTCGTTTCAGCGACACCACGAATGACAGGCTTAAAGCTGTTAATGGAATCCGGTAACATGCGCGTATCGCTGCTTAATGAGAACCCTTTCATCGGAAAGGAGTCAAAAAAGCTGGAGCTGCCGTAAATCTCACCAATACGGAACTGTGATTTCAGGGCAGTAACGTCATGTTCAGCGTACAAATTGCTGCTGTTAAATTCTGTGTCGCCAGTGTCAGAGGTATAGTTCGCGTCACCCCGAATACGCATCCGCCAGCCTAAAAGATTCAGGCCGCCATCAATGCCCAGGTATGCGGTATCAGTAGTAATGTCTGTCGAATGTGAGCGGTAATAGTTCGCGTTATAACCCACAAATGCCGCATTGATACCTTCATCCCACAGTGCGACGGGGACTTCGTCTGCACGCCGTTCAATCACTAACGCCTGAGGAACCGTCAGGTCGAAAGTTTGCTCATTCACATTCAGCCGCCAGTTAGCTTCTGGCAACCAAGTATTTAAAGGGCGCTGTTCAGCTCCTTTTTCTTCGACAGAAATGCTAGCCACATCAAAGAATTGTTTGTCAACGTGGGGGATTGCCCGCAATGGATCGTTCGGGTTTTCAATAAATTGTATTTCAGCTTTACCCACTGGCTTACCGTTTACAGTGATAACCACCTTATACGTACCGGGAAGCACCGGGTTTCCACGAGAATAGCGTGAAACATCAACACCGACACCAGAAAAAAAAGCGCTGTCAAATTCAACGAGTTCGTCTTCCGTGGCCGCAGCTTTTTCCGAGGCCGCAGCATTATCACTGGTTTGCACCTTTGCCACAGATTGTTTAAGCGTTTCAGTCGTGGTGCTTTGATCTTCCTCCACCTCAACATCACCTTCAGCACAGAGTCCCGGAGTACAGAAGACGGAAAGGGAAATTGCCAACAAAGCACGTCGAAATTTATGTTCCATTATTCAACCACTTATTAATAGCAATAACTTAACGGACGACCGTAGCAGTAGCTTCCACATCTGTGCCATAGTCATTAATCCACGAGAATTCAACCGTCGATGCTGTCGGTTTGGCCGTTTTACCGGTAGGGCTGAATTCCGCACTGCTCATCGGTGCAACCATGCCAACTTTCATTAACTGACCAGCCACTTTAATTTGGCTAAAAGTGAAGTAATAAGGACTGTTGTTTACCGCTTTGATTGCCCAATCATTGGTACCATTTACAATCTGCCAGTCTATTTTCTTCACCTGCTCAGCCACAGGTTGAGCCGACACGCTATCTGGACGCCAGAACAGTTTAATGCGGGTACGGAATGCCAGTTGCAAACGACTGGCGCTTGTATCTTCTGATTTTTCTGCAGCGCCGTTTTCCGATTTTTTATCGGCGGCTTGTGCTTTCATCTTCGGTGGCACTTCCAGAACGTTTAAATAAAAAACACTTTCGCGATCTTTTGGCAGTTCACCTTTCAGATAAGATATACGCAATACCTGGCCTTTTTTGGCATCAATACGCGAGACTGGCGGATTAATAATAAAAGGGACATTAATATTTTCAGGTGACTCCTGAGCTTCACCTTTGTCGAGCCAGGACTGAACTAAAAGAGGGCGTGTGCCTTCATTGGTTAAACGAACGTTTACCTCTTTCTCTTTTTCAGGATAAATAACACGCGTACCGTTAATTACGATATCGGCTAAACTACTCTGACTGATTAACAGCAGCGCGCTGCCAATAAGCACTGAGCCTAATTTTAACTTTCTCATATTTTTCCATCTTCAAATGACTGGGTGATAAAATTAGACACTGGCCCGATGTTCTGGCCAGTGTCTAATTTAGAATAAACCGTAATTAAATTACGAAAATCTCTTACTGATAAACGAGGCTAAAGGTCGCAACGGAATCCAGATCGCCCGCAACCACGTCAGCGGTGGACGCTGCGGTCATAACATAACGAACCTGATAATCGTAAGACAGTGAGCCACCTACAACAGGAGTTTTGTACTCAGCTTTAGTGTCACCCATTAATAGTTCACTTGCGGCATCTGCAGTTGTGAAGCCAATGTTTACGCCTTTCGCTGCAGTACTGTTGGTATTAATTGAGTCCAACAGCATATTGCGATAAGAGGAATAAGTATTCTGGCCATAACCAGTAGTGTCAAAACTTACACCCACTGTATTTTTACCTGCTGGTAAGGTACAGCCCTCTAAAGAGATTTGAACATTTTTAATCACATCAGATCCCTTCAATGCAGCGCCCGACATGGTTTCCAGCGGAACGGTCAGTTCGGAAGCAGGAACACCATCCAGGGTAATTGTTGAGTTCCCGGTCGGTGAACCATCAATTGCCACGGCACAGGTTTGGTTCAAGATCTGACCATTGAGCTGGATTTGACCATCAGATGCCTGAGCAACTGATGCAGCAAGCAAGCCAGAAACCACAAGGGATAGTGCTGTAAATTTATTCATTACTAAAATTCCTTTTTATTGAAAAACGTCTAAATACACAAAACGAGTAAATACTAACTCGCCTTGCAAATACGATGCATACATGAATTGATTTATGACGACGCTGGGTAGCTGGGTAATATTAATTACGTATCATGACGTAACGATCAGAAGAATACAGCAATGGCATAATAAAAGCCCACTTATTTAGTAAATAAGCACAACTTAATAATTAAAATCAGCAGTACAAATCTTAATTGAATATTAATCTCCAGGACAGGTTTAATTTATTTAAATAATATAAATAGCAATTTAAATACATCAACCCTTTATTTCCACAATATGTGATTGATTTTTGAGCCATCCTGGATGGGTACCCGAGAAGCCCCCCTTACCACGATAATCTAAAGGTTTCGGCATTCTTTACACAAAGCCTGTGTACAGGCTGGCTCACAACGTCATTCTCAAAACGCCACGGGTAAGCTATTATAGGCGGTCAGTTATACTGGATGTCCTTGTCAACAGATTACCGAGGTGTACTATTTTTACCCGAGTCGCTAATTTTTGCCGTAAGGTGCTTACCCGTGAAGAAACCGGGGCTGAAACCGTTGATGCAAAACCAGAAATGACGGTCATCCCGCGTGAACAGCACGCTATTTCCCGCAAAGATATCAGTGAAAATGCCCTCAAGGTGCTCTACCGTCTGAACAAAGCGGGCTACGAGGCTTACCTCGTGGGCGGTGGCGTGCGTGATTTGCTGCTGGACAAAAAACCTAAAGATTTCGATGTGACCACCAGCGCCACGCCGGAGCAGGTACGTAAACTGTTCCGCAACTGCCGCCTGATCGGCCGCCGTTTCCGTCTGGCCCACGTGATGTTTGGCCCGGAAATCATTGAAGTGGCGACGTTCCGTGGCCATCACGAAGGCACGCCGGACGATCGCGCCACCTCACAGCGCGGCCAGAACGGCATGCTGCTGCGTGACAACATCTTTGGCTCCATCGAAGAAGATGCCCAGCGTCGCGACTTCACCATCAACAGCCTTTACTACAGCGTGGCGGATTTCACCGTCCGTGATTACGTCGGCGGTATGCGCGATTTGCAAGACGGCGTGATTCGCCTGATTGGTAATCCGGAAACCCGCTATCGTGAAGATCCGGTGCGCATGCTGCGCGCGGTGCGTTTTGCCGCCAAGCTAAATATGCGTATCAGCCCGGACACTGCCGAGCCTATCCCACGCCTGGCGACCCTTATCAACGACGTGCCACCGGCGCGCCTGTTTGAAGAGTCCCTGAAGCTGCTGCAGGCAGGTTACGGTTACGAAACCTATAAACTGCTGCGCGAATACAGCCTGTTCCAGCCGCTGTTCCCGACCATCACCCGCTACTTCACCGAAAACGGTGATAGCCCGATGGAGCGCATCGTCAGCCAG
>Ga0160433_100759_pt1 | contig 11873 bp, 12 predicted proteins | sample HID1972K_E0MG_FD_108235 | JGI IMG/M metagenome (GOLD analysis project Ga0160433, IMG submission 108235) | Enriched pill bug-associated microbial communities from UW Madison campus, WI, USA - HID1972K_E0 MG | ecosystem: Host-associated > Arthropoda: Insects > Digestive system > Unclassified ... | reverse complement strand
TTCGTCGAGGGACGGACGCTGCATTTTGCCGCGCTGCTCTTTCATGATGTCGCGGATCTGCTGTTTCTGCGCGTCGGTCAGGTTCAGGCCTTTAAACATCATGTCGTGATGCATACCCGGCTTGCCTTTATGGTGCATCATCGGCGCGTTTTCAGTGGTCGTGGTCGTCGTGTCTGCGGCGTGAGCCAGGTTAGCAGCGCCCAGAGCCAGGGTAGAAGCGATAATCAGAGCAGTTGTCATCTTTTTCATAATATGTTCCTTACTTTCAGTTATTTTCTACGGCGCTTTGCCGTGTTGACGAGATTAACTTTACGGGGTTTAACGTCAATTAGTCAGAGCAAGCGTAAAACAGTGAAAGTATAAAAAGCAATTTTTCGTCAATTGTGGAGGAAATAAGGAAAAAGTGTGGAGAGTTGCAAGAGGAAATAGATAACTGGCTGTTCTGGAAGAGATTATGAAGAAGTCTAACGCAATCCTGATTAATTAAAAAGCGGTTTATAAGAATACTCCGCAATTTCCGCTGTAAACACGTTTCGCCTAACAAATAAAAAGGCAGCGATGAAGGACATTCACCGCCGCCGTTAATGGATTCAGTCTTCGCGTACCAGCATCAATCCGGCCCGTAGCCCGGGCGCAACAGTCTGATTGGGAAACAGCACATATTCAGGGTCATGCTTCGCCAGCCAGCGCGTATCGCCCTCTTCCGCCAGCAGCGTACCTGCGGGGAAAGCCGTGAAGTTCAGCGTCTCAGCGGACATGTGCAACTGGAAACGATCGTCGTGGCGAGTGATTTGCTGCGCAACGCGATATTTCAGCGGCAGCGGCGCGGACGCTATCTCCCCACCAAGCAGCTGTGCCAGCGCTTTTTGCGTGGCCGCAAACTGGCTTAAATCGTTGCGCCCAAACGGCAGCGCCTTGCCCAGTTCCAGCGTGCAGGCGAACGCGCTAAAGCGCTCGGTACTGTAATGGGTAAACGTGCCGCCGGGGCTTTGATGGAACACCAGCGCCTCCAGCCCTGCCGCGCCAAGCCAGTGCAGAAAGGTGTCGTCCCACGGCTCTTTGCGCATCGGCAGTACCCCAAAGCGCATATGATGCGAGCCGCGAATGGCCGTGTGCATATCGAGATGCCAGCGTAAGGAATCCAGCGGTTGCCAGAACTGGGACAGCGCGTGCTCGAGTCGTGCCGCACGGGCCGTTTCCATCGACGGCACAAACTCTTGCCAGCGCCCGCCGAACATCCGGTTCATATCACTGTGCAGATAACGCTTGTTGTCCACCAGCGCCGGGGGATTCCCCAGTACCAGTAGTAACCGCCAGCTCAGGACGATCTCCCCGCTGAACACCCCTTTCAGCAGCGTATCAACCATTTCTACCGGTGCGGTTTCATTGCCGTGAATGCCCGCCGACAACACCAGCGCCCGGGAACAGCTCGCAAAGGGTGTCAGCTCCAGAATGCCGCGCTCGTGCCATTGCCAGTGAAACTGCGCCGTTTCACCGCGCGTCTGCGCCGGATTTTCACCCGAGAGCGTCAGCGCCAGAAAGTCCTCCATCCTGCCTCCTTTACTGCTGGAACGGATACACCGAACCGAGATCCAGAATTTGCGTCAGTCGATCCAGCGCCTCGCGCCCTTCGCGCAGCAGCTGCGGGTCAGCTAAATCCGCCTGCGTCAGGCGGTCGCGATAATATCTGTCGACCCAGGTATTCAGCGTATCGAACAACGCATCGTTCATCAGCGCCGACGGATTCACGGCCTGAAGTTCGGCCTCGTTCAGCACCACCCGCAGGCGCAAACACGCCGGGCCGCCGCCGTTGGCCATGCTTTCACGCAGATCAAACACCTTCAGTTCGTTAATGGGGTTGTCCTGCGCCAGCACGTCATTCAGATACGACCACACGCCCTGATGCTCCCGTGACTCCTGCGGCAGGACCAGCATCATGCTGCCATCAGGCTTGCTGAGCAGCTGGCTGTTAAACAGATACGTCGACACCGCATCGTTCACCGACACGCGGGACGTCGGCACTTCCACCGGCGAAAAGCCCGGCACGCGCTCACGCAGCTGGGCCAGTAATTGCGGTTGATTCAAAAATGCCTGCTGATGGCAAAACAGCACCTGACGGTTGCTGACCGCAATCACATCGTTATGGAACACGCCCTGGTCGATCACTGCCGGGTTCTGCTGCGCAAAAATAATCTGCTGCGGATTGACCTGGTTGAGACGGGCCACGGCCTGGCTGGCCTCCAGCGTCTGACGGGCGGGATAGCGCTGTGGTTGCTGCGGGCCACCCTCTTCACGACCGTACACAAACATTTGCAGGCCCGGCTGATGGTAATCGCCGCCAAGACGGTTATGGTTCGCCGCCCCTTCGTCGCCAAACATCGCCACCTGCGGCAATGCGCCGTGCACGGCAAACGCCTGCTCATTAGAGAAAATCGCCCTCAGCACCGCTTCGGTGGTCGGGGCTTCGCTGGCGCGGTGGAATTTGTTATTGAGATTCGCCACTGTCAGATGCACTTTGCCATCCAGCGCATCGGCCGATGGGCACACCGTCGCGGCATTCGCCACCCACATCGACGAAGCCGAACTCACGGTGGATAACAGCTGCGGCGACTGGGCCGCCGCTTTTTCGATGACCTGCTCATCGCTGCCGGTAAAGCCAAGCTGGCGCAAGAGCGGTACGTTTGGGCGCTCTTGCGGCGGCAGCACGGCCTGCTTATAACCGAGATCCGCCAGCGCCTTCATTTTCAGCAGGCCCTGTTTCGCCGCCAACTGCGGGTTCGACACGCGGAAACGGTGCTTCGTCGAGGCCTCATTACCGAACGACAACCCGGCGTAGTGGTGCGTCAGCCCCGGCAGCCCGTCAAAGTTCACTTCCCAGGCTTTCATGATTTCACCTCAGCGGAAAAATCGAGGCCCGGATTGAGCGTGCCCGGTAGGCTTAACCCCGGCGATTCCAGGCTGGCCATCGGCCACGCGCAATAATCCGCGGCATACCATGCACCCGGACGATGGTTGCCGGAAGCCCCCACGCCGCCGAACGGGGCAGTACTCGCCGCGCCGGTCAGCGGTTTATTCCAGTTGACGATCCCCGCGCGCGCTTCCAGCAGCAGCCGATCAAACTTCTCACGCTCGGCAGACACCAGCCCGCACGAGAGACCGTAACGGGTGTTGTTCGCCAGGGCAATCGCGTCGTCAAAGGTGTCGTAACGCCAGACGCACAGCAACGGGCCAAACACTTCTTCATCCGCCACGTTTTTCACTTCGGTCATTTCTACAATGCCCGGCGTGACCAACGACGTGCCGGGTTGCAACAAACGCGGCTCCAGCAGCGACACACCGCCGTTGGCGACGTGCTGCAACCAGGCGGTACGCACATTCTGCGCAGCCTGTTCGGAAATCAGGCCGCCGATAAACGGCTGCGGCTCGGCGTGCCAGCTATCAGGCACGATCCGACGGGTGACCTCCACCAGACGTTTCAGGAACGCGTCCCCGGCTTCACCGCGTTTCACCAGCAGGCGCCGGGCGCAGGTGCAGCGCTGTCCGGCGGTGATAAACGCCGATTGCACCGCCACGTGAACCGCGGCATCAATGTCCTGCGGTTCATCGACGATCAGCGGATTATTGCCGCCCATTTCCAGCGCCAGAATTTTCTGCGGCTGCCCCGCCAGCTGGCGATGCAGCGTAAAACCGGTAGTCGAGCTGCCGGTAAACAGCAGTCCGTCGAGATCGGCCTGCCCGCTTAACGCTTCACCGACCGCACGCCCGCCCTGAATCAGATTCAGCACGCCCGCCGGTAAGCCCGCCTGCTGCCACAGTTTCACCACCGCTTCGCCGCTCATCGGCGTTAATTCACTCGGTTTGAAAACCACGGTATTGCCCGCCAGCAGCGCCGGAACGATATGCCCGTTCGGCAAATGGCCGGGGAAGTTATACGGGCCGAATACCGCCAGCACGCCGTGTGGACGATGACGCAGCGTGGCCGCGCCGTCAGGCATCGGCGTTTCCTGCTCGCCGGTGCGGCTGTGATAGCCCTTCACCGAAATGGCAATTTTGTTGATCATCGCGCCGATTTCGGTCGCCGCTTCCCAGCGTGGTTTGCCGGTTTCGCGGGCGATAACCTCAGTCAACGCCTCTTTATTGCTTTCGAGCAGCGCGGCAAATTTCTCAGTAATCTGCTGCCGCGCGCTGAACGGTTGTTTTGCCCAGTCGGGGAACGCCGCGCGGGCGGCTTTGACCGCCTCGCTCACCTGTTGTGCATCGGCGTCGTTACCCTGCCACACCGCTTCGTGGGTGACCGGATTGGTTTTGCTGCGTGCCTCTGCGCGCCCGGCGACCCACTCGCCATTGATCCATAAACTCATGCTTTTTTCTCCTCAGGGCAAAGACGAACCAACCGCACGCGGTCGCCCGCATGGCATTTCAGGGCATCGAGCTGTTTTGCGCTCAGCAACAGTTTGTCGGTGTGCGGGTCAGCCTGCACCAGCATCGCGCGGTACTGCTGATACTGCTCGTTGGCGACCAGACAGGTCGGTAACTCGCCCGGCGCAGGCTGGCCTTCGCCCACTTCTACCAAACGGCTTTTGCGGATCGCGCGCACGCGGTCGATATCACACTCCAGCGTCGGGCCGCCGTCGAAAATGTCGACGTAGTTACGGTAACGGAACCCTTCTTTTTCCAGCACCGCGCGCGCGGGTGCGGTTTGCGGATGGACTTCACCAATCACCGCCCGCGCTTCCTCAGAGAGGAAATCCGTGTAAATCGGGTGTTTGGGCATCAGTTCAGCGATAAAGGCTTTTTGCCCGGTGCCGCACAGGTAGTCCGCGCGGGCAAACGGCATTGAGAAGAAACGCTGGCCCAGGCTTTCCCAGAACGGGGAGTAGCCGTGCTCGTCGATCACGCCGCGCATCTCCGCCACCACTTTGTCATTAAAGCGGTCACGGAAGGCGGCCATAAACAGGAATCGGGATTTCGACAGCAGGTAGCCGTTGCCCTCTTTGCGCCATTCCAGGTCAAGGAACAGCGTGCAGAGTTCGCTGCTGCCGGTGTGATCGTTACTCAAAAACAGCGTCGGCAATGCGTTGTAAACGTTCAGCTCTTTCGACGCATGCACCTGGGTTCCCACACGATAGTTGTACCAGGAATCGTGCAGCCCGACCGCGACTTCAATGGCGCAAATCCCCGCCACTTGACCGGTGGACGTATCCTCCAGCACGAAAACGTAGCCCTGCTCGCCTTTTTCCAGGCTGCCATTCCAGGTGTTAATCGAGCGTTCAATGCGCGCCGACAGCGTGGTTTCATCGGCAGGAAGCGACGTTAAACCGCCGCCGGTTTTCCCTGCAAGCGCCAGCAGGCCGGGCAAATCCTCATGTCCGACCGGACGGATCACCATCATGATGACACCTCAGAGACAAAGCGCTCGCAGGTTTTGGCGAAGCGGTCGAGACCGGCCTTCACCTCTGCTTCGCTGATAATCAACGCGGGCGCAAAGCGCACCACGTTAGCCCCGGCGATCAGCACCATCAGCCCGTTTTCAGCGGCAAGCTGGCTAATTTGCTTGGCTTTTCCGGCGTATTCCGCTTTCAGCACGCAGCCGATCAGCAAGCCCATGCCGCGCACGTCGTCGAACAAACCGAACTGGGCGTTGATGGCGCTCAGGCGTTCGGTAAACCACTGGTTGCGCTGCTTCACGCCGTTCAGCACATCATGGGTATTAATAATAGAAAGCACTTCCCCGGCCACCGCGCAGGCCAGCGGGTTGCCGCCGTAAGTGGTGCCGTGGGTGCCGACGGTCATCACGCGGGAAAATTCCTCGCGGGTCAGCAGCGCGCCTATCGGGAAACCGCCGCCGAGCGCTTTCGCCGTCGACAGCGCATCCGGCGTCACGCCGTAATGCATATAGGCATACAGTTCGCCGGTACGGCCCACACCGGTTTGCACTTCGTCAAAAATCAGCAGCGCGTTATGGCGGTCGCACAGTTCGCGCAATTCTTTCAGGAACGCTGGCGTAGCAGGCACCACGCCACCTTCGCCCTGAATCGGCTCAACAATCACCGCGCAGGTGTCGTCGTTGATCAGCGCTCTCGCTGAGTCGATATCGTTATAAATGGCGTGCTGAATTTGCGGCGGCAGCGGCGCGAAATCTTGTGAATAGGAAGGCTGACCACCCGCACTGACGGTAAACAGCGTGCGGCCGTGGAAGGCATTTTTGAAGGACACGATGCCGCTTTTCTGCGGGCCAAATTTGTCGTGGGCATATTTACGCGCCAGCTTCAGCGCCGCTTCGTTGGCTTCCGCCCCGGAGTTACAGAAAAACACTTTGTCGGCAAAGGTGGCGTCAATCAGCTGTTTTGCCAGCGTCAATACCGGCTCGTTGCTGTAGCCGTTGCCAGTATGCCAGAACTTTCCGGCTTGTTCGGTCAGGGCGCGAACCATCGCCGGATGCGCGTGGCCCAGGGCGTTCACCGCGATCCCACCTGCAAAATCAATGTATTCTTTGCCCTGCTGATCCCACAGGCGAGACCCTTCTCCACGTACCGGAATAAAAGGCGCCGGGGCGTAAACCGGCATCATCCAATCGTCAAAATTTGCACGCGTAACTGACTGAGACATAGCAACCTCTTCTTCCGGTAAACATAACGTTATTGTGATGTTAATAAATGTGAGTACTTGTGCTGTAAATGTATATTGCAGGCATCGTGCCAGCCAGCAACAAAAGTGCATAAACGGAAGTGGGTAACTGAATATCAATAACTTACAACCAAACGCTATTCATCATTGATGCATAGAAAGTGAATAGAAACCGATTTCAGCGCCATTAGAAGCCCTAATAAGAGCAACATTATGCATTAGTAAATCTTAATTCGTGATTTGTGAGGGCTGCGACATTTGTCGTAAATTTCCGCCCCAAAACGGGGCGTCGTGCGCCAAAAAGGCGCATCGCTGGAGGATAAATCGGTCATTAAAACGCCAGGCCGCCATTCCGTTTGCACCTGGCGAACCTTGTTTGTCGCCCTTCTCCCGCTGCACTACGCTCAAGAGGTTTAATTCACTGGCAACCCGGCGAGGAAACCTATGCGGCGTTTTGATGCGGTACTGATTGGCGCGGGCCAGGCGGCCCCGTCTTTGGCAGTTGAACTGGCGGCGCGCGGTCAGCACGTCGCCATGATTGAAGGCAATATGTTTGGCGGTACCTGCGTCAACTTCGGCTGCACGCCGACCAAAACTCTGCGCAAATCCGCGCGGGTGGCGCACATGGCGCGTCGGGCGGCGGATTTTGGGGTGAACACCGGGCCGGTGAGCGTTGATTTTTCCGCTGCGATGGCGCGGATGCGCGCCCGGGTTGAGACCTCGCGCAGCGGGCTGCTGCAGTGGCTGAAAGGCACTGACAACGTGGACATAATCCACGGCTGGGCACGTTTTGTCGGGCGCGACGGCGAGCGTTTTCTGCTTGAGGTCAACGGCGAAACGCTGTCTGCCGCACAGGTGTATCTCAATACCGGCACTCGGGCGTTTATCCCGTCGCTGCCCGGCCTGGAAAACGTGCCGTATCTCGATAACGCCAGTCTGCTGGCGCTGACGGAATGCCCGAAACACTTGGTGATACTCGGGGCCAGCTATATCGGGCTGGAACTGGGGCAAATCTTTCACCGCCTTGGCGCGGAGGTGTCGATTATTCACCGTGCGGATCGCATTGCCGAGCGTGAAGACGCCGACGTCAGCGAGCACATTACCGATTTCCTGCGCGAAGAAGGGATAACGTTTTATCTCAACAGCAGCATAAAAAGCCTGGCCCCCGCCACAGACGGGCTGAGTGTTCAGCTCGCGGACGGCCATGAAATTAGCGCCAGCCATTTGTTAATCGCCACGGGCCGCCAGCCTAATTCAGAACGACTGAATCTCGAGGCCGTCGGGATAGAAACCGACGCGCGCGGCTTTATTCGCACCGACGCGCATTTCAATACCAACGTCGCAGGCATTAAAGCGCTGGGCGATATCAACGGGCGTGGCGCGTTCACCCACACCAGCTACCACGATTTCCAGATAGTGCTGGCGGACATTGACGGCCAGCAGCCGGACGGCCAATGGCACGACGCCGACCGACGCGTACTGAGTTACGCCATGTTTACCGACCCGCCGCTGGGCCGGGTGGGCATGACACTGGCGCAAGCTCGGGAACAGGTGAAACAAGGCGCACAAATTCTGGTGGCCGATTTCAACATGGCCGACGTCAGCCGGGCCAAAGAAGAGAGCGAAACCTACGGCATGATGCGCCTGATTGTCGATGCGCAAAGCGAGCGCTTCCTCGGCGCGGCGATCCTCGGTATCGGAGGGGATGAAATCATCTCGGTGATTTCCAACTATATGGCCACCGGGGCCAGCTACCGCCAGATGCTCCAGGCGCTGCCCGTGCACCCTACCGTGGCGGAGTTTTTCCCGACGGTGTTGGCGAGGCTTAAGGCGTTGAGCTGAAAACAAGACGAGGGCCGATTATTTCGGCCTCAATGTTTGGGGTGGTCTCTGGAACCGTTCCTCTGGCCGAAACTTATCTAGCGCTGATGAGTGCCACTTTCGGAATGGCAATAATCAGCTAGTGAGCGAGTAACCCGCTGTTTTTTTTGATGGATCTCATCCGGCTTTTCCGCCCTTAAATAAGGTCGATGACTGACTGAAAGTCGCAAGGGAATACATGCGGTATTCCCTCGCTACCAGGATTATTTTTTGAGGATTTTTCCTTGTGTGCCGGCATCTGTATCCCGCCAGACATCTTCGCCTTCCAGGCGTCGGTCACCCTGAATGGTATAAATAATCTTACCCTGTTTGAACTGAAGGCCGCCATCCAGTTTCTTAGCCTTAATGCTCTTACCGTTAATCGTCACTTTATCATGTGCATCAATACTGATAGTGGCCACAGTAGCGCCACTATCACTCATTGCCTGCCATTGACCGGTATAAGGGCTTGCAGTAGAGGCCATACTGCTATCGTTATTGACGAATCCAGCGCTGGTGTTTTCTGCCTTCGTTTTATTGATATCACACCCCTGGGCTTCGGATACCTGAGTACAACCGGATTGCTCCAGCTTTTGCCGGTACTCTTTATTAATTGCCCAAGCAGGAGTACTGAGGAAGGATGCTAAAGACAGGCAAAGCACTATTGTTTTTGGAATCATAATGTTGTCCTCAGTCTATTCAAATATCTGCATGCGTAGACCACAATTATCTGGGTACGTGGGACCAGAATCAGTAATAGTCCATCACGATAGTATAGGATCTCATCGACTAGCCTGCCGCGCTGGCGGGAAGTCAGTTGATGACGAAAATCCCCCTGAACGTACATCAACCCCTCTTTTTAAGAGAGTGAGTCAAGTTGATTATATTCGAGTAAGGCTTACGCCAAATAAATCAGAACGATTGTTCTGGAAAAACTCTAAAGCCGTGGCCAGTTTTTGTTGACCACTACATTGGGAGCTTCCCACAATGAAGCGCGTATTACTGATTGTCCCCGTAGTAATCATGCTTTCGGGCTGTCCGGGCAAAGGCAACATTGTTGAGAAACGCGGGATCAGCGTAGACCATGCGCACGTCTGTTACAGCATCGATAAGAATGATGTTTTGACCACGTATTACCTGTCCTCAAATGAAGGCGGCGAAAAAGAAATCATGGCCTCCGATTCGCGCAAGCCGGTTTCGCTTTCGTACCCCGACACCTGCTTCAACATTGCTCTTAAAAAGGGCTATCAATACGGCGCTTATTACACCCTGAACAACAAACCCTATCGTTATGACTTTTTCATAGACAACAACTGGAATGTCGTCAGCAAATAAGGAAATCCAATGTCTTTACCAGCCTGTTTATTTATGATGAAAATGGAATGCTTCTGAACGGCGGCGGTATGTTGACAGGACGTGAGGGCGCTATAGAGGTAATGAGTAGCTGTTATGGCGTAAGCCAGCCGGTCGATGCCAGTACCGGGCGAATGGGGGGAGTGCGACATGTCCGCTGCTCTCTCTCAGCAGACCTTCAGCCCAGTTAACTTGTCCGCTCCGTGCCAGGAGCGGACGTTTGAGAGACATCCAAACCCATCTCCTGTACGCTATTGTTCATAATTTGTATGGTCGATAGGTGTTGGTTTATGGTTAGCCCAAAAGAAATAATGCAGCATTATGTCATTGATCCTCAGGATAGTTATTTTGTTAATGGCGTACCGCCGATTGAGAATGTTGCGGTCGTTGCTTATGATCCCCTGTGGCCGGAAATATATTCATCGTTAGCATCCACTATTAAAAATAAATTAGGTTCGAATTTACTAAGAATTGATCATATAGGTTCTACGGCGGTACCTGGTCTGGCTGCCAAACCCGTTATTGATATTGATTTGACAGTTGCTGATGCTACAGATGAAAAAACTTATGTATTAGCACTTGAGAGTCTTGGGTATAAACTAATTGTGCGTGAGCCTCGCTTCCATGGACATCGTCTTTTTCATTACGATAATCCCAGAGTTAACCTTCATGTTTTCACTCAAGACACTCCTGAAACAATCCGACATGTGCTTTTTCGAGATTGGTTGCGACAGTCAAAGAAGGACTGCCAGCTATATGCTGACGTTAAATTAGATGCAATTAAAGGTTGTAGCTTAGATATTCAACAATATCACGAAAATAAAAGCAAAGTGGTGCGTGAAATCTATCAGAAAATATTCAAACATTTAGGCTATATCTAATATGTTTCTTGACCGTTATTGTTTGATATTTACACCAAGTATTATGGTTGAAAATCAAAAGCTGAAAAATACAGATAAAGAGATGTAGGGAGAATGATGCAAATTTCTTTAAGAATCGCCACCAACGCTGATCTCGCCATCGTTAACGAGCGCTATGCTGAGATTGATTTTGTTCCGTCACTTGCAGGGGAACTAATCGTATTGGCGACTGATGGCGATAATATTGTTGGTCAAGGTAGAGTTGTAACAATCGATACAGAAAGCGGCGAGCTTGGGGGAATTTATGTTTTTCCCGGCAATGAGGGTCTGGGGATCGCCCGTAAGGTGGTAGATTTCCTGATTAAGAACTCAGTTCTCCCAGTTCTTTACTGTTTACCTTTTGCTGAGCTGGAAGGTTTTTACGGCTCAATGGGATTTGGTCCCGTCAAAGATATAGAGAAAATCCCACCGGCGGTTATCAAAAAGCATGAGTGGTGCCTGAGTAACTACGATAAAACCGTACTCCTTCTGAGTAAGGAGATGAACGTATGCAGATACTCAGACTAAAAACAGATCGCTTGCTGTTAAAACCATTAGGCACCAGAAAGTGCTGTACTACTGACAGGTTAAAAAACTGAATATCCGGGAAACAGCAGATGCCACAGGCTATAGTTTCTCTCAAGTATGTAGCATCCAGACCCTTTACCGGCAGGCAGAACGCGTTACGACTAACGAGGTTTTATGAAAATCAGAAGGTTCACTAATGGGGATGAAATTGCGTTATTCAGGGTCTTTTTATCTTCTATACATACCATCGCATCACACTACTACACACATGAACAAATAGAGGCCTGGGCTCCACCAGATATCGACCCGGAACAATGGGCCAATTACATGAAGGAGCTGCGCCCCTTTGTTGTTGAAGTGGATGGGGAAATAGCTGGATATGCAGATGTTCAGCCGAATGGGTACATTGACCATTTCTTTGTCTCAGGAACCTACCCGAGACAGGGAGTAGGGACGCTACTGATGAATTGCATTCATGAAGAAGCTAGACAACTTGGAATTGCTGAACTTACTTCAAATGTGAGTAAGGCTGCGGAAGAGTTCTTTCTACGGCACGGCTTTCATGTAGTGGAACGGGGTTTTCCTGTCCGTCGTGGCGTGACACTA
>Ga0160433_100758_pt1 | contig 11907 bp, 15 predicted proteins | sample HID1972K_E0MG_FD_108235 | JGI IMG/M metagenome (GOLD analysis project Ga0160433, IMG submission 108235) | Enriched pill bug-associated microbial communities from UW Madison campus, WI, USA - HID1972K_E0 MG | ecosystem: Host-associated > Arthropoda: Insects > Digestive system > Unclassified ... | reverse complement strand
CTTGTACGTCAGAATTAGTAATCCGCTTTAACAAGTCGGATGGAATGCCCTTGCTAACAATGGCTTTGCGGTGGCTTTCGTAATTTTTATTACTCATCATCAATCCTCAAAGGTCATAGTGTGTTTGCACTGCTGCGACGGCTTGATCTGCACTGTCTCTGTCCTGGTGGCGTTTTCGTAAATGCACACCTTCGCGTTGTCCGTCTCCTGTTCGTCACTGAGAATAAGGGTAATCTGTGTGGCATTCGCCAGGGCTGGCAGTAGTGCCAGCGTCAGCACCAGTATGCTGTTTTTCATGTGCATCACTCCCAAATGTTTGCAAGGGCAGCGCCCACGCTCTTAACGTCGATTTTCAAGTAGTTCATTGTGACTTTAGGATCTGAATGGTTCAGCGTCTTCATTGCTAAGGCAAGGTTGCCATTGGATTTCTCCCATACCTGTGTTGCAGAAAATTTTCTGAAAGAATGGCACCCTACAGTTCCTTTTATCCCCACATTCTCAGCAGCCTGTTTGATCTCACGGTTCACCTGTTCACGGCTGACAGGGGCTTTTCCTGATGCACGATTGCTGTGTGACGTGAAAACATATTCGTCTTTCGGGAAGGCCTGGCTGCGACGTTCAACAATCTCCCATACCTTTGCAGGGACGATGATCTCCTTCTTCTTGCCCGTCTTACTCTCCAGCACTTCCAGCGTGTTTCCCTCCTTGAACTGGCTGAACTTCAAATTCACCGTATCCCCTACACGTAAGCATAAAGAGGCCATAGTTATGGCTACGTCTGCGAATAGCTGCTTGTTATGGCTCTCAAGCCAGCTAATCAGCTTAAAAGCCTCTGCCTGGGTGATTATCTTCGTGGTCGCCATCTACTTATCTCCGTCAACCTTGAAACTGTGAAATAAGATTATGATCATTTTCAGTGAGTTACAAGTATTCAATCTCACATTTTTACGTGGGGTGGTGGAGGGCTGCGCCATTTCCAGCACTACTGAACGCAAAAAAGCACGGCCTCCTGTTTGAAATTCGAACAATTTCGGAATATCTTGAACAAAATCATAAAGTTGGCAAGTCTAAACAGATGTTTGAACGTTGCCAAATCCTGGCGAGGCTATGCACGGTTTATGCAGATTCATTGCATACCGCAGAGAGGGAGGATGAAGTTACAGCTATAGATGATAACTAAATCAATGTGTTATGTGTTCTATCTCACATTACTACAGAACCTTGAGGTAGAGGCATTGCACGTTAGATGAGAGTTATTCTCATTTGCGGCAATGAGATCTGATTTGTTGAGAATCATTCTCAAATGAAGGTGTTTTTAGAATAAAAAAGAAACATCGTTTCAATTTAGAAAACTCGTTCAGCAAATTGCACCTATCATGAAAGTGTTCATTGTCGTCAATGATCGCTGTAATCAGCATGGCGCAAGGCTTCAACAAAGCTAAGTGATTCTGAAATGAAAGTTTGAAGTTTAACTTAGGCTACATTATCCCCTGATCTTTATACGTCATTTTATTAGGATTAAGCGTTGATTAACCTGTCATTTTCTGTACGATTATTCTCACTACATCGGCAGGTTATGAGATAAAAATGGCGATTCGTGATGAGTGTTACCGATGGATCAGGCATGGGGTGAATAACGGCGGTAAGGATGATTGGAAAACGCCATTTAAGCTCTTACAGAGTCTGGATGATGAATTTGATTTCACGATAGACCTGGCAGCAGATAAACATAACAGTGTCTGCGACCGATATTATTCTGAGCAAGATAACGCGCTGTTAATGTCGTGGAAGGATGAGCGGGGATTTTGTAACCCCCCATTCTCGAAGACAGAACAGTTTTTATCTAAAGCTGGTGAATGTGATATTGCTGCTTTTATCGTGGCGGCTCGTACCCAGACAAGCTATTTCCTGAAACAGGTGTTTGGTAATCCGCATTGCCACGAAATTAGATTCCTGCATCGTGGAGTGAAGTTTTTGCATCCTGATGGAATTCCGTCTGTACGTAGTCCACTACCAATTTGCATCCTGATATACAGAAACACGGTTTGTAATGACAAGCTGATCGGGGTATTTTGTGCAGACACCGGGATATTGCTCCAGCACGTTAGCGGTAAACGCATTGGCAAGCCGCTGCAACATTCGCACGGTGTAAGAGATGAAATAATCCAGGCACACCGGAAGGGCGCTAAAGTGGGGGAGTTGGTTGAACGCTTTGCTGTTTCAAGGGCGACGGTCTACCGTTGGCTAAAGTAACGAAATGGTACTTTGGATAACCCCTATCAAGTTTGATACCCCTATCAGAACTGATACCCCTGATAGGTGTCAATTTGGCACCTATTTACAGAATGGCACTTATGGATAGGTGTCAATTTGGCACCTATTCGAGGATGACAGGTGTCAAAATGGCACTGATTGAGCTGTGATTGGTGTCAATTTGGCACTCTATACAAAGAGATTCTAAAAGCGATCTCTAAAAGAGAGCTTTTAGAAGATCTATGTTTCTGCGCTTGTCGCAAAGATCTTTTGCCTGGCGTCTATCGCCGTCACTCCTGGCAAGCAGCCTTACTCCGCTACCTTTCGGGCTTCGTTGGCTGGCCTCGTTCCGCTCACGACGCAGCGCAAGCTATACCTTTTTACATTCTGGATTGTGCCAGGCTTTGGCCTTCGTGAAACGAGGCACAAGAGCATTTCGCCGTGGGCGTAATGTAACCATGCACCCAACCATCTAACGATGATTGACCACATGCTAACTCTACCTAACGACAATTAACCCTCCTACGTCCTATTGTCCGTAGTTGTGCTAATTCTCGAAGGTAGAGCGGCTAAGGCTCCCTGTTCACCGTGCTACGGTTCAGTTCACCAAGCCAACATATCCAATCATCTACACCCGTCCGATCTCACTACCGTTCAATCTTCTGAGTGTAGATTCTTGGTGTTGGTGTGGGATAAGTGCCAGAGGGCGGCAGTGATGCAAGCATAACGCCTCAGACGCGTTGTAAGCGATTTTAATAGGGCAGGGAATGCAGAGGTGGCCTGAATGCGTCAGAACTTCGTACAGAGCGTTACATGGCGTTTTGTGGTGATTGAGAGGTGTGCTATTATATGATAATTGAAATTATATCAAAAATAGCTTGACTTTGAAATCATTTCATGTTAAAGTAACTAAGTAGGGTGTTGAAAGCATTCATCCTGCCATCTTTTAAGGCATTCTGCCTAACCACAAAATCCAAATTACACCGCACTATCAGGCAACGTTATTAACGTTCTCCCTGGATGGTGTTTCCGTGTATCTAACGTAAGGAGAACCAACATTAAGTATTTTAATCCAGAGCTTGTCTTCGAGGCTTTAAAAGCCGGAAGTCAAACACGCAAGGCAATTAACAGCCAGCGAGCAGCGGCACAACGTCAAGGTTATCTCGAACACGCTGAACGATTACGTAAAGGGATCGAACTTTACGATCAGTGGAAAGCTGGACAGGCTGAAACCACTACCAACGAATAAACCATAGAAGGAGAAACCATATGAGCGAAACCCAAAAGAAGAAACCAGCCGGAACATTCGTAAAGCTGCCTGATGAGGTGTTTACCACCCTGTTCAAAGAGGCGCGAGTGAGAGGCGTAACAGTGCAGGAGATGTTAATTGACGCTGCAACAACACTTTCAAATTCTATCACGAGCGGAGAACGTTCAACAAAATAAGGATACACCCTAAGATGACCGACATTATAAACGGAGACATTTACAGATACTTTAGTATTGAAGAGGCATTAACCGAAGCAAGCCACATCACCAACCTTAAAACAGGTGAACGTGTGGAACTCCCCAACGATGCAAAAAATTTATACTCCCGTATGCGCAAGCGTTATCACTTTTTTACCACCTCCAGCACTGGCGGGAATAAAGGAACATACTACGACAACATAGAAGAGTTGGCAGATAGCGTTAACATCTCTAAGAGTACAGCGATACGATATTTGAGGGTGTTAAAACAAGTTGGTTTGGTGGTTGGTAAGTTGTCAGGCAGATCAAACCAATGGACAATTACCGACATTACACCAGGTTGTTTCTTGCTTGAGCGTAACGCAGGGACACCAAAAAATCCTGTCTGGATGGATTGTCTGAAACATCCAGTGTTTGGCAACGCCAAAGAAGACGCTCCAGCCGTACAGGCGGAGGAACAGCGCGAAGAGGCCAACGCCGATCCGATGTGTGAGCTTGACGATACGCCGGAAGAGGAAGCGCCAGCACCGGAAAAAGTTAAGCCAACACCGAAGCCCGCGAAGAAACCAGCGGCAAGGAAAGCACCCGCTAAACAGCAAACCATTTCCCCGTTCGAGTTTAAAACGCCACGAGATGAAACAAAGGATTGGTGGTATTTGGAACGCTACAACGATGCAGATAGGTTTACCGGATTCAATGATTTTGATTTGCCTTATTTGGCATTGTTTGAAAATCAAGGGAAGCTAAAAAATCAGCATTCTATCGAACATTTAAAAATGAAGCGTGAAGCATATTCACGAACACAACTAACTTAAGAGGAACAATGACCAATTTATATTTAGTTAATGAGAACACAAATTTCCGCCTTGGCTGTAATGATGTGTGCAAACGCATTTATAATCACCTGTCATCTCTGCATAGAGAGAACGGAACTTTTCGTTCCAGCGTCAAAACCCTGGCGTCTGCCCTGGGCTACTCGGAAAGCGGAATTCGTTATTGGTTATCCCTAATGAAGGATGCCAAAGTGCTGGCGATTACTCGCAGGGGCGGTTATTACGATTTCGACGTTAATCACAACGTTTCTTTCATCACCTCGAACAATTAACGAGGTGCAATGAGCAAGAAGGAACGGAATAACATTCTAAGAATTGGCAAAACAGCCCAAAAACAGCGACAGCGATTATTAATCCCTTCACTGGAAGAAATTCCAGGTGAGCTTATCGAAACAGTGACAACAGTTTATTCAGATCCTCCCTCTGTGGAAGAGTGGGAGAATTTAAATGATCTGCTTGCTGCCTCTCCCGGCGTTTATTACAAACCCCGCAAACGCAAAGTTTACACCTACGATGATAGCCAGCTTCGCCGCTGGCAATGCCTGGGCTTCGACAGCCTAAACCACTATATAACGTATTCAGCGATGAATAACACCGTAGCCGGAGTTAGGGAGCTGGACGGATTATTTTTTATGGAGAATGACAACAATGATTGAAGAAATAACACAGCAACCACATTTCAAAGACCGTCTTGAATACGTGGAATACCTTTTTGAACAAGCGATATCTCTCGAACAAGAGAATAACGTTGAAGAAATTGATCACTTAGTCGATGTGCTGGCTACCGAGGCCGCGCCATTCCTTGCAGGGATTCAGGCTATCAAGGGGATCAGGGAGCGTATGCAGAATGCAGGATGAATATGCAATCTGGGCGCAAGATACCCTTGACGCTTTCCACGACCAGCACCATATGCCTATGCTGGCGGCAGTGAACGCCGTGTACAAGGCAAGCCCTGAAAATATGGCTGAGATCATCGCAGAGGCGTTTAATCAGATAAGCCTTGCCGCTGCATCCCTGCACGATATTACCTTCTTCTGTGAGCTTGTGGAGAGCTTACGGGACGATCAGGCACTGCTTGAGGAGTTTAACGGGCTGGCGCTGTCTATCCAGGATTGCACCGTACAGCTTTCAGAACTCGCAAATGAATAAATATTCATTTTAATGCATAATAAGCTTGACAAAGTGTCACAACCCATGTTATACTTAGATATAAGCTGAATAAAAATTCACTTCTCTTGTTTTGCTTCCTCCCATAGCAAGCACTTATTTTTCCTCCTTGGAAAATGGGAATGGCTATTCCTCCCCCTTGTAGGATAGCCCTCTTCTCTAAAATCATTCCTTCTTTGATTTTTGGTTGTGTTCTTTATTGCTACGTTTCTAACAAAGGTGAGAACACCTTCCCCATTCTTGGATGATGTGGGGAGTGTCGGGGTGTTCTCTTCCTTTCCTTATGAACGTAATAATTCACAACGAGTGATTTTATAGAAGAGCTTCCAACTCTTTACACCTCAATCCCCGTTAGGCTTGAGTTGTCAGACGATATACCTTTTATACGAATGGAACATTGTTTCTTTTGTCGAGTTGTATTGTCTCCTTATTAATATCTTCCAGATGACCAACATCTTGCAGGTGGTTAATGAGATTCCAATAGGGCGATCATTCACCCTAAGCGTGTTTTGCAACGACACGGAATGATCCCCAGGCTGGTTTATAAGATTTCCAGCTACCCCTAATAAGCCCCTTCACTGGGGTTTATTTTTATTATCAATGTCACAAACTCTGCTAAACAGAAATCCTGTGATAACGACAGAAAGGAAACAAAATAATGTTTCTTATGAACCGTGTGATCACTCACAAATCATCTTCCCTTGTCATCACTGAAAACATGATGAAACAAGCCGCTGACGCTTTCGGTGTGAGTGTTGAAGATATTCGACAGGCTACAGAAAAATTCTGGCCTATCGCCACGATCACCAAATCAAAAGAAGATTCTCACCCATTAACAGGGCTTGAGGAACGATTAAAACTATTAGCAAAAGGAAAAACCAATTGAATTTTGGAACATTTCAAACTCTGAACGGTGACAACAGTCACGCCCGATACAAAGTGGTGGCTTACGCCTCCGATATGATTATGCAAGACCGCCTGATCCGCGTGGATTCTGTTATCCCAGAACCCCTGATTGTTGGCGACCTTGTGGACGCTACAGGCGCGAAAGCTGCCGCCCCTGGTGATATTGCGTATGTTGTCGTAGAACCTGCACAAGCTGGCGCTAAGGCGTTCATTGTAGCTTCTCCAGAACATACGATTTTAGCACTGTTTGGTGTTGAATTTGGAAGCCTGGATCAATCCCTGGCTCAAGCCCAACTTGCAACGCTTGGCTTCACTTTCGCTGATTACTCTACCGTAGCGTTACGCACCACTTAATAATAAGGATAATAATAACAATGGCTAAAGACCTCTTTTCTGGTGTGGTTTACGACTCGTTCACCAGCCCGTTTACTTTCAGTAATCAGCTAAACACCATCATTTCTAACCTTGGGCTTTTCCGTCAGGAAAACCACACAGTAAACACTATCGCTCTTGAGCAGATTACAGACGTGAAGAATCTCGTTGCGAAGGAAAACTCTCCTTACGCGCAGTCAGATTGGAACAGCGCCCAGCGTCCTGCTTTCACCAATGCCCTGTATCAGATGAAATATTTTGCGACTTTGAACAGCGTCACTTCTCTGGATCTGCAACAGTATGCAAGCCGTGGCGTTAGCGATACTGGCGACCAGGTGAGCATTGCACTGAATGATTTTTCAGATAGTCAGTATTCAATGGCAGAAAATGCCGTAGAGATTGACCTTATTAATGCGCTGCTTGGTCTGCGTGTTGATTCCGATTTCGCCGGACAGGGTGATCTTGATTTCTTAGCCGGTGGGGCGCGTACAGAGTACACCCTTGACACGAGCGACACGGCGAACATCTTCGAGCAACTAAGCGAGATTGCCCGTATTCAGAATGTTGCGCTTGGTGATGGTCTGGCGCAACAGAAACAAGGTGCTGTGATCCTGGCTGCTGGCGCTGCTGCTAAAGCACTTCGCTATCATCCTTCTATCAAAGATTTCATGGTGTATACGCTGAACGTTAACGCCAGCGACAACTTCTATACACGCGCTGTGGCAGATAACCCTGCTTATGAGGTGTGGACTCTGAACGGGATCACCGTGATGGATGTAACAGGCTACAGCCTGATCACTGACAAAATCGGTGTGGACGGGTTCGTGGTAGTGCCACGCATGTCTGAAAATGCTAATGCGCTGGTTCTCCATACTGGTGTTGGTGTTCGTCATCTGACGCTTGGCAAATCTGCCACCTTGCATAATCAGTATGTTGTTTCCGATGCTAAATGGCAGTTCCCATCTATTGCGACGGAATCCAGCTTTCTACCGATCAACAATATCCCTACGGCTATTGTTTTCGGCAGCGTTTCAGCAAGCTGATCATAAATAGAAAACTATGAGCATAAAGGGGGCGTATGAAAATACGTTCCCTTTTTTATTTTGAAGGAGTCCAACCAATGGTACTTATTTTAAAAAGCGCCCTGCGTGGTGCAGTAAAAATTGATGATGCGACGGAGCTTTTAACACTCCGTCAGATCTGCATCATTTACGGTGTGTCATATGACGGTGTAAGACAACGTATGCACCGATATTCTGAAACGCCAAACACGGCTATAGATTATTTTATTCAGAAACAAGGCGGTGGTAATGCTTGAGATTAATACCAGTGTTATAAAAAATACCGTAACTTTCACCGTTGATCGTAATTCAATGAAGCAAGCTATGGACGCTTTCGATCAAATCCAGAAGAAAGCGAAAGGTATGAAAGACCCCACTTTGAACATGAAAAAATTCAATCAGGGGTTAAAGTCTGCTGAAAGAGAAGTAGATCGCATTAATAAAAAAGCGTCAAAGCCTCGTGATAATAGCCAGCGTGAAGCCGAGCGAGCAGCAAAGGCGAAAGCGAGAGCAGAGGCTCAGGCAGCAAAAGAGGCCGCGAGAAACGCACAGCGCCGTGAACGGGCTGAATTGAAGCTATTGGACGTTGCCAGCAGCTTTAAGAGTATGCAACACCTGACCAATGTTGAACTAACACAGGCTGCATTACAGGCCAGCAAAATAACCCGTAGTTATGCTGATGGAACGATCAGCCTACAACGCCAAAATAGCGAGATTAAGCGCCTCCAGCAGAGCTACAGACGCATTAACGCAGAGCGTAGGGCAGCAGCCAAAGCAGGAGGGGCTAACGTCCTTGCTGGCGGTGGTAAGGCTACAGGGGCTATCTCTGGCTCTCTGATGGGCTTAGGTGGCGGGGCGATTGCTGGCGCTGGTATCGGTGCAGCGGCTTATGGCGCTTATTCATGGGGCAAAGATGCAGTAACGGCACAGGAAGAGCGCAGCGAGATTGTCTCAAGGGCGCGCTTGGGCGGTGTAGATTACAACGTTTTACAAGCACTTTCGCAGTATGCCACGGCTAACGGTATTGACTCCGGTATGGGGCTGCAAGGGCAGCGTAAGCTACTGGATTCAGGAAAGGATATCTCCGAAAAGCTGGCAGACAGCTACACCAATAGCACCTTTGATAAGAAGTCTGGACAATGGAAAGGCGGCTCGGCTCCAGTGGATGCAGCCCTGAACATGGGGTTCACAAAAGCAGATCTGAAAGGCTTTCAATCAAACCCGTTTGGCTTCGTTTCTGCTTACACCAACACCATGCAGGGGAAAGGCTATTCACAAGAGCAAATCCTTCACAACCTGGAAGACCTTGCAGACGATTTAGGCCTGTATCACAAGGCATTTTCTAATCAGGGCAAAGCGATCACTGATCAGGTAGATGTTCTCAAGCGTAACGGTCAGTGGTTGAACCAAGAACAACAGGATCAGCTTGTTGCATACCGTAAGTTTAATCAGGAAATGGACATTCTCACTGATAGCCAAAAATTGGCCTTCTTTGAAGGGTTTATGGACTCTCTCGACCCTGAAACGGTGAAAGAGTGGAAACAAGCCATGCAGGACGCTTTACCCTTCTTTGAGGGTGTCGGACGAGCGGCGGGGGATGCTGTCGTAGGATTGCTGAAACTCTCCAACTGGATCACAGGTAAGCTGAACCTTCTGAACGGTGACAACACCACTAAAGAGGCGGTTAGCCAGCACTACGGCACGACCTCAGCACCGTTAAAGCCTGGTGATAATGCTGTAGCTAACGCCTACGGAGCCAGCCAGCCTAACCAGGACGGCACACACCCGCATAATGTCTTTGATACGATGCGCGAGTGGTGGAACGGTACGAGCGGGGCGCAGGATGTTACCAGTTACGCACAGAGCGCCAACGGTGATTATTCTCCTGTTTCGATGTTGAAACAATCCGCAGCGACTACGGCGACACCGCCAGCTAATAATGCGATGGTGCAACCTGTGGTATTACAAAATAATCTCCCAGAGGGATTGATTACATTAAACGTACAGCCTGATCCTAACTTTGGAAGAATTATTCAAACTACTGTAGATCAGCGTATTACACAGAATAATCAGCGCATGGTGCTTGCTGTTTCCTCTGGACAATCATCAACGGGCGGGTAATACCGCCTATTCTCAAGGAATAATAATAAATGGCAACACCAGGTAGTTTAACTATCGGAAACACCTCGGAAGGTGTGAATTCCACCTCGAATAGTAATAACAGCAGTGCTACCCGTACCAAAGGTGAAAACGGCTTCACCATCCTTGCATCTGTATATAATTCGTCCTCAGATAGCTATATCCAGAACTATCAGGCGATAGTGTTTGATGCAGTGACAGATACGGGAGTCCGTAGACAGGCTGATATTACCAGCTACCCCGTTGAGAGTGGGGCAGAGGTGAGCGATCACGTTCAGATTAAGAATAATACATTCAAGTTATCCGGTCTTATTACCGAAACTCCGATAAGGTTGGAAAAAGACCTCTTATACAGTGCTGGTGTAAATGGTACTCGTATTTCTCAAGCTATCCAGTATCTTGATAAAATATTTGACGGTAGACAACCAATCACATTAGTGACAGAGCATGAAGTGTTTGAGAATGTCATTCTCTCCGGTATCAGTTACGATTATAAATCTGAATTTGCTATGCAATTTGATCTTGAATTTGAACAGGTCAGATTAGTTAGTAAAGCCGAGGTGAATGTAATCGCTACTAAGACTTTGAGTAATAAATCTCTTGGTGGTACAAAAAAACAGAAGGTGGTGAACAATGCACCTAAGAAAACTGAATCTGACACCGTTACTACGGAGTTTAAAAAATAAGGGGCTTACGCCCCTTTTTTCGTTTCTGGAAAGATGATCTCTGGATAATCCACCATTTCCACATAGTCGGATAGCTCTTTCATGGAACAGCCCGCGCTGTACGTCTTAAAGGCTTCTGTGGCAGAAGATAGGGAAGAGTGGCCCGTGATGTATCCAATTCTTTGTTCGGGGACGCCAGCCCGATCCAGGCAGGTTATAAAATGCCCCCTCAAACTGTGGAAGCATTGGCGATCTGTAGCCATAGGCACTACTCGACGGCGTAGCCTGGTGAACGCTTGAGAGTAAAACGGCCCCTTTTTACCGTCTTTGCGCTCGATCTTGTTAGCCTGTGGTAACAGGTAATCTCCGGTGTTCAAACTCAGATAATAATCCACCATGCCGATCAGAAAAGCATGGATCGGTATGTGTCTGATGCCAGCTTTCGTCTTGGATTTGCTAATGTAGAAAGTCCGTACCCCCTCAACCATCACGATCTCTTCTTTCTTCAAACTGGCAATTTCATCCAGCCTTGCACCTGAGAACAAGCCGATCAGAATAACGGCTCTTAGTTCTTGGTCTGCTTCATTGAGCAGGGTAGATAGCTGATGCCATTCAAACGGCTGATAACTTTCTATCGTGCGCCGTGCTTCAAGATTATGCCCATGAAACGGGTTGAGCGGCGCTATAGCGTCGTAGCGACGTTTTGCAAACTCGTAGAGGCTTCCCAGTGACGTTAACCAGTTTTGCAACGTCTGCCCGGCTACGTCGCGTTTCTGCTGGTCTTCGATGAAGTCACTAACTAATCGCCGTCCTATCTGATCCAGGCTGATATCAACTTTACCGATACTCTGGAGAAATACCTCCACGGCGCGCGCCGATTTGCTCAGTGTGGACAATGAACGCCGATCACGGTAAGCAGTGGCGTATTCGTCACGTAATAGGCACAGGTGAGGAATAGAACTGGCTCGCTCCTCAATCAGAGGCTTATTTTTGTTCTTCCTGATCTGAGAGTGCAGGGAAGTGATCGCAAGCTGAATGCGCCT
>Ga0160433_100754_pt1 | contig 11928 bp, 12 predicted proteins | sample HID1972K_E0MG_FD_108235 | JGI IMG/M metagenome (GOLD analysis project Ga0160433, IMG submission 108235) | Enriched pill bug-associated microbial communities from UW Madison campus, WI, USA - HID1972K_E0 MG | ecosystem: Host-associated > Arthropoda: Insects > Digestive system > Unclassified ... | reverse complement strand
CCATGTAGCAATCGAGGCGCGGAAGGTCGTCGTCTCCGGTGAGGCGGCTGGACTTCAAATCCAGATGGGACCGCCAGCGGCCCCGGGCAGGTTCGACTCCTGTGATCTTCCGCCAGTTCTCTCTCACCGTAAGCGTCAAACCTCTATTTACTTCACCTCAATATCCGAAAAAACCCACCTCGTCTTTGATTACCGCTCAGTTATGAGCCGCCGCTTAAGTTTCTCCCCATCTGGGTCGCTGTTCATTGTATTAACCGATGGAGCGCCAGGATGAAAAAATTACTCGTATTGCTTTTACCGTTACTGCTTGCAGGCTGCGCCACGATTGTCGGAGACAATGAGGAACAGGTGCGCATCAATAGCGTGCCCGATCACGTTCGTTTTGCTATCTCTGACAGCGACGGCCAGATTGTGGCCAGTGGGATTACACCGCAGACCGTTACGCTGAAGAAAGCGGATGGCAGCTATTTTGGTAAAATCAATTACACGCTGACGCTTGCGGAAGATGGCTATAACACGTCAATCACGCCGTTGAGCACAAATCTCACGCCCTGGTACCTGTTCGGGAATCTCATCTTCTTCGGCGTTCCTGGCTGGCTGATTGTCGATCCGTTCTCGGGCGCGATGTATTCATTTAAGAACAACTACGTTCAAACGTACCTGCGCCGCTGTCCACCAGGGCCGTACCGCTATATGTGTTCATAACGACGAATATTTCGGGGAACTGGCAGGCGATTGGGGGGGCTCATGGATGAAATGTGAGGACCCCCAATCGCCAGTTGAGGATGATTAATGAGCGTTCGGCTCAGGCTCTACGGGCGCAGCCGACTCCGCAGCTTGCGGAGATTTCACCGTGATAGTGGGTAAATTGCCGTAGGTCACCTGGGTCTTTTCAAGACGGGTAATGATGTCGGCGGTGACATCTAATTTTGCGTCGCTGGAAATGACATTCTGATTATCAACAATCAGCGCCAGCTTTTTTTCCTGCCGGTAGGTGTCCACGGCTTTGGCGATGGCGTCCAGGCTCGCCTGACGGGCGGCTTTTTGTTCTGCCAGCCACTGGCGATTCAGGATTTTCGCATCGGCATCGCTCGCTTTTTTCTGTTCGTCCGCGGACAGGGCGGCATAACCTTTCTTCGCCTCATCATTGGCCTTGATAAGCACGGCCTGAACCTGCTTGTCATGCTCAATTTCCTGTTTGCCGATGGTCGAGTCCTTCAGCACTTTGCCAATATCCACGACGCCAATGTCCGGGGCGGAGGTGTTTTTCTGATCGCATCCCGCTAATCCGCCTAGGGCGATTGCAGCGGCGAGTGCCAGTATTACGGTTTTCTTTTGCATCATGAGATCCTTTTATTGCCTTCCGCTCTGGCGGTGGGCGCTGTTCATTAGACATTTACGTTCATGTCGCCAGTAGACAGCATGTGAGCTCCATTGGTTTCCTGGTCATTTTCTTATTTCTTCCTTTGGCGGGTATTTGGAAATAGGCGCCAATAAAATAAATCGGGCCAGCATCCCGCTGGCCCATTTCGCTACAGATGACTCACTCAATCCCAGCCGGGTACGGCCCCGCCGTTAAAGATTTTCTCGGCCGCTTTCGCCACTTCAGGTGACTGATACGACTGCATAAATTCCTTCACGTTTTCCGCATCTTTATTGTCTTCGCGGGTAACGATGATGTTCACATACGGCGAGTTTTTATCCTCGATAAACACGCCATCATGCACGGGTGACAGGCCGGTCTGTTGCAGATAAGTAGTGCTGATGATCGCCACGTCGACCTTCGGGTCGTCGAGCACGCGCGGCAGCTGCGCCCCTTCCAGTTCCATAATATTGAGCTTGTGTGGGTTGTCGCTGATATCCAGCGAGGTCGGCAGCAGGCCTTTACCCGGTTTCAGGGTGATCAGCTTCTCTTTTTGCATCAGCAACAATGCGCGCCCGAGGTTGGTCGGATCGTTTGGAATGGCGACGGTAGCGCCATCTTTCAATTCGGAAACAGATTTAATCTTGCGGGAATATCCCGCCATCGGGAAAACGAAGGTGTTGCCAACGGCCACCAAGTGGAAGTTGTGCGCTTTGTTGTCCTGCTCCAGGAACGGACGATGCTGGAACACGTTGGCGTCCAGCTCCCCGGCGTTGGTGGCGTCGTTAGGCAGCAGCGAGCCGCTAAACCCAACCAGCTCCACATCGAGGCCAAATTTTTCTTTGGCGACTTTCTTCGCCACTTCGGCCACGTCTTGTTCCGCGCCGTTAATCACCCCGACTTTTATGTGTTTGTTGGTATCGTTTTTTTGGTCGCAGCCCGCCAAAAGTAAGCCGGTCAGCAGCAGGGCGCCGAGATGTGGAAGAGTCAGTTTCACGCCAGAGTTCCTTTTTAAACAGTCGTTAAAACAAGGTGTTCCCGAATAAAAATGACTATAACGAGTTTGGCGGAGTGAGGATAAAAACGAAAAGGAATGAGCAAGACGAAAAGATGATAAAGCGGGTCTATAGAGCTAGATTTTGTAGGCCCGGCAAACGACGCGCCGCCGGGCTGCGAGAGGTGATACCCGGTGGCGCTACGCTGATGGGGCCTACAGGTTAGTTCAGCGTGTTCGCAATCGCGTTATACATCAGCGACGCTTCCAGCGGCTGAGCGCTGAACGACGGCTCGGCCTTCGGCCACGCAGACCACTGAACGATCACCAGTTTTTGCTGCGGGTTAACGACAATAACCTGACCAAAAATACCCAACGCCCACATCGTATCCTGGCTCGACAGGCCCTCTTTCGGACTGACGTCTTTGGCATTTGCCGGCACGCTGTTGTTCCACCACTGGTAGCCGTACATGCCGTCCGGATGCGCTGCCGATACGGATTTCTCTGCGGTATTCCAGGTTCGGGCATCTTTTACCCAGTTGTCCGGCAGGGTTTTCGTACCGTCCGGCAGCACGCCGTTGTTCATGATAAACAGGCCGAATTTACCCCAGTCTTCCAGCGTGGCGTTGAAACCGTGCGCGCCCACGTCGTGTTTGCCCAGTTGATAGCTGTGCCAAACGCCGTCATGCACCATGCCGTACGGCTGCCAGATTTTTTCCTGTAAGTTCTGTGCCAGGGATTTACCGGTCGCTTTCTCGAGCGTATCGCCAAGCAGCCACGCGCCACCGGACGAGTACGACCAGGCCGCGCCCGGCTTAGCGTAAGCGGTACGTTTCGGGTCTTTCACCAGCGCATTCACACAGGCGTAGGTGTCTTTGTTGGCTTCACATTGCGTCAGCTTCGCAAAGTCAGATTCCGGGTTAGTGTAATCCTCATTCCACGTCACGCCGGAAGTGTGCTGCATCAGCTGACGCACCGTGACGTGCTCCCAGGCTGTGCCTTTGACGTCGGGGTTGTACTTGACGATTTCATCATCCAGTGAGGCGATTTTGCCCTCTTTAACCGCGATCCCGACCAGCGTCGACACCACGGATTTCCCGACTGATCGCGAGGTCCACATCGTGGTTGGTGTGTTGCCGTGGCTGTAATACTGGTAGGCGATTTTGCCGTCCTTGATGACCATCATCCCGGTCACGTCATTACGTTTGATGTAATCCTGTAAACCGTAGCGCTGGCCCTGATATTGGTAGGTTGCGGCGCTCAGGGAACGCGTCATCACCGGAATCGGCTGCGCGTGTCCTGCTTTGAAGACATCTCCGGCGTAGGAGCGATAGTCGTTACGAAAGCCGATTACACGCTGCTGCTGGCTCCAGGTCAGCATGTCTTTCACGTCAGGCAGTTTGGCATCGACCGGAGCCGGGCAGGTGGTCAGCTGCGCCACGCCGCAGTCGTTCGCGGCCTGAGCCGCACCGGCCTGCAGCGAAACGCCGAGGCAAAGTGCGAGGAAACAGAGAGAAGTGTTCATCTTGCGCATAATCGTACCTTTCATCCTTTAGAATTATGAGATGTCAGGCATTACTTTAGGCGAGAGTTGTCGGGGCGCGCAGTCAGTGTGCGGGGGAAAAACCCCCGCTATGACCGAAAATGAGGTTACAGGCCCAATGCGCTGAGGCCCGGATGATCGTCCGGACGTCGGCCCTGAGGCCAGTGAAACAGGCGGTCTTCTTCGGCAATCGGCAGGTCGTTAATGCAGGCGAAACGCTTGTTCATCAGGCCGTTGTCGTCAAATTCCCAGTTTTCATTACCGTAGGATCGAAACCATTTTCCGTTCTCGTCGTGCCATTCGTAGGCGAAACGCACGGCGATGCGATTGTCGGTATAGGCCCAAAGCTCTTTGATCAGCCGATATTCCTGCTCTTTGCGCCACTTGTTATCGAGGAAGGTGACGATGGCATCGCGGCCGTCGATAAACTCGCTGCGGTTACGCCAGCTGCTGTCGGGGGTGTAGGCCAGCGCGACTTTATCCGGGTTACGGCTGTTCCAGCCATCTTCGGCGGACCGCACCTTGTGGATGGCGCTTTCCAGGGTAAACGGGGGTAGCGGGGGGCGTGGTTCACTCATCATTCACTCCTGCGGGATCGTGTTCTCCACATCCTGGCACATATTCGCCTGAACGAAACCGGGAAGTTTGACCTTCCCGGTGAACATCGACTCAATGATGAGATTTTTTCAGCGGCGATTCTTTCAGGAACCACGACAGCGCAAACGCCAGCACCATAATGCACGCCGCCATCATGAAGGCTGCGTGAATGGCGGCCCCGAAGGCATCGAGATAATCGGTGCGGATAGCCACCGGCAGGTGATGAACGGCCACCGGATTCATTCCGCGAGGGATTTCCGCCCCCTCCGGCAGCAAGCGAGTCAGATTCGATTGCAGTACATGGGTAAAGATCGCGCCAAACAGCGCCACGCCAATGGAACCGCCAATCGAACGGAAGAGCGTCACGCCGGAGGTCGCCACGCCGTACAGATTCGGCGCTACGGAGTTCTGAACCGCCAGCACCAGCACCTGCATGACCAGACCGAGGCCCATGCCCAGCACGCCGGTAAACAGATACAGATGCCAGGTTGGCGAATCGATAGTGATCCGCGTCAGCAGCAACATCCCGATGAAACCAAGCAGTGTCCCGGCGATGGGGAACAGGCGGTATTTACCGGTGCGGCTGATTAAGCGTCCGCTGATAATCGAGGTTAGCAGCAGGCCGCCCATCAGCGGGATCAGCTGTAGTCCGGCCTCGGTTGGGGTCGCACTTTTCACCACCTGTAAATAGAGCGGCAGGAAGGTCACCGAACCAAACAGCGACATCCCAATGATAAAGCCAATCAGGCTGCACAACAGGAAGCTACGGTCGCGGAACAGCGACAGCGGAATAATCGGCTCGAACGCTAAACGCTCCTCATAGATAAACCCGGCAATGCCCACCAGGCCAAACGCCAGAATGCACCACAGCTGCGGGTCACTCCATTCGCGCACAGTCCCGCCTTCGGTGGTGAACAGCGTGATGCACAGCAGCGCCATGCTGAGATACAGCGCGCCGAGCCAGTCAATCTGATGCTCGCTGCGTTTGTTGGTGCTGTGGAATACCGTGCCGATCACCAGCAGGGCGAACAGCCCCAGCGGGAGGTTGATGTAGAAAATCCAGCGCCATGAGGTGTGCTGTACGATGAAGCCGCCGATCAGCGGACCGATCACCGTCGCAAGACCGAAGACCCCGCCGAACAGGCCCTGGTAGCGTCCACGGTCGGCAGGCGGGATAACGTCCGCCACTGCCGCCATGCTGATCACCATCAAGCCGCCGCCGCCCAGACCTTGCAGGGCGCGCATCAGCACCAGCTGTGTCATGTTCTGCGCCAGGCCGCACAGCGCGGAGCCGACGAGGAACAACACGATGGCGATTTGAAGCACCCGTTTGCGGCCAAACAGGTCACCAAATTTGCCGTACAGCGGCACCACGATAGTGGATGTCAGAATGTAGGCGGTAACCACCCACGACAGCTTATCGAGGCCGCCGAGTTCGCCCACGATAGTGGGCAACGCCGTGGAGACGATGGTCTGATCCAGCGCTGACAGTAGCATCACCAGTAACAGCGCGCTGAACAACAGGCGGATAGACTTCACGCCAGTGGCCGGAACGTGCTGCGATTGAGTCGGCGTTTGAGACTCCATAAACATGCTCACTTGAAATTAATTAAATACCTAATTAATATTTATGTAAGTTATGGTTTAGGTCAAGGGATAGCCCGCAAATGAAAGCACAGAATGGCAAAGATAATTCCGAGAAACCGCGCCGCCCGGGGCGTCCGCGTGGAAAGCAGGCCGGAACCGACAATCGCGAGCAGTTAATGGATATCGCGCTGACGCTGTTTGCCCAGCAAGGGATCGCCCGGGTGTCTCTCAACGCCATCGCCAAAGAAGGCGGCGTGACCCCGGCGATGCTGCATTACTATTTCACTTCCCGCGAGGCGCTTATCGATCAGATCCTCGAGGAGCGTTTTATGCCGCTGCGCAACCGCATCAGCAGCGCGTTCGTGGAACATTCTGACGACCCGGTCATGGCCTTAACCATCATGGTACGGGTGCTGGCGGAACTGGCGGAGCAACATGCGTGGTTTGCGCCGTTGTGGATGCAGGAGATGATTGGCGAAATGCCGATCCTGCGTCAGCACATGCAGGCGCGTTTCGGCGAAGATAAACACCAAAAGCTGCTGAGCACTGTGGCGCAATGGCAGGAAACGGGCAAGCTCAACCGTGATCTCGCCCCGGAGTTGCTGATAACGACGCTGATAAGCCTGGTGCTGGTGCCTTTTTCTCGCCTGCGGACCGACGAACGAATGAAAAGCGTTTCCCCCGACGTTATCGTGCGTCATGCACTGGCGATAATGGGCCAGGGGATTGGCGGTTAAAGGGCTTTGGTCAGGTAGTGGCGCTGCATTCCCTGATGAGGGAAGTCCTTGATACTGCTGTGCAAGGTAAAACCGCATTTCTGATAAAACGGCAGCGCCTGGAAGCTGGCGGTATCCACCAACATATGGCGGCAGCCCCATTCGCGGATGCGGCTTTCGGCTCCACGAATCAGTTCACTGCCGAGTCCTTTGCCGCGCGCGGCGTCGCTAACCCATAAAAAGTCGATGCACAGCCAGTCACCTTTACGTTTGCCAATCAGCCCGCCGAGCATATTTCCGCTCTCATCCCGAGCGTAAACGCCCAGTTCGTACCAGTCTTTGGTATCAAGAAACTGGCTATTAAAAGCGCGTAATCCGGTGAGTAATGCTTCCTGGTCTTGCTGAGTAACGTTCTCGGTGATCTCAATTTGCATGGACTGTCTCCGCATTTATCCCATAAACCCGCCTCATTATTGGGTCTGGTAAATAACTTCTCAATCACTAATAACAGGGGGCAGCGTCGGCCTGCTTTTTGTCCTGTGCTATCATCCAGGGCAACGAAATCAGGTTGTTGAGGAAACGATGGGCTCGACCAGGAAAGGGATGCTGAACGTACTGATAGCCGCCGTGCTGTGGGGAAGTTCCGGAGTTTGCGCACAGTACATCATGGAGCAGAGCCAGATGTCGTCGCAGTTTTTAACCATGGTGCGCCTGCTGTTTGCGGGATTCATTCTGCTGATGCTGGCCTTCGTGCATGGCGATAACATTTTTCGCATTCTGAAGCACCGCCAAGATGCGCTGAGTCTGCTGCTGTTTTCGCTGGTGGGCGCGCTGACGGTGCAGCTCACCTTCCTGATGACCATCGAAAAATCCAATGCCGCCACGGCAACCGTGCTTCAGTTCCTGTCGCCAACCATCATCGTGGCGTGGTTTGCCATTGCGCGCAAATCGCGGCCCGGCGCGCTGGTGTTTGCCGCCATTCTGACCTCGCTGTTTGGCACCTTTTTGCTGGTCACTCACGGCAATCCGACGTCGCTCTCGGTCTCGCCTGCGGCGGTGTTCTGGGGAATTGCTTCGGCCTTCGCCGCCGCGTTCTATACCACTTATCCTTCCACGCTGATTGCGCGCTACGGCACGCTGCCGATCGTTGGCTGGAGCATGCTGTTGGGCGGCGCATTTTTGCTGCCGTTCTACGCCGGGGAAGGGCTCCATTTCGTGATTAGCGGTAATCTGCTGCTGGCGTTTTTCTATCTGGTGGTGATCGGGACATCGCTGACGTTCAGCCTGTATTTAAAGGGCGCGCAGATGATTGGCGGCCCTAAGGCCAGCATTCTGAGCTGCGCTGAACCGTTGAGTAGCGCGCTGTTGTCGGTGCTGCTGCTGGGCGTCAGCTTTGCGCTGCCGGACTGGCTGGGCACGCTGCTCATTCTCTCCTCGGTGGTGCTGATTTCGCTCGATTCACGCCGTCACGCACGGCTGGGATAACGCTGAGCTGTCAATCATGCGTTTGCGCGATAAAATGCATAATTGACTGATTTAATAATATTTTCTGGCCGCCAGGTTTGCGCAATCAGCGGCCTGAACTTATAGTTAAAGGTAATGAATTTTGCAACAGAAGGGATCTATGATGAAAGCTGTGCCAATTCTCTGTTTGCTGGCCTGTCTGAGCGTCCCAGCCGCCTATGCCGACTCCCCGCTGAAAGGGTTGCAGTTTGAGCAGCAAAAGCTGCAGGTGATGAAAGACGTCAAAAAAACCTGTACGCCAGACCCCAGTATGAGCGAAACCGACTTCGCCAATAAAATTCTCGCTAACGAAGACAACAAGCGCCACGTGCGTGATGCGACGCTGGCGATGGAGCGCAGTAACCAGAAAAATTACTGGGACGCTATCGGGCAGATTCAGTGCCCGGACATGTGATCCGGGCAGGCAGGATTACTTCATTCGTACTTTTGTCGCCACCAGCAGCGCGGTAAGCAGCATTAGGGTGCCGGATAACATCAGCGGTGACAGCAGACCGAAATGGTCCAGCGCCACGCCGCCGATGGCGGCACCGCAGGTATTGGCTAACTGAATCACCGCCACTTGAATCGACCCGGCTTTTTCGGCCTGGTCAGACAGCGAGCGGGTGATCCACGTTGACCAGCCGACCGGTACCAGCGCAAAGGCAAATCCCCAGATAACCGCCACCGACGCGGCCACCATTTTCTCGCTTCCCCACAGGATAAGCACCGCGGCGCTAATCGCGAGGACCAACGGCGCGCAGGCCAGGGCCATTTTCACCGAGCGCTTGAGGATAACTGCCGACAGCGAGGTGCCAACGAAACTGGCAATCCCGAAGCTCAGCAGAACTAACGTCAGGCCGTCGACATCAAAGCCAGCAAGATTCATAAATACCGGGCGAATGTAGGTAAAGAACGCAAACTGGCCGGCAAAAGCCATGAAAATCGCGGTCATCCCCGCCAGCACGCCGGGGCGTTTTAACAGTCCGAACATGTTTGCTTTCGGTCCGGTTTCACCGGGCAGCGCAGGCAGCGCCTTCCAGACCCACACCACGCACAGCAGGCCCATTATTGCCGCGCCGTTAAAGACGTTGCGCCAACCGATAATGCCGCCTAAAAAGCTACCGAGCGGGGCGGCAATCACCAGCGCGATGGAGACCGCGCCAAAAATCACCGACAACGCTTTCGGCACCAGCCGCGCGGGTACCAGACGCATGGTGAGCGACGCAGACATCGCCCAAAAGCCGCCGAGTGCCAAGCCCAGACAGGCGCGACCGAGCAGTAACAGGCTGAAGCTGGAGGCAAATGACACCAGCAGGCAGGAGAGCGTCAACAGGACGGAGAACAGGATGACGATGTAGCGGCGGTCGGTGCGGCCAATCACGTGGGTGACGAACAGGCTGGCGAACATCGCCACAAACGCAGTGGTGGTCACCGATTGCCCGGCGACGCCTTCGGTAATACCGAGCTCTTGCGCCATCGGCGTCAGCAGGCTAACCGGCAGAAATTCAACGGTAATCAGGCAGGCAACGCAAAACGCCACGGCAAAAACCGCAGACCAGTTCGGACGCGTTAGCGTCTCACTGCGGGCAATATTTTCAGTACATTCGCTCATGGGGAACCTGCGCATATTCGGTGAGAAAGTTGCGCAGTGTAACATTTTGTTTGTGACGTATTTAACGTTTTGGCAACTATAGCGGCTTTCCCCTCTTTCCTCCCTCTCCCCAAAGGGGCGAGGGAGGAAGGAGGGGAAATTATTGCACCGATCGGTCCCCTCTCCCTGAGGGAGAGGGTTAGGGTGAGGGGGAAATTACGGCTGCGGAGGTGAAACAGGCACTGGCGCAGCTTCCGTCGGGGCTGGCACGACAGGCTGCGCCGTACTCACTTCGCCATTGCTCATTGTCTGCGTCACTTCCTGTTTTGACATATTCACCGCGTGCAGCTGCGCGTTGACCGTCGGTTTTAACGGCGCGTTAGCCTGCACGCTGCCGCTGGCACGCAGCTGAAGATTGCCGTCGCCGCCAATCGGCAAGACCGGCCAGCCCCACTGCTGCAGAAGATCCAGCGGTACGCCGCGACCGTTCAGGTTGATCGCCGTTTGACGCTGCGGCAGCTGAGAAACGGCCCCACTTGCTTCAATTATTCCTTTCTCTGTAAACGCGCTCAGTTCGGTGATATTCACCGTCGAGCCATTCGCCGCCAGCTTCAGAGAAGGGCGACGCACGTCCACGCGATTAAAGGTCGCAGCCGCTGCATTGAGCGCCGCATGACCGCCCCACACGCCCCAGCTGCCGTTTTTCGCCACCTGCAGATTATCGCCGTAGCCGTCCAGGGATGTGATTTGCCACGGGAACGCCGGGTCGATGTCGATAACCAGGTTCCGACTGGCGGTGAATTTACTCAGCGTGACGCTTTGTAGCCAGGCTGGCAGCGGGTCCATCCACAGCTGTTTCCAGTTCTCCGGCAGCGTGTATTCCAGCCCCGCGATGGCGGTGTCGTCGAGCACCAGCGCGTTGCCGTTGCGTAACCAGTTGCCGGAGGTGCGCACCATTCCGCCTTCCCATCGCGAGGTAAACTGGCGCAGCGCCACGCCCTGCGGGGAAAACGCAGCGTTAAAAATAGGGTCGATAAGGTGCAGCGAGCCATAAATAAATTCGTCGGCATTCATCGACAGGCGCCCGCCGTCGCTGTTCCAGCCGCCGTGACTCAAGGTGAGATTGCGTAGACTGAGGTCCAGATCGGCAATCGCCCAGTCCGGACCCTGTAGCCGTGCGTCGGTCACTTCCAGCGAGCCGATAGTGAGTGACGGCACGGTGGTCAGCGGCGCGAAGAAATCGGCCAGTGATTTATCGCTCTGCATGCGGATGTCGGTCAGGCGCAGGCTGTTGACCTGCCAGCTGCCGTCGGCGTTACGTTTGGCGTTGCCGGTCAGGGAGCCACGTGCGATATCGGCGCCCAGAGTGCTGAGCGTCACCACGCCGTTATCGATATTACCCTGCACCAGGACGTTGGTCGCGGGCAGGTCATTGAGGGTCATCGAACCCGCGCTCATCTGAATTTGCGCCTGCTTCCCGAGCACGTTGCCCGCTTCCGGCACCCACGGCGACACGCCGCCGGTCACGCGCTGGGCACTGAGATCCCAGTTGGTTTCTGGGCTGTTAAACGCCATATTGCTGAGCTGTAGCGTATCGGCTTCAAATGGGAACGGCGCGGCGGATGGCGACAGATTCAGGGTCCCATCTTGCAGAGTAATAGTGTCTGCATGCAGCGGGTCGGTGAGCTGACGACTGCTCAGCCCAATATCAACCGCCTTGGCGACCAGCGTGGCGGGTTTACCGTCGCGGCCAAAGGTGACGTTTTTGAGCAAGATGTGTGAGGGAGAAGAAAAACGATGGTCCATCGCGTCGAAAGCGATGTGGTATTGGGTGTTACTGGAAATCCAGCCGCTGACTTCGCGCGCGCCCCAGCGCGTTTGCAGCAAAAAGTAAAACGCCAGCGCGACCAGCAGCAGCGCAATAAGCAGCCAGAGCAACAGCTTCCCGATAAATTTCATCGTCTTCCATCCAGTGAAGGGCACATAAAGGAGTTATGCACGATTTGTGCGCAATCCTCAAGGATGGATTCGTTT
>Ga0160433_100752_pt1 | contig 11934 bp, 9 predicted proteins | sample HID1972K_E0MG_FD_108235 | JGI IMG/M metagenome (GOLD analysis project Ga0160433, IMG submission 108235) | Enriched pill bug-associated microbial communities from UW Madison campus, WI, USA - HID1972K_E0 MG | ecosystem: Host-associated > Arthropoda: Insects > Digestive system > Unclassified ... | reverse complement strand
CTGAGATAATACCCGTCGAACCTGATCCGGATAACGCCGGCGAAGGGATTTGGGGCTCACTCAAAATCCTTTGCCACCCCTTAATTTGAGGTGCAAAGTGCTTAAAAAATTCCTGCCGTTACTGTTCCTGGCGAGCGCGCCCGTTTTCGCGAAGCCTGTTCTCACCGTTTATACCTACGATTCTTTCTCTGCCGATTGGGGTCCAGGGCCTGCGGTGAAAAAAGCCTTTGAAGCCGACTGCAACTGCGAGCTGAAATACGTGGCGCTGGAAGACGGCGTGTCGTTGCTCAACCGTCTGCGCATGGAAGGCAAAAACAGTAAAGCCGACGTGGTACTGGGGCTCGACAACAATCTGCTCGACGCCGCCACCCAAACCGGGCTGTTCGCCAAAAGCGGGGTACCGACCGCCGGTGTTAACGTACCCGGCGGCTGGAAAAATGACACCTTCGTCCCGTTCGACTACGGCTACTTTGCGTTTGTCTACGACAAGAACAAGCTGAAGAACCCACCGAAAAGCCTGAAAGACCTGGTCGAAAGCCCGCAGAAATGGCGCGTTATCTATGAAGATCCTCGCACCAGTACGCCGGGTCTGGGTCTGCTGCTGTGGATGCAAAAAGTGTACGGCGACAAAGCCCCTGAAGCGTGGCAGAAACTGGCCGCCAAAACCGTCACCGTCACCAAAGGCTGGAGCGAGGCTTACGGCCTGTTCCTGAAAGGCGAAAGCGATCTGGTGCTGAGCTACACCACCTCTCCGGCGTATCACATCATCGAAGAGAAAAAAGATAACTACGCCGCCGCCAATTTTGCCGAAGGTCATTACTTGCAGGTGGAAGTCGCTGCGCGTACCGCGTCGAGTAAACAACCAGAGCTGGCGGAAAAATTCCTGAAATTCATGGTCAGCCCAGGGTTCCAGAAAGCGATCCCGACCGGCAACTGGATGTATCCGGTCACTCAGGTCTCGCTGCCAGATGCCTTTAATGGGCTGGTGAAACCGAAAACCACGCTGGAATACACGCCGCAGCAAGTCGCCTCCGAACGCCAGAACTGGATTGCCTCATGGCAACGCGCCGTCAGCCAATAATCGCCGGCTGGCTGGTGCCAGGCGCGACGGTTGCGACCTTAATGGTGGCCGTCGCGCTGGCCGCGTTTCTGGCCTTATGGTTTAACGCCCCGGCGGCAAGCTGGAGCCATTTCCTGCACGACAGCTATCTGTGGCACGTGGTCAGATTCTCCTTCTGGCAGGCGTTTCTCTCCGCGACGCTGTCGGTCATTCCGGCCATTTTCCTCGCCCGCTCGCTGTATCGACGCCGCTTCCCGGGCCGACAAATCCTGCTTCGCCTGTGCGCAATGACGTTAATCCTGCCGGTCTTAGTGGCGGTGTTTGGCATTCTCAGCGTTTATGGCCGACAGGGCTGGCTGGCCCAGCTGTGGCACGTCTTCGGTTGGGAATGGACATTCTCACCTTACGGCCTGCAGGGCATTCTCCTGGCGCACGTGTTCTTTAATATGCCGATGGCGACGCGTTTGTTGTTGCAGGCGCTGGAGCAAATTCCCGGCGAGCAGCGCCAGCTGGCGGCACAATTGGGGATGCGCGGCTTCACCTTTTTCAGCTTCGTTGAATGGCCGTGGATGCGGCGACAAATTCCGGCGATTGCCGCACTTATCTTCATGTTGTGCTTCGCGAGTTTCGCCACCGTGCTGTCGCTCGGTGGCGGTCCGCAGGCCACCACCATTGAGCTCGCCATCTATCAGGCGCTCAATTTTGATTACGACCCGGGTCGCGCGGCGATGCTGGCGATCGTCCAGATGCTGTGCTGTCTGGGGTTGATGCTGATCAGCCAACGGTTGAGCAAATCGCTGGTGCCGGGAAACACCCAGCACGTCGGCTGGCGCGATCCGGATGACAGGTTGCACAGCCGCGTGAGTGATTTCACGCTGATCGCCCTCGCCCTGCTGCTGCTCCTGCCGCCACTGATGGCGGTGATTGCCGATGGCCTGAACCGCAGCCTGCCGCAGGTGCTGGCACAGCCGGTACTCTGGCAGGCGGTGTGGACCTCGTTGCGCATCGCGGTGGCAGCAGGTTGTCTGTGCATAACGCTGACCTTGATGCTGCTGTGGAGCAGCCGTGAGCTGCACGCCAGAAAGCGCAATCTGGCCGGGCAAGCGCTGGAGCTGAGCGGAATGCTGATCCTCGCCATGCCGGGCATCGTGCTGGCGACGGGCTTCTTTTTACTGCTCAACAATAGTGTGGGCTTGCCGAGCACCGCCGACGGAATTGTGATTTTCACCAATGCGCTGATGGCTATTCCGTACGCCCTGAAGGTGCTGGAAAGCCCGATGCGCGATGCAACCGCCCGCTACAGCCTGCTGTGTCAGTCGCTCGGTATGCAAGGTTTTACCCGTTTTCGGGTGGTGGAGTGGCGCGCGCTGAAGCGCCCCATTGCCCAGGCGCTGGCGTTTGCCTGCGTGCTGTCGATTGGCGATTTTGGCGTAGTGGCGCTGTTTGGCAACGAGGATTTCCGCACCCTGCCGTTCTATCTTTATCAGCAGATTGGCGCCTATCGCAGCCAGGATGGAGCCGTAACCGCTTTTATCCTGCTGCTGCTGTGCTTCCTGCTATTCACTGTCATTGAAAAACTTCCGGGTCGTGATGCTAAAACTGAATGATGTCACCTGGCTTTACGAGCATCTGCCGATGCGTTTTTCCCTCACCGTTAAACAAGGGGAGCACATCGCAGTGCTCGGTCCGAGCGGCGCGGGCAAGAGCACACTGCTGAACCTGATTGCCGGCTTTATCACGCCCGCCAGTGGGACGATTTTTATCGAAAATCAGCCGCATACCCACACGCCGCCCGCAAAACGTCCGGTGTCGATGCTGTTTCAGGAGAACAATCTTTTCAGCCACCTGACGGTGCGGCAGAACATCGGCCTCGGCATGCATCCGGGGCTGAAGCTGAACGCCGCGCAGCAGCATAAGCTGGATGTGATCGCCAGTCAGATGGGGATTGAATCACTGCTGGAAAGGCTGCCGGGCGAGCTGTCAGGCGGTCAACGCCAGCGTGCGGCGCTGGCCCGTTGTCTGGTGCGCGAGCAGCCGGTATTGTTGCTGGATGAACCGTTTTCAGCGCTCGATCCGGCGCTACGTCAGGAAATGCTGCAGTTAGTCAGCGACGTTTGCCGCCGCCAGCAGTTGACGCTGTTAATGGTGTCTCACAGCGTGGAGGATGCGGCGCGTATCGCCTCGCGTTCACTGGTGATTGCCGACGGACGCATTGCCTGGGACGGTGCCACCGAAGCGTTGCTCAGCGGCAACGCCAGCGCATCGCATCTGTTGGGGATCAGCGGCTCACAACCTTCCTGAGAATATCGATATACACCGGCATCAGCGGGTGTTTACACAAAACGTACAGCGATATCAGGGTCAGAACCGACATCACCGGCGTCAGCCATAACAGCCTGCGGCGCGGCAAAAAGCGTGTCAGGCGATCACTACCTGATCGACCCGCGCGCCACAAACGCCAGCCCAGCCACGCCGTCAGCCACAGTACACCTGCTGCCAGTAACAACAACCACTTGAAACTCCCGCTCTGCGCATCGGCAGGAATGTCGATCGCTGCCCCGGCAAGAATACCCGGCAGGAAATAGACCGGCGGCCAGAAGAGGCAGCCGATGATATTAGGAATGATAAATTTGGATACCGGCAGGTCGAGCATCCCGGCGACCATAGGCACCAGCGGGCGCGTCGGGCCGATAAAGCGACCAATTAGAATGGTCATCATGCTGTGCTGATGCAGCGCGTGTTCGGTTTTATCCAGCAACGCTTTGTTCTTTTTCATGAACGACCAGCGGTGCAGCGGCTTTTTAAAACGCCACCCGAGCCAGAAAGAGATCCAGTCCCCGAGCAGGCAGCCGATGATCCCCGCCAGCCACGCCTGCCAGAAATTCACTTCTCCGCTGCCGATCAGTGCTCCCAGCGCCGACATCATAATGGTGCCAGGCAGGATCAACCCCACCAGTGCCAGCGACTCGAGAAATGCGACCATCGCGACCGCAATCAATGAATACATCACCGACTGCGTAATGAAATGTTCCAGCAATGCTTGCATAGAGTACCCGGTAGGAAAGCGAAGCAGGGATTCTCCCGAGGGGCACCCACTTCGTCAAGCCGTCAATTATCTGAATAGTTTACAGGTTATGACCTGTATTCGTGCACAGGGGTTCACTTTTTTCACACATTGTTTACACCTGCACGAAACTCACTGGGGCTGGCACCGGTACATTTTTTGAAAACGCGGGAAAAATAGAGCTGATCTTCGAAGCCCACGTTGCGCCCTACGCTGGCAATCGGCATGCGCGTGGTGCTCAGCAGCAGCTTCGCCTGGCTGATGCGTTGGTCTTCGCGCCAGCTCAGTACGCTGACCCCGAGCTGCTGGCGGAACAGGTGCGACAGGCGCGATGGCGACAGACAAACATGCTGAGCGACGCTGGCAATATCAAAGTGGCTGTCCGCCAGATGATCGCTGATGTATTGGCAGGCGTCGCGCACCCGATGGTCCATCGGCGGGTGCAGCGATTCGTTGATCGCTTCCATACGCCGCAGCAAGAGCTGTTCCAGCAGATTAATCGCCAGTAATTCGGAATACCGCCCAACGCCCTGCCCGGCATCGATTATCTGCCCAAACAGTTCGGCAAACTGCGCCTGGTGCGCCTCGTCTGGGCGATAAAATCCAGTCTGCGCAAACAGCGCGGGCCACGCCAGCCATTCGTGCCAGTAAGCGCGCGGACGGAAGTACACCCACTGGTGATACCACTCGCTGGCATCGGGGTGGCGGCCGTAGTGATGAACTTCGCCGGGCGGAAACAGCACGATATCCCCCGGACGGCACACAAACTGATGTCCCTGATTATCGATAACCCCTTCTCCCCGCACCGTGAGGTTGAGGATATATCCCTTCATGCCGAGCGGCCTGTCCACGAAAAAATCGAGATAGCCTTCAGCCTCAATGGGCGTTAGCCCCGCCACCAAATGGGCGTTAAAAGAGTACCCGGGTAACAGCGGGTCATTCTGGAGTTCAGGCATAAAAATACTCGCTCAGCAGGCTCATCAGGAAATCAATTGTCCATATTGCCAGCGAAGCGAAAAAGGGCGAAATGGCCTGCGAGAATATTTGCACGCCGTCACACTTTGTGATGGCACAGCATTATTGTCCATAAGATTAGCGGTTCCCGCCTGACGTTTTTTCTCCCCGATATCTACTGTTTCACCATGTCTGACATTCTTCATGGAGCAACACGATGGCAATAGCAATTGGCCTCGACTTTGGTAGTGATTCAGTGCGAGCGCTGGCGGTGGAATGTGCCACCGGGAAAGAAATCGCCACCAGCGTGGAATGGTATCCGCGCTGGCAGGAAGGTCGCTACTGCGACGCCCCCAATAATCAGTTCCGCCATCATCCTCTCGACTACATCGAATCGATGGAAACCGCGCTGAAAAGCGTACTGGACGAACTTGGCGCTCGCCGGGCGGAGGTCGTTGGGATCGGCGTAGATAGTACCGGCTCAACCCCGGCCCCGATTGACGCCGACGGCAACGTGCTGGCGTTACGCCCTGAGTTTTCCGATAACCCAAACGCCATGTTTGTGCTGTGGAAAGATCACACCGCCGTAGAAGAAGCCGAAGCCATTACCCGCCTGTGCCACCAGCCAGGCAACGTCGATTACTCGCGCTATATCGGCGGGATTTACTCCAGCGAGTGGTTCTGGGCCAAGATCCTGCATGTGACCCGCGCCGACAGCAGCGTGGCGCAGGCCGCTACCTCCTGGATTGAATTGTGCGACTGGGTGCCAGCCCTGCTTTCCGGCACCACCCGTCCGCAGGATATCCGTCGCGGTCGCTGTAGCGCCGGGCACAAATCCCTGTGGCATGAAAGCTGGAACGGCCTGCCGCCAGCCAGCTTCTTTGATGCACTCGATCCGCTGCTCAATCAGCATCTCGATTACCCGCTGTTTACCGACACCTGGACGGCCGATATTCCGGTGGGCACGCTCAGCGCCGACTGGGCGCAGCGCCTGGGTTTAGCGGAAAGCGTGGTCATTTCCGGCGGCGCGTTTGACTGTCATATGGGTGCCGTCGGTGCCGGTGCACAGCCGAATACGCTGGTCAAAGTTATTGGCACCTCGACCTGCGACATCCTGATTGCCGACAAATCCAGCGTCGGCGACCGCACCGTGCAGGGTATCTGCGGCCAAGTGGACGGCAGCGTGACACCAGACTTCATCGGGATGGAAGCCGGGCAATCTGCCTTCGGTGATATCTATGCCTGGTTTGGCCGCATTCTCGGCTGGCCGCTGGAACAGCTCGCCGCCCAGCATCCTGAACTGAAAGAACAGATCAAAGCCAGCCAGAAACAGCTACTACCTGCGCTGACTGCCGCCTGGGCACAGAAACCGTCTCTTGAGCATCTGCCGGTGGTTCTCGACTGGTTTAACGGCCGACGCACGCCGAATGCGAACCAACGTCTCAAGGGCGTGATTACCGACCTGAATCTGGCGACAGACGCCCCGGCACTGTTCGGCGGCCTGGTTGCCGCCACCGCCTTTGGCGCCCGCGCGATTATGGAGTGCTTCACCTCGCAGGGCATTCCGGTGGACAACGTGATGGCGCTGGGCGGTATTGCCCGTAAAAACGTCGAGATCATGCAGGCCTGCTGCGATGTGCTCAATCGCCCGCTGCAAATCGTCGCCTCTGACCAGTGCTGTGCGCTGGGCGCCGCCATTTTTGCTGCCGTGGCCGCAGGCGTTCACGCCGATATTCCACACGCGCAGCAGCAAATGGCCAGCCGCGTCGAGCACACGCTCGAGCCTCGCCCTGCTCAGGCCCAGCGCTTTGAACAGCTTTATCAGCGCTACCAGCAATGGGCGAAAAGCGCCGAACAACACTATCTCCCTTCTGCGGCCCCGACGGAAAGCAAGCCGGTGGTTCAGGCAGCAATGACTCATTAAGGAAATGAAGATGACGATTTTTAATAACTATGAAGTGTGGTTTGTGATTGGCAGCCAGCATCTGTATGGCCCGGAAACTCTGCGCCAGGTGACGCAGCATGCGGAACACGTCGTTAATGCCCTGAATGCCGAAGCCAAACTGCCGTGCAAGCTGGTGCTGAAACCGCTTGGCACCACGCCGGACGAAATTTCCGCTATCTGTCGTGATGCCAACTACGACGATAAATGCGCCGGCCTGATGGTATGGCTGCACACCTTCTCCCCGGCCAAAATGTGGATCAACGGCCTGACAATCCTCAACAAACCGCTGCTGCAATTCCATACCCAGTTCAACGCGGCCCTGCCGTGGGACAGCATCGACATGGACTTTATGAACCTGAACCAGACCGCGCACGGCGGCCGCGAGTTCGGTTTTATCGGCGCACGTATGCGTCAGCAGCATGGCGTCGTTACCGGTCACTGGCAGGACAAACAGGCGCATGAGCGTATCGGGTCGTGGATGCGTCAGGCGGTATCAAAACAGGATACCCGCCAGCTGAAAGTGGTGCGTTTCGGCGACAACATGCGCGAAGTCGCGGTGACTGACGGCGATAAAGTGGCGGCACAGATTAAATTCGGCTTCTCGGTCAATACCTGGGCGGTGGGCGATTTAGTGCAGGTGGTCAATGAAATCAGCGACGGCGATATCAGTGCGCTGGTCGATGAGTACGAAAGCAGCTATCGCCTGACAGCAGCGGCGCAGGTGCACGGTGATAAACGCCAGAACGTGCTGGATGCCGCGCGAATTGAACTCGGTATGAAGCGCTTCCTGGAACAGGGTGGCTTCCACGCGTTCACCACCACCTTTGAAGATTTGCACGGCCTGAAACAGCTGCCGGGCCTGGCGGTACAGCGTCTGATGCAGCAGGGTTACGGCTTTGCGGGCGAAGGCGACTGGAAAACCGCGGCGCTGCTTCGCATCATGAAAGTGATGTCGACCGGCCTGAATGGCGGCACCTCCTTTATGGAGGATTACACCTACCACTTCGATAACGGCAACGATCTGGTGCTGGGCTCACACATGCTGGAAGTGTGCCCGACGATCGCCACCGCCGAGAAGCCGATCCTCGACGTGCAGCATCTGGGCATTGGGGGCAAAGCCGATCCGGCGCGTCTGATCTTCGATACCAAAACCGGCCCGGCGCTGGTCGCGAGCCTGATCGATCTGGGCGATCGCTTCCGCCTGCTGGTGAACACCATTGAAACGGTCAAGACCCCGCACAACCTGCCGAAATTGCCGGTGGCGAATGCGCTATGGAAAGCCCATCCGGACCTGCAGACCGCGTCCGAAGCATGGATTGTTGCAGGCGGCGCGCACCACACCGTGTTCAGCCATGCGCTGACCCTGGACGACATGCGCCAGTTTGCCGAGCTGCATAACATCGAGCTGACCGTCATCGACAACGATACGCGCCTGCCAGCCTTCAAAGATGCGCTGCGCTGGAACGAAGTCTATTACGGTTCAAAACGCTAAGACGATGCCCGGAGGCACTCCGTTTACCGGGCCTACGCGCGTGTAGGCCCGATAAGCAAAGCGCCATCGGGCAAGGAGCACACCATGTTAGAGCAGTTAAAACAGCAGGTGCTGGACGCCAATCTCCAGCTCCCGCAACACAATCTGGTCACCCTGACCTGGGGCAACGTCAGTGCGGTTGACCGCGAAAAAGGCGTTTTCGTCATCAAACCTTCGGGCGTCGATTACAGCCTGATGACCGCAGACGATATGGTGGTGGTGAGCCTCGCGACGGGTGAAGTGGTTGAAGGCCATAAAAAGCCGTCATCGGATACGCCTACGCACCGCCTGTTGTACCAGGCGTTTCCGACCATCGGCGGCATTGTTCACACCCATTCACGCCACGCCACGATCTGGGCGCAGGCGGGTCAGTCGATCCCGGCGACGGGCACCACTCACGCGGACTATTTCTACGGAGCTATTCCTTGCACCCGTAAAATGACCGACGGCGAAATTAACGGCCAGTACGAATGGGAAACGGGCAACGTTATCGTCGAGACCTTCGAAAAACAGGGGATCGATGCCGCACAAATGCCCGGCGTGCTGGTGCATTCCCACGGGCCGTTTGCCTGGGGAAAAAACGCTGAAGATGCCGTACACAACGCCATCGTGCTAGAAGAAGTCGCTTATATGGGGATTTTCTGTCGCCAGCTCGCGCCACAACTTCCGGATATGCAGCAAACGTTGCTGGATAAACACTACCTGCGCAAGCACGGTGCGAAGGCGTATTACGGGCAGTAACACCTGTATAAAACCACAGCAACTCAAGACAAACCAGGCTATACTCAGGCCTGGTTTTCTATTTGAGTAGAGCGTGTGACGCAGGCGCGAGAAGGTTTTTTATTAACCCGTCACTGGCGGGATACCCCGCAGGGCACGGAAGTGTCGTTTTGGCTGGCAACCGATGACGGTCCGCTGCAAGTGACGCTTGCGCCACAGGATTCAGTGGCGTTTATCCCTGAATCACAACGCGCTCAGACCGAGCGTTTACTTCGCAGCGAGCGCGATGCCCGCCTGGCACCTCTCGCACTGAAAGACTTCCATCGCCAGCCGGTATTCGGCCTTTATTGTCGCTCCCATCGGCAGTTAATGCGGCTGGAAAAGCTGCTCCGTGCCGACGGCATTACCGTGTATGAAGCAGATATCCGCCCGCCAGAGCGCTATCTGATGGAGCGCTTCATTACTGCGCCCGTTTGGGTCGAAGGTGAAATCCAGGGCAATGCGCTGATTAACGCGCGTCTGAAGCCCAGCCCGCACTATCGTCCACCGCTGAAATGGGTATCGCTGGATATCGAAACCACGCGTCACGGCGAGCTTTATTGCATTGGCCTTGAGGGCTGCGGTCAGCGCGTGGTGTACATGCTGGGGCCGGAAAATGGCGATCCTACGCAGCTCGATTTTCGGCTGGAATATGTCGCCAGCCGCCCGCAGTTGCTCGAGAAGCTGAACGCCTGGTTTGCCGAACACGATCCGGATGTGATCATCGGCTGGAACCTGGTGCAGTTTGACCTCAAAGTTCTGCAAAAACATGCCGAACGTTACCGAATCCCGCTGACGCTTGGGCGTGGAAATGTTGAGATCGACTGGCGCGAGCACGGTTTTAAAAACGGTGTATTTTTCGCCCAAGCCAACGGCCGTTTGATTATCGACGGCATCGAAGCGCTGAAATCCGCCTTCTGGAATTTCCCGTCGTTTTCACTGGAGTCCGTATCGCGAGAGCTACTTGGGGAAGGCAAGTCCATCGATAATCCGTGGGACAGGATGGACGAAATTAACCGCCGTTTTGCTGAAGATAAACCCGCACTGGCGAAATACAACCTTAAAGACTGCGAGCTGGTGACGCGCATTTTCCACAAAACGGAGATTATGCCGTTTTTACTCGAACGCGCGACGGTCAACGGCCTGCCCGCCGATCGTCATGGTGGCTCGGTGGCGGCGTTTGGGCATCTCTATTTCCCACGCATGCATCGGCTGGGCTACGTGGCACCCAATCTTGGCGAAGTGCCGCCGCAGGCCAGCCCCGGCGGATACGTGATGGATTCCCGCCCCGGGCTTTACGATTCGGTGCTGGTACTCGATTACAAAAGCCTTTACCCGTCGATTATCCGCACCTTCCTGATTGACCCTGTCGGCCTGGTCGAAGGCATGGCGCAGCCGGATGCCGAACACAGCACTGAGGGTTTTCTCGGCGCGTGGTTCTCCCGCACGCAGAATTGCCTGCCGGATATCGTCGGGCAAATCTGGAACGGGCGCGACGAGGCCAAATTGCAGGGTAATAAACCACTCTCCCAGGCGCTAAAAATCATCATGAACGCCTTTTATGGCGTGCTCGGCACCAGCGCCTGTCGCTTTTTCGATCCACGCCTCGCCTCGTCGATCACCATGCGTGGCCATGCGATCATGCGTAAGACCAAAGCGTTGGTTGAATCGCAGGGTTACGATGTGATTTACGGCGATACGGATTCCACTTTTGTGTGGCTGAAACGCGCGCACAGCGAGGAAGATGCGGCACAAATTGGTCGTGATCTGGTGAAATTCGTCAACGAATGGTGGTCCGCAGAACTGCAGAAACAGGGGCTGACCAGCGCGATGGAGCTGGAGTTCGAAACCCATTTTTGCCGCTTCCTGATGCCCACCATTCGCGGCACCGAGACAGGCAGTAAAAAGCGTTATGCCGGTATGATCCAAATTGGCGATGAGCAGAAGATGGTGTTTAAGGGGCTGGAAACGGTGCGAACCGACTGGACGCCGCTGGCGCAACAGTTTCAGCAAACGCTGTATCTACGCATATTCCGCAACGAGCCGTACCAGGATTTCATTCGTGAAACCATTGATAAGCTGATGGCCGGGGAGTATGACGACAGGCTGGTCTATCGCAAACAGCTCAGGCGCCCGTTGGCAGAATATCAACGCAACATTCCGCCGCATGTCCGTGCCGCGCGGCTTGCCGATGAACATAACGCCAGGCTTGGTCGCCCTTTACAATACCAATCTCGTGGCAGCATTAAATATGTCTGGACCACCAGCGGCCCGGAACCCGTGGCGTATCAGCAGTCACCGCTGGATTACGAACACTATCTGACAAAACAGTTAGAACCCATCGCCGATGGAATTTTGCCCTTTGTTCATGACGATTTTGCTACACTACTGACAGGACAACTGGGGCTATTTTGACAGGTGACTAACACCCTGGCTTCCAGTACCATAGCGCCCTTTCCATTCCTGGACCCCAATTTTGACTCTCCGTGGTTATTTCTGCGGAGGACAATTATTGCCTGCAATTGAAGATATAGAGCCCAAATTATATGCCTTTTACACTTGGTCAACGCTGGATCAGCGATACAGAAAGCGAGTTAGGATTAGGGACAGTCGTAGCGCTG
>Ga0160433_100748_pt1 | contig 12031 bp, 5 predicted proteins | sample HID1972K_E0MG_FD_108235 | JGI IMG/M metagenome (GOLD analysis project Ga0160433, IMG submission 108235) | Enriched pill bug-associated microbial communities from UW Madison campus, WI, USA - HID1972K_E0 MG | ecosystem: Host-associated > Arthropoda: Insects > Digestive system > Unclassified ... | reverse complement strand
GAGCATTCAAGCCCTCCAAGCCATAGAATTTTTTTGTATAGGCATTGAATTTTGGTTTCAACATCCATAACCAGTCTGTAAATACGGCCGTTTCTTCCAATAGATTAGCTGTATATCCAGGCCAGTAACTAAGCTGCGTATTCAAGTCATTATGAAAATCCCCTTTCCATGGCGGAATCCCACCATCATCCGCTGTCCAGACTGCTTGTAAAGTAATAGGCGGAGCACCCTTTCTGGAAGCTGCCCCGAACTTGTACATTTCCAAATAATATTGCTTTTCAAGTTGCTCATCCGGCAAGTTTAGCTTAGAACGGTTCCAATAAGATTTCCACCACTTCAAGTGTTCTCTGTAATCTTTATCGTATCCCTTCTTCAAACTATTCGATACCAAGTCTTCAATATCCAGCGGGGAAGAATAAGGCGTATTGGTTGATGTTACACTAAACACAGCATCGTAAATTCCTTTCCCTTGCATTTTCCAAGCCAGCGCAATTTCATAACTAAAATCACCATACCCTGGTTGTTTCCAGGTAATCAGATGATCCTTACGCTCTAATTTTCCTTCTGCATAACCCAACTTATCAAGACCGACTCCCCCATAACCAACACCCTTGATTTCATCTCCACTATAGTTAGGAGCATCTATTACAGAGATCAGTTCTTCAGGAAGATTTTCAAACCTTATCCTACCAATAGGTTTTCCTGCGTGGATAAAAATCTGCGCACGAACACCGCTATCCCATTGTATAGAACAGCTAGCACTATCAAGGCTAAGCGCTACCTTTTGAACTTCTCCCAATTTGTTCATATCAAACTCAATAGCCCCTGCAGGAATCTTGGTAGGTCCCGGATCATTCGAGTAAGGAGCATCTATCAACTTCCAGATGGGTTCCATATCTTTTTTATTGACAACCTGATCGTAAAGAAATCCAAAATTAAAATTCGGACTATCAAATTCCGGTGTATTTCTTAAATCCCATAAATCTGCCCTGTCAAGCCCAACACGCAACCTTCCGTCCTTTTCCCATACCAAAGCACCTAAGATTCCATTACCTAAAGGCATCGCTTCATCCCATCGATCTGCAAGTTTATCAAACACCAAATTATGTTGAGTTTTCACTTGCGCTTGAACAAGTGTAGACGCAAAAGCGAATACACAAACGAGCAACAAACAGCTTTTAATCTTTTCTATCATAATTGATTTAATAAAAAAATAACACATCAGTTCCAAAGGTTTGTGAACCTAGCCTAAATTGATGTGCAAATAAATAGTTTCAATAATTGTGTTAAGCGAATTTACGTTCACAATATAACTGATGAAATAGAGTATTACATTAATCTAATGGATTATCCTACGGATTACATTAGAATCTCTAATTATTTAATAACATCTTGCGCTAATTCTCATATCAATGTTATTTTTTAAGAAAGCATTCAATTGTTTGACTTCCCATTTCCAAGTGAATCTTTGCGCTCAAATGTCCGGATTCAAGGGAAAGCACTTTTAGAAACTCATCATTAGCTTGGCTATATTGCTCTAATCCTAGATACCCTAGACCTCGTATAAAATGGCAATGAATTTTATTCCTTAAATCCAAGTCATCATCAAAAACCAAAAGATTGGGTAGTGAGACAGCAAAATAATCCATTTTAATGGAATTATGAAGGTGCAAAGCACCGAAATCAATTAATTTTTTAAAGACCCTATTTGACTTTTCTACATTCCCTAAGTTTCTCCAAGCCAACCCTTGATAAAAAATTTTATCAGGTTGAGCATCATTATAAAAAAGAGCAGCCTGTGGCTCATCCATTCCCCTGGATGCCTTCAAATAACAGATTTCTGATTCCTTCTTTTCGTTCAAACCATTATAGGCGCAACCTAACCAATAAAACACATCATTCTCTTGAGCATTATACAGTTTTCCTTCCCCTAAACTATGAGGATAAACCTGGGCCTTTTCCAAAAGATTAATAGCTTCTTGATATGCTTCCTTTTCAATCTCAATTCTTGCAAGTTGAACAAGACAAGTTACATATAATCCAGATACCTTTCCCTCTCCACCTTCCCATGGGTGAAACTTCCTACTCATTATTAAATCCAAAGCTTCTTTATAATTCCCTAAAAAGGCCTGAATTTCGACCATCTCTAAATAAACATCATCACGTTGTTTAGCAGTGTCCCAATACTTTTCTAAAAACACTAAACGCTGTTCAGGGCTAACATTTAATCGTTTATACAGTTGGTTAAGCTCCATACAAATCCGATCATCTGTAGGATCCAAATCAAAGGCCTTTTCAAAATATTGAAGGGATTGTTCTACATCGTCAAGCTTATTAAAAGAAGCAATTCCTAAATTCCTTAAAACAGTTGGAAACGTATCATCTAATTTAGACGAAAGTTCCCATAGCTCAATAGCTTCTTCATACTGGCGTTTATCATAAAATAGATTACCCAAATAATAAGGAGCTTTAGGATCAGCTGGATTAATATTCAATGCAAATTTTAAAATATTAATTTCTTCCAAACGGTTTGGAAAACAAAGGTAAGGATCTGCTGACTCAGTCTTTTCCAAATAATTAAATGCTTGTTGATGATTCCCTAATTGATGACTAAAGTACCCTAGATAATAAAACACTAAAGGATTATTTCCTTTTATGAGATGTGACAGTAATTCAATTGCTTCCGAAAATAGCCCTAGTTGTGCATAGTCTAAAGAATAGCCGAGAAAACTCTGATCATTACTTCTAGAAAGCTTAATTAATGCTTTAATATCTTCATTGGCTTCAACATGCTTTTCTTGAGCCTTTAAAATAATAATACGCTCAAAAAGAGCAGATAAATTAAAACCATCACGCTTCAAAGCATGGTTCGTAGTTTCTATAGCATCTGCCAACCTACCAAGCTTACGATAAGCTGCTGACTTCAAAACATAAGCCTTACTATTATTCGCATTGTTATCAATAGCAATTTCGATATGTTGTAAAGCAAGCTCATAATCAGATCGCTGAACATCAATCTGCGCTAAATTAAAATAGGCACTATGCTTCCATGCGTGACTCCAAACCGCTTTATAAAATGCATCATAAGCTTCGTCCTGCCTACCCTGATACTTCAAACAAAGACCTAAATTATAGTATGGTTCTCCTTCGTAAGGATTAGGGTTTCTTGCAGTCATCGTTTCAATAGCCTTTCTAAAGAAAGCTTCACTCTTTTTAAACTGCCCCCTCCTTAAATACCACAATCCCAATGCATTATTACAGCGAAGATCTCCCGGCTCTCGTCTCAAAGCCTCTTCATAGTAAGGAACAGGACTATAAGTTGCGTGTCTATACTGTTCCAAATGTTGTCCAGTTAAAAATAACTGTTCAATACTTGTAATCTCCTGAGGATCCAAAGCTTGTTTTGCTGATTCAGGAATCTCATCACTTTTATTTTTTGAAGGCTCATACTTTAATAACTCCTTCCCATCAGGAGAGCGAACAACAAGGATTACATCCTTTTCTAAAAAATCATCTCCAATTTCAATTTCCTTTGTATAAACATGCTCAGGTGAAATTGCGATTAAATCCTTAAAAATAATATGATCAAAGAGACTGAGTTCAAGTTGCAAATCAGATTGAGCAGAAGTTCCAAAAACCTTTATAGACAACAATCCATCATTCATCTTACTAACCGAAACCAATATGTCCTTGCTCGCATTTCTCACCATCCCCAACTCGCGATACGGGAGAAAATACTGAGTAAACGTTTTCTCCTCATTAGGCATCAACCAAGTAAAATCGGGTTGATTATCAGTGAAAACACCTGTCATTAATTCAATATAAGGTCCGTCTTCATCTGTTAGATTTCGATCCCAAGCTAAACCAAAATCTCCATGTCCCCAAGTCCATTGTTTCTTCCCGGGGGAGATATGATGATTAGCGACATGCAACAACCCACTTTCTGAGTCATTTTCATATCCTCCAACAAAATCGTAGTTTGAATTTATTGCCATATAAGACGTTGGTACAGGAATATTCTTATACATCGATATATCAGTCCCAGGCGAATAATCCACCTTATAATAAGTACCTGTAGCAATAGGAAAATCAGAAACATCTCGTTTTCCATGATCAAAGACAGCATTCACATCTGTCGGAAATACAGATTGATAATGATCATTCACTTTGACTGCCGGATTTGCCCACCACAAGAAAGTCTGTGGCAAATTTGTACGATTTAATATTTTAGCTTTCACTTCAATATAAGCCTTATCCGGATATAAAGTAAATCCAGCCATTCCCTTGGTATGAAACATCTGTTCAACCTCATTCACCCAAATGGTTTTACTACCATCACTATTTTCTTCGATCTTATAATCTATTGCGTTAAATGTACTTGGACGATGATGTTGTGGCCAGTTAAACTCAATTCCCCCTGAAACCCATGGGCCTGTAAGTCCCACCAAAGCAGGTTTAATCACTTGATTATAATATACAAAGTGACGATTCTTGATTTTGTCAAAAGCCATCTGAATCCGCCCTCCCAATTCAGGCAAGACCATCATTTTAATAAAATCATTTTCAAGAAATAGCCCTATATATTCTTTATCAACTTTTTCATCAAATATTTTTTCAATTACAGGATTAGGATACACAACGCCACTACTTCCCTGATAAATCCTTTTCTCAAAGAACATAGGATTTTTATTGGGTTCTCCAACTTCATAAGTAGGAATTATTACCTTCTCTTCCCATACCGATACTGACATAGTCTTCATTCAAATTATATTAATGTTTTTCAAAATTCTGTTCAAGCTCTTCCAATGTTTGACCCTTAGTCTCCTTAACTCGAAATACCACAAATAGAAACCCGAAAAAACAGATTACTGCATACAGGTAAAAAGGCCCGAAAGTGCCAAGTACTTTGGCAAGAATTGGAAAAGTAAATACCAATACGAAATATGCCAACCAAAGAGATGTTATAGCCACGGTGGAGGCTGTTGCGCGAATTCTATTTGGAAATATTTCTGAGATAAGCACCCAAGTTACCGGTGCAAGTGAAATTGCATAAGTGCCAATTGCCATCAAAACAAAAATGGAAATCAAATAAGTAGGAAATTGATTCTGAAGTAAAAAGGCTAGAGTTATATAGATAATGGACAAGCCCAGCGATCCAAATAACATCAATGGTTTTCTTCCAAGTTTATCGACCTGCCACATGGCTAGAATTGTGAATACCAAGTTCACTACCCCTATTGAAATTGTTTCAAAGAGTTGCTGGTTCAAATTAGCCCCTACAGACTCAAAAATAGTCGATGTATAATTAAACACGACATTAATACCACATAATTGTTGAAATACAGCCAAAACAATACCGACCAATACAGCAGGGCGTACACTCTTTTCAAAAATAACCTTGAAAGACTGCTTCTTAACACCAACCAATGACCGTTCAATATCAGATAGCGTGGAATTCACAAAAGCTTCAGATCCTATTTTATTTAAAACATCTTTTGCCTTCTCCAGTTTACCAACCTTCATAAGCCATCTTGGACTTTCAGGCAGCCAAAACACACCGATAAAAAATACCAAAGAGGGCACTACGCCCAATCCAAACATCCATCGCCAGGCATCCGGCCCCATATCAGCCAAGAAATAGTTAACCAAATTGGTCACTAATATCCCTATTACCACTGTCAACTGATTAATTGAAACATTGCGTCCCCGAACACTCGCAGGAGAAACCTCTGCTATATATATGGGGCATAACATGGAAGCCATTCCCACTCCTATTCCTGCGGCAAAACGCATACTTATAAATAGAGTTAAGGAAGGAGTCAATGCAATTCCTATTGAAGACACTGCAAATATAATCGCAGCAATCATCAAGCCTGGCCTTCTTCCGTAACGATCAGCAATACCTCCTGCCATTAAGCAGCCAACAATACAACCTAGAGCGAGAGATCCTGTTAAAAATCCTTCCCACCAGGCATCCAATAAAAACTGCTCTCTCAAAAATGGTAATGCCCCAGCAATTACTGCAAAGTCAAAACCAAAAAGATACCCGCCAAGAGCAGAAATAAAAGAAATTCCAATAACATAATTTGTATTAAAAAGTCCTGTTTTTTTAATCATAATTTCAAGTTTGAATTTATAAAGTTAGGTCATTTTATAATGTTAAAAATGGACTAATACTTTGAAAGAATGGATTATTTATACTTTTTTACTACCTTGATAATAAATTTACCATAACCGTATAACAAACTTTATTGTTAATAAAGAACTAAACCAAGATAAAATGCAAACTCGTAAAGAAGATCTAAAAATCCAAGAAGGCTTTTTAGGTCAACGTATGATTGTAGTACCGCCAATAGATCAAACCCAAATTAAACAAAATCCAATTTATCAAAGCTTATTTTTAACAGCTATAGGTTACTATCCAAGAGCTTACCATCATGATAGAAAAAGAGAGACGGGAGCAGGTCAATACATCTTACTATATTGTGTTTCAGGACAAGGTACTGTAATGACAAACGGAAATACATATACACTTAAACCTAATCAATATTTCATATTAGCAAAGAATGAGGGACATCATTACTACACTTCCAAAGACGACCCATGGAGTATTTACTGGGTTCACTTTGATGGAATTATTGCTAATCAGCAGTATGAAAAATTCCAAAATATCTTAAAAGAGAAAAAGTACATTGTACCTTATGCTACTAATAGAATCGATCAATTCAATTTTGTCTATTCAATTATCGAGAATAGTTTCCAATTAGAAGATTTAGAATTGGCTGGTATACTCTTGAACGCATTCTTAGCGTCTTTTCTATACTCGGAAATATTAGATCAAAGCAATGACCAGGAAGATCAAATATCCGAAGCAATTAAATTTATGAAGTTAAATCTAGACAAAAACTTCACCATTGGGGAATTAGCTCGAAAGTCCAATCTATCAGACTCTCGTTATTCAGAAATGATAAAAAAGAAGACAGGTTTTTCACCCATCCTATATTTCAATAATTTAAAAATCAACCAATCGTGTCAATACCTTTATTTTACAGACTTGAGCATAAAAGAAATCTGTAATAAAATTGGCTTCAATGACCCATATTATTTTTCAAGAATATTTAAAAAATCGATGGGTGTCTCTCCTAATACCTATAGAAAACACTATAAACGTAAATAAAGCCGAATACTCACATTGACCGATAAAACTGTGTCCTTGGGATTGATAGCCCTCATAAAAATAACTGTTTTTGATTTTATTTATAACCATTAATGGCAAAACTGCCTAATGGTAGATTTACGGTAGTAGCTTTTAGAATTATCATGTGAAATCACTGTATTATTTTTATCAGTAATAGATGCATGTACAAAAACAGCTTCTGCATCATCGACAACTAAAGGTACGTTCTGTGTATTTGCATCTATTTGTATTTTACTTTTCTCAAGTGGGGTACGTATGCTATACTCAGCAACTTTTTACCTTTTATAAAAGTTGTAGATTGTAAATCAGCTACCAGTTAATTTGTTAAAAGTAAACGGAGGATGTTCTAGATCTGGCATTCCATCCGTCAAGTGGAAGAACATCCAGGAATCTCTGCATCTACTTCTTTATCTCGAATCTTAGATTTGCTTTTAAATCTGTCTTGGTCATATGGTTTAAGAGAATCGACGGCTGTGCATCCTTATAAAAATCATTTCCAGTAATTTCCACATTGGTACAGGCTATAAGATTAAATGCAGGCCGGCTTTTCCCAGTATCCATAAAGCTTGTCTTTTTTATTTTATTGTTGACAAAGATAAGTCCATCAGTACTTCTGGCAGATAATATGGGATCATCATAAACCTTAAACGTATTGTTTTCTATACGAATGTTTTTATGTACATAGTATTTTGGCACCAACTGATGGTTCTGGGGGTTAATATTGATCACATAATTATTGGGCGATGAATTGTAGCCACATTCGATAAATTGGTTATTTCGAATGGTTACATCGGTAACCGGCCCAGATTCGTACCAACCAGAGGCATCATTTTCAATTAAAATAGCATGCATACCAGTGCGATAATAGACATTATCTTCTATAACCACCTTGCGGCGGGAGGTAATTAAATTACCTCGGGATATGGTACCTGCAAACAGTGAATTTTTGATAGTTACCGCTGGAGTCCACGTTACATTTTCAAGTGCATCGCCAACTTTTAATTCTGTAGCAAAAGGCTTTTGCATTTCAACAAGCATTTCTCTCTCAGAAATCAGTCTTGCTGTTCTAACTACACCCTGAGCAAAAATCTGTAACGAAGCAGAACGTAGGTAGGCAACAGTATCTCCTGCCATAAACATCTCAGAACCATACGTTTGATGATGTATAAATCTTAATTTAAGAGAAGTTGGTGATACAATTTCACTCACTTTAAGGTGTGTGCCGTGAACATTTACTGGGTCATCGTGTAAGCCGTTGAAACGACAGTTATTAATTAAGATTTGCCCTTTACAGCCCGAAAAGTGCATTCCATCGGCCGATGAAGCAATTACGCGGCCACTGCCCTTTTCCGGTTCTACATAAACGCTATCGAAACTCAAGTTCTCTGAAAATTGAGATACAATGCCCAAGCCATGCATCGAGTACATACGCAGGTTGCGTAAAGTAATATTTTTAGAGCGATAGTTGAAAGCTCCAACATAATCTCGATAGCGATCTCTCACGGTTAATACATCATTGGGTTTAGCTTCAAACTTTGAAAAGTCGCCGGTAAACTTTACTGTAAGCAGATCAATTTTCTCGGCCTTACTCCTTAAAAACGGATCCCACTTGCTATAAAGCAAAGTACCATCAGCGGGACGTACTAAAACAGCATGAAAATCTCTGGTCAGCCATTTCTCTCCATACCATTCTAATTTATTATCGATAATAGCGAATTTACTATCAGGGTGTATATTAGCAATGACCTCTGTTGGTGTTATCGATTTGATTGTCATTTCAGACATGCCTGGGCGCTCGTAGTTTATCTCGAGATTCTGAATGCTTATATTCTCGGAACTATCCAAAACCCAAGTAATCATTTTGCCATGGAATACAAACAACGATCCGTTGCCTTCTATGGTGATGTTTTTCAATCCTTTTAAAAACAGGCCAACCCTTTGTTTCTTTAGGGGGTATTCAACCTCAGAAGAAGAGTTCGAAATATAATAATGGGTTTCAGTGGCATCTTCTGGCCAAAAATCGTACCTTCCTTTGGGAAAATTCAACACTGATTTAGACTGTCCCCTGGTAGCTTCAATGGCTTTTTTTACGCTTTCGGTAGCATCAGCAAAAGAGCTTGGTGTCGCACCAAACTGTGTAACATCAATTACTTGAGCACTTACTTTCAAGCAGCAACATAATAACAAAATAGCAAGATATTTTTTCATGAAGAGAGTTTAATTTTATATCTATTTTAGTTCTTAAGCATAAATACCGTCTGGTATTGAGGAACTGCTTCAATTCTTTTGAACATAGAGCCCTTACTTTTTATTTCTTCAACCAGGCTTTCAGACACTCCGGTAATTCTATTGTCCCAATCCGTAATGGCTAGTTCAATATCACGTTGTTTTGAAAACCTTTGCAAACCTATCTTCCAGGTGGTACCGTTGAACAGGTTATCGGTAATGTATTGATCATTCTGCATTATTTTACAGGCGTTACCCAAATAGTCAACGTTTAAAATCAATTCGGCTACATTGCTAGGCAGAGTCGATGGCAAACTAACAACAGCGGTTTGTTTGTTTGAACGGCTAATGGATATCTGTGGAACATAGGCCTGTGTCCTTTGCTGATAGGTATCAAATAACCTACTTGCTTGGTTAATTGGTTGTACTTTTTGATTGCTAAAAGCATTTAAATCTTTGGGATAAACCGTCAAATTAAAATCAGTTTGATCAGTCTGCTGCAACGTAATTTTGTTGTTTTCAGTTAATACATCTGCTTCTGTGATTAACAAAGCATCCTGATCTTTTATCTTCATGCGCCAAGCATTTTTTGCTTGTTTACGGGTTAAAAATACAATGGTTATGTTATTGCCATCTGTATCTAAAAAACTCACGTCTGTTTGATTTGTAGATGTTAATTGCACCTCGTTATCTTTTGTCTGGCTTTTCCAGCCTGCAAAGGCCATTGTTTTAATTGTGTTGCTAGCCAAAGCCAATTGAGGCTGCACGCCTTTCAGTTGTTGAAAAAACAAGGTAATATTTTTTCCATTTACCAATCTGGCAAATGGTTGCGCCGTTACATATTTAATTACTGCAGAACCAGCCTTCAAATTAAATGGCAATATGGCTGTCGTTTGGTCTTTAAGCGTAAATTCAGGAAAATTGATCGTCTCATTGGCCAAATTCACCTGCATCGCAACTGTTTTATCAGGCATGGTTACACGTACCTGTGTATTTCCCAAAAACAAAAACCCACGATTTCCTTGTGCTCTCGCAACATACCTTAGGTTTTCAGTATCCAATTCATCACGTACTGGGTTTTCCGGCTCATATACTTGCATTTTAGCCAAATCAGTTCCAAAGTCATTAATAAAGGTATGGAGAATTTTAAGGTATTTATATGATGGCCTAAGTAAACCAAACTCACTTATAGGAGCTTGAAAATCATAACTTTCAGAATAACCAGGTTCCTTTAGTCCAGGGGTTTGCGTACCACCGTGAAACATATAATAGCCGACTAGATTCATACCTCGACCAATCTGATTTTGGAGATGAGCTTCTACCACTTCAGGTTCTATCACAAAACGATTATTGAAAGTCATTTGCCCTCCACAACCTTGTTCACACAAGCCTCGTGGAAATTTATCAACGTCATAAAATACCTTCCCTAACGCATCTGTCATAATCCACTGGTCATTGCCGTATAAAAAATCCTTCGTAGGGCCTCCACCCCCTTTTTCCCAACCTCTATAAGGATAAGATCCTTGCAATGGAATAACTTCCATCTTTTTATCATCAAAAACAGTATTAGCAGTTATTGACCAATATACGGGGTTAATTTGTGCTTGCTGTGCGATTTCTTTAAGTTTGGAAATATGATCTATTTGTCCACTGGCATATTCATTTTCCAACTGCGTGCCGATGATCGGACCTCCTTCGGCAAAATACAAACCTTTAGTCTGTTGACTTATTTGATCAAACAATTTGGTCGACTCTTTTAAATACTCGGGATCGTTACTTCGGTGCCCCTCCATTTTTTGAATCCAATCCGGATAACCTCCGTTCAACTGTTCGCCATGGCTCCAAGGGCCCATGCGCAACCAAACGTACATATTGTGTTTTTGGCAAAGCCTGATGAATCTGTTCAGATCCTTGTTGCCCTTCCAATCCCATACACCTTTTGCAATTTCATGTTCATTCCAAAAAACATAAGTTGCTATAATGGATAAACCACCGTTTTTCATCTTGATGATTTCTCTTTCCCATTCTTGGGGCAACACACGGTTGTAATGCATCTCGCCCATTACCGGGAACCAGGGTTTTCCATCTTTCTCAAAGTATTGACTATTGACCGATAAAACCATACCCTCGGGATTGGTAGCCCTCATCGGGATAGCAGTTCTCTGTTTACTTAGTGCGTTCCCAACATCTATCTTATAAACCTGCGCTCTTAATTGCGACAAAATGAAGCAACATAATATTAAACCAATTATTTTTACTCTAAGCATATCCTATTTATTATTTTGGTTATCGGTTATATACCTTCAACCAGCACGATGTAATTAATAACAGATTAGAGCCATTAAATTTAATGACTCTAATCTGTTGAAAATAAATTATTTATTAAATTCGGTTACATTAATTGTCCATATCTTACTGTCACCATTCGCTGCTGTTACCTCATATTTTAAAGGTTTTGTGGCATCGGTGGGATCACCGAGGGTTGGCGTTCCCTCGATCGCAATAATAGATGCAGCAGTTGATATATTCATATAAAACCAAAGTTTGCTTTGGCTCACTTTATCCCTTTCAGCATCAGTAAATTCATCACTTGTCACGGGCACCGTT
>Ga0160433_100747_pt1 | contig 12077 bp, 15 predicted proteins | sample HID1972K_E0MG_FD_108235 | JGI IMG/M metagenome (GOLD analysis project Ga0160433, IMG submission 108235) | Enriched pill bug-associated microbial communities from UW Madison campus, WI, USA - HID1972K_E0 MG | ecosystem: Host-associated > Arthropoda: Insects > Digestive system > Unclassified ... | reverse complement strand
TGGCCAGAAAGTGTGGGACATGCCGGTGGACAATGTCGCAATCGGCGGGCCGGTGACTTATGAGATCGATGGCGAGCAATATATTGCGGCCAACGTCGGCTGGGGCGGATCGATCGTGGCGGGATTGAGCAAGATCCCCGGCGGTTTCCGGGTGTCGCCGGCGCGGCTGCTGGTCTTCAAGCTGGATGCCAAGGGCGTGAGCCTGCCGCCCATGCCGCCGCCCACCGCCCTGCCCCGTCCGCCCTTCCTGCGCGCCACCGAGGATCAGGTGCGTCTGGGCGCGCAGCTTTACGGCGAGACCTGCGCCCGCTGCCATGGCGAGAATGCGCGCGGCGGCCTCAAAGACCTGCGCTACATGACGCCGGAAACGCGCGCGAACTTCCTCGATATCGTGCTGGAGGGGACTTTGGCGGACCTGGGGATGGCGGGCTTCAAGGATGTGCTGAGCAAGGCGCAAGCCGAGGCGATCCACGCCTATCTGATCGCGCGAGGGAATGAGGACTGGCAGGATGATGCCGTGACGCAGTGATGGGTGGGCTGTTGGGAAGGGTTGTTGGGAGCGCCCCCTAGCGGACATTCCGTAGCCCTCTCCCGTTTGCGGGAGAGGGTTGGGTGAGGGTCTACCTTACAGGCAATGTCACTCGTTCGCCGCCAGATCAGCCCTCATGCCAGCCGCTTGCGGCGCGAAATGACCGATGTGGAGCGGAGTCTCTGGAACGCATTGCGCAATCGGCAGCTTGGCGGCTTCAAGTTCCGTCGGCAGGCGACGCTTGGCCCCTATGTCATCGACTTCCTGTGTATCGAGCGCAAGCTCATCGTGGAATTGGATGGGGGTCAGCACAGTCACGCGGCGGATGCGCGGCGCACGGCATATCTGAAAACACGTGGCTGTCGTGTCATCCGCTTCTGGAACCACGAAGTTGTCGAAAATCTTGACGGCGTTCTGGCGACTATCCTCGCCGGGCTCGACGCGTGAGTGAGTGAGAAGACCCTCACCCAACCCTCTCCCGCTCGCGGGAGAGGGCTATCCTCGTCTGCCCGTTTCTGCATTCGCACTGGCTTCAGGAACCCTACCGCCGCCGGGTCGCGAACCAGATGACATGGCGCGGCCCCTTGCCGTTGTCGCGCGCTTTCACCGCGACTTCCTCGACCGCGAAGCCGGCCGAGCGCAAGCGGCGGGCGAAGGCTTCATCCGGCGCGGCGGACCAGACGGCGAGGATGCCGCCCGGCTTGAGCGCGTTCATGGCTTGGCCAAGGCCGCTGGCCGAGTAGAGGCGATCGTTCGCATCCACGGTGAGGCCGTCCGGGCCATTGTCGACGTCCAGCAGGATCGCGTCATAGCTGCCGCGGCCGGCGGCGATGAGTTCGGCGACGTCGCGCTCGACGAGATGGACGCGCGGATCGTCCAGGCAGCCGGCGGCAAGCTGTGCCATGGGGCCGCGCGCCCAGGCGATGATCTCCGGCACCAGTTCGGCAAGCGTGATCCTGGCGCTCTCATCGAGGACGCCCAGCGCGGCGCGGAGCGTGAAGCCCATGCCATAGCCGCCAATGAGCAGGTGGCGCCCGGTGCGCGCGGGCAGCCGATCCAGCGTCATCAGCGCGAGCGCCTTTTCCGATCCGCTCATCCGGCTGCTCATCAATTCGTTGCGATCGAGCACGATCATGAAGTCCTCACCGCGGCGGAACAGGCGCAACTCCGCGCCGCCGGGCACTTTTGCGGTGCCGATATGTTCGCGAGGCTTCATGGCAGTTCCTTCAAGCGATGGGATCAGGGCGCATGTGGCAGCTTGGCGTGGATCGCGCAAATCGCCATGAGGCGCTATGCGGCAGCTTCGCCCTTCCCTCCCGGCCAGCATTGCGGAGACCCATGCACTATTTCCTCGATACCGAATATAATGGCTCTGGCGGCGCGCTGATCAGTCTTGCGCTGGTGCCGGAGGATGGCGACCAGGAATTTTACGTGTCGCTACCGCTCCCGCTGCCGTCGGACCTTCACCCCTGGGTGGCGCAGCATGTCATCCCCTATCTGCGCCATGTGCCGCCCGGCCTCGATTATGCGCTCGAACGGCCGCATGCGAGCCAATTGCTCGCCACTTATCTGGCCGGCGACACCGATCCGGTCATCGTGGCGGACTGGCCCGAGGATATCGCCCATTTCTGCGGGCTGCTGATGACCGGGCCGGGCCAGATGATCGCGGTGCGCGCGCTGCGCTTCGAGTTGTTCGATACCACCGGCTTCAGCAGCGCCAGCAACAGCCGGGTGCCGCATAATGCCTTGCACGATGCGCGGGCGCTGCGGGATTTCGTCCTCTCGCAATGATGCGTTGCCCCATTCAGCATGCCGGCTTGCCCCTGCCGGAAGCCGGGCAGCTTCTGCTTGCCGTGGGGGCAAAGCTGTATCAAAAGCCGACCCATTGCCTTGCGAAGGAATAGAGGCAGGCCGGGGAGAGAGACTGCGATGGCTAGCGCGCCCAGAACGATCGACATTGCCGCATTCATCAATGACCGCAAGCTCGGCCCGTTCAATTACAAGCTGATCGTGCTCTCCTGGCTGATCACCGTGTTCGACGGGTTCGACATGATGCTGATCAGCTTCACCGCGCCCTGGATGCGCGACGATCTGGGCCTCTCCACCCATATGCTGGGCAATGTCTTTTCGGCGGGGCTCGTCGGCATGATGGTCGGTGGCTTCGCCTTCGCCTATATCGGCGACCGGATCGGGCGTCGGCAGACGATCATCTGGGCGGCCTTTGCCTTCGGTATCCTCACCGCCGCGACGGCATTTGCCCAGAATTACGAGCAATTGCTCATCCTGCGGTTCCTCGATGGCTTCGCGATCGGCGGCATGCTGCCGCTCGCCTGGGCGCTCAACATCGAATATGTGCCCGGCAAATATCGCTCGACGGTCGTGACCGTCATCATGATGGGCTATAGCCTGGGCGCGGCGCTGGCGGGGCCGGTGACGGTCTGGCTCGCACCGGATTATGGCTGGGAAGGCGTCTTCATGTTCGGCGGCGTGGGCACCATTGTCTGTGCGTTCGCGCTGCTTTTCTGGCTGCCGGAATCCGTGCGCTTCCTCGCCAGCAAGAACCTGAAGCCCGATGTGATCGCCACGACGCTCAACAAGGTCGATCCGGGACTGGGCGCGACGCCGCAGGACCAGTTCCTGCTCAGCGACGAGAAGCGGGACGAAAGCAATTTCACGGTCGGCAAGCTCTTTGCCGGCGATCTCAAATGGCTGACTCCCTTGCTGTGGATCGGCTATATCGCGAGCACGCTGGCGATCTATTTCAAGGCCAATTGGGGGCCGATCGTCTACGAGGATCTCAATTTCTCGCGCGAGACGGCGGCCTATGTGTCCTCCATTTCCGGCCTGGCGGGCGCGGTCCTGGGGCTGTTGCTGATGCGCTTCACGGACGGGAAAGGGCCTTATGCCGTGGCGGTCTATCCGCTCATTGCTTTCCCGCTGCTGTTGCTCGTGGGCCTGGTGCCGATGCCCGATACCGTCTTCATCATTGCCTCGGTCGCCGCGACGAGCTTCATCGGCGGCGCGCATTTCGGCATCCTCTCGATCGCGGGTGTCTTCTACGCCTCGTCCATCCGGGCGAACGGCGCGGGCTGGGCGACGTCCATCGCGAAGGTGGGCGGCATCGCCGGCCCGATCATCGGCGCCTATGTGCTGGCGAGCGGCCTGCCGATCGTGCGCAGCTTCGCGATCCTCGCCATCTGCCCGGCCCTGCTGGCGCTCTGTGCGATCGGCATCGGCATGATCGTGAAACGCCGCAAGGCAGCGGGCGACGTCACCCTCGCGAGGCAAGCCGCGCCGGCCGAATGAGTGCCGGCGTCATTGCCCGGAGGCTGCCCCGGAGACTGCCCGGAGACTGACTGCCTAAAGCCTGGCTTTGCCCCGGCGGGGAAATGCTGGCTGGCCCTGGCGCCTCCTCCGGGCAAAGAGCCACGCCTCCACGGCATGAAGAACAAGACCCAAGAACCGACCACGATCCCGACATGATGCAACATCTGATCTTTCGCCCGATCCTGGCGGGCGCGCGGCTTCTCCCGCGTCTGCTCGCGGTGATCGGCGCCATGGCCGGCATTTTCCTGACGATAATCCTCTGCCTGCAATTCCCGATTGCCGCCAGCGACGTGCCGATCATCGTCGCCCCCATCGGCGCATCGGCGGTGCTGGTCTTCGCCGTGCCCTCCAGCCCGCTTGCCCAGCCATGGTCGGTGGTGGGCGGCAATATCCTCTCCGCGCTGATCGGCATCATGGCCGCGCAGTTCATACCGGACGTCGCGCTGGCAGCCGGCATTGCCGTGGGCGGCGCTATCCTCGTGATGTCGCTTTGCCGCTGCCTGCATCCGCCCGGCGGCGCCGCCGCGCTGACTGCCGTGATCGGGAGCGAGAGCATCCATGCGGCGGGCTATGCCTTCGCGTTCGCGCCCGTGGGGCTCAATTCCATCGCGCTGGTTTCGCTGGCCATGCTCTTCCACAGGATGACGGGCCACAGCTATCCGCATCAGCCGGCCGCGGTCGCCGGACAGGGGAAAGAGGCGCACCCGGCGTCCAACTTTCACCCGGAGGATATCGATCATGCTCTTGAGGATATGGACGAGAGCTTCGACATCAGCCGAGAGGACCTGGCGCTGCTGCTTTCCCGTGCAGAGGCGCACGCCATGCAGCGGCGCGCGCCCGCTCCCCGCAGGCCGATGTTCCCACTGTCGCTCCGTCCCTTGGTGGGCACCAAGAAGATCCTCAAAAAACAGGGCTCTTCCATTTTAGGCGAACCGCCGCTATAGGCCCGCCTTCCCCGGCAGCCTTGCAGGCGCACGGGGGAGCCAAAGCGGGAGGAACGCAACCATGCGCTCTGCTTGACCGCTCAGCTTGAACCGGGCGCCCGGTAACGCGCGCCCTCTACAGAGTGAAACGAATGGCCAAGAAAATTACGGGCTACATCAAGCTCCAGGTGCCCGCTGGAGCCGCCAACCCCTCGCCGCCGATCGGCCCTGCACTGGGTCAGCGCGGCGTGAACATCATGGAATTCTGCAAGGCGTTCAACGCGGCGACCGACAAGGAAGACAAGGGCACGCCCCTGCCGACCATCATCACCGTCTACGCCGACCGCAGCTTCTCCTTCATCACGAAGAAGCCGCCAGCGACCTATCTCATCAAGAAGGCCGTGAACCTGAAGTCGGGCTCCAAGGAGCCGGGCAAGGCAACGGCCGGCAAGATCACGCGCGCGCAGCTTGAGGAAATCGCTCAGGCCAAGATGGTCGATCTCAACGCCAACGATCTGGCGGCAGCGACGAAGATCATCGAAGGCAGCGCCCGCTCGATGGGCCTTGAAGTGGTGGAGGGCTAAGAACATGGCAAAGCTCAGCAAGAAGGCCAAGACTCTGGCCACCGCCGTCGACAGCGAGAAGCTGCACGGCGTGGATGAAGCCATCGCGCTCATCAAGCAGCATGCGACCGCGAAGTTCGACGAGACCGTCGAGGTCGCGATGAACCTGGGCGTCGATCCGCGTCACGCCGACCAGATGGTGCGCGGTGTCGTCACCCTTCCGGCCGGCACCGGCAAGGATGTGCGCGTGGCTGTCTTCGCCCGCGCCGACAAGGCCGATGCCGCCAAGGCAGCGGGCGCCGAGATCGTGGGTGCCGAGGATCTTCTGGAGCACATCCAGGGCGGCAATTTCGATTTCGACCGCGTGATCGCCACGCCGGACATGATGGGCCTCGTCGGCCGCCTCGGCAAGGTGCTCGGTCCCAAGGGCCTGATGCCGAACCCGAAGCTCGGCACCGTGACCCCGAACGTGGCGGACGCCGTGAAGGCAGCCAAGGGCGGCCAGATCGAGTTCCGCGTCGAGAAGGCAGGCATCATCCACGCCGGCCTGGGCAAGGCCAGCTTCTCCGAAGCGGACCTGCGCAAGAACTTCGACGCGTTCGTCGATGCGATCGTCAAGGCGAAGCCCTCGGGCTCGAAGGGCAAATATGTCCGCAAGGTCGCCCTTTCGTCCTCGATGGGCCCCGGCGTGAAGGTCGACGTGGCGGAAATCGCCAGCGCCTGATCGGATATTTGAGGAAGAAGCCTCGCTCGGGGACCTCTCCGGCGGGGCTTTTTCTTGCCTTCTGAACGGATTTTTTCTCTCGGTGCATACGGAATTGGCCGCATAAATCCGTCGTTAACCTTGGGTTGGCATTGCTTGTCGGCTACAGGATAGTAAAACCGAAACTGTAATCAGGGAACGAGCGGTGAAAACGCGAAGACCGGCCGCCGAACAGGACGCTTACGAACGGGCGTCACGTCAGCTCAACTGGGCGGTCCGACTTCTCGGATTCTGGATTGCGATCGTCAGTCTTTTCTTTCTTTTCCAGGCGCTGGATTATCGCGGCATCATCGGCCAGCTCGCGGAATGGCAATTCCTTCATTTCGACCGCTATTGGCCCACGCTTACGTTCGTCGCCGTCACCGCGCTTTTCTCCACGCCGCTGATTCTGGCCGTCTGGCTGCTGCGCATGCGCCAGCGCCGCACGGAATCCTTCGGGCCGGCTCGGCTGGACGACATGCGCATCGTCCAGGGCAGGCTGGCGCGGCTGCAGGGATTTTTCGCAGGCGTGGGTGCGGGCAGCCTGCTCGCTGCCGTCATCGTGATCCTCATGCGGCTGCAATTGCCCTCCGATGAGGGCATGCCACGCAGCATCGTGGTGGGATCGCCGGATGCCATCGCCCCGGTCGAGGGGCGCGCCGTCATCACAGGGGCCGTGGATCTGCGCGAGACATCGCAGTTCAACGAGGACCTCCTGCTGGTCAAGCGCAGCCTCTATTTCGCGCCGGTAAGGGCCGGCCCGAACGACAAGGGGCCCCTGCGCTATTTCGTGGAAGTCCGGCGCAATGACGTCGAGGAAGGCTTCCACCCCATGGAATTCCCCAAGGAAGAGGATCTGGTGCGCGTCTGGCGCTTCCAACTCTCCCACCTCGTCTTCACGCCCTATCTGGATGGCATGCTCCGCCGACAGGCGCTGCCGGGGGAGATCGTCAATCTCTACCGCCATGCAGGCTATCAGGTGGAGGATGACAATTATGTGCTGTTCAGCGGCCTCAGCAAGCTGACCTGGCGCTATAATGTGCTGGCGGCGGAATTCCTCCTCTCGGCCGTGATTTCCGGCATCGCCGCCTTCATCTTCGGCCGTCGCCGGCGCGCGGTGAAGCGGCGCCTGGCCGAGGAAGAAGCCGAAGCGCGGGCTCAGCCGGCCACCTCCTGACGGCCTTCCGTGAACGCCGGAGAAACCGCGCGGCGACACTGCTGCCGGTCGATTACATAATCCGGCGTTAACCGCGTTTCGCAACGCGATGTTCGGGGGGAATGCGCCATGTCATGCGGCATGGTGAGACTTCATCTCGAATTCGGCGGCATCATGGTGGCGACCGCGCTCGTCGCGCTGGCCCTGAGCGCGCCGGCGCGCAGCGACAGCAGCGCAGGCGCAGATGCGGCCGCGCATATCGCCGTGGCGGACGCCCCTGCTCCGACCACCACCGGCCTTGATTTGCCGCCAAGCACCGTGCGGCGCCATTCCGACGGCCTCTTCTACGTGGAAGCGCAAGCGAATGGCCAGTCGATCCGCTTCGTGGTGGATACCGGCGCCACGGTGGTCGTACTCAACCGGGCGGATGCCGCGAAGCTGGGCCTTGCCTATGAAAGCCTGCAAGGCCGGGCCAGCATGCGCACGGTGGGCGGTTCCTCGGACATGCGCTGGGGGAAGATCGACCGGCTCGAAATGGCGGGCAAGACAATCCAGCAGATCAATGCGGCCGTGGTCGATGGTGCGCTGCCGGTTTCGCTCATGGGTCAGAACGCACTGGAGCAGCTCGGTACGGTGACGATGCGCGGCGATACGCTGACGATCCATTAGAGCATCATCGCGCGTCAGGTCGGCAGGATTTCCGTTTTTCCCAAGGTTTTTGACGTGAAGACGTCGCGCCATCCGTAATGGCGGACATCCAGCAGCCCTGTAGATCCATAGCAGCGGGCCTCCGGATCGAGTCCGGGGCGTCGATGGGTGCGAGGTGTCAGCGGCGCCTGTTCGTTAGACGAAAGGCACCGTCAGGACGAGAACCCGGCTCAGGAAAAGGTGACGCTCACCTGCTCGCGACGACGACGCAGCGAGGCGCCGACCAGACCGAAACCGGCGATCATCATAGCCCAGGTGGCAGGCTCTGGGACAGAGCCGAACACCGGCGGCACGAAACCGGGCAGCGGGATAGGAATGCCGGGGAACAGGCCGCTGCCGCCGGGCACGGTCGGTGGCGTAAAGGCGGCCGGCGTGGGCGTCAGGGCCGGCTGGGCGATAACCAGCGGGCTCATGTCCGGACCATAAGGCAGATCTTGCGGCGCGGCGAAATAAGCGGCCGGCGCAACGAGCGGCGCGGGCTCCTGAAGGAGCGGACTGCTGGCGCCCTTCCGCTGACGCGTGCGCGCCGGGCCGCAATCGGCGCGGTTCACCAACTGCGTCAGATCGCCCGAAGCATTACTCAGAAGCGGCGAGCAGCCATCATAGAGATAGCCCATCACGGCCGAACGCAAGGAGGTCGGCTCCGGCGCGGGGATAGCGGCGTAAGCTGACGGCCATTCCGGCAGGGTGAACATGCGCCGCTCATTGTGCGGGGCGGCCGCAATGAGGGCACTTGCCAGCACTGCCAGCCCGATCAATGCCAGGTGCCGGCCCTTCTCTCGCTGCGCCCAGCGGAGCGAATCTGTCGATAAGCTGCTCATGGGCCGGTGCTAGCCGCCGCGACCAAACATTTAAAGTAGCTTAACCTTATTTTTAACCGCGCCGTCTTCCGCCTGGTTGCATTACGGGACATATTTTCATCGCGCGCGTGCCGGCGAGGGCGAAGCGCAGGAAAGAACTTGCATTTCCGCTCATCGCAGCCTATCCGGCGCCGCTCGTCGGGATTACGTCCCGGCGTACCGTCCGAGACAGCTGGTGGTGGGAATTGCCCATCTTAATCTCCAGCCGAGACGGGGAAAAGTTCTCGCCGGATGGCGCGCTCTTGATTGCGCGCATGTTCCGGGTCTGCCCTCCGCCTCCATCGGCACCGGGCCAGTCAACCCTTCCCCTCGGACAAATGCGCCGTTCGCGGCCCGCACCGGGTCGCGCGCGGCATCTGTGTGAACGCGGCCGGGCCTCGTGCCTTGCCGCAGAGGAGAATGGCATGGATCGCAATGAAAAGACCGAGGTCGTTTCCGCGCTTCACGCATCCCTGAAAGAGATGGGCGTGGTCGTCGTGACCCGCAATCTGGGCCTGACCGTGGCCCAGTCCACCCAACTCCGCCAGAAGATGCGCGATGCCGGCGCGACCTACAAGGTGACGAAGAACCGGCTTGCCAAGATCGCCATCAAGGACACCGACTATGCCAGCATCGACGAGATGCTGGTAGGGCCGACTGCCCTGGCGACGTCCGTGGACCCGATTGCGGCCGCTAAGGTCGCGATCGATTTCGCAAAGACGAATGACAAGCTGGAGATCGTCGGCGGCGCCATGGGCACCACAGTGCTGGACGCCGATGGCGTGAAGGCACTGGCTTCGCTGCCCTCGCTCGACGAACTGCGTGCCAAGCTGGTCGGCCTCATCCAGGCCCCGGCGACCAAGCTCGCGACCGTCACCCAGGCGCCGGCCGCGCAGCTCGCGCGTGTCTTCAGCGCCTACGCAACCAAGGAAGCCGCCTGATCTTCAGGCGCTTTCCGGATCACGATTGCAACCTACTGACTAGGGCCAGACCCGGCCCCCGCTAGAAATGGAGAATTAAAATGGCTGATATCAACGCTCTCGTCGACCAGCTGTCCGAGCTGACCGTTCTCGAAGCCGCCGAGCTTTCCAAGGCCCTCGAAGAGAAGTGGGGCGTCTCCGCTGCCGCTGCTGTCGCGGTTGCCGGCCCGGCCGCTGGTGCTGGCGATGCGCCGGCCGCCGAAGAGAAGACCGAGTTCGACGTCATCCTCGTCAATGACGGTGGCAAGAAGATCAACGTCATCAAGGAAGTCCGCGCCATCACGCAGCTCGGCCTGACCGAAGCCAAGGCGCTCGTCGAAGGCGCGCCGAAGGCCGTCAAGGAAGGCGTCAACAAGGCGGAAGCCGAAGAGCTCAAGAAGAAGCTCGAGGAAGCTGGCGCGACCGTCGAGATCAAGTAAGATCCGCAAGGGTGGCGGCCGGCTTGGTCGCTCCCGTGCAGATATTCAGGGCGCGCTCCACGGGGCGCGCCCTTTTCTTTTGGCGGCTATGTCGTTTGCAAACCCGCTGTGAGGTGATCGCTTTCTACCCCGATCATGCGCTCTCTCCGTCGCCCCCGTCAGAACAAGCTGGACCCCGGATCAAGTCCTGGGTGACGGTTATGGGTGGGGGGTGTTTGCAAACGATATAATCCCCATTCTTTTGGCGGCTATATCCATTGCCAAGCCTGGGTCAGCTCACTCAGGATCGGGCCGCCTCGGCCTTCATGGCTGCGAGCGCCTCGTGCAAGGTGGCGTAACGGGCACGTGGTGGCTTGGGATAGCCTTGCGCATCGGCAGCAGGGACATGCTCGGCCGGCGCGGTGGCCCGAGGCTCATGCCGGCGAGCGCGCGTGCCCAGCCACCAGAACAGCATTGCCGCCAAAACCACCAACCCGCCGATGAACGCGATCCGCTGCCACGGCTCACGCAGGTGGATGGCTAATGCGTGGCTCAGATCGATCTTGGGCAGAGCCGGGAAGCTGACTGCGGGCGGCGGATCTAAAGGTGCCGCGGCAAGAGCGATTGGTCGGTCCCTCAACGCGCCTGGGCCAAATCTGCCGGCCTCCGCGTCGACAAGGACCATTGGAGGCAGGACCGCGCCTGTCCGCTCCGAATCCCGCTTGTCCGTGGCGAAAGCAGGCGGCAGGATCAGACCGATGGGATCGATCGCCTTGCGCCCGTCCATGATTCCGGCTTGCGCCGATGCCGGAACGGCGGCGAAGGTGTCGAAGCCCAACAACAGGACCGTGATGAGAACAGGCGCCTTCATGCTTCCCCACTGACCCATTTTGGCACAGCAGCGTTACGCATATAGCCGCACGCATGTAAAGATTTCCCTATTCTCTCCGGTTCGCGCCGCCCCGCCGCCGGGACGGGCCGTTCGCTCACCGAAGGGCGGTTCGAGCAACAGCAAGGATTGACGAATGGCCGATGCGCCAAGCAGCCGGATCGATGACAATGACGACCTGAAGGCCCTGGTCCGGACCATCCCGGACCATCCCATTCCCGGCATCCAGTTCCGCGACGTCTCCACGCTGCTGCTCGACGGCAATGGATTCCGCGCCACGATCGACCGGCTTGCGGAACATATCGACCCGGCACAGGTGGATCTGATCGCCGGCATCGAGGCGCGCGGCTTCATCGTCGCGGCGGGACTTTCCTACAAGCTGGGCAAGGGCAAGCTGATGCTCCGCAAGCAAGGCAAGCTGCCAGGCGAGACCGTCGGCATCGACTACGCCCTGGAATACGGCTCGGACCGGATCGAGATGCATCTGGGCGCTGTCTCGCCGGGGCAGCGGGTGATCCTGGTGGACGACCTGCTGGCCACGGGCGGCACGGCGCTGGCCGCCGTCTCGCTGCTCCGGGGCCAGGGCGCCGTTGTCGACCAGGCCCTGTTCGTCATCGACATGCCTGAACTGGGCGGCAGCGAGCGCTTGCGTGCGGAAGGCGTCGAACCCAGCGCCCTCATCCTGTTCGAGGGGCATTGAGCGACATGCGGATCGTCCTGCTGGCGGCGCTTGCCGAGGAAGCCGACGCCTTCATGCCGGGCGCCGGGGAAATGCTCCCAAGCGACTGGCCTGCCGTGCGACGCATCGAGACGGACCGACATCTCATCCATGTCGCCACCACGCAGATCGGCAAGGTGAACATCGCGGCGGCCGCTGCACGCCTCCATGCCCTGCATGGCGCGGATGTCATCATGACGGTCGGAACCGCCGGCAAGCTGAGCGCCCTTGCCGGCGACTGTTTCTGGCTCGCCCGCGCCGTGCAGCATGATTATGGCGCGCGCCTGCCCGACGACTTCGTGCAT
>Ga0160433_100744_pt1 | contig 12108 bp, 11 predicted proteins | sample HID1972K_E0MG_FD_108235 | JGI IMG/M metagenome (GOLD analysis project Ga0160433, IMG submission 108235) | Enriched pill bug-associated microbial communities from UW Madison campus, WI, USA - HID1972K_E0 MG | ecosystem: Host-associated > Arthropoda: Insects > Digestive system > Unclassified ... | reverse complement strand
TCAGCTTTCCACGATCAAATTGCAAACCGTTTACCAGGCCCTCCATCTGTTCAAGTACATTGGAACCAATGGCCCGGCTGACCAGTTTATTGTCAAGATGGGAAAATGAACCGCTGGTTCTTTCCAGGGGCAGGTCATAATAACCGGTTGAGATAACCACATCTTCAAGCACAGTTGTCTCACTTTCCAGCTGAACAAGCAATTCCTTTGAATAATCGGGAACAATGACATCCAACGATTTATAACCCAAGGATTTGACCTGAATGGCATCGGGAAACGCCGCAACCATAAATAGAGCTTTCCCCTGCTCATCAGTCCGCTGGCTTACCTTTGTTGACTTTAATTGCAGTGTTGCCCCTTCGACCGGTTCTTGACTGACTGCATCAATAACCTTGATCCGTATTTCCTGTCCATACAAGCACGAGAAAAGTACGGTTAACAAAAGTGTAAAAAAGAGATTTTTCATTTTCATAAGCCAATTCTTATTTATTAATTTCCTTGATCACAACCATTTCAATGGGGAGCTTTTTTTCCGTTATCCGAAGCCCATATCCTTTTAAAAACTCGTTTGACTTTTCAAGGTTGTTGACCAGTGCATGCGGAAAATCCATATCTATATTTTTATCAATGTTTGTGTGGTTCAACAATATCCTATTGGGGTCAATGGTGTTCAGCACCCCTGTCAACATTCCCATATTCTTGTTTACCAAATGTGTGTGGTCTTTTTCATATTTATAGCGGCTCTTTGCACCCTTGCTAAGCAGGCGATCGGTACTTCCGATTTTTTCCAGTACAAGGCATTCCATTGTTCTTTCTTCAACAATGGCCTGTATTCCAAATGCAGCCGAAAAATAATCGTTCAGGTCATTTTTCATGACCCTGTAGATGGTGCCTTTGCCCAGGTTGATCCTTGAATAGAGGTTATAGCAGAATGTATGTTCATCCAACCATTTCAGGTATTCCTGATCAAGCTCATAGTCGCCTATTAATTTCCGGTCCCCATAATCAAGCAGTTGTGTAAGCGAATCGGGCAGTTCATTGATTATTTTTTTTCGTGAATATCCGGTGATATCAGAATAGGCTTCCCCAAAGAGGTCAAATACAGACCCATTATAAAAGAGCACACCCTTTTCATTTACCGGAACAACGCCTGCCGTATTCGTGTTGATCCTTTTGGTAATAACGGATTGGAACAAAAGCCTGTCTTCCCCACCGCCATTACCATCGATTAGCAGGGGCTTTGAAGAATCAAAATCAACCTGTTTTTTTTCAGACAGCATAACAGGGATATCCTTTATTGCCTTTTGAATGTTAACCCTATTGGTATAAGCCGTTTCAGGAATTGCTAATACCTTTCCATCCTTGATCCAAACTTGATGTGGGATGCTCCTGTATGGGAAATACTTCTTCAACAGCGTTTCTTCAAATGCCGTTGGCAACTGCAAACCTTTTTCTTTAAAGAATTTGCGCACCTTTTCCTCCGGCTCGTACGATGTGGGGATGATCACCAAGTCGTCCGCGAATTCCTTTTGCAGGGTATCCAGCTTGCCGAGCGAAGAAATACAGGGCGCGCACCAGGTGGCCCAAAAATCAAGGATAATCAGCTTATCCTTATAATCCCCGAAGCTAAGCATCTGCGTTTGATCGTTAGCTGTGCTGACGACAGGGAAATATTGGTCCCAAAGCTCATCGGGTACCTTGTCCCCTATCTTCAATGGTTTGATCTCACCAATGGCCGTAGCCGCAGGCTCCGCCTGGGCGGAAGCCTGCTTCACGGCACACACACATGAAACTATTACTATTATGGAAAAGATTATCAGTAGATGTTGGTAGCAGGTAGTTGTTTTCATATTTCTGGTTTTGTTATTCATTTTCGGCCTCTTCCATTCTTTTGAAAAACACGGCCATGATCAGGTCGCAGGCATCCTCCATAAATTCGCTGAGCTCTTCAGTCGAAGTAACCAGGGTATCGGTTTTGCCGTTGCTTTTCAGGTAGAGCTCATACATAAAGCCGACACTGTTCTCCAGGTGGTATTTTCTGTAAAAGTCCCGGATGATCTGGTCTTTATCATATTCCTCATAAAAAGGGCTCAATAGCTTGTTGAACATTGGAACATAGTCGATATCGATCTTTGTTTTCTTTTTGGTTATAGTCTCCATAGTTTATAAACAGGTTGAAAGAAGGGTGATCATTATAAGGACAGCCGCAGGTAGCGCCGCGGGATCAACCGTAGCCTGCCTGGAAAAAACAGATAAAATTGGGGTTGATATAGGGCATAGCTTCCCCATTAAGCGTAAAGGTGCTTTCATAATGTTGGTTTGTGATCTGTAAAGGCTGTTTAGCCAGATACAGACGGTTGATCAATAAAGGTTAATTAGTAAACAGGCAAGCAGGCAAAGCTGGCTGCTTAACAGAAAATATACAAGCGAATTATTCAGGCGCTTTAATTTTGGAAATAAGTATGCTTTGCAATTTGAGGAATCGTACTTGAAATACTTTCACATAAATTACGTGCAAAGTGATATGCCCACAACATAGATAGTGTTTGATTAGGTTAACTTGGTTTATCATACTCATTACATATTATAATGAGTCTCAAATTTAAATAGAAGAACTATAGCAGGGCTTCTATCAACCGAACCGCTAGGCTCCGACACCTCTTAGAAACGGAATTACGATAGAGCCCAAGTGCTATAGTGTGCGCTAAAGTACACAAAATATCACTTTGGGCATTAATCTATCGCCTTGTTCTAAGTCAAATTGTCGGAATTTGCGGTCGAGACTCTTTAATTAACACCAAAAAAAACTTATTAAGTTAAACAAGTATCTTTTATATAATTCAAATATAATAATTAATTACGAAAGGACAAATATGTCCTAATATTTTTACTCTTTAATTTCCACTTTGCTTTTCATGGCAAAATATTATAAAGATCAAGCTTATTTAGAAAAGGTGGGAAAGCGTTTAATAGAAATCCGAGATTCAAAAAAGATATCCCAAGAAAAATTGCAAGAGCTATCTGGCATAGATACAAGACAAATAGGAAGAATTGAACGAGCTGAGAATAACGCAACCATAAGTATAATTAAAAAGCTTACCGATTCTCTGAAAATAAAAATGAGTGATTTATTAGATGTTTAATTTTATAATTGGCTAATCCAAGTTTGCAAATCCTTAGAAAAATAGCCAAGCAATATCCTTGTCTTGTCTTAAAACTTTTCTCCTTTATGACCCGTATTTAATGAAGTAAGACATTAATTAAAACTTAAAGTTCCAATAGACTATCAATATCATTCTATTGGACTTATTATCCACCTTTTAAATTAATATGAGAATGGGCTTCTAAACAAAATTTGTGCAATAACATAAGTTATTGATAAAGGAGTACTTTTAAGTTAATCATTAAAAGATATTTCCTTTATTTGTGAACATACTCCAATGACGGATGTCTTAATGGAGCAATTTCATTCTTAAAATCGTTGGGATCTACTTTTAGTTTAAAAAAATCCAAAATTAAATCGATATAAATATCTTCTGAACTTGTCAAAAAGAATTTCCGGCTCCCTTGATTAATAATTCGGTTAATATTTTTTGATGTTCCTCTATATTCTTCAAAATGTTTGCAAAGTTCTGTAACATATTCTTCTGAAATTAAGCCATCAAAAAATAGTTGCGATTTACAATTGGTAAGTTGTAATCCATTTAGCTGATGTACTTCCTCAACAGATTCAGTAGAATAACAGCTATTGCAACCATCTCCAAAATCATATACATTTGGATCATACAAACAAATCATTAATCTCGGGTGTATTGGATAAAAAATTTGAAGACCTTTTGCTACCAAGCCAGTTGCTCCCAAATAATTATCTGCGTGCTCCATCAATTGGTTATAAAAAATTACAGGTGCATCAGACGTTACAAAGGGTAGTAAAGATAAGTTTACTAAAAACTTACAGTCAAGGAACTTCAAGAGCTTCTCGTGTTCGATAGAATTGAGAAGCCCAAGCAAAACAGAGTTTTCGTGAACCAAAGTTCGATCTTTCATATTTTCCCATAAATCAGGCTGAAACTCTTTTAGAACAGTTTGCAATCCTTGATTAAGCATTTCCATTATGTTACTACCCGACTTCGGAGTTCTAAAAGCCTGGTATAAGATAAATTGCTTTAATAGTTTAAAACCGTTGGTTTCGGCTGGTGGTGGATACAGTAGCTTCTTTTCTGTCCAATAGTAAAACATCTTGGAAACACTACCCTCCATTTCAGCCAAAGCATTTTCTACTTCATCGCCTTTTCCATAAAGAAATTTTCCATAGGCTTGACTTTTTAATGGAGCATTCTGTATGAATTTCCTGTTGTTAAGATTATATAGCCCTAAATAATTGCCTTCATTATTAATAGAAAATCTCTTTAAATAAAACCGTGGAATGTAATGATGCCTTTTCTTTTACCCATTCAGTATAATTTGGTTATGTTATTGTAAAAAAGCCTATAATTAAACCTGTTATTGTTGCTATCCAGCCTATAAATGTGAAAATTGGGTGATTAACAGTATCTACAAATACAGCATAATTATTCCGATTTGAAACAGTTAATTTTCTTTGGATTAATTTACTAGTAGCCTTTTTTATAAAATCCACTTTTAAATCAACCGACCTGATAACATTCTCAAAGTTCTTTCTCTCAAATTCTGTCGATTCTACACTTGAGCTGATGTAAACATTATTATCAATATTACCTGAATTACATTTCAGCAACGATTTTAGGGTATCAGGCCCATCAACAAAATTCTCTCCATACATTCCTTCAATAATATCTCTTAAATTCTTTTTGTTATTTATTGGTATTTCATTGTAATCCTTTAAATCCCCAAAAATTTTTTCATAACGATGTTTGATTGCATCAAACCCAAAATGTATATTCTTCATATCCCAATGAATCCAATTACATCCACTATATCTCCTAGCAAAATCATTAAAAGCTTTCAATATCCTCAATTCTAAATCACGATAAGAATATTGAATTCCATCTATAGGAATATCTGCCTTATCCGCTTCAAAATGAATAGCGAACTGTTGATCTATCTGCCCATCAAGAGACTTAACAACTATTGAAGTTATTATTGGTGAAATATTCCCATAGTCATCATCATCGAATGTACTACTTTGGGAGTAATGAATAAACAGAACCTTGCTAGGATCTTCTGTTAGCTTCTTTAAATTAGCAACAGCTATTTTTCTATCATTAACAGCCCCCATTATCTTTTAGGTTTTATATCGTATTTAATTCTATTACTACACAGGCGGATTTGATAACAATTCTCGTTACATATTTTATTCTCATTAGTTTTTTCAAATCTTTCATCTCTAATTAGGCCGACTGCATCTTTGATTTTTTGTTGTATTTCTTCTAAATCATCATCGTAAAGTTTCTCAGGTGTTTTAGAACGATTCTTCCCTATTACATAGGTCATAATATAATTAGCTGTTTCTCCTGTCAATTCCCTATGCCCTAAAGCATACAACTTCAATTGATCTTTTGTAATTGGAGCATCAGCATCTTCTTCGTCACTTTTAAACTCAACAATTGTTGTTTCGTAACAGCCGGAATCGCCAATTTTTTTTATTAAGTCAATCCTACCAACTACAAGAATATTTTTATCAATTTTATACTGAATTTCCTGTTCTACAAATTCAATATTTTTAAACTCATCTAAATTATCTTTATAGTAATCTTCAACATTATTCTTTACTTTGTCATACAATGGTTGACTTAATTTTGTGGACTTTGTCAGAAATGGAAAATGTGTTTGTCTATCAATCAATGCTTTAAGCTCAACGTCAGTAAGTTTAATTCCTTTCTTGGCTTCTTTATGAATTTCCATCAAACAATTATGAAATGATCTGCCAACACCCATCCTTTGATTTAATGGATAACAGAAACCAAATACAGAAATCAATTTAAAACGATAAGAACATTCAAATATATCTTTTAAGCTAGTAAAATCTAGAGATATATTTTTTACCTTTTCTTTTGGCTTTTGCTCGATTTTTTCGCTATCAGGGAACTTATGTTTTAAATCCGTAACCATAACAGGAAATGAATCTATTTTAGCATTTGTGAGTTCTGGAATAAATTGAGACTCTTTTTTATAAAGTTTATTGTTTAAGTCAGGAGCTTGGGTTAATAATAAATATTTTTGGCTTCTTGTCAAAGCAACATATAACAAACGTCTTTCATCTTCTTTGTCATCATCACCTTCATACCTTGATTGTTCATCTATTAAATCTCTATCTAAAAAATGCCATTCACTTAGACCTCCTCTTTTTTTAGAAGGCAAGTAATTATGATTCAATCCTGGTACAATTACACAAGGAAATTCCAATCCTTTAGATTGGTGTATTGTCATTATTTGTACAGCATTAGGAGTTTTATAAGGATTATTCAACCAGCCTTCTGGATAATAGTCTTTTGCTACGTAAGTAATAAAACTTAGAAAACTAAAGAGATGAAATGAAGGGCTAGTACTATTAAAGTTAATAGTTTCAAAATCATTTATTACTTGGCTAAATTTACCAAGATTGAAAAATATTATTTCAGCCCGTTCTCTAGTTCTAAATTCTAATTCTTCTGATGTTTCATTGATAAAATTTTCTTCACACGCTTCTGCATCATTTAGAAAATTCCAAAATATATCTTGCAGTGAATATTCCCAATTATCTTTAACTTTTTCTAAATTGGGATCCTTTTCAGAAAGCTTTGATATTGCAAAATCAATTTTATCTTGTGATATTTTTATATTCGGAACACTTAACCATTTTCCCTTTAATTCAGCTTCATCTATATCTCCATACAAATAATTAAAAATTGCCAATGCTGCTTGAACCTCTTCCATTTCAAACAACTGATTAACACCTGCGGTTATATATGGTATATTATGCCTTTCTAGTGCCTCTACAATAGAGCTTGCTTTATTCCAAGTTCGTAATAATATAGCAACATCCGAAAATGCAATCCCTCTTTCTTCTTCATTATTTTCTTTGAATTTGATTCCTAAAATGTCATCTATATATCGAGCAATAGCTTCATTTTCTTCCTCAATACCCTGGTATCGATTATATAAAATATCATTTCCGCGCTCAAAAACTTGAGACTTAAAAGATTCCATCTTTTTTTCAGGAATTCTCTTTAAATTGTTTGAAATAAGAGTTTCTGATAATTTAGTTACCCCTTCCGAACTTCGGTAGTTTACGGAAAGAGGTATAGTCCTTACTTCATCTTTATCAAACTTATTCTCAAAGTTTATGATGTACTTATTATTACTACCTCTCCATTGGTAAATATTTTGATCATCATCACCAACCACAATTAATTTGCATCCACTTATTTCCTGAAGTCTATTTATAAGTTTTTCTTGTAATGGATTTACATCTTGATATTCATCTACAATTAAATATTTCAGATTAGCTTTAATTGATTTAGCGAAATTTGTATCGTCTTTAAGGCATTCCAACGCCTTTTCCATTATCATAGAAAAATCAAAATACTTTTTCGAAACAAGGGTATTCTGGTATTTCTTTTTTGCTGTTAAAACATTATTGGGAAATCCGACTCCATTTCTAATTTCAGATTCCCTAACTATATCCATAATCCTAACAAAAAGGGAGGTATCTATAAAGCGACGCAGAGAAACAGATGGATTAGAAATTTTTGTAACTTCTTTCATTCCAATTACATCATAATGTTTATCAACGAAAAGTTTCAGCTTTATATCATCTAACACTGAAAAACTCTGATATTTATACTCATTTTCTTGTAAGGACTTCAAGCACCATCCATGTATAGTTCCAATATACATATTAGCCATACCTCTATATTGACCTACATTATTAAGAATTTTATTCTTTAATTCTCCAGCCGCTTTTTCTGTATAAGTAAATGCAATAATGTTTTCGGGTTTAATGTCAAATTCATTGATAGGATCCAACAAATAGGCTACTTTTCCAGCGACTGTAGTCGTTTTTCCTGAACCGGCACAAGCTATTATTCGCAAATGCTTATCGTTAGTTGTAATTGCTTCTCGCTGACTTTCAGAAAAGTTATCTAAATTAATCATTCTGCTCATCAATTAGTTTTTTTGTAAATTAATATCTTTTCCTTACTCATCATATTGGAAAAATTATTGCGTCCTGGCATTCTTTTACTCAAAATATCTCTTTCTAAACCTGTGAACAACTCTATTCCTTTAGATTCAAAAAGTTCATTTAGAATTAAATCATTTCTGACTACTTCTTTATTTACATTTCTGTTGCCAATAGTCCATGCTAGAAAAGATTCTTTTCGCATTCTCGGAAGCATTTTATCAATACTATTATCTAATTCATAGATGAACCGTATAACTTTTTGTGCTTTTTTTCTTTCCTCATCACTGAATTGAGTTATGAATTTTTTTAATGTCTTAGATTTTTCAAATACTTTATCCTCAATTTCCTTTATGTTTATTCTTACTTGCCCGCCCAAACTTTTGGTATCAATTTCTTGTGCTGTTTTAAGATAATCTAGTTCTATCATATTATCTATATCCTCAAAAGGAATCCACTGTAAAGGCAAGTAAGAAAATTGACCATAGGTAACAGTAGTCTGATTATCACCATATGGAGGCGATGTAACAAGCAAATTGAAAGTTTTTCGTGTCTTAATGCCTAAATGCGTATCTCCCCAAACTACATCTGCATTCTTAGTATACTTGCCATTTTTTATATGACCATTTTGCACCAATACCGAGATGTAATCTCCTATGTTTTTTATATTCTTTTTAGAAACAGAAACAAATGTTTTTATAGCAGAAACTTGTCTTGAATTAATTTCTTCAATTGGACGCATATGCATTTTAAATGTAGATGTTCGGTCATTACTAGTCAATCGAATTGTTTCAGCTAAAGCAACCCAAAAAAATTTCCTCAATTTCAAAGCAGCTTCCTTTCGAATGGCCCTAAATATTTTCGATAATTCAATCTGAATATCCTTTGTAAACCATTTATCGATATTTGTAAAAGAAACTTCAATAGTTTCAGAAGTATCAGAGTATATAAAACTAATTATTCTACTTTCTGAATCAATAAGTTCTTCTGCTGAATAAAAGCTAGTTTTTACTTGGCTTAATAATATAGACAGAGGATTTATGTCCTGACCAAATACATTCATTCCGTATTTCATACCAGTAACAAGTGTATTTGATGCACCCATAAATGGATCTAACAAAGAAACATTTTTATTGAGTGCTTCTGAAAGCTTTTCTATAATTGGCTCCTGAACAGACGGGACCATCATTGCCGGATAGTTTAGAATACTCCTTGCGAAATCATTTCTAGAATAATTCTCGCCATTCAATGTTTCTGAACTTATAGCTTTGATATTTCTTTTTATAATTTTAATATCCTTATTCACTTTGTTGGATTTATCAGTTCCCTTATATCAACGTCTAATTGATTTGCAATTTTGACCAATGTTTCAAGAGAAGGCTGCATTTCATTGTTACACCACCTTGAAATGGTAGTAGGGCTCTTTTTCATTTTCTCTGCTAACCATTTATTAGCAATACTCTTTTCAGCCAGCACTACTCGTATTCTATTTATATCGTTTTTTGTCATAAAAATAGCGTAATACGCAAATATATAAACAAATACTACAACTCGAACAGATCTTGAAGAAGAATATATGGCTAACTTTTTGATTCTTATTAACCATTGCTACAATGTTGCAACAACATAAAACTTTAGTATATTTACCGAAAATTTAAACTATATCTAATGAAAGGATGTTTTTGATCTGTACTATCCTTTCATTGCTTTCCAGAAACAAGAAACAACAAAAGATGAACAATAAGGAAATATTTGACGTTATCATTATTGGAGGCAGCTATGCAGGATTATCAGCTGCAATGTCATTGGGACGATCACTAAGAAAAGTGCTGATTATTGACAATGGAACACCTTGCAACGAACAATCACCACATTCTCATAACTTCATTACCCAAGATGGGAATTCGCCACAAGAGATTTCTTCAAAAGCAAAATCACAAGTGTTGAAGTATGATACAGTGAAATTTGTAAACGGACTTGCCAGAAATGGAAAAATGGTAAACGATTTGTTTGAGATTGACTTACAAACCCATGAAACCTTTAAGGCAAAAAAAATGCTTTTTGCCACGGGTCTGAAAGATCTTTTTCCGGATATCGAAGGGTTTCCTGAATGTTGGGGAATATCAATATTACATTGCCCATATTGTCATGGTTATGAGATTAAACATCAGAAAATCGGACTTCTGGGGAATGGGGATGCCGGATTTGAACTGGCAAAACTTATAAGCAACTGGACAGAAAATCTGACTTTGTTTACCAACGGAAAATCAAAATTAACTTCAGAGCAAACACGAAAGCTAGAACAACATCAGATTAAAATTGTGGAGAATAAAATCAGCCGTTTTGAACATGACAAAGGGTATATTCAAGAAATCATATTCAATGACGGTTCAAAAGAAAATTTGACTGCTTTATTTGCCAGGATTGATTTCAAGCAGCATTGTGAAATACCACGGGAAATGGGATGTGAATTGACAGAACAGGGTTTCATTAAGGTAGACGATCTTCAAAGAACTACAATACCAGGAATATATGCCGCAGGTGACAATGCATACGGACTAAGGGCTGTCTCTGCGGCAGCAGCTTCGGGAAACAAGGCCGGGGCTATAATAAACCATGACCTCATCGACGAAACATTTTAAAAGTAAGAAAGAGCTCATCCTCCTCTACCCTCGTTTATAACTGATAGGGATTTCGCGGTAGGAGTTCTGTTGAGCAACAGAACTCAACTCTAATAGTGATTTTAAGAAAAACCAAATTGTTGAACGTGATGTTTATGGGTTTTCATTTTTAGTTTTTAAAATTTGTAGAAAATAGAATTAGCTTTAATTTCGGGAATGAGAATTATCTTCTTTTTTGTTGCCAGCACCTTTTTAGCCTTAAATGCGTCAGCACAAAACCTCAAGCCTAAGAACCCTTCGATAGAAGCCTTATACCATGAAGCAAAAAAGCAATTTTCTGACTTTGAGAAAACGCATGGTAGATTTATAGAGACAAAGAATGTTAACATGCATTACCTTACATGAGGTGATTCTTCAAATCCATGTTTGATTTGGGCACATGGTAGTATGAACAATGGTTACGAATTGCTGAATATTGCTGACAGCCTTGCGAAGGCGGGTTTCTACGTAATTGCCATTGATTATTATGGACATGGTCAAACACCTATCCCAGGTCACGAGGTTTCACTTTATCACGTGGCCGATGATATCAAATTTTTAATGGATAAATTATCTATAAGCAAAGCATTTATTGGAGGCTTCTCAAGGGGTGGATATGTGGCTACGGCTTTTTATGATTCTCACCCAGAAAGTGTATTAGGGTTGATTCTTGAAGATGGCGGGTCTGTTTCTGCGAATACATATTACCATAAACTTACTCCACAGGAATTGAATATGAAAGCTCAAACTTTCGATTCAAAAGTAAAACAGCCTTGGGATACTGTTTACAATAGTGAGTTTGAAGCCTATGAAAAGCTATACGATTTTGATGAGGGAGGCAATCAATTTCCTATTCTGGCATTGATAAAGAAAGACAAATCAGAGAAGTGGTCTATTATCTATTCGCAAATGATGTCACTCTTTCATCTAGAGAATAGCCAACAGTTCTTAGACCTAACTTTAGGCTCTACAAAAGCTCCGCTTTTCGCCCAGTCAATGATGGTGATGGAGCCGAAAATTATTTTTAGAAACTTGGATGTACCGGTATTGATCCTAGATCCTGTCAGTGAGCAAGATCCTATGCCTTTTGAAAAAGAGAATCAAGAGTTAAAGAATCAGCATCCTGATTATATAGATTATATTATTTACAAGGATACTGAACATAACATTCATTATGAACATCCTGAGCGGTTTACTAAAGATGTGATTACCTTTATGAAGAAGTCATTAGTATTTTGGCGATAATAGGAAAGACACTGTTCACTACTCAGCTAGCTTCAATTGAGCTAATTTGGTTTACTTGAAGTT
>Ga0160433_100743_pt1 | contig 12110 bp, 8 predicted proteins | sample HID1972K_E0MG_FD_108235 | JGI IMG/M metagenome (GOLD analysis project Ga0160433, IMG submission 108235) | Enriched pill bug-associated microbial communities from UW Madison campus, WI, USA - HID1972K_E0 MG | ecosystem: Host-associated > Arthropoda: Insects > Digestive system > Unclassified ... | reverse complement strand
CCTCAACAAACAGGATCGCAGCAACCTGTTCTTCGTGATTCGTGGCGATAAGCCGCAGCAGGAAGTGATGGGCGTGAAGCGCAGCACCATGGATAACGGCGCGACGGTGCTGGATATTCTTGGCGGCGATAACTTTATCGGCCTGGGCCGCAGTAGCCTGTCCGGCCAGTCGCTGGCAGAAGTCTTCCTCAACATGAAAGAAAAAGTGCTGGCGTGGAAGCCGGACATTATTCGCCTGTGGAACTTCCCGAAATCGATCAAAGATTTCACCATCGACGAGCAGAAAGGGATGATTGCGTTCTCCGGGTCGCACTTCCGTTTGCCGCTGTTGCTGAAAGTGTCGGATAACCGCGTTGAGCCGCTGCCGGAAAGTGAATACTCCGCCCCGCTGCGTTATCAGCTGGCAGATTTCGCTCCGCGCGACAACTTCATGTGGATTGACCGCTGCTACAAAATGGCCCAGCTGTGGGCGCCGGAACTGGCGCTGTCCACCGACTGGTGCGTGTCTCAGGGCCAGCTTGGGGGGCAGCAAAAAGTGCAGCACGTCGATAAAGCCCAATGGAAAGGCAAAGCCGCGTTTAAAGATGTGGTTATCGACATGGAACGCTATAAAGGCAACGTCGATACCCTGAAAGTCGTCGATAACGACATTCGTTATAAAGCGGACAGCTTCATCTTCAACGTCGCCGGTGCGCCGGAAGAGGTCAAACATTTCAGCGGGATTTCACGCCCGGAAAGCTGGGGCCGCTGGTCTAACGCGCAGTTGGGCAATGAAGTGAAGATTGAGTACAAAACGCCGCTGCCGCCGAAATTCGACCTGGTGATCACCGCCAAAGCCTATGGCGAAAATGCGGACAAACCGATCCCAGTGCGGGTCGGCAACAGTGAACAAACGCTGACTCTGGGCAAAGACGTCACAACCACCACGCTGCATTTCGACAATCCGACGAACAGCAACCAGCTGACCATCGTACCGCCGGACCCGCAGACCACCAACGAGGGCAACATTCTCGGTCACGCCCCACGTCAGTTGGGGATTGGGATGGTGGAAATCAAAGTGGTGAAATCGGAAGGATAAAAAAAGGGGAGCTTCGGCTCCCTTTTTTTGCCCGGTGGCACCGGGCATTTAACGTCAGAATTGTAGGCCCGGCAAGCCAGCGCCGCCGGGCGTTATCAATGTCAGAAGGTTTCCCAGTTATCACCGTGTTCAGACGCGGCGGCTTTTCGCAGCGTCTGAACTGGCGCACCGGTTTTCGGGGCTGATGACTCACGCTTCGCTGCCTGCTGTGACTGCTGAATACGGAACACCGCCACCGCCTGCGTCAGACGGCTCGCCTGCTCTTCCAGCGCGGCTGCTGCCGATGCGGACTCTTCTACCAGCGAGGCATTTTGCTGCGTCACACGGTCCATCTCGGACACTGCCAGACCCACCTGATCGATCCCGCGGCTCTGCTCGTCGGATGCCGACGCGATTTCACCCATGATGTCCGTCACGCGGGTAACCGCATTCACGATCTCATCCATGGTTTCACCGGCGCTTTCTACCAACGTTGAGCCGATATCAACCCGGCTCACGGAATCTTCGATCAGGCTTTTGATCTCACGTGCCGCCTGGGCGCTACGCTGGGCCAGATTACGCACTTCACCGGCGACCACAGCAAAACCACGCCCCTGCTCACCGGCACGCGCGGCTTCTACCGCGGCGTTCAGCGCCAGAATGTTAGTCTGGAAGGCAATTCCGTCAATAACGCTGATAATGTCGGCAATTTTCTGCGAACTGCTGGTGATGTCGCGCATCGTCTGCACCACGTTGTCCACCACTTTGCCGCCCTTCTGCGCGGTTTCCGACGCACTCAGCGCCAGATGGCTCGCCTGACGGGCGTTTTCGGCGTTCTGTTTCACCGTCGCGGTCAGTTCTTCCATGCTCGCAGCGGTCTCTTCCAGAGAAGCGGCCTGCTGTTCGGTACGAGAAGAGAGATCGTTGTTGCCCATCGCGATTTCGCTGGCACCGCTGTAAATCGCATCGGCACCGTTACGCACTTCGCCGACGGTACGCACCAACTCGCTCTGCATATGGCGCAGAGAATCCGCCAGTTGACCCATTTCGTTGCTGCCGTGTACATCGATAGGCTTCACCAGGTCACCCCCGGCAATATGACGAATGCTGTCGATCACTCGCGTCAGCGGCTGGATCAACGCTTTGTGGATCCCAAGCCAGACCACAACGATCACCGCCAGCACCGCAACCAGCACGCTGATTAGCACCCAGATCGCCTGATTATAAGAGCTGCTGTTATCTTCCACAGCCAGCTCATACAGATGATCGTTTTGCTGGAAATACGTCACGTAGGCATTCTCAAAACCATCCTGATAGCGCTGAGTGGGCTGATCGAAGAAGTCGTTGATCTTACCCGCGCCCAGCAACTGGATAAGCTCCGCCAGCGCGCCGTGATAGATATCGTAATTACGTTTAATGTCGAGCGCGGCCGCTTCACTCTGACGCGGATCGCGCGGCTGGGCTTCATATTCCGCCCAACGCTTTTCCGCATCATTGAGAGAGGCGGTGGCTACTTTCATCAGTTCTGCCACGGTCGCGCCGCTGCCGATATTGTTCTGATCCATCATGTAGCGGATCCCGGCACGGTTGAGCGTGTTACGGGTTTGCAGCAGTGCCACCCAGCTGCCGTTCAGCGTGGCCTGCTGCTGGCGGATGGTTTGCAGAACGGTGAAGTTTTCTTTGTCGTGTTTCAGCGCATTAAAGAACAGGCCGCCGGATGTCAGTTGTAAAAGGCCAAAGATGACCAAAACCAGCACGAGGCTGGTCACAATTTTGATGCGAGTTAACATTTTTTCTCTTTCCTGTGGGAAGTTAACAGTTAATTCGGCCTGAAAAGAGAAAACTTTAAGGAAATTCCTACTGTTTCACGGATACGCCACGGATTTTCACTGGCGCAATTCGCTCTCTGCGTCTACCGCACCGCCGGGCTGCGACACTCCCTGATTTATGGTACAAAGTATCATTCTTAATTAATTGAGTGATACTGCATATGGCCTGGACAATCGACATCATTTCCTGCATCACCGACCGCTTTATGAGTCTGACGCCCACTGAAAAGCGCATCGCTCAGTTTATTCTCGACGATGTCGCCAGTGCCGCAGAACTGCCGATCGCCGAACTGGCGCGTTTGACCGATACCAGCCAGGCCTCCGTCACCCGCTTTGCCCGCGCGCTGGGTTGCAAAGACGTGCGCGAACTGAAGCTGAAACTGGCGCAGTCACTGGCGATCGGACAGCGTTTCATTCTCGACGTTCCGGATCTCGAAGGGGTGCAAGGGATTTACGAATCCATCATTAGCGTGCTGGAAACGAACCGTCGCGCCCTCAACGCCACGTCACTCAATCAGGCGGTGAGCTGGCTGAGCAATGCCCGGCAGATCCTCGCCATTGGCATGGGTGGAGGGTCAACTATCTGCGCACAAGAGATGCAGTACCGTCTGTTCCGCCTCGGTCTGCCGGTGGTAAGCCAGAACGACGGGCTATTGGTTCGCATGATGTGTTCATCGGTGACGCCGCAGGACGTCGTGGTGGCGCTATCACTGGGCGGATATACCCCCGAAATTACCGAAAGCGCCGCGATTGCCCGACAATATGGGGCAAAGGTGATTGCCATAACGCCGGAAGATACGCCGCTCGCGGAGCAGGCCGATCTGGTGCTGCCGCTGCTGGTGAGGGAAAACGACTATATCTTCAAGCCCAGCACCTCGCGTTACGCGATGCTGGCGATGATCGATGTGCTCGCCACCGAACTGGCAATGGCGAACAAGGCGCAGGCCAAAGACCGTATGCGCCGCATCAAACTGGTTCTCGACAGCCATCGCGGCGGCGCTGACCGCCAACCGCTTGGCGATTAATGCGCCGCGTGCCAGGCCTGCATAAACCGTCGCGCCTGCTGGCGCGTCTGTTCGACGCTCTGCCCGACGCGATACAGGTCACTGCCCAATCCCGCGCCTGCACAACCCGCCGTCAGATAATCTGACAGGTTATCCGGCGTAATGCCTCCCACCGCAAGTACCGGAACCTCCGGCGGTAACACCGCTTTGAGCGCCGATATGTAGGCAGGCCCAAACGCCGACGACGGGAAAATTTTCAGCCACTGCGCTCCGGCCTCCAGCGCCGTAAACGCCTCGGTGGCGGTGGCGCAACCGGCGCACACCAACATGCCATTACTCACCGCGCGGCGAATGACCGCAGGTTGGGTATTTGGGGTCACCACCAGCCTGGCTTTGGCATTCACCAGCGTCGTCACCTGCGACACGTTCAACACGGTGCCTGCGCCAATCATCGCCTGCTCACCAAAACGGGCAACCGCCTGCGGGATGCTGCGCTGCCAGTCCGGGGAATTCAGCGGGATTTCGATATACCGAAAACCCTCTTCGAGCAGCGTCTCGATATGGGAATCGGCTTCCTGCGGGGTGATGCCGCGCAGGATAGCCACCAGCTTAACGTCGTGCATCGATAATCCTCTCTATTCCCTGTAAGAATGCCGCTTGCGCGCCGCACTCGTTGACTGCGATATCCAGCCGGGCAAACGCCTGCCGGTAGCGCGGGCTCAGCACCTCACTCGCCACCAGCGTTATCTGCTGCGGCTGATAGCGCTGAGTCAGCGTGGCTACCTCTGCGCCAATCAACAGCCCCGAAAGAGCATCGCTCACCGCCTTTTTTTCCAGCACGCCCAGTACCCATGCCGCGCGGGTAGCAAAGAGCTGATTGACCAGCGAAGGCGTATTCAGCCCTCTCTCCAGTCCCTGCACAAACGCGGTTTCATCAGGCTGCTGAGGCGGCAACCCTTTGCCAATCAGCGAATGATTCATCAATAAATGATGCAGTTCACCGGTCATTGATGTGTCAAAACGCGTGACCTGCCCGCCTTCAACGCTGACCCATTTACTGTGAGTGCCTGGCATCACGTAGCAGAGAGAAGGAGCCAACTGCATCGCACCGAGCAGCTGGGTTTCTTCGCCGCGCATTACGTTGTACTCCCCGTCTCGCGCCCATTTCAGGCCAGGCACAATCCAGACCTGATCTGCCACTTCGCAGAGCTGTTCCCCAACCTGGTTGAGCGATACCGGACACGGCAGATATCCTGCCGGACGCCAGCCGGCTTCACTGCCAATCATTCCAGCCATCAGCACAGGGAGCGGAGCCTCCTTTCGCCACGGGCCAATATGGCGGGCGAACAGTTCAGGTGCTTCGCCTGCGGCCATCTGCGTAACGCCACAGGGCACATTCAACGTGCCAATGCAGGTTCCACGTTCGATAAGCCAGGCGCGCAGGTGCGTAGAACCCCAGTCAACGGCGATATAGCGTTCCATTGTTAGCCCTCCGACGGCTTGCGCTTGCCAATCGGCAGCGGCGGCGGTGTCGGCTGGCTTTCACGTTCGCGGGTGATCATCTCCAGCGCTTCTTCACGACTCATGCTGCTGGCAGGGGTTATCAGCGTTACACCGACACCGGCAATCAGGCTCGTCAGCACCGACGGCAGACAAGGGTTGCCCCAAAAGGCCATCCAGCTGCTGTCCATCAGCACCACCATCGAAGCAATCGCCCCACCGGCCAGGGCGGCCACAGCACCCTGCCAGTTAAAGCGCGTCCAGAAGCGACCGAGCATCGTGCAGATAAACATGCCGGACATGATCATGGAGATCATTTTGGTGATATAGCTGATGATGTCGTTGGACGTTAGTGCAAAGACCAGCGCCAGAGCGATGACGACCACGAGGAAAATCCGTGACGTACGAATCGCCTTTTCCGGCGCGGACATGTGCCCGGTGACGAGGGTGTAGAGATCGCGCAGCATAATCGACACCGCGGCAATCGCATCCGAACTGCCGGAGGACATATTGGCCGACATCCCTGCAATCAGCACCGCCATTGCCAGCACCGGCGGCAAGACCTGAGTCGCAAACAGGAAAGCGAAACCGCTGTTTGCAAGCGCGGGGTTCATGGTCCAGACCGCCATGCCGATAATCGCGGGCAGGAATGAAAACATCAGGTACAGCAGGCCCGTGATAGTGAAGGACTGACGCACCGAAGAAACGGTTTTTGCGGAGTAAATACGCTGACGATAAGACGGCGTAGCCAGCACGCCAACGGCTATCACCAGCGCCAGTGAAAACGCGGGTAACACACCGAGTTTATCGACGGCAAACAGGCTTTGTGCCGCCGGGTCTACCGCATGTTGAATAGGGCCCCAGCCACCAACATGCTGTACCGCCAGAACCGCCATCAGAATGAAACCAACGAACAGGACAATCGACTGAATCGTATCAATCCATACCACGGCGGAATATCCACCGATGCCGACATAAACAATAAATGCAAAGGCAATAATGACCTTGGCGACATTAATATCAATTCCACTGGCCCATGAAAGATATAACCCGCCACCCAATATATGGGCACCCAGCCAGCCAATAGAGGCGATAAATATTAACACAGCGACCAGGTTCTTTATTATTTTGCTGCCACCGGTGTAATAAGACATCTCTTCGCTCATGGTCATAAAGCGGAATTTACGCACCGGAGCAAAGAGCCACGCCACCAGCAATATACCGACCGCGCCGCCCAGGCCATATAGCATTCCGGCCCAGCCGTTGGTATAACCAAACCCTACAGCCCCCACGCTCGACCCCGTGCCAACCATGGTGCCTACCGTGGAGCCCAGCGTCAGGACCATCGGCAATGAGCGCCCGCCAAGCAGGAAGTCGTCGCCGGTTTTTTGGTGTCGGGAAACATACCACCCCAGCGTAATCATGGCGCAGGCGTAAATGCTAAACCAAATCAGAAATGACATACTGTTCATAATTCACATCCAATATCAGAAATAATATCCGGCATTGCAAATATTATGCGTTAACGTGATGGTCACCTGAAAAAAGGCATAGAAAGGCCAAGAGTACTTTCAGATAACATTCCGAAAATGTACCGCTTTTACATTTTTATAATTGACGTTGGCCCCCTTAGCCGGGGGCCGTTGGCTTATATCCGGGAAGCGTTAAAACAGGTCACATCGACTTCGACTTTACAGTCGACGACTAAATCCGCGACACAACAAATACGCGCCGGTGGATTTTCGCCAAAGAATTCACGGAACACTTTGTTAAACGACTGGAAATAACGTGAGTCTGTGAGGATCACTTTAACGTGAACAACGTCTGCCAGGGTATAGCCCGCTTCGTTCATAATGTCGACGCAGTTCTGAATGGCCAGTCGGGACTGATCGACAATGCCGCCTTCCACCACTTCGCCATTTTTCATCGGAGTCTGACCGGAAACATACAGCCAGCCTCCCGCCTCGACTGCGCGAGCGAAAGGCAGGTGCTGACCACCGGTGCCCGTTCCGCCTTCTACGCCATAACGTTTAATGCTCATCTTCACTCCTTCATCGTGTCCTGACGTCGCAAGAATCGCCCTGCGCGTCCGATAATACGTTTATCGCTACCATAACTCATTACGCCGTTCACCATCACCGCGTCAATTCCTGCCGCCGGTTGTTTCGGGTCAGAAAAGCTCGCTACATCGCGCACCGTCTGCGGATCAAACAGCACCAGATCGGCGTAATAGCCGACTTTTACCCGCCCTCGCTGCGGCAGCTGAAAACGCGCCGCCGACATACCGGTCATCTTATGCACCGCCTGGGTCAGCGGGAACAGCTGCTCATCACGGCAATAATGGCCGAGCACGCGCGGGAAAGCGCCCCACAAACGCGGATGCGGCATCGGGTCATTCGGCAAGCCGTCAGAGCCGATCATCGTCACCGGATAGCGCATCACCCGCCGCACGTCCTGTTCATCCATGTTGTAGTAAATCGCTCCCGCAGGCATCAGTTGCTCTCCGGCCTCATGCAACGACAGTTTCCAGTCGTCTGCAATTTGTTGCAGCGTCTGCCCAGCGACTTCCGGATGTGGCTCAGACCAGGTAATGACAATGTCGAACTCATCGGTTATTTGCTTCCTATCCAGCGTCGAGGAGCTTGCCGAATACGGGTAGCAGTCGCAGGAGATATCCTGGTGCTGGCGCATCTTGTCGAAGAATGCCAGTGTCTCCTTTGTCCGCCCCCAATTCTTCGCCCCGGCGCATTTGTGGTGCGACACAACTACCGGCACTTTGCCGTGACGACCAATGCGGAAGGCTTCATCAAGTGCTTCAAGAATAGGCTCAAATTCAGAACGCAGATGGGTGGTGTAAATCCCCTTCTCCGCCGCCAGCTCTTCCGCCAGCGCCATCACTTCTTCGGTGGATGATTGGTTCGCGCTGGCATAGGCAAGGCCAGTACTCAGGCCGAGCGCCCCTTGTTTTAGGGCCTCGCGAAGCTGTGCGCGCATCCCGGCAATTTCAGCGTCGGTCGCGGTGCGAAACAGGTCGTCCATATGGTTATTACGCAGCGCCGTGTGCCCAATCAGCGTTCCGACGTTCACCGCCGGACGCGCCTCTTCCACCGCGTGAGCATAGGCTTCAACGGTGGGATAGATGAAGTGCGGTTTTTCGCCCAGCAGATTCATTGGGTCCGGCACGTCACCTTTCATCACCGCCGTCGCCGCGCTAATCCCGCAATTGCCCACGATCACCGTGGTGATGCCCTGGCTAATTTTCGGCAGGTATTCCGGGACACGAATAACGTTGATGTCATCGTGGGTATGCACATCAATAAAGCCCGGCGACAGCACGCGCCCCAGCCCCTCGACCACCTGCTCCGCCTCGACGTCGAGCGTTGACGCAATCGCCACGATCCGCTCATCCTTAACGGCCACATCGGCGCGGTACTGCGGACCGCCGCTGCCGTCTATCACGGTGACATTTTTAAACAGCCAGTTCACCTTCATAACGCCTCGCTCTCATTCTGTTCTGCGGATAAGTTAACCATTTACAAGCCGTAAAAACAGTGAAAAACTACGCAAAGTGACCAACAGAACATGATACTTTTATTCATTAAGAAACCACAAAACACAAAATAAAGATAAATTTCATATAATTACATATGATACAAACACATCATCATATTCAATCCCGATAAGGAGAGTGAAATGAAATACCATTCCGATACGGTTATCCCTCACAAATCTGCGCTGCTCTTTTCCCCTGCCAACGTGCTGGCCGAAGACGTATGCCTGCCCGCCGCCGTGATTAAAAAGACGGCACTGGAAAACAATATTCGCTGGATGCAGAGCTATGCCGACGCACGTGGTGTCTCGCTTGCACCACATGGCAAAACCACCATGACCCCGTGGATTTTTCAGGCTCAGCAGGACGCTGGCACATGGGCGATCGGGGTGGGTAGCGCCTGGCAGGCCAGCGCCGCGATGGCCAGCGGTATTCAGCGCGTACTGATGGTTAATCAGTTGGTGGGCAAAGCGAACATGCAGGTGGTGGCTCAGCTAAAACAACACTATCGCGAAACGGATTTCATCTGCTGCGTCGACAGCGAGGCCAACGTCAACGCGCTTTCGGCCTTCTTCGCGGCACAAAACCTGGTGCTGGATGTCATGGTCGAGCTCGGCGTGCCGGGTGGGCGCTGCGGCTGTCGTACGGTTGAACAGGGGCTGGTGCTGGCACAAAAAATTGCCCAACTTCCGGGTCTGCGCCTACGCGGCCTGGAACTGTATGAAGGCGTACTGCACGGCGAAAATCCACAGCCACAGGTTGAAGCTCTGCTGCGCGACGCGGCTAAACTGGCCTGCGAAATGGCGCGCTACGTCAACGGTGAATTTATTCTGACCGGGGCAGGCACCGTCTGGTATGACGTGGTATGCAACATCTGGTTGGCCGCGGAAAAACCGCCAGAGTGCCGAATCGTTATCCGCCCAGGTTGTTACATCACCCACGATGCCGGGATCTACGACGACGCTCAGCAACAGCTGAAAGCCCGCGACCGCGTGGCGTGCGATATTGGCGGCGATCTGACTTCCGCCCTCGAGCTTGTCGCGATAGTGCAGTCGGTCCCCGAAAGCGACCGCGCAGTCGTCAATTTTGGCAAACGCGACAGCGCCTTCGATGCCGGACTGCCGCAGCCCGTCGCCCACTACCGCGAGGGTGAAGCGTTGACGTTGACGCCAGGCGCTATCACCAGCACCGGCATTATGGACCAGCACTGTATGCTCCAACTGGCCGAGGGCAGCGATGTTCAGGTCGGCGATATCCTGGTGTTCGGCACTTCGCACCCGTGCCTGACGTTTGATAAGTGGAAAACGTTACTGCTGGTCGACGATGCCTATAACGTGGTTGAAGAACTGGACACGCTGTTCTAATTGTCGAGCATGACCATTGACCCTCGCCCTGTTGGAGAGGGTCAAATTACGCCGTGATCTCAATCACATATTTAACCCCGCGCCTCACCCGCTCGAACCGCTCACCCCCACAAAAGACCGCTTAAACGCCCATACAACCACTCACCGATTTTCCGCGCCAGACGCGCGCGAAGCTCTGGCACCCTAGCTCCCAGCATCAATACCTCCAGAAGTCGGTGTAACACTTCACTCATTCTTACAAACGCCAGGTTTTTAACTATGGATATGAAAAAACTTCTCAAGCATGTGCCGTGGGCCATTATCGGGATCATTGGGGCATTCTGCCTGTCGGTGGTTGCCCTGCGTCGCGGCGAGCACGTTAGCGCCCTGTGGATCGTGGTCGCCTCGGTCTCGGTGTATCTGGTGGCCTATCGCTACTACAGCCTGTACATCGCCCAGAAGGTGATGAAACTCGATGAAACCCGTGCCACGCCTGCGGTTATCAATAATGATGGTCTGAACTACGTACCGACCAACCGCTACGTGCTGTTCGGGCACCACTTTGCGGCAATTGCGGGCGCAGGCCCGCTGGTCGGCCCGGTGCTGGCGGCACAAATGGGCTACCTGCCCGGCACACTGTGGCTGCTGGCTGGCGTCGTGCTGGCCGGGGCGGTGCAGGACTTTATGGTCTTGTTTATCTCCTCACGCCGGAACGGTTCATCGCTGGGCGAAATGGTGAAAGAGGAAATGGGCCGCGTGCCGGGCTCTATTGCCCTGTTCGGCTGTTTCCTGATCATGATTATTATCCTCGCGGTGCTGGCGCTTATCGTGGTGAAAGCCCTCGCCGAAAGCCCGTGGGGTGTGTTCACTGTCTGCTCCACCGTGCCGATTGCACTGTTTATGGGTGTCTACATGCGCTTTATTCGCCCCGGTCGTGTGGGTGAAATCTCGGTTATCGGCATCGTGCTGTTGGTGGCCTCCATCTGGTTTGGCGGCGTCATCGCCCACGACCCGTACTGGGGCCCGGCGCTGACCTTTAAAGACACCACCATCACCTTCGCGCTGATTGGTTACGCCTTTGTTTCCGCGCTACTGCCGGTGTGGCTGATTCTGGCCCCGCGGGATTACCTCGCCACTTTCCTGAAAATTGGCGTCATTGTCGGTCTGGCGCTCGGCATCGTTATCCTCAACCCTGAGCTAAAAATGCCTGCGGTGACGCAGTACATCGACGGGACCGGTCCGCTGTGGAAAGGCGCGATGTTCCCGTTCCTGTTCATCACCATCGCCTGCGGTGCGGTGTCTGGTTTCCATGCGCTGATTGCGTCCGGCACCACGCCGAAGCTGCTGGCGAATGAAAAAGACGCGCGTCTCATTGGCTATGGCGCGATGCTGATGGAGTCCTTCGTGGCGATCATGGCGCTGGTGGCGGCGTCTATCATCGAACCGGGCCTCTATTTCGCGATGAACACCCCGCCTGCGGGCCTCGGCATCACCATGCCGAACCTGCACGAAATGGGTGGCGAAAACGCGGCGATGATCATGGCACAGCTGAAAGATGCCAGCGTTCACGCCGCGGCAACGGTCAGTTCCTGGGGCTTCGTGATCTCGCCTGAGCAAATCATGCAGACCGCGAAAGATATCGGTGAACCGTCGATTCTGAACCGCGCCGGTGGCGCACCCACGCTTGCCGTCGGGATTGCTCATGTGTTCCACAAAGTCATGCCGATGGCCGACATGGGCTTCTGGTATCACTTCGGCATCCTGTTCGAAGCGCTGTTCATCCTCACCGCGCTGGATGCGGGCACCCGTGCGGGCCGCTTCATGTTG
>Ga0160433_100739_pt1 | contig 12139 bp, 10 predicted proteins | sample HID1972K_E0MG_FD_108235 | JGI IMG/M metagenome (GOLD analysis project Ga0160433, IMG submission 108235) | Enriched pill bug-associated microbial communities from UW Madison campus, WI, USA - HID1972K_E0 MG | ecosystem: Host-associated > Arthropoda: Insects > Digestive system > Unclassified ... | reverse complement strand
CCGCCTGCTGATGGGGCCGGGGCCGATCAACGCCGATCCGCGCGTGCTGCGCGCCATGTCCAGCCAGCTGATCGGCCAGTACGATCCGGTGATGACCGGCTACATGAACGAAGTGATGGCGCTGTATCGCGGTGTGTTCCGCACCGAAAATCGCTGGACGATGCTGGTGGACGGGACCTCCCGTGCCGGCATTGAGGCGATTCTGCTGTCGGCTATTCGTCCTGGCGATAAAGTGCTGGTCCCGGTGTTTGGCCGCTTCGGCCATCTGCTGTGTGAAATTGCCCGTCGCTGTCGCGCCGAGGTCCATGTCATCGAAGTCCCGTGGGGGGAAGTGTTCAGCGCCGATCGTATTGAAGATGAGATCAAGCGCGTCAAACCGCGTCTGCTGTTGACGGTGCAGGGCGACACCTCCACCACGATGCTACAACCGCTGGAAAATCTGGGTGAAATTTGCCGCCGCCACGGCGTGCTGTTTTACACCGATGCCACCGCCTCGCTCGGCGGTAACGCGCTCGAAACCGACGCTTGGGGGCTGGATGCGGTCTCCGCCGGGTTACAGAAATGCCTCGGCGGCCCGTCGGGCAGCTCGCCGATCACGCTCAGTGCCGAAATGGAAACAGTGATCCGCGCGCGAAAATGCGTGGAGCAGGGGATCCGCACCGATCTGCATCAGGATGGCGAAGACGAAATGATTTGGTCGAACTATTTCGACCTCGGCATGGTGATGGACTACTGGGGCCCGGAGCGCCTGAATCACCACACCGAAGCCACCAGTATGCTGTTCGCCGCCCGGGAATGTGCGCGGATCATGCTGGAAGAAGGGATGGACGCGCTGATCGCCCGCCACGAACTGCATGGTCGCGCCATGCTGAACGGTATTCAGGGCATGGGGCTGGAGGTCTTCGGCGATATCTCCCACAAAATGAATAATGTCCTCGGAGTGGTGATCCCCGCAGGCGTGCACGGTGAAGACGTGCGCCAGCGCCTGCTCAACGATTTTCACATCGAAATTGGCACCTCGTTCGGCCCGCTGGCGGGCAAAATCTGGCGCATCGGCACCATGGGCTACAACGCGCGTAAAGACTGCGTATTGCAGACGCTGACCGCGCTGGAAGCGGTGCTGAACCGTCTGGGCTTCGCTACCACACAGGGCGCTGCGATGCAGGCGGCCTGGGACACCTACGAGGGGTGATTCATGCCAAAGAACGTAATGCCAATGACCTCCGAAGAAGCCCGGCAGGCGGCGGTGCGCGTCATGGCGCGCAGCGACCAGCTGGCAGAAATCAGTGCCACCCCCGGGGAACTGACCCGGGTGTACCTCTCGCCAGAACATTTACAGGCTAACGCCCGCGTCGCGCAGTGGATGACCGAGGCGGGCATGACCACCTGGCAGGACGCGGTGGGCAATATTTGTGGGCGCTACGAAGCGCAACAGGAAGGCGCGACCGCGCTGTTACTCGGTTCGCACCTGGATACGGTACGCAACGCCGGGCGCTACGACGGTATGCTGGGCGTGCTGACGGCCATTGAAGTCGTCGCGTGGCTGAACCGCCATCAGGTACGTGCGGAGCAGGCGATTGAAATCGTCGGTTTCGGCGATGAAGAGGGCACCCGGTTTGGCATCACGTTGCTCGGCAGTCGCGGGCTGACCGGCACCTGGCCGCAGGAATGGCTGGCGTGTTGTGATGCGCAGGGCATCAGCGTGGCGCAAGCAATGGTAAATGCCGGGCTGGACCCGTCGCGCATCGCTCACGCAGCCCGTTTACCGCAAGAATTTAGCGCCAGTCTGGAGCTGCATATCGAGCAGGGGCCAGTGCTGGAAGGTGCTAATTTAGCGCTTGGCGTGGTGACCGCTATCAACGGCGCGCGTCGATTGAACTGTCGGTTCGATGGTGAAGCCGGGCACGCCGGAACGGTGCCGATGAATCTGCGCCACGATGCGCTGGCCGGAGCGGCCGAATGGATGGTGGCCGTTGAGCAACTGACTCAGGCGAGCGACCCGACGCTGGTGGCGACGGTCGGCACGCTGAATTGCCAGCCAGGTGCAGTAAACGTCATTCCCGGCAGCGTCTCGCTGAGCCTTGATATTCGCAGTCCGTCCGATGAAACGCGTGAAGCGTTGCTGGCGACGTTGCTGGAAAAAGCGCAGCAGATTGCGCAGCGGCGCGGCCTGACATTCTCCCATGATATTTTCTACAGCACGCCTGCCACGCCGTGCGATCCGGTGTTACAGGACACGCTGATTCGCGCCTGCGAAAATGTGCAGGGCAGAGCGCTAACGCTGCCGAGCGGAGCCGGACACGATTCGATGGCGCTGGCCGAACGCTGGCCGGTGGCGATGCTGTTTGTGCGCTGTGCGGGCGGCATCAGCCATCACCCGGCGGAATCCGTCGAGGCGACTGACGTCGCGATAGCGTTACAGGCGTTTAGCCTGGCGGTGCAGGAAATTGTGCAGCCAGATGCATTGCAGCAGTTCAATGCCGCCAGCCCGGAACACGCGTCGGCGATGATCGCGGCCTGCGTAGCGCTGCCGGAATGGCAGCATTCGCTGGTGGCGGCGCGGCCTTTTACGGGCGTTGACCAGCTGCTGGAAACCGCCTTCGTACTGAGTGAACGCTGGCGGTTACCGGAGCTGGATAGGGCTTTGGCGGCGCACCCGCGCATTGGTGACAAACCGAAAGGGGTTTCAGCGGAATCGACGTTTTCTCGCCAGGAGCAGTCGGCCGTCAATAGCCATGATGCGGCGCTGGCACAGGCGCTGGCGCAAGGGAACGCCGAATATGAAGCACGGTTTGGTCGCGTGTTTCTGATCCGCGCCAAAGGACGCAGCGGGGAAGAGATCCTCTCGATTCTGCAACAGCGGCTGAACAACACCGAGGCAGATGAAGTGCAGGAGGCATTGCGTCAGCTGCGACAAATTACCCAACTTCGACTGGAAGGAGTATTTGCCCGATGAGCCATATTTCGACTCACATCCTGGATACGTCGCTCGGAAAACCGGCGGCGGGCGTGATGATTCGCCTAGAGCAGCAAACGGAAAGCGGCTGGATGTTGGTGAAGGCGTCAGAAACCAATGCCGACGGGCGCATAGGTTCGATGGCCGAGGGCGATTTAGCCCCAGGGCGCTATCGGCTGACGGCGGAAATTGGGCCGTGGTTTGCGCAAACCGGGCGGGAGACGCTGTATCCGTCGGCACAAATTGACGTCATTTTGCCGCGTTGTGGAGACCATTATCATTTGCCGTTTCTGATCGCCCCGTGGGGCTGGTCGACGTATCGCGGATCCTGACGGCCCCTCTCCCTAACCCTCTCCCACGGGGAGAGGGAACCATCGATTGGGGGAGAGGGTGCAACGTGCTAACACACGCGCACGCATTCCCGTTAAAGGAACGGGCTAGGTAAAACCGGGATGAACATAAATTTAAGGTTCCAGCGGGACCCAATATCGTCAGGCGAAATGACGGAATATTGTAATTCCGCGGCAAAGCGTACCGGGAGTTTGCCCATTTTAACGACATTGGAATAACCTAAACCAATCGGGAATGTTAAGCGGTCGCCCTGTTTTTTCTTCCAGTCAATGGTGATATCTGGACTCATACCAATTAACTCCGTGCTGCTTAAACGGTAGTTAATGAAATACTGAATATCGGTATGGTTGGTGTCTTTGCGGTTGCTTTTATTATCCGCAGACCACCAGTGCTGCGCTAATAATCCCAGGTTGGTGCCCCCAGGATGCGGGGCTAATTTTGCCACTAACAGTGCCGGGCCCGCCTGATAACGACCCTGTCCCTGGAAGTCGTTTTCTGCCGTATCGAAGAGCTGCGTTGCACCGACTCCCCAGACGAAACCATCTTCGCGGTTCGGACCGACGAGGGTTAATAACCCGGTGTCACCCATGCCGCTGGTTCTGCCGTGAGCGAACATGGATCCGTCCCCGTTCATGGAAACGTTGCCCAGGTTCGGGGTGTTATAGAACTGGAACACCGGTCTGACGATTAAATTCCAGTCCTGTTGGCCAAACTTTAATGGAAAGGACATCACTGGCTGAATAGTGGTTCGGGACACCGTGCCGTTGAATTTATCACCTCTGAACGTGGTGTTGTCATATTGCGTCCAGAACATCCAGGCGGCCCCAATCGGGTTGGCGGTCATTTTTGCTATTTTTTCCATTTCCTCTGCCGACGGGCCATCGTTTTCAGCGGCATGAGCCAGTCCTGAAAAACAAACTGTGGCGGCCAAAAGACAGAGGGAAACATTTTTCTTAAACATAAATTAAAACCCTGATGTGAAGATAAGCAGGGGATTACCCCCTGAATAAATAGGCGAATGCGAAGAAAGAAAAGTCATTGTTATAGGGTGCTGTAATACTTAAATTTTATCCGGTAGGGGCTTGAGTATTTTGGTTAGACGCGCATTTTTTATTTCGATATATCCATTTTTCTTTAATGCGGCCAAAATCTTAAAGACATAACTGTTCGACAAATTAGTCCGTTTTAATATGTAGTTAGCCAGACCTTGAGTGACATGAATTTCATTGAGGTAAAGTTCGATTAACTCTTTCACCACTTTGTAGCCATTTCCGCCATGCCTGACGTCATAGATATTGGCGAGCTTATCGATAAGGGAGTAAATTAGGCCCGAGAAAACCACGCCACGATACACCTGATCGGGGCGATTGATTTCAAATATTTTATGAATAGGTATTTTGGTAATGATTACATCGCTTTCGGTGCGGCAATAAAACGGCTGCGTTGACATGATCTTTTCATCTTCCATCGCAGGCATACCGTAAAAGGCATGGTCGACAAATTTCCCCGTGCCTTTGTAATAAATGCCGAGCAGCCCGGAAAGAACAAATCCGACTTCCGCCTTCTGTAAATTTAACGACTGGCCTTTGCTGTATCGCATTTGTACACCATGCGATTTAACAAATTCCATGAAGGCATTAAACTCATCAGTACTATAGAGGTTAAAGTTATTTTCCTTTTTCATACTCACTCCCATAATTCTGAATGTCTAATTATACATGCCGAGTGTTTCGTCGGACACAATTACAGAACACATCTACCCGTCTAAGCTTACTGAAATCGAGTTAAAAGTAAAATTGGAAAATGAAAGCATATGTCATAGTAGATATCATTCCAGAAATGGGGCTTGGGCGGCGTTGACATCGTTTTTCACAACGTCATACTGCGTAGCATATCAGGGGATGTGTCTCATGAGTCTGTAATATTTTTGGTGGCATAATACAATGACAAAAAAATTAACTTTAAAATCCGTAATTCTTATTGTTATGACCTGTATTGTCGGTGGCGTCGTTTGGTTTTCTGCACAGCATTATAATGCTGAGGGGAAATACACCGCGCAGGAAAATAAACGGTATACGGTCGCGCTGAATCATCTACGTGAAGAGATTAAACAGTTAAATCAAACGTCGGTTAATCACCAAATTCATAAAAATACCCGACTGGACAGCGCCAGTATGAATGAAAGGGATAAGGTGGCTATTTATGAACTCACGCTGCTCGACGTTTCTCAGGCTGATATTCGTCACATCAGCGACGGCCGAAAGTCAAAAATTAACGCTGTAGAAAAACAGAAACTCATTCAGAAATTAAAAGCCGATGTTCACTCCGGCCCGTTGTTTGAGCATGGTTGGTCAATGGAGTTTATTCAAAAGACCCGCGAAGGTGATCTGCTTAGCACGATTACCATTACCCAGGATGATTGGCTGCAAGCGCCCGTGGGCGATCGCCATAACGTTATCTGAATAAAGAGGGCGGCAAAGCCACCCTCAATCATTCACCCGTTAAATGACAGCTTATAAATACGCGTCTCCCAACGATGAAGTCGGTAGGGTTCGTCAATCTCCGCATAATTCCCCAGCACGCGCGTCGCCCCTTCAAGCCGTAATTCGGCTTCAGGCCAGCGGGCCGATTTCGACGACAGATTACACAGCACCAGAAACGTTTCATCGCCGAGTTTGCGGCGATAGGCGTAAATCTGTGAGTGATCCGCCAGCGCCAGCTGATAACGCCCGTAGATAAGCGTGCGTTCTTTCTTACGCAGGCTGATTAATGCGCGATAAAAGTTGAGCACCGAATGCGGGTCCTGGCGCTGGCTGGCGACGTTGATGATTTCGTAATTGGCGTTGACGTGGAACCACGGCTTCGCCTCGCTGAAACCGGCGTGGGGGGAATGGCTCCACTGCATCGGTGTGCGGGAATTATCGCGCCCGGTGTGGGTGAGGAACGCAATAATGTCCTCCTCACTTTTGCCGAGCGCCGCCATCTCGCGCCACATGTTTTTCGCCGAGACATCATCAAAATCGGCCAGCCCGTTGAAGCGGGTATTGGTCATGCCGATTTCCTGGCCCTGATAGATAAACGGCGTGCCTTGCATCAGAAAGTAGAGCGCGGCAATGCAGGTGGCGCTTTCCCGCCAGTAATGCTGGGTGTCGCCCCAGCGCGAGGTAATTCGCGTTAGATCATGGTTTTCGACATACAGCGCATTCCAGCCTTTGCCTTCCAGTGCGGTCTGCCAGGCGGTGAATATGTTTTTCAGTACCGAAGGCTCGGGGCGCAAACCGGCTTCCGGTTCCCACAGGCGAACGTGTTCGAACTGGAATACCATGTTCAGGCGGTTGCGATGCTCGCCGACCCACTCCTCGGCGTGTTCAGAGTTCAGGCCATTCACTTCGCCGACGGTCACAATGTCGTAATGCTGAAATACCTTCTGGCTCATGTCATCGACGTAGTCCAGCAGCCCGTCGTAGTTCAGATGACTTTTCATCGACGGCACGTAGCGCAATTTGTCCGGATTCGGCACATCGGCAAGCGTCGGTTCTTTTTTCATATGGCAAATCGCGTCGATACGAAAACCGTCGATCCCTTTCTCGAGCCACCAGTGCATCATGTCGTACACCGCGCGGCGCACGTCATGGTTTTCCCAGTTCAAATCCGGCTGGCGACGGGTAAACAGGTGCAGATAATACTGTTCCGTTTTCGCATCAAATTCCCAGGCCGAACCTTTAAAAATCCCTTCCCAGTTGTTGGGCTCCGCGCCGTTTTTACCGTCGCGCCAGGTGTACCAATCGCGTTTGGGGTTATCGCGGGACGAGCGGGATTCAAGGAACCATGGATGTTCGTCGGAGGTATGGTTGACCACAAGGTCGATGATCAGGCGCATCCCGCGCAGGTGAACCTGCTCGAGCAGATGGTCAAAATCCGCCATCGTGCCAAATTCGGCCATGATTTCCTGATAATTGCTGATGTCATAGCCGTTATCGTCATTCGGCGAGGTGTACATCGGGCAAATCCAGATCAGGTCGATGCCGAGGTCTTTCAGATAATCAAGTTTCTCGGTGATGCCATTCAGGTCACCAATGCCGTCCCCGTTGCTGTCCTTAAAACTGCGGGGATAAATCTGGTAGGCCACCGCCTCTTTCCACCAGTTCGCCATCATTTACCTCCTGATGAGTAACGCAAAAGATTCATAAGGTTGCAGCTCAAGACTCACCGCCAGTTGGTCTCGCGGCGCGTAGTTGCTGGAAAGACACTCGCCGTGCCAGTGTTGCATCGCCTCGGGAATATCGAGGGTCAGATGCTCGGCGGAGAAATTGTTAATAACCAGCAGCCGTTCGTCACCGAGCGTGCGCAGCCAGGCAAACACCTGCGGGTGTTCAGCCATCACCGGCTGGTAGTCGCCGTAAACCAGCACCGGATACTGCTTCCGCAGGGCAATCAGCTTCTGGTAATGCCAGAGGATCGAGTCCGGCTGTTCAAGCGCTGACGCGACGTTGATTTCCCGGTAGTTCGGATTGACCGCAATCCACGGCGTACCGGAGGTGAAACCGGCGTTGGGGCTGGCGTCCCATTGCATCGGCGTGCGCGCGTTGTCGCGTCCATTAGCGTGAATGCCCAGCATCATCTCTTCATGGCTGACACCGTCCGCCAGTCGTTCGCGGTACAGATTGAGGCTTTCGATATCGCGGTAGTCGTTGATGTCGCTGAACCGCACGTTGGTCATACCGATTTCTTCGCCCTGATAAATATACGGCGTGCCTTTCAGGCAGTGCAGGGCGGTGGCGAGCATTTTGGCAGAGGCTTCGCGGAACTCGCCTTCGTCGCCGAATTTTGACACCGCGCGGGGTAAGTCATGGTTACTCCAGAACAGCGAGTTCCAGCCGTCGTTGGCCAGCGCGGATTGCCATTTGTCGATAACCGCTTTGAAGTCGGCGAGCACAAACGGCTTGCTGCGCCACTTCCCGGCGTGTTGATCCCAAAACTGTTTGATGTGGTCGAACTGGAATACCATCGACAGTTCTTCGCGTTCAGCGCCGCTGTACAGCAGCGCGTCTTCGGGGCTGGCGCTCCAGGCCTCACCGACGGTGACGTACTCACCGTTGCCAAAGGTGGCGCGGTTCATCTGGCGGATCAGGGCATGCAGATTTTTGCCGTTAGCCATGATTTGCGCGTCGACTTCTTTGCCGATGAGATCGATAACGTCCATACGAAAACCGCCGATACCTTTTGCTAACCAGCGGTTCATCATGGCGTGGACCTCTTCGTGCACCCGCGGGTTTTCCCAATTGAGGTCCGGCTGGCGTTGAGAAAACTGATGCAGGAAATATTCGCCACTGGCTTCGTCATAGGCCCAGCCGCTGCCGCCAAAATAGGAACGGAAATTATTCGGCGGGCCACCGTCCGCCGCCGGTTTGCGCCAGATATAGAAATCTCGGTACGGGTTATCTTTCGATTTCAGCGCGTCGAGGAACCACGGATGTTCGTCGGAGGTGTGGTTGACGACCAAATCCATCAGGAGGTGAATGTCGCGCTGTTTAGCCTCTGCAATCAGGGTGTCCATGTCCGCGAGGGTGCCAAATTCGGTGGCAATATCTTCGTAGTCGGAAATGTCGTAGCCGTTGTCATCCATCGGTGAGCGGTAGACTGGCGAGAGCCAAATCAGGTTGATGCCGAGCTGGTAGAGGTAATCGAGTTTACTGATGATGCCGGGAATGTCCCCGATACCGTCCCCGTTGCTGTCCATAAAGCTGCGCGGGTAGATTTGGTACACCACCGCGTTGTGCCATGCTTTTTTTTCCACTGAGTTCTCCTGATCGTGTGTGGCGCCCTCACCCTAACCCTCTCCCCCAGGAGAGGGGACCGATCGCGCTCGCCTTTCTCCCTCTCCCTGGGGGAGAGGGCCGGGGTGAGGGCGCAACGGACTCACAAACGAAGGCTAAATCCGCCCGAATGCCCGCCCGTCCACCTCAAACAAATAGCAACTCTCCGTCGGCAAACGCAGCCCAACCCGCTGATCGGGCGCGATCTCCAGCCGCGACGTCAGCCGAATCACCAACGGCTCGCTGCCATAACCGCTATTAACGTACAGCAGCGTTTCGTTGCCCATCTGCTCCACAAACAGCACTTCGCCTTCCACGTCGGCGGCGGCTAAATCAATCAGCTGCACATGCTCCGGGCGGATCCCCAGCCAGACGCTGTCGCCAATTTTTCCGCCCAGCGTATCCACCGGCAGCACAATGCGTTGCCGGTTCTCGAGGTCGACCACCGTCTCCCGTTCGCCCGTTTCAGCAATCGTGCCTGCAATCAGATTCATTTTAGGCGAACCAATAAACTGGGCGACGAACAGGTTGGCCGGATGGTCATACAGCTCCAGCGGGGAGCCGACCTGCTCGATTTGCCCCTGATTCAACACCACGATCCGGTCGGCCAGGGTCATCGCTTCCACCTGGTCATGGGTGACGTACAAAATCGTGGCGTTGATGCGTTTATGCAGCGCGGCAATTTCCATGCGCATCTGCACGCGCAGTGAAGCGTCGAGGTTGGAGAGCGGTTCATCGAACAAAAACAGGCTCGGCTCACGCACAATCGCCCGGCCGATCGCCACGCGCTGGCGCTGCCCGCCGGAGAGATCTTTCGGCCGGCGGTCGAGCAAATGCTCCAGCTGCAAAATGCGCGCGCTGGCCTGCACCTTTTTGTCGATTTCCGTCGGCGGCAGCTTCGCCATTTCCAGCGCGAAAGCCATGTTTTGGTACACAGTCATATGCGGATACAGGGCGTAGGACTGGAATACCATCCCGATGCCGCGTTCGGACGGCGAATCGTCGTTAACGCATACGCCGTCGATGCGCATTTCGCCGTCGCTGATTTCCTCCAGCCCGGCGACCATCCGTAACAGCGTGGATTTGCCGCATCCCGACGGCCCGACAACCACCACAAACTCGCCGTTGTTAACGGTCAAATCCAGGGGCTTAATCACCTCCGACGAGGTGCCGTAGCGCTTAGATATTTTATCGAGTACCAGTTGCCCCATAGTTATCCCTTAATCGCTCCGCTGGTCAGCCCGCTGACAATGCGTTTCTGGAAGATGAGCACCAGCACAATTATCGGCAGCGTCACCACCACCGAGGCCGCCATAATGCTGCCCCACGGTAGTTCAAAGGTCGACGCGCCGCTAAACATGCTGATCGCCACCGGCACGGTGCGCTTGTCGCCGGAAATAATGAACGTCAGTGCAAACATGAATTCGTTCCACGCGCCGATAAACGCCAGCAGCCCGGTGGTGACCAGCGCAGGTGCCAGAATCGGTGCAAACACCCGGCGGATAATGGTCCAGGTTTTCGCCCCGTCGACAATTGCCGCCTCTTCCAGCTCCACCGGAATCGACTTCATAAAAGTGGTCAGCACCCAGACGGTGAACGGCAGCGAAAAGGTGGTGTACGAAAGCACCAGTGCGCCGAGGGAATCGTACAGCCCCAGAAAACGCACCAGCTCGAACATCCCCGTCAGTACCGCCACCTGCGGGAACATCGACACGCAGAGAATAGTAAACAGCAGGAATTTACGTCCGCGAAACGGCACTCGCGCGAGGGCGAATGACGCGGTAACCGACACCAGCAGACAGATGCCGACGGTGATCGTCGCCACCAATACCGAGTTCAGCAGGCTGCGGGCGATACCGTTATCCACCAGCGCCACCACGTAGTTGTGCCAGTGGTAGCCGTTCGGCAAATAGGCAGGCAAGAACAGCTCTTGCCCAGTGCGCAGTGAGGTCAAAATGGCGTAGTAAAACGGGAAAACGCAGAACATCACGGCGACGGTCGCACCACTATAAATCACCAGCTGGTGGCCGAATTTGCGCTGACGACGTGTGGTTTTCATCACCGCTTCTCCTTCTCGTTAAGCTTCGAGACGCGGATAAAGCAGGCTGCAATGCCCGCCACCATCATAAACACCAGTACCGATGCCGCAGAGCCGACGCCCATATCCTGATACGAGATGATTTGCTCGCGGGCATAACCGGAGATCGACATCGTCGCTTCGCTGTTGGATGTCAGCACGAAAATCAGATCGAAAATGCGCATCGCGTCCATCACGCGGAAGATCAGCGCCACGATCATCGCGGGCAGGATCAGCGGCAGGGTGATGCGCTTAAAGCGTTGCCAGGCGCTGGCCCCGTCGACGCGCGCGGCCTCGTACAGATCGCCAGGGATCAGCTGTAGCGCCGCCAACAGCATCAGCGCCATAAACGGCGTAGTCTTCCAGACATCGGCGATCACCACCGCCCACATCGACAGCGATGGCTCGGCGATCCACGCCAGATGCGCCTGATAGCCTAAGATTTTTGCCAGCAGATCGTTCACCACGCCGTACTGATCGTGGAACATCCAGCCCCACATTTTGGCGCTGACAATCGTCGGGATCGCCCACGGCACCAGAATGGCGGTGCGCACTAAACCCTGGCCGCGAAATTTTTCGTTCATCAGCAGTGCCAACAGCATTCCGAGCAGCAGTTCAAGGCTGACGGAAACCAGCGTAAACCACAGGGTGTTGCCGACCGCCTGCCACCACAACGGGTCCACCAGTACGCCGCTGCTTTGGCCGTCATGATTGAGGTAATAGTTCGCCAGCCCGACCATCTGATAGTCGCTCGGGTTGTCGAGCATCGCGTTGGTAAAACTGAAAAAGAAGGTACGCGCCAGCGGCCAACCGGCTGCCAGCGCAAGGAGAATCAGCGCGGGCGCCACCAGTATCCACGCGATACGGCGGCGCCGCTGTTGATAGCCGAGACGGGCCAATTAATGCCAGTCCTTCCCTTTCACGCGCTCAAGGCGTTTT
>Ga0160433_100738_pt1 | contig 12150 bp, 7 predicted proteins | sample HID1972K_E0MG_FD_108235 | JGI IMG/M metagenome (GOLD analysis project Ga0160433, IMG submission 108235) | Enriched pill bug-associated microbial communities from UW Madison campus, WI, USA - HID1972K_E0 MG | ecosystem: Host-associated > Arthropoda: Insects > Digestive system > Unclassified ... | reverse complement strand
TGCCGGCAGACAGTCATGGCAAAGCACATCCGCGATATGGGTCGTCTCGATGCTGGCTTTGATCGTCGCGAGGACGGGCGGAGCCATCTCGTCCCACATGGTGTCCGCCGCCGCGATCCGCTCCCGCCAGGCCTCTTTGTCATCCGCGGGAGGCCAACTCATGGCCGGCGAGGCGGCGCCATCGGAAAGGAAACGCTGCGCGGCCGGGCTGATCGTCGAGGGAGGCGGGATGTCGCGCGCGCTGATATGGACGGGTGTGTAGGCGGGGTCTTTATCGGCCATCAAACTCTCCTGCTCCTTGCCTCGTTTCGCCTCGAAACCCCTCGAATTTGGATGGAGGCGAAACGAAAATATCGACGACATATTTAATTTGTTAAATAAATTATCAGCCTCTGACAATAGAGTTGGGCAAGGAGCGGACAGGCCTGACAGGAAAAGTCCGGCATCCATCCGAAGGCCCGCATCATTGACGGAAGGACCTCGCCCATGGCGCTCAGGAGGAGCGGTCCGCCTGTTGCCGCGGTCGGGTATAATGGATTGACAGCGCGAAGGCTGATATATACTTATCATGTTATGCTTTATCGGGAAGCAGTATGCTGGTGCGCGGCTCTGGTAAACGGAACTGATCGCAAGATCAGCGGATGAGGAGGAGGGGTGTGTGCGGCTCAGGCCGGCAGGTGCTTTCATGCGGTGGCTTGGCATGCGGAAATCATATCCGTAGCGTATCCTGCGCCGTCCGCGTGACGGCTGCTCGCCGGACAACATATAATCTACCATGAGGTTGGAATGATGAAACGCTTCGCTCTTGGCGATCTCGTCGATGACCGTCCCAAGGATGGCGTTTTCCGTGTCAATCGTGCGCTATTTCGCGATGCGGCGCTGTTCGATCTCGAGATGAAGCATGTGTTCGAGGGCGGTTGGGTCTTCGTCGGTCTCTCGACCCAGGCCGAGAACCCGCACGATTATTTCACCGGCTTCATCGGGCGCGTGCCGATCATTGTCAGCCGTGATGGAGCCGGCGAACTGCGCTGTTTCGTCAATGCCTGCCCCCATAAGGGCGTGCGGCTTGTTCAGAAACTGTGCGGAAATGCGCGGCGCCACGTCTGCCCCTATCATAGCTGGACCTTCGACAGCGCCGGCGCGAACAAGAACATCAAATGGGCGAAGAGCGGCTGCTATGGCGCCGGCTTCGATGACGATAATCACGATCTGGCGTCCGTCGCGCGGTTCGGTGAATATCGCGGATTTCTGTTCGCCAGCCTGAATCCGAATGTGCCCAGCCTGGAAGAGCATCTCGGCGAAGCGCGCAAACTTCTGGACCTTGTGGCCGACAAGAGTCCCGAGGGCGTCGAGCTGGTGCCGGGGCGCGTGTGCTTCACATATGCGGCCAACTGGAAGATGCAGCTTGAGAACTGTTCGGACCAGTATCACTTTACCTCGACGCACCCGAGCTTCATCCGCATCCTCGATCAGCGCGGGAAGGAGCAGGCCGCCGAGGTTGTCCAGTCGACACTGGGCGCCGCCGACTTCTGGCAGGAGGGCGCAAGCGGCATCACCGGCGGCACGATGAGCTTTGACCATGGGCATGTGCTCAATTGGGGCGTGATGCCCGTATCATCGGCGCAACCCGACTTCGAGCGGGCGGAGGATCTGGCTGAGCGCCACGGCGTCGCCAAGCGCAACTGGATGTTCAACATGCGCAATCTCACCGTTTTCCCCAACCTGCAGGTGGCGGAGAACGCCTCCAGCCAGATGCGCGTCATCCGGCCCCTCGCGCCGAATCTGACCGAGATGCAGACATGGTGCATCGCGCCTCGCGGGGAAAGCGCGCAGGCGCGGGCCTTCCGCATCCGCCAGTACGAAGACTTCTTCAACCCGACCGGCATGGCGACGCCCGATGACACCGTGTGCTATGAGGAAGCGCAATATGGCATGGCCGAGCAGGAGCGGCCCTGGCTCCAGGGCCATGCGCGGGGCCTTGCCGCCTCGGTCGAAGGCGGCAACGACTATGCCGATATGATCGATCTCAAGCCGGCGCGCAGCGTGCTCGCTGACGCTCAGCTTTGCGACGAGAGTCTGTTCAGCAGCTATTATCGCGCCTGGGCCGCACGCATGGCGGAGGTGCTGGCATGAGCGCGCTGACGCAGGCGCAGGCCGCCGAGTTCCTCTACCGCGAGGCGCTCATGCTGGATCGGTTCGATTTCGATGCCTGGCTCGATCTCTACACGCCCGATTGCCTGTTCTGGATGCCCGCATGGCGGGACGATGGCACGCAGACCGACGATCCGGATCGGGAACTGTCGCTCATCTATTATCGCGGGCGGCGCAACCTGGAGGATCGCGTCCAGCGCATCCGCTCAGGGTTTTCGGTGGCGTCCACGGTGATGCCTCGCGTCGCGCACATGGTCGGCAATGTCCTGGCTACGCCCGATGGTCAGGGGCAGGTGCGGCTCGATTCCTCGTTCATCGTGAATGTGCAGGATGTGCGAACCAATCGGTCCCACGCCTATTTCGGGCGCTACGAGCATGAACTGCGCCTGGAGGACGGAGGCTGGAAAATCTCGCAGAAGGTGATCCGGCTGATGAACGATGTGGTTCCCACCATGCTCGATGTTTACGGCATCTAGAGGGAGGCGGCCCGATGCTCTCCATTGAAGCGGCGCCTCGCGTCATCATCGTAGGCGCCGGGGCGATGGGGTGCCTGTTCGCCGCGCGATTGGCGGAGCAGGGCGCGCAGGTGACGCTGGCCGACATCGATCGGCGCCGGCTCGACATCATCGCGCGGGACGGGGTGACGCTGGTCGATGACAAGGGCGAACGAAGCCTGCCTGTCGAGGCCGCTCTTCCAACGGATGTAGCGGTAGCGGCCGACCTGGTCCTGCTCTTCACCAAGGGCACGCATAGCGCACAGGCGATTTCTTCTGTGCGTCATCTTGCGGCCACGAAGCCGGTCGCACTCACCTTGCAGAATGGTATCGGCAATGCTGAGTTGCTTGCGGAAGCCTTTGGCGAGGATCAGGTGCTGTTCGGCACTGCCCATGTCCCGGCCGATCTGACCGGGCCGGCCACCGTGGTGACGCATGGTTTCGGCGGCGTCGATCTTGGCGGTTTCACGCAGTCGTCGCAGGCTTTCGCTCCGGCCGCGGTCGAATGGCTGCGGCGCGCGGGCTTCGACGCCAAGGTGACAGAGAATGCCAATGCCGCGGTGTGGGAAAAAGTCGCTTTCAATGCCGCGCTCAACGCGATGGCGATGATCTGCGAGGTTGCGAATGCCGGCATGGATAATGAACCCGGCCGACGCATCGCCGCCAATGTCGTGGGCGAGACGGCGGCGGTGGCGGCGGCCAAGGGCATCGGGCTCGATCGGGAGCGGATCGTTGCGACAGTCGATGCCGCCCTGCGGGAGCATGCGCATCACAAGGCGTCGATGCTGCAGGACCGTGAGCATGGACGCCCGACGGAAATCGAGCTGATCAACGGCGCCATCGCACGCGAAGGCGCGCGCCTCGGCGTGCCAACGCCGGTCTGCGACACACTTTCCGACCTCGTGAGAGTCATCGAACATCAGCGATCGCCGCGTGCGTGATCCGTATTCTTCCGAGATAGCTCATTTGTCGATGCGTTCGGAGGCTTAGACATGGGCGCAGCCGAAAAAAGGGCGCGCCTCAACAAAAGCAAGGAGAGGCAGGATGCTGATAAGGGGCTTTACGGATCGTGTTCGCGGAGCGGTTGGGCTGGGTCTCACCTTGTCTCTTTCCGCCGCTGCCGGTCTTCCTTCCGCAGTTGCGGCAGAGGGCCGCGCCGACGAGCCGAGGCCCGCGCCCATGGTGATCGAGCGGCAAGGCAGTTTTGCGGCCGGTGGTAAGGTGGTGGGCGAGCCGGGGAACACGCTTCATTGCGATCATGGCGTCGTGGATTACCAAATTCCGGTGAATGCCAGAAAGCATGGCCTCTTCCTTTGGCACAGCTCCGGCGCGCAGGTGTGGAAGCAGCGCTGGGATGGTGGCGAAGGGTATCAGAGCATTTTCCTCCGTAATGATTACTCCATCTACATCTGGGATGGCCCGCGTGTCGGTCGGGCGAATTGGGGATGCGAGGAATACACCTTCAAGCCGCGCATGGGCGTCGATCGTCTCAACTTCTTCGGCTGGCGGCTAGGCACTGAGGATGGCGAATGGTTCCCCAACGTGCAGTTTCCGCGCGACGATCCGGCAGCGCGCGAGCAGGCGGCGCGGAGCCGCTATGACGAGTTCGACACGCGGGAGAATGTGGATCTGCAAGTCGCGGCGGCGGCCAAGGCGATGGACAAGGTCGGGCCCGCAGTGCTCGTCACCAGTTCGGCCGGTGGTCTGCGCGCCCTGCTCACCGCGACTCAAAGCGACAATGTGAAAGCTGTCGTCGCATACGAGACGCCGGCCTATGTTTTCCCGGAAGGCGAGGGGCCGGAAGGACCGACCGGCCCGATCGATTCCCATCGGGTGCCACTCTCGGACTTTATGAAGCTGACGCGTATCCCCATCCAGATCGTCTGGGGGGACAATGTCGAGGGGACGTTCTGGGAGCCTGATATCAAGCTCGCCCGTCAGTTCGTCGACATCGTGAATGCTCATGGCGGGCAGGCCGAGCTTCTCCTGCTCCCGTCGATCGGTATCAGGGGGAATACCCATCTGCCCTTTGCCGACATGAACAATGTCGAGATCGCCGACCAGCTTTCCCTCTTCCTGAAGAAGCATAAGCTCGATCTGCGATGAGGCAAAGTTTCGCGGAGCAGGGCGCAGGCGGCGTGGACAAATTCGAACAGCCACTATTCGCAATGACGGTTCGAAGCCCGGCCTGTCCGGACCGGCCTACCCCCTCACCCCCCGCGTTCGCCCTGAGCTTGCTCACCCGTTCGCCCGAGCTTGTCGAAGGGCTGCCCTTCTTCCTTCGACGCCGCTGAAGAAAAGAACAGCAGCCCTTCGACAAGCTCAAGGCGAACGGAGAGATCCCCGCCTAGGCCCTGCTCCGGAACGCAATGAAGTGAGGCGGTAAGCCCGTTAGGCCGGCTCGTTCACTTCCTCGGGCAAGGGGTATTCGTCGGCATTCTGGATCCATCCATCCTGAAGGGAGAAGTCCAGACGCGGCGGAGCGAAGATGTCCGCCATCCGATTGCCTTCACGCCACAGGCTTTCCGATGAGTGGATTACCCGCGCCGGAATGATGGTGCAGGAAGGAGCCTCCGTGATGGGGGCTTCGTCCGGGCGCCAGTCATTTTTGTCGAGGCCCCATGGCCAGCGCATATTGTGCTTGAAGGAGCCCGCGAGCACCAGCGAACACTGGTCGAAATCATGGTGGCTGTGCGGCGACATCTTAGTGATGTCACGCGGGCCGCCGCCCGGCGGAGGAAAGTTCAGCATGATGGTCGTGCAACGCCAGATCGGCCCAATTTTGCCCGGCACCCGCGTTTTCCAGAGGTCATATGTCCGCAGCTTGTAGCCGGCCGGCGGGGCTGGCCACGGCTGGAAGGGGGGGATAGCCGGATCGGGCTGCGCGTAGGTAGCCGCGTTGGCGCATTTCTCGTTGAGATCGGGCGACTGTGTCGAGAACAGGCGCACGACACGGCCTCCGCTAGGAAGCGTGATGCTGCTGTCGCCCGGCGGCACAATGATGAGCTGGTGGCCGGGGCCCTGCTTCGTCTCGCCCTTGGCGGACACTTCATAGGGCGTGTCCTCGTCCGGCAGGACGATCATATACTCATCGACCTGGCCCGTCCGCGAGAAGGTCGCGCCTGGACTGGCCTCGATATAGTTGACGAGCAAATCCTGGCCGCGCGTGTACCAGGCGCGGCCATTGGCGTCATCGTCCACCGGCGCATCCTGATAGTACAAACCATAGCTCGCGGGCGTCGCGGTCGTGCCGGACTGATCCTTCTGCGGGGCTAGCCTCGAACGGGGGTCTGACTTGTCGTACATGCGGTGATCCTCTCCTCGTGGCGCATGGCTGAGGTATCGTCATACGATACGGATGCGTCCTATATAGATAACATGATAAGTATGGGCCGTCGATGAAGCTGTCAACGAGCGAAGTGGTCGGGCGGTGAGGATTGGAAGCATCGCGCAGAGGCGATCGAGGTAATCGCTCCGAAGAGGCACATAAGCCTGTGTTTCGAGCGTTTCACTTGACCTGGATATTCTGGCGATCGCTTGGCCGAGAAGGCCTTTCGCGGCGTGGAAGGCCTGTACCCTGCGCATCAATCTAATTAATGCGTTAATGAAATATTTTTCGGGTTGTGTGTGGATGTAGACGTTGGATGCGACCTCCCCACGCGGATGGCATTTCAGATTCTCCGGACCAGAACATGGCTCGGTGGACATGCCCTTGCAGATCATATCAAAAAAATATCAACATAATACAATATATTATTACCATATCATAGGTGGCGCTCCTCCGCGCAAATGTGCGTCCTCAAGGCTCATTCCGCACCCGAATGTAGCGGAGGTCCACATTTCACCCAATGGCCTGAGGGCGAAATTTCCCTTTGAAATAATTATCATGTTATGTTTTGTAATGCCCGCTGTAGAGCAGATCAGGGTGTCAGGGGTCGCAGAAGACGACGCCGCGCTCGCGGATAATCCATAGGAGCGGAGAATGATGCGGAAGGGAGAAGCCGGCTATCCGGCGAGCATGAGCAGGCGTTTGCTTTGTGGCAGTTGCATGGCTGTGCTGGCTGCATTGTCACAGCCCGCGATGGCCCAGGAGGCGCTGCAGCAAAGCGCTCCCCAGGCGGAAGAGAACCGGATGGGCGAGATCGTCGTCACGGCGCGTTTCGTTTCTGAAAACATCCAGGACACGCCCATGGCAATTACCGCGCAGACAAGTGCGCAGCTTGAAGCGGCCAACGTAGCCAGTGTGGGCACGCTTGGATCTGTCGTGCCAAACCTGCAAACCGTGCCCGGCGATTCCCAGTCGGCTGGCACGCCGCTGATCAGAATGCGCGGGGTGATTCAAGGCGACAGTTCAAGCCTGGCAGTCCCGCCGGCACTCGCGATCTACACCGACGACATCTACCACGCGACGACGGCCGGTTCCGATCTCGACTTCACGGATATCGAGCGTGTCGAAGTCAATCGCGGTCCGCAGAGCACCTTGTCCGGAAATGCCTCCATCGGCGGCGCGATCAAGATCTACACCGTGGACCCGCGGGGTGACGGCTCCGGTTATCTGCAGGTGACTGGCGGCTCTCGCAAGAAACTGGGGATCAGTGGCGCGTTGGACATTGGATTGTCCTCGACCTTGTCCATGCGCGCCTCGGGCAATTTCGAGCGTCAGGACGGCTTTGGAAATCGCCTCGACTTCGCTTGCATGATGGACAAGCTCGGAACACCGGAGCTGAAAGGAAGTCTTGGTTATTTTCAGTCAGATTCGGCGAACCGGAACTGTGTCCTCGGTCATACGGGCGGCGGCACCAAGGCGGTCGGACAGGTGAAGTTGCGCTGGCAGCCCAATGCGGATGTCGACTTCATTCTGACCGCTCGCCACCGCGAAGAAGATATGGAAGAGACCCCGGAAATTGCCCTGAGTTTCCAACCGGCCTGTATCACTGAAATTTCCGGCCCCAGCTGCAACAACTCCGCTGGTGCACAGGCTTATCACCGGGCGGTTATGAACGCCTTCGGTTTCCTGCCGGATGATCGGTTCGTGGTGCCGGAGCGCAATGGCGGCAGATACGACACCTACGCAACGAACTGCCGGCCTCTGCTGGATACGACGGAAACCGGTGGATTCCCGGCGGGCTATCCCTTCGGAGTTTGCTACGATCCGCGCAAGACCGCCAGCCATACACTGCTGTCAGGCAAGCTGCGCGCCAATCTTTCCGACCATGTCCGGATGACGGCAATTGCCGGATACACAGAATATGCCAACGCATTCACCCAGAATGGCGACCAGTCCCCGCTGGGCTATGTCATTTCCCACTTCCGCAACAACAACAACCAGTTGACCGGCGAGATACGTTTCGACGGCAAGCTGTTCGACGACAAGCTCAACTGGGTCGTGGGCGGCTTCACGATGCGGATGGAGGGCGAGCAGAGAAATATGCTCACCTTCCTGAACATCTACCAGCTGGCGGAAGTCTACGGGGTGAACGATTCCCGCTCGGCCTTCTTCCATCTGGATTATAACCTCACCGAAAATTGGCGTGTTTCCGGGGGTATGCGCTATACGGACAGCTCAATCGCCATCACCACCAGAAATCCGCAGACTGTCGGGAATGCCGGCTTCACCAACCTGGGCGCGTCAGTGAACAGACGGTGGGACTGGCTGATGTCGTCCGACTTCAAGGTCACGGACGACATCATGGTCTACGCCTCGGCTGCCAGTGGCTCGCGCCCGCCCGGCGTTACGACCATCGTCAGCACGCCTCGGCAATATGGCCCGACCGCAGCCGAAGACCTCATCAGCTATGAAGCGGGCATCAAGGCCGACCTGTTCGACCGTCGTTTGCGGACGAATCTGACCGGCTTCTACATGGACTATCGGAAGATCTCGTCTCCCACACAGGGCATCGAGTGCCGAAATCAGCCGGGTCCGGTAGCGACATGGTTCCCCGAGACCGCGGCCACCGACGCGGCGAGGGAAAGGTGCAGTCAGTTCCCCGGACTTCCGGACCCCATTCGGTACGATCTCTCGACGACTATTCCAGCCAAGATCAAGGGTGTGGAATGGGAAATCACGGCGATGCCGATTGATGGTCTGCGGATCGACTGGCTAGGCGGTTACAATAATTACAAGTCCGGTGTGAAGACGCCAGGACAGCCGGGCTATCTGTTCCCGGGCAATTATCGCCAGCCCGAATGGAACATGCATGCCAATATTTCCTACGACATCGAGACAGGCGCTGGCACCTTCACGCCCCGTTTGGACTGGAATTGGCAATCAAAGCAGACTTTCGACGTTGGTGGCCAGACCAGCCGCCCGCCGGCTGAGATCTTCGTGATCCGGCCTTATTCGCTCTTCAATGCGCAGATCGCCTATCAGGCGCCTGCTCGAGATTGGTCGGCTGTCCTCTCGGTCACCAATCTCGCCAACAGGTGGCATCATTATCAGGTCTTCCAGGGCTCGGTGAACGCACAGACCCGTGTCGGGGCGCCGCGTGAGTTCGCGTTGACCGTACGGCGAAGCTTTTGACACGCATATGATCCTGCGGCGCTGCCACCGGAAGCTGGCAATGCCGCAGCGTCCATCTGCCGTGACGCCCTCGTGCGATCCCTTATGTGTCATCGTTTTCCGGCTTTGACCTCCATGAAATACACACGTTAATCAGATTAGCGGCGCAATTTTGCTTGCCTGGACGGCTTGAAGGCAGCCGCGATAGGGTCCCGGTCGCAATGGGCTTGCCCGCTTTGCATTCTGATCCAGAATTGAAGCCCTGCATTGCCATGTCACCTAGACACTTCAGCCAATTGCTTTCCAGGCGGCGTGGACAACTCAAGCTCGGCGTTATCCCTCTTGGAAGAGGAGTGTCTGCGGAAATCTCTCCGTTCGCCCTGAGCTTGTCGAAGGGCTGTTCTTTTCTTCAGCGGCGTCGAAGGAAGAAGAACAGCCCTTCGACAAGCTCAAAGCGAACGGGTGAGGGCGTAGGCCGGTCCGGACAGGCCGGGCTTCGAACCGTCATTGCCAATGTGGCTGTTCGAATTTGTCCACGCCGCCTAGTGTCTCCGGAGCCTTGATGTGGAGATGAGCATGGCAAGTCAGAATAAAGGAAAGCCCGGTGGCATCCGTAAACTTCCCCCCTTCGAGCAGTCGCTCGGGGCCGTATTGATCGAGGCCAAGGAAGCTGTGATCGCGCCATTGCGGCCGATCCTGCGCGAATATGATATTACCGAGCCGCAATGGCGCGTGATGCGCGTGATCGGGGATCGCTCGGAGACGGATGCCACAGGCATTTCCGAAGTAGGGCTCCTGCGGGCGCCCAGCGTCACGCGAATCCTCAAGGAGCTGGAAGCGCGCAAGTTGATCGTGCGGCAGATGGACGAGAACGATCGCCGCCGGGCAGTGGTGGCGCTTTCCCCTGAAGGTCGCGTGATCGTGAAAGATGTCTCCCGCATCATGGTGCGTATATTGCGGGAATATTCGGATCGGTTCGGCCGTGAGCGGCTTAGCCGGCTCGAAGATGAGCTGTGCGCTCTCTCCGCCGCCATCAAGGGCGTTCGCTAACCGGAACGCCCAGACGGCCCCGGTCGGGATATCTCCGGGGCCGGCAAGAAATCGCTATTGCACCTCTAATGCTTATCATGTTAACTGCATTCATCTCTGGGATGCAAGACAAGAAAAGGTAGAGGATGGCGACGATCGAGGCGCCTGTGCGGCCTGAACTGCTGCAGGCCAGTGACGCGGTGATTGAGGATGCTGTGGGCTATGGGGACCCGATGGTGCTCCGTGGCCTGCTCTATCAATTGACCGGTGATCCCGAATTGAAGACGGTCGCCATGAAGACGGTGAAGGTCGGCATGGCGGAAACCACTGCGCCGGCCACTGACGATGACGTCGCCTTTCTACGGCGTAAGGTGGCCGATTTCCTCAAAGCCTATCGGGATTCCGGCGCCGGGCCGATCGGCTCCGGCCCACCCGAGCGATTGCCGGAAAGCCTTGCCCTGGTGGTTGGCCGTCCCATCAAGGAGCAGGCGCTGGACCTGATGGTGGAAGAAACCGCCATCGATCCGTGGGCGCGTTCTTTGAAATGGCAAGAGACGCCGGATCCCAAGCGGCTCAGCAATTTCACCGTGACGATCATTGGCGCGGGCATGGGCGGACTTAACGCCGCAGTGCAATTGAAGCGGGCGGGAATAGAATATTCCCTCATCGAGAAGAATGAAGGCGTCGGTGGAACCTGGTACGAAAACCGCTATCCAGGTGCGCGCGTGGATACTCCAAGCCGGGGATACACCAATCTGTTCGGCGTCGATTTTCCTTATCCCTATCCTTACGGTCCGCACACCGAGAGCCAGAAATATTATGACTGGGTGGCCGATACATTCGGCATTCGCGATGACATCACCTTCAATACGGAAGTCCGCGCGCTGGTCTGGAGTGATGCCGACCAGATGTGGGAAATTCATGTCGATGGCCCTGAGGGCGCGCGGACCCTGCGGTCCAACGCCGTCATCACGGGTGTCGGCTTCCTCAATCGTCCGAACATACCCGAGATCGAGGGTATGGTGGATTTCGAAGGACAGTCCTGGCACACGGCCCGCTGGCCGGACGGCGACGGCTGGAAAGGCAAGCGGATCGCGGTCGTCGGCACGGGATGCACAGGCTATCAGCTCGTGCCGGAACTGGCGATGGAAGCCAGCCATGTCACGGTCTTTCAGCGCACGCCGCAGTGGCTGCTTCCCGTTCCCGGCTACCTGTCACCGCATCCGCCCCAGCTTCTCTGGCTCGACCGTAATCTGCCCCTTCACACCAACTTTCAGCGGTTCCGCGGCTTCTACGGAACGGGGCCGGACTTTACGAAGGTGTTCGATATCGATCCCGATTTCGACGATCCTTACACCTGCAGCGCCGCCAACAAGGCCGCGCGCGAGCGCACCATCGATTTTCTGAAAAGGAAATTGGCCGATCCAAAACTGGTCGAGACCATGACGCCGAACCACCCGCCATGGTCGGCGCGGCCGGTGGCGGTGGATGCGGATTACTCCGTGCTGGATGCTCTCCTGCGTGAGAATGTCACGCTGGTCACGAACGGGATCAAACGGATCAACCGCACGGGTATCGAAGCGAAGGACGGCACCCAGCACGATGTGGATATCATCGTCTATGCAACCGGCTTTCGTGCGGCCGATTTCCTTTACCCGATGACGATCACGGGGCAGGGCGGCAAGACGATCGAGGAGCTGTGGGCAGAGGATGGCGCCCGCGCCTATCTCGGCTGCATGATGCCGGGGTTTCCCAATCTGTGGACACTTTACGGCCCGAACACGAATGGCGGGCTGCCCGTGGCGCAGTTCCATGAAGTGACCATGCTCTATGCGATGCAATGCATGGAAAAGCTCATCCTGGACGGGAAGCAATCGATCGACGTCAAGGAAGAAGCGTATTGGCGCTACAACCGATTGGTCGATGAGCTCAATGGCAAGAAAATCTGGGCGGACCCGCGAGCTCATAACTACTGGT